>Ga0247688_1000391_pt1 | contig 13882 bp, 9 predicted proteins | sample CNK29_metaG_FD_182718 | JGI IMG/M metagenome (GOLD analysis project Ga0247688, IMG submission 182718) | Soil microbial communities from Purdue University Martell Research Forest, Indiana, United States - CNK29 | ecosystem: Environmental > Terrestrial > Soil > Temperate forest > Bulk soil | place...
GCCTCACTCGCACGCGTCCTCGGTGTTTCACCCGTCCTCGCTGCGCTGCTCATCAATCGCGGTTACGCTGACGAACGATCGGCGCGCGCGTTTCTCTCGCCGAGTCACGATCAACTGCACGAACCATATCTCATGCTCGGCATGCGCGAAGCCGTCGCGCGCCTGAAACACGCCATCGAGACCCAGGAACCGATCCTGATCTACGGCGACTACGACGTCGACGGCACGACCGGCACCGCGATCCTCCTGCGCGCACTGAAACTGCTCAACGCTCGTACCGGCTTTCACATTCCGCATCGCTTCACTGAAGGCTACGGCATTCAACAACCCGCACTCGAACGCGCCTTTAAAGAAGGCTACAAGCTCGTGGTCAGCGTCGACTGCGGCATTCGCGCGCACGAGCCACTTTACTGGGCGCGCGACAACGGCCTCGATGTAATCATCACCGACCATCACCTGCCCGACGAAGCAGAAGGCGCACCGCCGGCGTTGGCGGTGTTGAATCCGAATCAGGAAGGTTGTGAGTATCCGGACAAGAACCTCGCCGGCGTTGGCGTCGCGTTCAAATTGGTGCACGCGTTGTTTCGTGAATACGGGCGCGAGGCGCAGGTCGCGGCGTTTATGAAAGTCGTCGCGATCGGAACGGTGGCCGACGTCGCGAAACTCGTCGGCGAAAACCGCGCGATCGTGTCGATTGGCTTGAAAGACCTGGCGCGGGCCGCAAATCCCGGTTTGAAGGCGTTAATCGATGTTGCCGGTTGCGGCGACGGCAAGGGCATGACAGCATACGATCTCGGCTTTCGGCTCGGCCCAAGGATAAACGCGGCCGGGCGCATGGACGCGGCCAAGGCCGTCGTCGAGCTGTTTGATACCCGAGATGCTGCCGTGGCCCGGCATCTGGCGGAACATCTCGACCGGCGTAATGAAGAGCGCAAGACCGTGCAACAACAGATCATCGATCTCGCGCTGGCCGAGGTGGGCGATACGGCGGAAGCAAAGGTCGCGGTGATTGCGGGTTCCGGCTGGCATCGCGGCGTGATCGGAATCGCGGCTTCGAAAATTGCCGAACGACTGAATCGCCCGTGCGTGGTGTTTTCGGTTGAAGGCGACGTGGCCCACGGTTCGGGACGCAGTATCGAGGCGTATCACTTGTTGAATGGTTTGACGGCGTGTGCGGATCTGTTTGAGAAGTTTGGCGGGCATTCGCACGCGGCGGGCATCACGATCAAGCCGGATCGGATCGGCGAGTTTCGGCGGCGGTTGAATGAACACGCGTCGTCGTGTTTGACAGAGGAAGATCTGGAACACTCGGTGGCGATTGATATGGAGTTGCCGGCCGAGCAGATCACGTTTCCGTTTGCGAGAGAGTTGCAGAAGCTTGAACCATTTGGCGCTGGGAATGCGCGTCCTGTATTTGCGACGAGGAATTTGCGTTGCTTGTCGGAGCCGGTCGTGTTGAAAGAGAAGCATTTGAAATTGCGGCTGGCTGGACCGCAGCACCGGCCGCTGGAGGCAGTTTGGTGGAATTGTATTGAGGCGGTAGGGGAAACGCCTGAGCTGAAGGGCGGCATCGAACTCGCCTATGCGATCGAGACCAGCGTTTGGAATGACGAGTATCGCATGCAGTTGAACGTGGCTGATCTGAGGTGTGTGTAATTCTCTGTGCCTCTGTGCCTCTGTGGTTTTCTTTGAAACAAGAGTTAACCACAGAGGCACAGAGGCACAGAGAAGAAATGAAAGAGATGGAAGCATTACAACGAAAAAGATCGTTTGCCATCGGCTGGCGCGCGCGCGTACCGCTGATCGCACGGCTTCTCGCGTTGGTCCTGCTTGTGTCAGGTATTGCAGTCGCGATCATTTCCTATTACAAGCTGCGGCACGAACCGAAGTTCACTCTGAAGTCTGAAAAGCCGGAACTGTCGAAGGAAGTCACCGGCGTCGTGGAAGGTTACGAACAGCGCGTCACCAAAGACGGCCGGCTCTACATGCTCGTAAAAGCGTCGCGTGACGTTACGTTCTCCGATAGTCATCACGAGCTCGAAAACGTGAGCGTCGCGGTCTATCCACCGGAAGGCGACGTGCCCGATCAAATCTCCGCGCTGCACGCGGTCTACCAGCCGGCGACGAACATCATCTCTTTCGCCGGCAGCGTCAAGATCGATACGAAAGACAAGCTGCAAGTCACGACTGACGCGCTCTCGTTCGATCAAAACAGCGGCGTGGCGCAAACTGATGCCCCAGTCGCCTTCAATCGTGAGAACGTTTCCGGCACTTCAACCGGCGCCGTCGTCGAGCAAAAATCAAAACGGCTCGAACTCAAGAAAGACGTGTCGATCAAAGTCGAACCACGCGGCGACGCCGCTAGCAAATCTTCCGTGCGCGCGCGTCCCGTTAACGTTCGCGCCGCGCACGCCACCTTCGAACACCAGGCACTCAAGCTAACGTTCAGCGGCGGCGCCACCGTCGAACAAGAGCGCGACACGCTCAGCGGCGACAACCTCTACGCCACGCTCAATCAACAGCAACGACTCGAGAAAGCCGAGATTCGCGGCAACTCTTACCTGCGCACGATGCAACCCGGTCGCGCCGCGGAAGTCCACTCCGTCGATATGGACTTCTTTCTCGATAACGATCAGCGTCTCCAACGCGCGCTCGCGTCCAACAACGTGACCGCTCGTTCCCTCGATGCTGACTCTGATTTCCAACTCGACGGCGCGAGCACGCTCGAAGTTCTCTTTCAAGCCACCGCAGACACGAGCCTGTTGCAACAGATGAACGCGGGCGGGCGTTCCGTCGTCACGCTGAGCGCGCCGAAGTCGAAAGCCAACGATCCGCGGGCAGCGAACAAGAAGCTGACGGCTGATTCCGTAAAACTGAGTTGGCGCAGTTCGGGACGCGATCTCGAAAAAGCACAAGCGTCGGGCAACGCGGAGTTGTTCATCGAACCCGTCACAAACAGCGCCCGCGCCGAACGCCGAAAATTGAACGCGGCGCAGTTTGATTGCGACTTCTTCGAGACCGGCAATCTCGCGCGCACTTGCAAAGCCGCCGGCAGCGCCAAGGCCGTGATGGAGCCGGTGCAGCCGACGCCGAATCGCGGCACGCGCACCTTCACTTCGCAATCGATGACGGCGGTATTCGTGCGGGACACGCAGGACATCGAACGCGTCGATGCGCAGGGCGATGGCAAGTTCAACGAGAATGATCGCAACGGCGTCGCCGCGAACGTTACCTACACGGCCGCGGATGAAACCGTCCGTTTGCGCGGTGGCGATCCAACTGTTTGGGATTCGCGTGGCCGCACCAAAGCCGTCGAACTCGATTCCGATCTCGCCAACGACGTCTCTTACGCGCGCGGCCGCACCGCCACCACTTACTACAGCCAGGAACAGACCAACGGCGCGACTCCGTTTTCAAAAACGAAGAGTCCCGTTTACATCACGAGTGACCGTGCTGAGTTTCGTCACGACAGCGGCCAGGGAATCTACACCGGCAACGCGCGCGCGTGGCAGGACGACAACTTCGTGCGCGGCGACAAGCTGGTCCTTTACGTCAACGACAAGCGCATGGAAGCAGCGGGCCACGTGCAAACCGCGATTTACAATTCCAAGCGGCGCGTGGAAGGCAACATGACAACCGTGCCGGTCTTTGGTTCGTCCGATTCGATGTTCTACTCCGATCCGGATCGCACGATTCATTATGAAGGCAACGTCGACATCAAGCAGGGAACCGATCGCATCACCAGCGGCGTCGCCGACGTCTATCTCTCGAAAGAGACGAACGAGATGGAAAGGACCGTGGCGCAGCGCAGTGTCGTGCTCACGCAACCGAATCGGAAAGGCACCGGCGACTGGTGCGAGTACACGGCCGATAATGAAATCGCCGTCCTGAAAGGCAATCCCGCACGCGTCGACGACGTCGAGCAGGGCAACACTGAAGGCGCTCGCTTGACTGTCTGGATCCGCGAGAACAAAGTTACGGCCGACGATGCGCGTGGGCCACTCTCGCCCGGCCGCGTGCGCTCCACCCACAAGATCCGAAAACCGTGAGTTCTGGATTTCTCTGTGCCTCTGTGCCTCTGTGGTTAACTATTGTTTAGAAAAATAACCACAGAGACAAAGAGACACAGAGCGACCGCAGGCGTAACCGGATGTTCGGGCAAAGCCAGTTCAACGTGGACCACCAGGAAACTATGAACAATTCCCCGTCGAACCTACCCCAGGCTGCTCGCTTGCAGACTCTGGAACGAGACCAAGTGCGAGAGTTTGCGGGCGAGCCGCCCGCGCTCCGGCCGGATTCAACTTCCGCGCTGCGCACCGTGAATCTCTTCAAGCACTACGGCAAGCGACGCGTTGTCGACGACGTCAGCTTGCAGGTCCAGAAAGGCGAGGTCGTCGGGCTGTTGGGCGCGAACGGCGCCGGCAAGACCACGACGTTCTACATGATCGTCGGTCTCGAACGTCCCGATTCAGGCAACGTCATGCTGGGCGATCAGGACCTGACGAAACTGCCGATGTATCTGCGCGCGCGCTTAGGCATCGGCTACCTGCCGCAGGAGCCGTCCGTATTTCGCAAAATGACGGCGGCCCAGAATATTCTCGCCGTGCTGGAAACCGTTGGCCTGCGCCGCCGCGAACAGTTGAAGCGGCTGGAAGAATTGCTGGAGGAGTTTGGCATCGGCCACGTACGCAACACGCGCGGCGATGCGCTCTCCGGCGGCGAGCGGCGACGAACCGAAATTGCGCGCGCACTCGCGACCGAACCGCAGTATATTCTCCTTGACGAACCCTTCGCCGGCATCGACCCGAAAGCGGTCGATGACATTCAAAATGTAATACTCTATTTACGCGATCGTGGTATCGGAATCCTGATTACCGATCATAATGTGAGAGAAACGCTGGGCGTCACCGACCGGGCCTACATCATGGCCGAGGGCCGCATCTTCAGATCGGGCCAGCCGCAGGAACTAACCGAAGACGCCGAAGTTCGCCGGCTTTACCTTGGCGAAAAGTTTCGCATGTAAAAGAGTATTCATATCTTCGTGTAAACTTTGTATTGTTTATGCCTCTTAGTGGCAAGCATCTGCCACAGTTGCCACTAATCGGTTATAATCCCGTTCGCGAACCCAAATGTCATTAAAGTTAACCACTAGTCTTTCCCAACGTCTCGTTCTGACGCCGCAGTTGCGCCAGCGCATCGAGATGTTGCAAATGACCTCGCTCGAGTTGACGGATCTGATCCAGCAGCAGCTTTTGGAGAATCCGGTTCTCGAAGAAGTTCCGTCACAGGAAGAAGTTCGTGAACTCGCGGAAAAAGTTCTCGATCACTTAGCCAGCGCCGATGCGAATTCATTTGAAGAGCCGGGCGGCGACAACGAACCGGCCGCGGCGACGCAGAACGGTTCGGGCGATCCGGAAGTTGTAGCAAGCTTGATCTCCGCGCCGGCTGACGTTGAAGGTGGCGAGGCCGTTGCCTCCGGCGAGCATGCTGAAGAAGGTGGGAGCGAAGACGGTGGCGTTGAAGAAGCGCGCGATCCGTTTGAAGAGATCGATTTCGGGCGTGAGTTTCAGGACTATCTCGATCCCGGTTACAAAACGCAGGAGATTGAATACAAAGAAGACGCGCCGACTTTCGAACAGTTTTTGACGCGCCCACCCTCACTTGCCGAACATCTCGAATGGCAAGTGCACATGACGCAGATCGAACCCGAAGTTGCCGACGCTGCTATCGCCGTGATCGGAAATCTCGACGCGGACGGGCGTCTCAGTGCGACGAATGAAGAAATCGCGAGCATGGAGAAGTGCGCGGAAGAGATCGTCGAACAGGCTCGCCAGGCTGTGATGCGACTCGATCCGGTTGGTTGCGGCGCGCGCGACGTGAAAGATTGTTTGCTGGTGCAACTCGAAGTGCGCGGTGAAAGCGAACGCCTGGCGACGCGCTTGATCAGCGATCACTTTGCGGACCTGCAGCAACATCGCTTGCCGCACTTGTCGAAACAGATCGGCGTTGATGTCGAAACGCTGCTCGAAGAGTTGCAGTTCATTCGCACGCTCGATCCTTATCCCGGCCGCCGTTACTCGTCTGAAGAGCCGATACTCATCAGTCCCGAGATCTATATCGAGAAGCTCGAAGAGAACGACGACGAATACGTGATCTACTTCGCTGACGACGGCAGCCCGCGCCTGCGAGTGAGTGCGCAGTACCAGCAGATGCTCAGCCAGGGCGTCAGTAACGAAACGAAGAGTTTTATTCGCGAGAAGATGCGTTCGGCAGTTGACCTGCTGCGCAACATCGAGCACCGGCGCCAGACGATCTACAAAGTCGTCGAATCGATCGTGCGACGGCAAAAAGATTTTCTCGACCACGGCGTGCAGCACATCAAGCCGATGATGTTGAAAGATATTGCTGAAGACATCGGCATGCATCTTTCAACGGTGTCGCGCGTGGTGAATCGCAAGTACGCGCACACGCCGCAGGGCGTGATCGAGTTGCGCCGCTTCTTTACCGAAGGCATGTTGAATGAAGACGGCGAGGAAGTTTCGACGCGCATCATCAAGTTGCAGATCAAGAAGCTTATCGAAGAGGAAGATTCGCATAATCCGATTACGGACGATCAGGTGGTGAAGATCTTAGCCAAGGACGGAATAAAATTATCGCGCCGCACTGTTGCAAAATATCGCGATCAAATGCAGATCCCCGGGTCACGCGAACGTCGCGCCGTCGTTTAAGCCCCTCAAGCCGACGCGACTAATCAAGTTCTAGCAATAACCATTGTTGCGTCGTGCCGGCAGCGATTTCGCCAGGCCTGGCAGGGCGCATTGATCTCTTTGTTTGAGGAGGCTAGCTGATGAAATTTGAATACACGGGACGTCACGTTGAAGTGTCGCCGGCCATCCGGCGGCACGTCGAGGATCATTTCAAGAAGTTGGACCACATCTTCACCGACTCAACCTTGAGCACTCATGTAATCATTGACGTCGAGAAGAATCGCCAGATTGGAGAGATTGTTGTTAGCTGGCGAGACCACACGCTGACCGCGAAAGACACCAACGCCGACATGTACATGGCGTTGACGCGCGCGATGGCGAAGATTGAGAAACAGGCAGTCAAGCTGAAGAAGAAGATTATCGATCGCAAGCAGGGTGGCCAATCGGCTGCGCGCTTTGCGCCGCCGCCCGATGGGCATATCGAAGCGACGCCGCGTCCGCCGCGGATCATTCCGGCGCGCCGTTACGTCGTGAAGCCGATGACGGCCGAAGAAGCGTCGTTGCGGCTGGCGGAAGAAGCGGGTGAGTTTCTGCTGTTTCGCGATGCGGACACGCAACGCCTGGGTGTGATTTACAAGCGGAAGGATGGTAACTACGGTCTTATTGAACCATGAGCCAGTGTCGCCTGTGTTTTAATAGCACGGCATGACACAGATTCCCGACATCGTCATCATCACCGGGTTGAGCGGTTCGGGCATGTCGTCCGCCACGAACGCGTTTCAGGACCTGGGCTATTTCGTCGTTGATAATCTGCCGGTAACGATGCTGCCGATGTTTGGCCGGCTCGTTACCAGCGACGACGAAGAGAAGGGCATTCGCCGCGCCGCGCTCGTCATCGACATTCGCGAGGGCGAGTTTCTGGCGGGCTTCGAGAAAGAACTCGAAGCGTTGCGCGCGGCGGGCTTGAATGTAGTCGTACTCTTCTTCGAAGCTTCTGACGACGTACTTCAATATCGTTTCAGCGAAACACGCCGCCCGCATCCAGCGGAAAAAGGTCAGGGACTGCTTGCCGCGATCGAAGCCGAGCGACAGGCGATGTCGAGCATTCGCGCGCATGCTGACCAGACCATCGATACTTCAGATCATACAGTGCACACGCTGCGCGGTTTTCTGCTGGACCGGTTTAGTCCCGACCGCAAGGGCGCGCCGATGCGCGTGCAGGTGATGAGCTTTGGCCACAAGTATGGCAACCCGGGCGATCTGGAGTTATTGTTTGACGTGCGCCATTTGCCGAATCCGCATTTTGTGCCGGAGTTGAAGAGGCTTTCGGGGCATGACAGCCGGGTGGTGAGGTACTTGCGGTCGCAGCCGGAAGTGCAGGAGACGCTGCAGCGGTTTACGGATCTGTTGGCGTACCTGCTGCCGCTTTACATGCGCGAGGGAAAGTCGTACGTGACGGTGGGGATTGGTTGCACGGGTGGGCGGCATCGTTCGGTGATGGTGGCCAACGCGCTCGCGCGGGCGTTGCGACGCAGCGGCTTCGACGCGCACGCGTCACACCGCGATGTGCGCAAAGCGAACCGCTCCCGTGCCTAGGTAGGTAGATATGAAGGACCACCGACGAGGTCGGTGGGATAGCGCGCTTGCCGGGACGGCGTGTAGGTAGATATGAAAGACCACCGACAGAGTCGGTGGTATCTTCGGATTCGACCTACTCGAGGCAATAAGCGGAAAGTTAATACCACCGACAACGTCGGTGGATTTTTCAGATGAGTCAACAAGCCTCCAATGAAGCGAAGCGAGTCGCCGGCGTGGTGGTGACGCACGGCAACCTGGCGGGCGAATTGCTCGCGGCGGCCGAGATGATCATTGGCCCAATCTCGCATATCGCCGCCGTTTCGATCGGCTGGCACGACGACGTCGACGCCGCGCGCGACGAAGTGCAACGCGCCATCACGCGCGTCACCCAAGGCGCCGGTGTTCTTTTATTAACCGACATGTTCGGCGGCACGCCCACAAACATCGCTTCAATGTTTCTCGAGGAAGGCGCGATCGAAGTCGTCACGGGCGTGAACCTGCCAATGGTGATCAAGCTCGCCACCTCGACCACAGAAGACAAACTCCCCGACATCGCGCGCAAAATCTGCGACCAGGGACGCCAGGGCATCTATCTCGCCGGCGAACTGCTCGCGCCGCCCAGCAAATCCGGAGCTGACTGAACCCGTGGCCGAACGTACGCTCGAGGTAACCAGCCGTCTCGGCCTCCACGCTCGTGCCGCCGCCAATCTTGTTCGCGTCGCCGAAAGATTTCGCAGCAAACTCACGCTGCGCCGGCCCGCGGGTGGTCCCGAAGCCGACGCCAAATCCATCCTCGACATCCTGACGCTGGCCGCGAGTTACGGAACGCGTTTGAAACTGGTCGCCACCGGCGACGACGAGAACGAAGCGCTCGAAGCCATTGTCGGCCTATTCTCGCGCGCGTTTGATGAGAACGAACGCGTCGAGCCGCCGGTGATCGTTTTCAGGCAGGAACTCCACTGCAAAGGTCTCGGCGTTTCCGACGGCGTGGTAACCGGCCGCGTGCTGCGTCTGCACAAAGGCGCGCGTGACGTTTATCGCGCCGAAATCGGCGACAGCGATCTCGAACGCGAACGCCGGCGTTTTCGCGCCGCCGTCAGGCTCTCGCGCCGCCAACTCGAAACGATCAAGCAACGGGCCGAAAGGGAACTCGGCCGCAGCGCCTACATCTTCGACGCGCACCTGTTGTTTCTCGAAGACGCAAAACTCACGCGCGACGTTGAAGACTACATCGTGAAAGAGCGTTCGAACGCCGAGTGGGCCACGAAGGTCGTCGGCGATCGACTGCTGTCGATCTACGCGCAGATGAACGACGAGTATTTGCGCGAACGCGGTTCGGACATCGAAGACGTGATCCAGCGACTGTTGGCAAATCTCACCGGCGAGGGTTTGAAGTATCCGAATCTGTCCGAAGACGCCGTAATCGTCGCGCCGGATCTGCTGCCGTCGACGGTGGCTGAACTCGATCTCAATCACGTCAAAGCGATCGCGACCGATTCAGGCGGCTGGACTTCACACATGGCCATCATCGCCCGAGGCCTGGGCCTCACCGCCGTCGTTGGCTTGCGCGATTTTTACCAGCGGACGCGAACGGGCGATCGGGTCATCGTCGACGCGCGCAAAGGCGAAGTGGTCCTGCACCCGAGTACGAAAACAATCGAACAGCATGAGTTCACCATTCAACGGCCGGAAGTTGAACCCGCAACGCCGATCGCGAGTGGACCAGTGGCAACGCGCGACGGCGTCTTGATTTCTCTGCGCGCGAATGTTGAATTGCCCGCGGAGTTTCAGGCGGTGCGAAAGTTCGGGGCGTGTGGGGTGGGCCTGTTCCGTTCGGAGTTCCTGTTGTCGCGGCCGGGATTGATTAACTCGGAAGAAGAGCAATACGAAGCTTACAAAGCACTCGCGGAAGCAGCCGGCGCCGACGGTGCAGTCGTGCGGCTCTTCGACGTAGGCGGTGAACTGGTAAATGAGTCGGTGCCACCGGAACGCAATCCCGCGCTCGGATTGCGAGCGGTGCGTTTTGGCTTGCGCAACAAGGAACTGATGCGCACGCAAGTGCGCGCGATCCTGCGCGCCGCTGCCGCCGGACGCTTGAGCCTGGTGATTCCGATGGTGGCCGACGTCGCTGACGTGAAAGCGGCGAAGAAAGTGATCGCGGAAGAGTCGGAGAGTTTGCGAACGGGCGGCGAGTCGTTTGCGGAGATCCCGGTCGGCGCGATGATCGAGGTTCCGGCGGCTGTGTTAACCGCCGAAAAGATCGCCGCCGAACTCGATTTCTTCGAACTCGGCACCAACGATCTGGTGCAATACACGCTCGCGGTCGATCGCGGCAACGACCAGGTGGCCGGCTGGTTTCGCACGTTGCATCCGGCCGTGCTGTACGGCATCAATCGCACGCTCCAGGCGGGAGCCCACGCCGGGATTCCCGTGATTGTCTGCGGGGAAATGGCTTCAACGCCAGCTTACGCCGTCTTGCTGGCGGGCCTCGGAGCGACGGATTTGAGCATGACGCCGGCAATGATCCCGCGCGTCCGCTCGGTTCTCGCGCAGATCGACACGAAACAAGCGAAGGCCATCGCGGAAAAATGCCTGACGGCCGCCAGCGCCGACGAAGTCGAAGAGATCGTGCGCGAGGAATTCAAAACGCGCTGGCCCGATCTCTTTTCACCAAACATGTTGCCGCGATCCGCTGACGTCTAGCATGAAACCGACCCGCTCGCAGCTCGTCAACTTACTGATCGGCAAATCGATCCTGGAGACGATATTCGTCGGCGTGCTGGCGGTAGTTGTCTACCTGAACGCGTTTCCGCCGACGTTCCACGGCTGGGGAGAATTCGTTGTCAGAACGCAATCGATCGCCGGTTGGGCCGTGAACAACGGATCACCGTGGGAACGAGTCGAGGTTCAACTCTTCATCGACGGAAAATTTCACAGCACGCAACTCGCCCAACTCTCGCGACCCGACGTTGCTGCTGCGGGTTGGGCCAAAGACGAGTGGCACGGTTACGACTTCGCGCCGGCTGATCTGGCGCCGGGAACTCACGAAGCGCGAGTCTACGCGCTCCATCGAAGTAAAGATCGGATGACGTTGCAGTTGCTCGGCGATCCAATTCGTTTCACATGGACTCACAGATAAACACTGACAAGACGCTGGCCGCCTGGGAAATCGCGTCGGCAATCGTTTCGTGCTTGATCGCGGAGTGGGTGGTGCTGGCGTTTGTGGGGACAAACAAGATCGTGCTCGCGATCCCGGTCGCGTTTGCCCTGGTCCTGATGTTTGTTTCGCATCGCGCTTACGGCGAGAACGCGCGCGATCTCGGATTTCGTTTAGACAATTTTGCGACGGCGGCCAGATGGCTCGCAGTGCCGACGCTCGTCGCGGTCGTGCTGATCGTCGTCCTTACCAACCACTATCACCCGCAAGAGCCGTTGCGTTTACGATTTTTAGTGGTCCCACTCTGGGCCTTGTTTCAACAGTACGCGCTGCAGGGCTACCTGAATCGCCGGGCGCAAATCATCTTTGGCCCAGGTTGGCAGAGCGTCGGCCTGACCGCGTTTTTGTTTGCCGTAGTTCACCTTCCGAATCCCCTGTTGTTCGCGCTCACGCTTATCGGCGGGTTGATATGGGCCAAAGTCTACCAAAATCGGCCAAACCTTTTTGCTCTCGCACTTTCACATGCGATCGTCTCGATCACCCTCGCGCTTTTCATCCCGCCTCAATGGACAAACGGCCTGCGCGTCGGTTTCAAATACTTTGGCTAGTTTGTGCTATACCCGTTTGAACACTCGTTTGCTATAATCGGCGCGCCTTGCATGTGAACAGGTCGGGCGGTTGCTGCCGGCAATGCCGGGAGAGGAAAGTCCGAACACTATAGGGCAGCGAGCCCGCTAACGGCGGGGCGTCTGGGGGCCGAAAGGCTGCCGGGCGACGACAAGTGCAACAGAAAACAGACCAGCCTCGGTTGCGATCCTTAGATCGCTGAAGAGGTGATGGGTGAAACGGTGCGGCCCGCGAGGGCTTAATGTAAGAGCGCACCGGCGCGTGTGGTGACATGCGCGGCCAGGCAAACTCCTCGCAGTGCAAGACCAAATAGGGAGGCGTCAAGGGCTGCCCGCCCGAAGCCGGAAACGGCTACGACCTCCGGGTAGGTCGCTGGATCCAGCCGGCAACGACTGGGCTAGATGAATGATCGCCACTTCGAAATTTTCGAAGTACAGAATTCGGCTTACAGACCTGTTCCGTAATTGCAGGGTTGATCTCTCCACCAAAGAGCAAGTAAGGGTGACGCTAGATGGCTAATCGCAAAGGTGTTTTTATCGGCGCATATGTTCCTAATCATTTGAAGGAGTCGCTGCGTCGCCGAGCTGCTGCCGAACATCGAACGCTGTCGCAGGAAATTACGCGCATCCTCGAAGAAGCTGTTCATGGTCGCGGCTTGCCGCCCGGAAGTCTCGATCGACGCACAAAAGAATCACAACCCCGACGACGCGCCACCGATCCGATGCCACGCCGCCGAGCCAATGACGCACCTTACCTGGGCGCCAGTGGCGGCGGGAACAGATCCGGTGATGAAAGACGAAACTGATTGAAGTACCTCATCATCGCGACGCTCGTTAGTGTTGCTTTCGTAATCATCTATTCGCGCCTTCGGCCGTATTTGCTGCTGCTGCGCAAACTGGTGAATACCTTAAACTCTGCCACGGAGACTACGGCCACCGCGGCAAATGCACCGCGCACGCCTTCAAAGAACAAGCTGGTTCGTTGCGATAGTTGCGGCACCTGGATTCCCGCCGAGCGCGCGATTCAGCTCGGCTCGGGGCTCGCGAGCTTTTGCTCGACGGAATGCCTCACGAAGAACTCTCAGTCGAAACAGCAGAAGCTTGCTGGATAGCCTTGTCAGTGTTGGTAATCAGCAACACGATCAATCCCACGATGAAAAAGAAGATCAACGAGAGCAATGCGTCACGGTAAGAGCCGGTGCGCGCAATCACCACGCTGAACAACAGCGGTCCCATCCACGACGTGCCGCGATCGGAAACTTCATAAAGACCAAAGAAACTCGCTTCCTTGTCTTCGGGAATCATGCGTGAGAAGAGCGAGCGCGACAGGGCCTGTGAACCGCCAAGCACGATCGCGATCACGCCGGCCATGATCCACGCCTCGGGAACAGTGTGGAGAAAGCCATACGCATAGATCACCACTGCCGCCCAGATCACGAGCGACACAACGATCGCGTTCTTTGTGTTGATTAGATAGGCGAGGCGTTCGAACAGCAGCGCTCCGATGACGGCGACAAACTGCACGAAGAGAAAGATCTGAAGCAGAAACTTCGGATTGCCGCCGGGGAAGAGTTCCTGTTCGAGAAATGCACTCGAAGCAAAGATCACGGTTTGAATGCCGTCGTTGTAAATCAGATAGGCGATCAGGAATTTCAGTGTCAGCGGCAGGCGGCGCATCTCTTTGATCGTCGCGATGATCTCGTTAAAGCCCGCTGCGACGTATCCCTTGCCGGCGGGCAAACGCTTCTTCTGCGGCCGCGACTTCAGCAGCGAGAAAGTGATCACGGCAAACGCGCCCCACCAGATGCCGGCCG
>Ga0247688_1000393_pt1 | contig 13843 bp, 8 predicted proteins | sample CNK29_metaG_FD_182718 | JGI IMG/M metagenome (GOLD analysis project Ga0247688, IMG submission 182718) | Soil microbial communities from Purdue University Martell Research Forest, Indiana, United States - CNK29 | ecosystem: Environmental > Terrestrial > Soil > Temperate forest > Bulk soil | place...
GGTCGGATCGCTCGGCACCGGGGCGAGCGAATTGTAACCCGGCTGGCCCAGCGAGACATTCGTGTAAACGGCGTTGTTGCCGCCGGCATAATCATAAGCCGTGGTGCCGCCCGCCTCATCCAGTCGGAAATAAGCCGCCGGTTTGTCCGCCAGCACTGCCAGCGGGTAAGGCGCGGTTGGATCGGGAAGAACCGTAACCGCCACGGGGGTGAAGGCTGGCGAAGCAACACCAACAAAGTTGGAAATGGCGCAGGTATAGGTGGCGCCGACCTGGACGTTGGTTACGATATAGGCAGAGTTGGTCGCATTAAGAATCGGCACGCCATTGCTCTTCCACTGATACAAAATCGGCTGCGCACCGGAAGCGGTGACCTGCAGCTTGGGGCTGGCACCGGCGAACACCTGAACGTCGGTCAACGTTTGCTGTTGAATCACGGGTGCGCCGAAGAGAAAGAGAGTGACCACAGAGCTGGTGACCGCGCCATAGTTATTGGTCACGATCAGCAGATAGTTGCCGGCGTTGCCAACGACGGAGGGCGCATAGGCGAGGCTGGCGTTCGTCTGGCCCGAAACCGGCGAACCGTTTTGATACCATTGATAGCGGAGCGGCTCGCTGCCGTGGGCTCCGGCGGAAATGGTGACGTTCGCGCCGGCGTTGTTGGTGGTAGATTTAGGGGCAAGCCAGAGATAAGGCGGAACACCCGCAGCCGAATACATTTGTTGAATCTGGGCCGCCGAAAGTGCATTCGTGAAGAAGGCGAACTGCGCGATCTGGCCGTCAAAATAGCGGGGTTGCGTATTGAAGGCGCCGTTGAAAACCGGCACAAGAAAATTAGGATCGCCGCCCAGCAGCACGTCCAGGGTTGAACCGGCGAGACTGCCAACGCCCGTGGCGCTCCTTGCGAGAACACCATCGATATAAAGAAAATCGTTCGTGCCATCGGAAACACCGGCGACGAAGTGCCATTTGCTGTCGTTCACCAGAAAACCATTGGTCACGATATCCGCCGTGTTGGTGAACTGAAGCTCGGGGTTGTTGCCTGGATTAAACCGGGCACCAGCAGCTGTGCCATCCATCGCGATGCGCCACGAACTGTTGCCGTGACCGACCATTTCCTGAAAGCGCGCCGGGGCATCCGCAGGATTTGCCTGAAACCAGCCTGCTACCGTCAATGACATCTTGTTTGTCGGGTTGAGTTCCGCTGGCAAGCTGCCCGCGCCTACGTCCACGGCACCGCTGTAACCATTGATTGCCACCGCACGGCTTGATCCGCCAAAGCCGCTGAAGGGTGGCCCCGAAACTCCCGGAACAGTGCCGGGCTGGTAATAACCATTGCCCGCAGCCCCAATCAAACCGTAGTTATTCGCCACCGGATAAGTGTTCGGACTCGGGTAGCTGCTGCTCGGGAAAGCCGGTTCGTCCAGGCGAACATAAATCGCCGGGTTGTCGGCGAGCACCGTATTCTTATAAGTGCTGTCGGTGTTGGTTGCAGCGGCGTAATGGTTCGCAATCGTCGTTGCGTTGAGCACATTGGTATAAATTGCGACCTCGTCAATCGAACCCGAAAATTCGCTGCCGCCGTTGCCAGCACCAATGATGCTGCCCGTGCCAATAAGCAAAGGCGACGTCAGGTCAGGCACAAAGAGCTGGCCAAAGGCGTTCGCGGCGGAGCCCGGAATCATCCTCGTCGCGGCTTGAACGCCGTTCTTGAACCATGTCTGGGTCGTGCCGTCGAAATTGATGACCAGGTGCTGCCACACATTCTGCGTAAGCGTGACGTCCAGTTCCTGTTTGGTCGCGTCCGCGCCGCGACCATTGTAGGTCGCTAAAAAGATAATCGTCCCGAATTGCCCGATGCCGAATCCCGTCCAGTTGGTTGTCGCGTAACCGTAGCTGGCGTCCAATTGGACCGGATTGCGCCCCTCGTTTATGATCGGCATCACTGCGGCTGTGACCGAACTGGGTTTCACCCAAAATTCGATTGAAAAAGGCGGCTGGATCGTTACGGCCGAATTGGCAACACCGTTGGTTGCACGCGGGAAAACCACATATCCGCCAGCGCCCGCCGCGCTGCGCGTGCAATTCAACGCGGTGTCGCCGTCACCAATCGAACCAGCGACGTGCTGAATGTTGTTGGTCTGGTAATAAAGTGTGTTGGTGCCAGTGTTCAATGGCTGAAACCAAGTTTGGTAAAAGCCTTGGCCGGCGGCACCGGCGGTGCCAATGTTCGTCGCAATATAAGCGCCGAACGGCGGCTGGGTTGTTTCAGCGAGCGGCCAATACGCTACCGGATTCAATCCTATCACGGTATTGGAATAGGTTTGAGCTGCGGCTTCCCTCCTGGCCATGATGATCAGTATCATGGAAGCCATGCAGATTAGTATTCGTATGTTCATAATTGGTTGGAGACTTTGTTTGGGTTGAGTCCGGCAGATTCATCTGAAGCCACCAATGACATCGCATTCCTTGCGCCATCAATGGCAACGGTGCAAACAGCAAAGGCTGTGGTGAACATCATAAGCACAAGCTGGTATTTCTCTGCATTCATGTTGGGCATTTTAACTTCCAAGGGCAAAAGCACCGGTGCCGTTTTCTTTATTGGATTATGCAATGATTCTGAACCCAGATGAGACAATAAGCCACTATCACATTGCAAATTACACATACGGAATTAACACAACACATGACCGCCGGAAAACATCGCCGAACCTGTCAACACCCCGCCCGCTTGCTGATGAGGAGCAAGACTTAAAGGCTCCTGCAGGAGAGTTATCAGAATATCGCATGTTTCTCAGACGTGGATAGGGTGTGATTTTCCATCTGATGTGAAATTGCATAAGGTGATCGACGTGTGACATTCAAATTCAAGGCGGGTCGGGCGGATGGTCAATTAAACAAATGCAAACCCGACTTGTGGTGTGCGTGGCCTGCAATTCACACCTTCTCGCCGATAATCATCGCAAAAGTTTATGAAACCAGACATGCAGACTCCGAGCGTGTTTCCCAAGCGCACTTCCGTTTTGGCGAAGGGAGCGCAGTCAAAGGTGGAAACGCGGGGTAGAGGAGCGTTCGACCTTGACGGCGCGAGCGAGCCATATAATTGAAACGCGCGGCACGCTCGGTTTAGTTGTTCCAAGTGTTAATTATTCAAGGCGCACAAAAAACTCCGACCAAGTTTCACTGTATTTTTTCGCCAAAGTTCGTGCCCGCAAATCCATAACACACGCCAACCTTGAGAATGAAGTATGCGCGCAACCAAATATATCGCGCAGTTTGTTGTTTGGCGTATTCAGAATGTGGAAATATCCAGGATGTGTTCTGTCTGTGGCCAGTCTGCGAATGGTTTGGATTCAATGCCTGGCCTTGGAATAGGATTTGCCATGGCAAATTTATGGTCACGGACTGGACGTTGATTGCTCGTGGCCGTGGAATGTTCATGGCAACGGAAAACTCGTGGACAAATCGTGATTGTGGAAAGAACATGGACAGAGCGTGGAAAGTTCCTGACCTCTGCGCAGATTAACGCGGGGCTATCATGCGGAATTGCTCGGACGCTGCCCGGAAGTTGCGCGGAGATTGGGTGGATGATTCGTCGGATGTTGCCCAGACGCCAAGTTGGACACCACGCGGACTGCTTCATGTCTGCCAGCCGTTTGATGGAAAGCTTGGAACGATGGCGTTCATGGATCCGGGCTAGTGCTGGAAACAAATATCCCGATTGAGGCAAGGTTTCTAAAATGGCCGCGACTGTTTCTCCGAACGAAATTAGCGAAGTGACGCCCGTTTTATGCCTTTGGTAAGCGATGGTGCGGTCATTCCAATCAATGTCGTCGGCGGTGAGCGTTGCAATGTCCGTCTGTGATCCGCCCAAGTGCCAGAGCAATTGACAATACGCACGCGTCGCTGGATTGTGTTCTCGATCGATGATTTTTTGATGTTCCTCAAGAGTGATGGCCCGTTTTTCTTTGAATTTCAACGGTGGCCAGTGAAGTTTTGGCAGCACCGGCCACGGGAGCCAGTGCATCCCGATGGCGTAATTGTGTGCCCGTCGTAAAAAGACGTTGGTGGAAACAGAGCCTTTATTGAGAACATCCAAAAAGTGTTCAGGCGAAGTTTTGATCAGTTCGCGGTTACGAATCGAATCAAACGCTTTGTCTTTGATGGCATAATCCCAACGCTCGCGCGTCGGGCCATTCTTGGTTGAAATGATTTGCTCCATGACGTGCTGCCAGGTGCGGCTGGACAACGCGGAATCACTGTGCTGCAAATACACCTGCGCGATTTGCAAATTCATCGCCGATTGAAGCACGGCTTCGTTTTTGGCGTGGAGAAGTCTAATGGCCGCAAGCCGGTCACTGGTCTGCAAACTCTCCTGCTTGCCGGTCAAAGCATCGTGAATGTAATACCGTCCACCTCTACGGCGACGGTAAAGTCGGAATCGTGTTTTCATGGCTGTTATTCACAGCGATGAATTTAGAACAATTGATTTCGACTCCGGCAGGGAGCTAGTGTGAGTTTCGCAGAATATGCCGGGATATAATTTTGCTGGCACTTCTGCTGGCACTTTTACCCATCACTTTCATAACTTCTTTCCGCACTCACGGTTAGAAATGGAGCCAGTTGTCGGATTTGAACCGACGACCGACGGTTTACAAAACCGTTGCTCTACCACTGAGCTAAACTGGCTGTCAACGACCCATGTCACTTGTCGCATCCCTTGCGATGGTTGCCGTCGCGTGCGTGCAAGCACAGCTCGACACCACAGCGCCCGGCGCAGATGCCAGCACGGATACGAACAAAAACAATGCCATAGTTAATGGGACTTCGCCCCGCTTCGTCAAGACCAACCTTCCCAATCTGGGAAAACCCGGGCCGGTGGAACTTGCCATGGGCGATGCAAAGTGCAGGGCAAGCGCGCGCGACAATCTCTCGAGACAAAAGATTTCAAGGTCGCCAAACGCAAATGGCTCAAGTGGCTAATGGACACGAGAGGCCGGATGCATGCACACGAGGGCAACTTGGGCAGCCTGATTGAAGAATAGCAGCCTGGCCGGATCCATGCAGTCGGATTGACCACGAACTACACCAAACACACGAAAGCGAATTTCGCTTAGCCGGAACGATGCAGAAGAACCTCACGCCAAGGCCGCCAAGGCCGCAAAGGAAGGGGCAGGCGGTGATTTTTTCACAAGAATTCTGAATCCCTATTGAGTGCGTTGCTTTTGCCCTCAAGCATTCAGTTTTCTTTGCGTCCTTGGCGGTCTTGGCGTGAGAGCAGTTTCACTCGGACCGAATCGTTCCGGCTTAGATCAGTCCCGGGAAAAAGAAACTCACTCCGCTTGCCAGCCGCCGCCGAGCGATTTCACCAGCGAGACGGCGGCGACGAGTTGCTGGCCGCGCAGTTGCACCGTGCTGAACTCGACGTTCAACTCGGTGCTCTCCGCCGTCGCCACATCGAGGAACGTGGTGAGCCCGTCGCGGTAACGGTTGTTGGCCACCTGGAGTTGCAGGCGCGCGGCCACCAAGGCTCCGATTTCCGCTTCGTGTTGGCTGGCCAGAAGATTCTGGGCCGCGAGATTATCTTCCACCTCCGAGAAAGCGGCCAGCACGGTCTGGCGGTAGCTGGCAACCATCTCGTCGTAGCTGGCTTTGGCAAGGCGCAGACCGGCCCGCAGTTTGCCACCTTCAAAAATCGGCATGGTCAACGACGGGCCGACCGCCCATACCCGGCTGGACCCATTGAAGACGGTGCCGGCGTTGACGCTCTCGAAGCCCGCCAACCCGTTCAACTGAATGGTCGGGAAAAAGGCGGCCTTGGCCACGCCGACGTTGGCGTTCGCCGCAGCCATGAGGCGTTCGGCAGCGGAAATGTCGGGCCTTCGTTCCAGCAATTCCGAAGGCAACCCCGCTGGGATCAAGGGCGGCTCGGTGGAAAGCACGTGCTCTGGGATCTGGAACAAAGAGGCGGGCTGACCGACCAATAAAGCCAAAGCATGCTCGAATTGCGCGCGCTGCAATGCCACGGCCGGCAGTTGGGCTTGCGTGGTTTTTAGCAGCGTTTCTGCCTGAGCAACGTCCAGATCGGTGGCGACGCCGCCAGCCCGGCGGTTCATGGTCAGATCAAGAGATTTGCTGAAGACCTCGACACTGGAACGAAGCACCGCCAGTTCAGAGTCCAATGCCCGCAAGGTAAAATAATCAACGGCGACCTCGGCTTGAATTTCCAGTTGAATCGTTGCCAGGTTGTCGGCGGTGGCCTGCATCTGTGCCCGGGAAGATTCAACGCTGCGGCGGACGCCCCCCCAGAGATCAATTTCGTAGCTGAGATCCAGGGGCACGGTAAAATTATTGTAGGTGCTCGACTGGCCGATGGCCTGGCCGGTCGTCACCGAAGGGGCGTTGGGTGAGGTGCGCTGCCGGGTGGCCGAACCAGAAAGGGCCACGTTCGGGAATAATCCGGCCCGGGTGACATCCATCTGGGCGCGCGCCTCGGCAAAGCGGGCGACGGCCACTTTGAGTTGTTGATTCGCGGCGGAAGCCTGAACCTCCAAGGCATCGAGTTCCGGATCGCCAAAAATTTCCCACCAGTTGCCCTTGGGCAATTGTCCCTGTGGCTGGGCAACTTTCCAGCCGTTGGTCGCAACAGTGTTCGTTACGCCAGCGTAGGCGGCAGGAATGGTCGTCGCTTCCGGGCGTTTGTAATCGGGACCGACCGCGCATCCCGCGAGCAGCACCATGGCCGCGAGTGAAAGTCCCGGGAAGGCCGGTAATCGTTTCCAGCGCTCCCTCAGATTTATGGCCAATGGCTTCATCATCATTTTTTCGCCACGGACTCAGGAGCAGTCAGGATTTGCACCTTGGCGCCATTGACCAGCGAGTCGGTGGGATTGGTGATGACCCGGTCAGCCGGAGTCACACCGCTTCGGATTTCGATGGTTTGTCCGAAGTCGCGGCCGACCTGAACCGGGCGCAATTCCACCGTGCCGTCCGCGCGAACCACCCCGACTTGCAAGCCTTGCGCGCGAAAGATCAGGGTGTTGGAAGGCAAGACCAGGTGCGGTGTGGAATTGTCCGACTGGAACCTGACTTCGCCATAGCTGTAAGGCAGGACTTGATGTTGCGAGTTGTCCACCTCCAGTTCGGTCAACAGTGTCCGGGAAATGGTGGAGATGGCTTCCGAGGTGGTCGTCACCGTGGCGGTGAACGACCGGCCCGGGCTGGCCGGAGTCGTCAGCGTGGCCGTCTGGCCGCGCACAATGCCGGCCGCGTTGGGTTCCGGCACGCGCACATAGACACGCAGTTTATCGGTTTGCGCGATATGAAATAATTCCTGACCCCCGCTGCCCGCAACGATCAGGTCGCCATTATCCACCGAGCGGATGGTGATGGTGCCGTCGAAGGGAGCGGTGACGCGTTGGAAGGCGACCAATTCTTCCAACCGTCGCACGTTGGCGTGGTCGGCAGCAACACTGGCGGCGGCTGTTTCGCGTCCAGCCGCTTTTTCGGCGGCTTCCTGCTCGGTCACCGACGCGGTTTTCACCAACACCTTCCACCGCGCATCGGTCGTCTCGGCGAGGTGCAGGTTGGCTTGGGATAACTGAAGTTGCGCCTTGGCCTGTTCGAGTTGCTGGTCCAAATCCGGCGTCTCAATCTCCGCCAGCAGTTGGTCGGTTTGAACATGCGCGCCGATATCCGCCACCCAGTCTTTGAGGTAGCCGTTGGCCCGGGCAAAGATGGAGGCTTCCCGCCACGGCTTGATCTCCGCGGGCAAGACCAGTCCATTCTCCGGTTTTTCCAGCGTGGGCGAAACGACGGAAACCGTCGGAATCGCCAGCTCATTCATATCGGCCATGGCCGTTTGACGTTGATGCCAGCGCGGGAGAAAACCGAGCACGAGGGCGCCGATGACAATCAACGTGATGATGGTTCCGGCGATGCGCATGCGTTTGGCAGAAGGTGTTGGTGGCAGCGCCGCCGAAACCGGGGCACCGGCAGTTTCGTGGGCAGACGCAACATCTGCCTTGGGCTCACGCGCGTGAAACGCGGCCGGTTGTTCGCCAACCCCTTCGGTTGCGCTGTTGTGTTGCGGTTCATTTGTTTTCATGAAATTTCCTTACGCATTGGTTGGAGTCGGGATGATGCCTGGTATGGGTGCGGTCCGTTCCGCCTCGCGTGGTTCTGGCGCGGGCACCGATCGTTGCAGGACGCTGAACACCAAGGGGACGAAAAACAAGGTGGCGACGGTGGCCATGAGCAGGCCGCCAATCACCGCCCGGCCCAAGGGCGCGTTCTGCTCGCCGCCTTCGCCCAATCCCAGAGCCATCGGCACCATTCCGATAATCATCGCCGTCGCCGTCATGAGGACCGGGCGCAGGCGCCCGGTGCCGGCGGCCCAGGCGGCCTTCAGCGGCGTCATGCCTTGGTGGAGGTTCTGCCGCGCGAAGGTGACGACGAGCACGGAATTGGCCGTGGCCACGCCGAGGCACATGATGGCGCCCATCATGGCCGGGACACTCAACGTGGTCGCAGTGAGATAAAGTCCCCAGATAACGCCAGCCAGTGCGCCGGTCAAAGCGGTGATGATAATGAACGGATCAAGCCAGCTTTGAAAATTGACCACCAGCAGCAAATAGATCAGCGCAATCGCCATCACCAGGCCGACGCTCAAGTCCAGAAAACTGGTGCGCATCGTTTCCGCCTGACCGCGTAGCATGAGCGAACTGCCCTTCGGCAATGATTTTTGTGCCGCGGCGAGAATCGGTTTAATATCCGCGAGCACACCGCCGAGGTCGCGCCCGCCGACTCCGCCGAAGACATCCACGACGGGAACAACATTGTAGTGCGAGTAAATCGGCTGGCTGTTGGTGCGTGAGAACGTGGCCAAGTTCGCCAGCAACTGCTCATTGCCGGTTCCGGGCGTGCCCGCCGTCACCGGCATGGAATTGAGATCCGACAGCGAAGTCATCTGATACTCCGGCACCCGGATGTTCAGGAGATACTGGACGCCGATGCGCGAATCGAGCCAGAAGGTCGGCTGGACCTGGGTGCTGCCGCTCAAATTAAGCAGCACTGAACCAGCAATCCCGCTTTCGGTCAGGCCAAGCTCGGAAGCCTTGGTCCGGTCAATGGCAAACTCGAACCGCGGCAAATCCGATGGCTGCTGCACCCGCGCGTCCACGACTCCACGCACATGGCGGATTTTGTCCGCAATCGCCGACGCGACCAGTTGATTGCCGGCCAGGTCACGGCCCAGGATCTGAACGTCGAAGGGAGCCGGCAGCCCAAAGTTAATGGTCTGGCTGACGACGTCCGCCGGCAGAAAATAAAACGTCGTGCCGGGAAACTCGCGATTGAGCGCGAGGCGCAGACTCCGGACGTAATCGGGCGTCGGCTTGTGTCCGGTTTTCAACGAGACCAGAATGTCCGCGTCCGCCGGCCCGGCCGTTCCGCTGTCATTGTAGCTCAAGTTGATCCCGGAAATCGGCAGGCCGATGTTGTCAAGGATGCCCTGGATTTCTCCGCCAGGAATTTCACGGCGAGTTGCGGTTTCGACGCGATCCACCAAGGCCGCGGTTTCCTCAACCCGGGTGCCGGTATGGGCGCGCACATGGAACCGGAAAATCCCGGCATCAACGCTCGGAAAGAAGTCCTGCCCCAGAAACGGAACCAACAGGAACGAGGCCGCACAAAAAGCCAGGAACGCCGCTCCGAACGCCAGCCGGTGAGCCAATATCCATTCAAGCAAATTTTGGTAGTTTTTCCGGAAACGATCAAAACCATGTTCAAAGCCCTGTTGAAAACGGATCAATGGCTGCAACCAGTTGGAACGGCCGGAGACCGGCGGGGTGCCGCCGCTGTGATGGTGAACCCCGCGCTCGAACCACATCACGAGCGTCGGCACCAGCGTGCGGGACAAGGCGTAGGAAGCCAGCACCGCGAACACCACCGCCTTCGCGAGCGGCGCAAACAGGAATCCGGCCACGCCGGAAAGAAAAAACATGGGAACGAAAACGATGCAAATGCACAGGGTCGAGACCAGGGCCGGCAAGGCAATTTCGCCGGCGCCAACCAGAATGCCGTTTTCCAAAGTTTCGCCAGCGCTCAAATGGCGTTCGATGTTCTCGATGGTCACGGTCGCATCATCCACCAGAATGCCGACCGCCAGGGCGAGTCCGCCGAGGGTCATCAGATTGAAGGTGTCCCCGGTCGCGCTGAGCGCGGCCAGGGACGCCAGAACGGAAAGCGGAATGGAAATGGCGATGATGAGCGTGCTCCGCCACGAGCCGAGAAACAGCAGAATCATCAACGCCGTCAAGGCCGCCGCAATCACGCCTTCCCGCACGACCCCGCTGATGGCCGCCTTCACGAAAATGGATTGATCGGCAAATTGTTTTACCTGCAGATTTTCCGTGACCGTTTTCAGCACGTTCACCATGGAGGCTTTGACGCCGCTGGCGACCTGGAGCGTGGAAACACTGCCGTTTTTGAAAACGCTCAAGAGGGCGCTGCGAACTCCATCCTGCCGGACGATGTTCTGCTGGGGCAAGGCTCCGTCATGCACCTGGGCGACGTCGTGAATGCGAATGACCGCGCCATCCGAGGTTGTTTTAATCGGCAGATCGTTCAGCCGGTTGATCAGGCTCGGGCTGGTGTTGAGGTCGATGGGATATTCGTTGGCGCCGATCTTGGCCGTGCCGCTGGGAAAAACCAGATTCTGGGTGGTGAGCGCGGTAACCACGTCCGATTGGGAAAGGTTTTGCGCCTTCAACGCGGCGGGATTCAGGTCCACAGCGATCACGCGTTGCTTGCCGCCGTAGGGGAATGGAATTCCCACGCCGGGAACGCTGATGAGGCCCACGCGGATCGTGTTCAAGGCGACATCAAAAATTTGCTGCTCGGAAAGCGTCTGGCTGCTGATGCCATACTGCAAAATCGGAACCGTGGAGGCGTTGTATTGAATGATCAGCGGCGGGGTGGTGCCGGGCGGAAGTTGTTTCAGGATGGTTTGCGATACCGCGGTGATCTGGGCCACGCCCGCTTCGGGAGAGACACCCGGTTGAAAGAATACCTTGATGACACCCTGACCATCGTATGATTGCGATTCGATGTGCTGGATATTATTCACTGTCGTGGTCAGGGCGCGCTCTTCGCTAAAAACCAGGCGCTGTTCAATATCCTTTGCCGAAAGGCCGGTATATTGCCAAACAATGCTGACCACGGGAATATTGATGGCCGGAAAGATGTCGGTGGGCGTGCGCAGCAGAACAAACGGCGTCAACAACAGCAGCAGCAAAGCCGCCACCACAAACGTATAAGGACGACGGAGAGCTAAATGAACGATCCACATAGGTTATGTCCTGGTTTCAACTGAGAATGAAGCCACCGGTGCGGCAGGAGCCGTTGCCGCTTCCGGCGGTATGGAGGGTGATTTTTCTGTGGTTCAGCAGGATTCGGCTCCGAAGGTGAAACTGAAGCTGGACCGGCGGCGGACCTGATGATTGGGATTTGGCCACTGATCAGACTTGCGCGATGGTCGTTGAACGGTTGCTTCAGCATGGTGGCACGTCATGATTGGAACTTTACATCCGGCACAGCGATTCGCTCCCGATCGTCCACTTCGGTCGGGACGCGGGCCAGCAGCCGGTCCAGTGACAGGGCTCCCGAGCCACGAACCACAATCAGCAGACCGAGGGTGACGGCCAGCAGATGATATTCGAACCCTTCGCCTTTCTGCGTCCCGAACCAATTCATGAACAGACCAAACTGCCAGTGCACTTTGGCCACGGCCACCACCATGTTGCCGATGATGGCGAGTGCGGCGATGCGGCCCGCCAGTCCAGCAATCAGAAAGATGCCTCCAAAAAACTGCCCGGCGATGCCCAGAAAGGCGAAGGCGGCCGGAATGCCCAGTTGTTGGGTGAAAAACTGCATCGAGCCGCCCAGTCCGAACCCGCCGAACCAGCCCAGCATCAATTGACTGCCATGAGCAAAGAAGAGAAACCCCAGCACGAGTCGCGCGAGGGTGAGCAGGTAATCTGTTTCTGTCTTAACCAGCATTTTTAACATATTTTATCCGTTCCGTTGATTTGCATCTCATGTGAATCCGGTCGGGCATCTTGTTCCGCCGGAGTTTAATTTCCATATACACAGAGAAGCATTGCACGGCCCATGCCAAGTGGCACAGACGCCCCTGCCCTCTTCTCGAATTGCCGCTTTAACAAGGAGTTGTCGCGAATTCAAAGGGATTGCCGAAACTCGATTAAGTGCGCAGCCATGGCGGTAAAGTCGCTCTTTCGACAGCGAGTCGGCAGAGCGTCGCGCCCCGGCTCGGAGGCGATCCATTTGCGCGGAATTTTCGGGTGATGCAGATGACATCGAATTTGCAATTAGTGATGACGTGCATATAATTAATTTCCGAACGCAAGATTCTCCCGATCGGGGTTGCTATTCCTTTTTTGTAGTGTGCGGAGCCAGTTTAAAAAAAATAAACCGGCCGGACAGATTCACAGAAAAGACATGAAGACTAGCATAACAATTGATGGCGCGATCACGGAGGCCAAGCGCGATGAGCGCTTGGTGGATCTCCTCAACCGCATCGGGAATAAAATCCCCCAAGTATGTTATCATCCGCAGATGGGTCCGATTCAAACCTGCGACACCGGCAGGGTTGAGAGCGGTGGAAAACTGGTGAGAGCGTGGACGAACACCGACTCAACGAATGCTCTCGTTCCCAAGTTCCTGATTGAGCGAATGGCATTCACAATTTGCGCGGCTTGCCATCCATTTGGCATCGCGTGTGCGTGGTGCACACCGCACTCAGGTGAATTCCCATTTGCACAAGGTTAACGATTAGGAAGCGCCATGAAGGCCAATAATCATGATCCGCGTTGGGCTGCAGGTTCCGGAGTTCTCGCGCTCAACAGCACAGTTTTCCAGGACTTGGTCGAGCGGCTGCTTCAAAGCTGCCTGCAGCGCTTGCCGCGCCGTTCCATTCCACCTAGCTGGTCCAGCCTTGACTGGCAGCAGGAAATTGAGCAGGTCGTTGCTCTCGCGATAATGCGAGCGCTAAATGATTTCCATCTGGTCCGAGGCGAGGACCCCGAGCGTTTTGTTTTTCGTCGCGTGGACAGTGATGTTCGCAACCGGCAGCGCCGTGAATGGGCATTCGGTCGCCGCTTTCAACCCATGGTCTCCGAAAGCCACCTCGGTGCGGACGAACCCTCGCAGAATGCCGCCACCCGAGTCGACTTGGTGGTCGGTCCGGACCATTCATTCGACGATTTGCAACAAGCCATCTTGCAGCTTCCCGAGCCTCAACGCCGCGCGATTGTGCTCCTCTTCTTTGAGGACCTAACCGAAGCCCTCGCCGCTCAAAAGCTCCATTTGGGTCAACCGGCAGTGAACAGGCTGAAGCGCGCGGGCTTGGACAATTTGAGGAAGTATTTTTGTAGAAAGGGCGGCAGTTCAAACGGCGAGCCGCCCGAAAGCGAGCCGCAGCACACGCAGAAATAGTTTAAAAATGGCTGCATAAAATTCGCGCTTGGATGCCGTATAAGGACGAGAGCGAACACACGATCTGGGCAGATTCCAAATGCGTTAAGCGTTGAGGAGTGGTCGGCGCGAACAGGAAGGTGGCGTCGCCGAACCGAATGCCAGACTTAGCCATCTGCTATCTATTAACAAAAACAAAGAAAGAAGCAGGTAATTATGACAATTTGAACCCGAGAAGCCACAGAACCCGCCTAATGACGTTAATCGCCCGCGCAGGGTGTTCGCGGTGGCGCTATGGGGCGCATCTTGCTCCCCACTCATTGTAGGCCGACAGATTGAGTGGGGAGCAAG
>Ga0247688_1000394_pt1 | contig 13810 bp, 7 predicted proteins | sample CNK29_metaG_FD_182718 | JGI IMG/M metagenome (GOLD analysis project Ga0247688, IMG submission 182718) | Soil microbial communities from Purdue University Martell Research Forest, Indiana, United States - CNK29 | ecosystem: Environmental > Terrestrial > Soil > Temperate forest > Bulk soil | place...
AACGACGCAAACGCGGCGGCGCTGGCGGAGTTGTGGTTGGGGCGGCCGGAGATTCGCGACGTGCGCGACTTCATTCTCGTGCTGGTTCACGAAGGACTCGGCACGGGCATCATTTTCGATGGACAGGTTTATCAGGGAGTCGCGGGCGCGGCGGGCGAGTTTGGTCACATGACGATCGGAAAGGGCGCACCGGTGGTTTGCGCCGCGGGCAGTGAAGAGTGTTGGGAAGCATTTGCGTCGGAGCGCGCGGCGCTGGCGCGTTACAAGCAGCGGCGCAGTGGGGTGGCGGATTCTGAGCTGAGTTTTGATGGCTTGATCGACAAGGCGTTTGCGAAAGACGATGCGGCGAAGGAAGCGCTGGTGGAGACGGCGCACTTCCTCGGTTTGGGAATTTCGAATCTGACGAAAGGGTTGAGTCCTGAAGCCGTGATTCTCGCCGGCGACATCGCGCGCGCTTGGCCGTTGATTGCCGATGAACTGCGCAGCACGCTGGCGGTCAATACGATTTGCAGCGATCTCGTTTCGGCGCCCGTGTTCGCTTCGACCTTGGGAGCCGACACGCGCCTGATGGGCGCGCTCAGCCTGGTCCTCGCCCGGAAGTTTGCATCAGTTGTTCCTGCTTGAGTAATCCTGCGGACGGTCGGTAATCCCTGCCACGGATCGTAATCCCACCGACGCAGTCGGTGGGATTGACGCGGACCCACAACTGCGTTGTAGGTTCAGGTTTGAAAGAACCACCGACTTCGTCGGTGGTATTGCCGACCGAAGCGAGGAGTGCGAGCCCTTACTCCATTCAGAATTTTGTATGCCGACCAAAAATTTCGATGAGAATTCTGGAGTTGAGCGCCGCCAATGGCACCGACGCTGGGTCCGGAGCGCACAGTTTTCGAGGAGACCGGTAGTAAACCTGCTCGATCGACGATTGCGGCACTTACGTTGCTTAGCCAATTTCGGCTGGTTAGGTCCAGTCGCTTCCACCCTTTAAGCATTAAGAAAAACTGAGTACGCTATTAAAAACTCTTGACAACATAGCTCGGGTGGTAGTACTAAGGCTTTTGTCCGGTCATACAACAAATGCTTTTGCCGGGTCGTACAACAAACCCCTGGTTCTAAATCGCAACAAAGTGAACCGGCGACCCCTGCCGTTCTAAAAACAAAACGCGTTTCCCGCTGGCGAGCTTCTTCCGGAAGTTCGCAAGTGCTCTTTCACTCGGTCGCAGTACAAGCAGTAGCTGTTTTCATCCTTAAGCGTTAGGTCCGGAATATTTCGCTCCAACGGAGGAGAGTATGACTCTACCAACCCTGCGCAGCCTCTACGCGACGCTGATCATTTCCATCTTTGTGATTTCCCTGACAATGCTCGCGGGCGTAAAACCTGTCGCTGCGCAAGCGACCGGCAGCGCCACCTTGCGCGGCACGGTCAAAGACCCGCAGGGGGCCATGCTCCGCGACGCGAGCATCACGCTCGTCAACGAGCGCACTAAGGCCGAGCGCAAGACAAAATCCAACGACGACGGCACCTACACGTTTGCCGCCGTCCCGCCCGGCACCTACACGCTGAAAGTCGAGGCTCAGGGTTTCAAAACCTCGTCGCAGCCCAACCTCAGCATCGAGACCAGCGGCACGCAGTCCATCGATGTCGCGATGGAGCTGGGCCAGCCGAATGAGACAGTCACCGTGACCGCGGGCATCGAGCAGTTGCAGACCGAGACCGGCGCGAAGGAAAACACGATCACTTCGCAGCAGATCGACAATCTCTCGATCATCAGCCGCAGTTCACTCGAACTGCTGCGCATCCTGCCGGGCGTTGTCGCTCCCGACAACACATCGCTCGAGAGCATTTCGTTTGGCGGCGGCGCGAACGCGAATGCGCAGTATCACGTTAACGGCCTCCGCGGCGAGCAGAACAACGTTTCGATCGACGGCTCGCGCATGATCGACATCGGCTCGAACAACGGCACCGTGATCACCGCGAACCCGGACATGGTCCAGGAAGTCAAAGTGCAAACGAGCAACTACGCCGCGGAACACGGCAGCAGCGCGGTGCAGATCAGCGCCACGACCAAAGGCGGCAGCAGCGGCTTCCACGGTTCCGTCTACGACTACATCCGCAACTATCGCTTCCAGGCCAACGATCGTTCGAACAGCATCAATGGTGTCGCGCGCCCGTTGAGCAAGTACAACTACCCGGGCGGCAACATCGGTGGTCCGGTTCTGCTGCCGGGCACCAAGTTCAATCGCAATCGCGACAAGCTGTTCTTCTTCGTCGGCTACGAGCGTTACTACCAGCAAGTTGACGAAGGTTCGGGCTTGTTCCGCGTGCCGACGTTGAAAGAACGACAGGGCGACTTCAGTGAATCACCGGCGGGCTCGATCTTCGTTCCCGCGGGTTGCACCGCCAACGGCGTGGCTGGCAATCCGGGTTCAAATGGCCCCGGCGATGCCGCGATCAATAACAATCTCGCTCCTTGCGGCGATCCACTCGGCCGCGCGCTTTTGAATTTCTATCCGTTGCCGAATCGCAGCGTGCCCTTCGGCCAGAACAACTACGTCTACAGCGTGCTGCGGCCAAATAATCGGCAGCAGTTCACGTCGCGCTTCGATTATTCGATCAGCGACAAGACAAAACTGTACGTTCGTTTCGCGCGTGAGTATGAAGAGCAGGGATTCCCGCGTGGCTTGTGGTGGGATTCTTCGAACTACGAACTTCCGGGCAAGCTCACGAGCAGCAATCTCGGCCGTTCGATCGTCGTCAATCTAACCAGCATCATCAGCCCGACGATGACTAATGAAGTCTTGTTCAGCGCCAGCAAACTGAAACTCAACTACGACTTCAAAGATCCCGACAAAGTTTCCTGGAAAGGCTTGAACATCAACCCGGTCGGTTTCTTTTCAGTCAACAATCCCAACATTCCGTCGCGGCTGCAGAATACGAATCCGTATGTTCCCATCAGCGTGCTGACCTGGGGCGCCGGCGATTTCCACACCGCTTACGGTTATCCGATTCTGGCGTGGAACGACAGCTTCGCGATCACTGACAACGTAGTGAAGGTCCAAAACACGCACACGCTGAAATTCGGTGCGTTTATCGAGCAGGCCAACAAGCGGCAGCAATCGAACGCCGACACCAACATCGTTACGGCCCAATGGGGCCAGACGACGGGCACCGGCAATAACTTCGGCGACATCTTCGTCGGCAAGCCGATCGAATTCTCGCAAGCCAGTCTCCGTCCGATCGACAACTTCCGTTACTACAACTACGAGTTCTACGGACAAGACAGTTGGAAGATGCGGCCGAACCTGACGGTAGAATACGGCATGCGTGCTGCTTACTTGCCGCAGAACTTCGAGCGCAAAGGTTTGGGCGTCCTGTTCGATCCGGCAACCTACAAACCAGGCGCCGGAGTCTTCTTGAACGGCGACATTACGAAGCCCAACGGCTACCTGCTGGCGTCTCGTGGTGAGATTCCGAAAGGCGTGCTCGACAATCTGCCGATTCAATGGATGCCGCGATTCAACATCGCCTGGGACGTCGGCGGCAAGGGCGATCTGGTCCTGCGCGCCGGCGCCGGCCTTTTCTACAATCGCGTGCAAGGCAACTACGACTACTATTCCAGCGGCGAGCTGCCGAACACTTACAGTGCCACCGTCGATACTCCGTGGGGTTCATCCAACGGACTTTCCTTCGGCGACCTGACACATCTGAATCCGTTCAGCAGCATCAGTTCGGTGAACGTCAACACTCGTGATATTCAGTCCAACGAGATACCGCGAGTAGCGAACATGAGTTTCACGATTGAGAAGAAACTGCCGATGGAGAACATCCTGTCGGTGGCTTACGTGGGAACTCAGGGACGACACCTGCCGCAGAGACGCAACGCCAACATCATTCCCCTCGGCACTTTGTTAACCGGAACGATTCCGTTGAATTCAGCCGTGTGTGTGGACGGCACCGGCCCGGCTTGCACCGGCGGCATCAACTACACCTCGATGAACCTGGCTGATCCGGCCCAGCGCGCAGCCTTGGCAGGCGTGGTGCTCCGCAGATACAGGCCATACGATGCATTCAACTCAGTAGGTCTCTACCAGTTCACGGGAACATCCACTTATCACTCGTTGCAGGCGACGTTGAGCCACAACGGAAAGAACCTCCAGTACTTCGCCACTTACACCTTCGGCAAAGCGCTGGGAACTGTAGCGACTAACGAGAGCGACGGCGCGGCTTGGGCCGATCCGATTGATACGCGCAATCGAAGCTGGGGTGTGTTGCCCTTCGATCGCACGCACGTCTTCAACCTGTCTTACAACTGGAGCATTCCGAAACTCGCGCGTGGCAGCTTCGAGAATGGTTTCACCAATGCGGTCTTTAACGGTTGGCAGCTCTCGGGTATCACGACGATCCAGAGCGGCATTCCGATCCGGCTGAGATTCACCGGCGATATCGCGCAAGGCGCGCAGGCTGTTGGTTGGTACGGTTCGGACGCGTTCAATGGAACGAATGCGGGTGCGAGCCTCGGCGCGATTACGCCGACCTATCTTGGCAACCCGCAGGTTGGCGGCACGACGTTGGGCAGCAAGGCGTTCGATCTTTCGAAGCTCGGAATTCCGACCTTCCCGAACACCGGCCCATCGCAGCCACCGTTCTACCTGCGTACCCCGGGCCGGAGCAACTTCGACGTCTCCTTCTTCAAGAACTTCAACATTACTGAAGAGAAGAAGATTCAGTTCCGCACCGGCTTATTCAACGTCTTCAACCAGGCGTATCCAACGCAGATCAACGTGACTGCCACAAACCCAACGGGAAGCGACATCTTCCTGGCGCTCGAGACAGTCTGCAACCGCAGAGTCAACCGTCCGAGTGGCGATGGCACGAGCATCGTGAGTGTGTGCGATCCGACTGGTGGCTTCAGCTACACGCAAAACACGATCAATAATTTCGGCAAGATTCAAACGAAACGCGGCCGAAGAATCGTGGAGTTTGCGTTGAAGTTTACTTTCTAGGTCGCCGATCAGGCGCGACGCCAACTTCGGCGCGAGAAGCATGAAAGGTTTGCTTCTCGCGCCGGTTTTAGTTTTTGGGGTTCGCGTCGCTACGCGACCGGCGTCCTTACGCTTTGACAACGCCCGTATGTTGGATCTAAGACCTACCTTATGAAACGCGTCCTGTTCTCCTTTATCTGGTGTTTGCTGCTTGCGGGTAACGCGTGGGCGCAGGCTTCGGAGGTCGACCCGCGGTTCAAAGTTGCCGACACCAACAACGCCGTAATCAAAGGACGCGTTACCCTTCCGTCCGGCTTCACCGTCGAGGGCTACGTGCGGATCACACTCCGCACTCAGCAAAGCGTTCTCTCTACTCTCTACACCAACAGCAGCGGCGAGTTTCAGATCCGCAACCTGAGCGAAGGCATCTACTTTGTCGAAGCCGAGATAAAGGACAGCAAGTTTGAAACGGCGGTCCGGCGAGTCGAGTTGGGCCGCGGCCTGATGGCCGACGTGACGCTCGAACTGCGAGCGAAGAACGATCCGACCGGCAGCGGACCGGCTCACAAGATCGTTTCCGCGGCTGAACTGAAACAAGCAGTGCCGGCGGCGGCGAAGAAGCAGTATGAACTCGGGCTCAAGTTCGTTAACAAAGGCTACTTCCAGCAGGCCGCGGATCGTTTTCAGGAAGCACTCACGATCTATCCCGAATATCTCGCGGCGCGCAACGATCTCGGCGCGCAGTTTCTAAAGCTCAAACGCATCGACGAAGCTGAGAAGAACTTTCAGATGGTGCTCAGCAACGATCCCAAAAACTTCAACGCGAAGTTCAATATGGGCCTGGTTGCGATCGAGCGACACCAATATCCCGAGGCGATTGCGCTATTGAATGAGGCCGTCGCGATCGACAGCAGCCGGCCGGTGGCGCGGCTGTGGATCGGCATCGCCAAACTCGAAATGGGTGATTTGAACACGGCGGAAAGTGAGTTGACGCGTTCGTTGATCATGGGCGGCGACGAATGCGTTGCCGCGCATTATCATCTCGCGCGCATCTATCTGAGCCGTGGCGATCTCGCAGAGGCGACGCGCTCAGTGAACGCTTACATTCAGCAAGCGCCGCGTGGTGAGTTTATAAAAGAAGCAAAAGAACTCGCGCAGAAAATCCAAAAGCAAAAACATTAGCCACAAAAAGGCACAAGACCTTTAGCCCGCGACGTTGAACGTGGTCGAGCGGCTCACGTTGTTCTGGCCGTCACTCACCGTTACTCGTAACTCAAACACACCGGCGGGAAACTTATCGAGCGAGAATGAACTCGCGTATTTGATCTGCCCGTTCGCGTCAGGTGCGGGGAGTTGGCCGGAAGTCTTGCCGACCGGCCGGTTATTTTGCAGGATTTCGAGCGTTACGTTCATCGGCTTGGCCACGCCTTTTGCGGGCCACGCGGTAAAGAAATAAGCGAGTTCTTTCGTCTGCTTGCGATCGATCTTTTCACCGAGATTCGGATAAAGCAGCAACTCGCCAAACTGAAACGGCTGATTTCGTTTCTGCTCTTCCGGCGTCAGCCGCTCGGCTGTTTTCAATACCGCCACACTGCTGAGCCGCGGCTTGCTTTCGTCAGTGCCGGCAATCTCGAGCGGCGTGGCATTCACATTAACTTCGCGCGAGCCGGCATCGTAAGCGATGACTTCCACCTGGTATTTTCCGGGCGGCAGTTGTGCCTCACGATAAAAGAGGACACTTGAACTCTTGGCCGGCTGAGCCGCGTCATTGGCCAACGCGTAATGTTGGCTCAACTTCTGCACAACCTGCTGCGACTCATCGCGCACGATCGCCAACAGCGAAAAGTCAGCGCCCGCCGCCGGCACTTCCGCCAGAATCAACGCCAGCCCGTCGCGGCCGGGCGTCGGATAACTAATCGCGGTGCTGTGCAGCGTGCTCGCTTTAGCAGCACCAGGACGCCAGTTTTTAGCGGCCGCAATCGCCGGAGCTTCGTATTCCAGCAACGGCAGTTGGCCCATCGATTCGACGGCGTAATAACCTTTGCGTGACTGCACCTCAACATTCGGGCGCGACACTTTCACCGTGATGTGCCGAAACTGGCCGTCGTAGTCCTTGTTTTGCGGAACGTAAGTGACGAAGTAATAGCCGTTCATGTCATCGTCAATGCGATGGAGTCCGGACACGAGGTCGTTCGTATTGTGAATCAGGAATCCGCCTGTTTGGTCCGATAAAGAACCCAAACCGCTGCTCGGATCGAAGCGCAGCAGATCTTCGTTTCTTTCGAGTGCTCTGAGGTACGGTCCGGTCGCGCCTCGATCGCTGCCGCGACCCTGCGTCGCCATGGATGCGCCCGCGAGCGACTTGAGTTCCTGCGCTGCTTCAGAGGTCCCACTCTCAGTGCGCAAACCCGCGGCGTCTATTGAATAGATAGCGACGTTCGCCCGGTTCGCGGCATTGATCACCGAGGGAAACTTCTGTTGCACCGCCGGCGGCAATTTCAGGCCTTCGGAAAAGAAGATGATGGTTTTGCGGCCCGGCAGGTTTTGCATCGGCGCGATGACGGCCAGAAGGCTGTTGATGGTCGCGAATCCCTGCTGATCGCGTTCGAGTCGCTCGTAATGATCGAGCATCTGGTTTTCCATCTCGAGCAACTTCTGTTGCGCGGCGGCCTGGCCGGCTTCCGCACCGGCCGCGGACGCTCCCGCACTATCGCGAGCCGCGCCGGCGGCGGCCGCTGTTTCCACGGAAGTCTGCATTTGCTGATCTAAGGCCGTGCTGCGTTCGATGTTGTCGCGCACTTTCTGCGCGCCCGAGGCGTAACCCGAGATCACTGTTCCCGTAACCCGCTCGACTGCGTCCTTAATTAATTGCGCATCGTCGGTGAAGTTCTGGACAGTGCGCAGCGCCTGGTCGATGCCGAACACTCCCGTAAACCCGCCGTTGGCCATTCCTTCCTGCGCGTAGGCAAGGCCCGCTTTGCGAGCGAGACTGCGCGCTTCAGGCGAGAGTCGATCGAAAACCAGGGCGGTTACCGCCGGAGTCGAGCGCTGGGCGGGTGTTGGCGTTACGGTCTCGCCGGGTTTTGTTTTCGACTCTTTGGTTTCCGCCGTGCTCGTGCCGGGTTCGCGCGCGACGAAGCGAAACGATTCAACCTTCTGCGGCGTGCCGTCTTCGAGCACCTCAAAATCGCTAGCCTTCAGATCTTTTACCGGGTGCCCTTTCTTGTCTTTGACGACAATATCCAGGCGCACTTCGTTACTGCGAACACGAATCACGTCGTCCTGATCTTGCGCGGGTTTTGTTTGACCCAGCACCACGACCGGCGAAACACTCGTGACTGCGATCAATAGAAGGCTCAGAAGGGTTTTCATTAGGTGGGAGTATAGTCCAAATATTGTATACTTTCACGCATCTTAGGCTCGCCCGGATTCGTCAATGGCAATTAAATCAGGACGACGTAGAGCCGTCGCCGCAGTTTCATTATTCATTGCTCTCTCAGTGTTTGTTGGCCTGTTTGCCGGCCGAGTTTCCGCGCAGGATCCGGCTGCGGTCGAAAGCGATTTCGAACGCGCGACGCAGTTGCACCAGAGCGGCGATTTGCAAGGCGCAGTGCGCGCGTATCTCGCGATTCTGGCAACGCATCCGGCGCGCGTCGACGTGCGTTCGAATCTGGGCGCCGCTTACGCGGGACTGGGTCAATACGAAGAAGCAATCGATCAGTACAAGCGAGCGCTCGTTACCGAGCCCACGAATCACCCGATTCGTTTCAATCTCGCGATGGCCTATTACAAGGCGGCGTTGTTTGCCGAAGCCGCAACTGAACTCGATCGATTTATTGCTGCCGTTCCTAACGCTCCGCAAACAGCAAATGCGCGCATCGTGCTTGCGGATTGCCAGGTGAGGCTCGGCGATTACCGGAAAGTGATCGATGGGCTATCACCACTCGCGGAGGCCGATCCGGCAAACCGCGCCGTCGCGTATCTGCTCGGCAGCGCGCTGATCGGCGACGGCCAACTCGACAAAGGCCAGGCGATCATCGATCGCGTCTTTCGCGACGACGACTCAGCCGAAGCGCATCTCTTGATGGGTTCGATCCTGCTGCTGGCGGACGACGCGCAAGGCGCGCTGAAAGAAGTCGAACGCGCGATCGAGTTGAATCCAAAGCTGCCGTCGATCAACGCCTGGCACGGACGCGTGTTGATGCGACTCGGCGATACGGAAAAAGCCAAAAGCGCATTCAGGATCGAGTTGGCGAGTAACGCAAACGATTTCGACGCGAATCTGTATCTCGGCGTTTTGCTCAGGCAGGACAAGCTCGCCGACGAAGCGCTCACCTATTTAAAGCGCGCCGTTCAATTGCGCCCGCGCGAGCAATACTCGCGCTATCATCTCGCGGCCGTTTATGCGATGGCGGGCAAGCCGTCCGAGGCGTTGCCGTTTCTCGAAGGCGTATTGAAAGAGCATCCGGATTTTGTTGAAGCTCGGGTCCTGTTGGCCTCGGTCTATTACCGGCTCGATCGCAAGGCCGATGGCGATCGGGAGAAGGAGCTGATTCAGAAAGCGAACGCTGCCGAACAGGCGAAACAACCTTCCGATAACAAATTAAAAGCACCATAGAACCATAGCTCTGTGACCACCGTAAATCGCCTGAACTGTGCCCTGATTCTGATCGTCGTGTTGCTCACGTGCACGGCGGCGACGTCTGCGCAACCGGCGCAGACCGCACAGCCACAGGCGCCGGCAACGTCCGACGCGGAGTTTGATCGACTGGTGAAACTCGCCGACGACGCGCGCGAGGCTGAGCGTTTCGACGAAGCGATTTCGAGCTACGGCAAAGCGCTGAAAATCAAGCCCAAGTGGCCCGACGGTTGGTGGTACATCGGCGCGATCTTTTACCAGGCCGATCACTACGCGGAGGCGCGCGACGCGTTTCAAAACCTCGTCGCACTGGAACAGGATCGTGGTCCGGCGTGGGCGATGCTCGGTCTTTGCCAGTTTCAAACCGGCGATTACGAAAAAGCAGCCGTTGCGCTGGAACGCAGCCGGACATTGGGCGTCAACGACAATTCAGAACTCGCCGGCGTCGTTCGCTATCACATGGCATTGCTTTACGTTCGTTTTGAATATTTCGAGAACGCCTTCGAAGTGCTGAACGAATTTGTGCGCGTGGGCCATGAAAGCCCGAAAGTAATCGAGGCGTTTGGGCTCACGCTTTTGCGCATGCCGATGTTGCCGAAAGACATTCCGGCCGATCAACGAGAGAAGGTGTTGCTGGCGGGACAGGCCGGATACAACATGGCCGCGCGCCGCATGGACCAAACGCGGGGAAACTTTGACGCGTTGCTCAGTAAATATCCGAACGACCCGAATATTCATTACGCGTTCGGCGTTTACATGTTGCCGCAGGACGCGGACGTGTCGCTGAAGGAGTTCAAGCGCGAACTCGAGATCTCGCCTAATCATGTTCCGTCGATGGTGCAGATGGCGTTCGAGTACCTGAAGCGCGATCAGTACAACGACGCCTTGCCGCTCGCTGAGAAGTCCGTGCAACTCGCGCCGAAGTTATACGCGGCGCGCAACGTGCTCGGGCGCGTGTTGCTCGAACTCGGGCAGGTCGATCGATCGGTGAAAGAACTCGAAGAAGGCGTGAAGCTCGCGCCTTCGAGTCCCGAGATGCACTTCGCGCTCGCTCGCGCTTACACGCGCGCCGGCAAGAAGCAGGAAGCGCAGCGCGAGCGCGAGACGTTCAAGAAACTTCAGGACGAATACAACCAGAAACGCCAGCTCGATAAGTCAGGCGCTACACCGGAGAAGCCTAACCCCCAAAAATGAGTCAACGTTTTCAAAAACTCTGTGTCTCTGTGTCTCTGTGGTTTACCTTCGGAGCAACCACAAGGACACAGAGACACAGAGAGTATTCGCTGTTGGCGACAGCGATCCTCTTGAGCGTTGCCGCGATGGCCGTCGTGACTGTCGAACCGGTTGCGGGCCAGGTCAACCAACACTGGAATCCACGCAAGGTTCCGGCCGGCACGGCATTTCTCGGCGATCAGGCATGCGCCGAGTGCCACAAGAAATTTTTCGGCTCGTATGGCTCAACCGGAATGTCGATGGCCATGGAAGCGATCGCCACGTCGAAAATCCTTACCGCGAATCCGAAGTTGACGATGCAGGTCGGGCCTTACACTTACGAGCTGAAGCGCAACGGCAAGCAAAGCTCTTACTCGGTCACCGACGGCAAAGACACGATCTCGCTGCCGATTCTTTACGCGTTCGGCCAGGGCAAGATGGGTCAAACCTACATGCTCGAACGTGACGGGAAGTTCTACGAAAGCCTCGTGAGTTTTTACAGCGAACCGAAAGCCCTCGACTTTACGATCGGCGCGCCGCGCGGTGTGCCGGCGTCACTCGACGCAGCCGTCGGCCGCCTGCTTTCAAGCAACGAAGTCTCGAGCTGTTTTAGCTGTCACGCCACCGCGGCCGTGAGTGGATCAAAACTCCAGCTCGACAAATTTGTACACGGCATTCGCTGCGAAGCGTGTCATGGGCCAGGCGGCCAGCACGTCGCTGCCGTCAAAGCCGGCGGCACGGGCACGAAGTTGATTTACAATCCCGGGCGGCTGAGCGGCGACGAGTTGACGCAGCAGTTTTGCGCTTCGTGCCATCGCGGCGCGGATGAGTTCTCGTTGCTCAAGAGCATGGAGATCAACAACGTCCGCTTCCAGCCTTATCGAATTTTTCACGCCAAGTGTTACTCGGACGACAAAAACATCAGTTGCACGGCGTGTCACAATCCGCACGAGCCGATTAGAGAAGACGCCGCTTACTACGATTCAAAATGTCTCGCGTGTCATTCGTTGAAGGGCAAGCCGGCCAAGGAGGGCGCAACGACGAGTTGTTCCGTGGCCGATAAGGATTGCACGTCGTGTCACATGCCGAAGGTCGAAGTGAAGGCGGCGCATTTCAAGTTCACGGATCACTACATTCGGGTGGTCAAACCCGGCGAGCAGTTCCCGAATTGAACCAATGAAATTTCTTTCCTTTATTACTGTTGTCGTGCTGCTGGTGGGTGGTTTGTTGCAACCCCGGGCAGAACTTCCCGCGCGCACGAACACTGCCGCTCCCGCGCCCGTCACGTTTGTCGAAGTGCCGCCGTCGGAAAGCAAGATCACGTGGACTCACGACAACGGCCGTTCGGAGATGCGGCACCTGCCGGAAACGTGCGGCGGCGGCGGCCTCTTCTTCGACTACGATAACGACGGCTGGATGGACATCTATCTCGTGAACAGTGGGCCATCCGATTTCTACCAGCCGAAGACTCCGATCAAAAACGCGCTCTATCACAACAATCACGATGGCACCTTCACTGACGTCACTGACAAAGCCGGCGTCGCATGCGGCCAGATGGGCAACTTCGGCATGGGCGCGGCCGCCGCTGATTTTGACGGCGACGGTTTCGAAGATCTTTACGTCACGAACTATGGCGCGAACGTTCTCTTCCACAACAACGGCAACGGCACGTTCACCAACGTCACCGACAAAGCCGGCGTCGCGGCGCCAAACTGGTCCACCTGTGCGACGTGGTTCGATTACGACAACGACAGCAAGCTCGATCTCTTCGTTTCGAGCTTCGTGCAGTACAGCGGCACGGGCACGATTTTCTGCGGCGACAATCGCGTCGGTCGCCGTTACTACTGCGTGCCGCGTGTCTTCAAGCCGCGTTCGAGTTATCTCTTTCATAACGAAGGCAACGGCAAGTTTGTCGACGTGAGCAAAGAGTCGGGCATCGCCGCCTCGCAGGGCAAATCGTTTGGCGCAGTCGCAACCGACGTGAACAACGACGGCCTGATGGATCTCTTCGTCGCGAATGACACGCTCGCGAATTTTCTGTTCGTCAACAAGGGTAAAGGAAAGTTTGAAGAGGTCGGCTTGATGTCGGGCGTCGCTTACAGCGATTCAGGCGCGCCGCGATCGGGCATGGGCGTTGACGCGGCCGATTTTGACGGCGACGGCTGGCAGGATCTGTTCGTCGCGAACATCGACCAGGAGCTGTTCAGTCTTTATCAAAATCAGAAAGATTTGACGTTTATCGATCGGCCCGGCGAGATTGGCGCCGCGACTCGTCTGCTCAGCGGTTGGGGCCTGCGCTTCTTCGATTACGACAACGACGGCGATCCCGATCTGATTCTCGCCAACGGCCATCCCGACGACATGGTCGAGATTCAATCGTTGAAAGTTAAATACAAAGAACCGTTGCTGTTGTTTGAGAACGTCAACGGGCAGTTCAAGAACGTCAGCGCGACTTCGGGTGAAGTGTTCAGCAAAGACTTCCCGGCGCGCGGCTTGTCGGTCGGCGATTACGATAACGACGGCGACCTCGACGTGCTGATCATCAATAACGGCGCGCCGCCGATCCTGCTGCGAAACGAAGGCGGGAATCGCAACAACTGGGTCGGCCTGCAACTCGTCGCGAAGAGCAGCAATCCCGAAGCCGTCGGCGCGATCATCACGTGGGAAGCCGGTGGCGTGAAACGCCGGCGTCTCAAAACCGCGGGCGGCAGTTATCTTTCATCGCACGATCCGCGCGAGATTCTCGGCATCGGCACGGCGACAAAAGTCGACCATATAGAAATCAAATGGCCCAGCGGCCGAGTCGATAGGATTACGAATCCGCCGATTCGCAAGTACCTGAAGGTTGTCGAAGGCGGACAGTAACGCCGGCTCTGTCTCTGTGTCTCCGTGTCTCTGTCTTAATGACTCTTTGGCAAATTGAAACCAGAGACACGGAGACACAGAGGCAGAAATACAAAACAACTAACCCCATGAGAG
>Ga0247688_1000397_pt1 | contig 13616 bp, 16 predicted proteins | sample CNK29_metaG_FD_182718 | JGI IMG/M metagenome (GOLD analysis project Ga0247688, IMG submission 182718) | Soil microbial communities from Purdue University Martell Research Forest, Indiana, United States - CNK29 | ecosystem: Environmental > Terrestrial > Soil > Temperate forest > Bulk soil...
GAACGGCAATCGCGGCAATCTCGGCGGCAACCGTGGCAACCTCGGCAGCGGTAATCGGGTTAATCCTTTGGGCGGCGGAAACAAGTGGCAACATGATCCATCTCATCGCGGTGGGGCTCCCTACAGAGATCGAAACACAGCAGACCGCTTCGGTGGCGCCACGCGCGGCGACTCACTAGCGAATCGACAACGCAGTGCGAGAAATCAGATTGGCAGGCAAGGCGGCAGCCTCGGCAGCACAACGCGTCCGGGTGGAGCAGGCGGTTTCGGCGGTTTGGGCGATGGCAGTTCCGGTCGCGGAAATGTCGCTAATCGCGGCGGTGTGGGAACCGGCAACCGCGCGAACAGTGGGAACACCGGAGGTCTTGGCAATCGCGGCAGCAGCGGAAGTGGCGACCGCATTGGTAACCGCAGCTTAAGCAATCGCTCAGCAGATCGCGGAGCCTTTGGCGGCTATAGCCGAAGCGGGTCGCGGAGCAGCACGAACCGCGGCTCGTCGAGCATGGGCAGTCGCGGTGGATCCAGCGGCATGAGTCGTGGTGGATCCGGCGGCATGAGTCGAGGCGGGGGCGGCTTTGGCGGTGGTGGTCGCGGTGGCGGTGGCGGCCGGCGGCGATAGCAACTCACGAGAGGACACAGTGATGACTTTGAAAAACTGGACTCGCAGACACTCGCTCGTCATGTTAGCGGCGTGCGCACTAATTGTTTCGTGCTTGTTGTTCAATAACCGGGCACGAACCGAAGCACAGTCCGACGCAGCGCAGGGCACTGGTTTCACTACTGCTCAAGAAGCGGTTGACGCTCTGCTGGTTGCGGCTGAGCAGTATGACGAGAAAGCGCTCGAAACGATTCTTGGCCCAAACAGTTACGACATCATTCATACCGGTGAGCCGGCCCGCGATAAAGAGATGTCAATGGAGTTCGCTGCGCAGGCGCGGGCTAAGCAAAGCTTGAGCAAAGATTCGCGAAAGCCGGGCGCCATGATCCTGAACGTTGGCAGTGACGAATGGCCGTTTCCGATCCCGATCGTCAAGCTCGCCGGGAAATGGCACTTCGATACCAAAGCGGGCCGCGCGGAGATCCTCCTGCGTCGCATTGGGCGAAATGAACTGGACGCGATCGAGATTTGCCGCGGTTACGTCGAAGCGCAATATGAATATGCGATGCTGAAACACCAGGACGGCATCAATCAATACGCGCAACGAATTATCAGTACTCCAGGAAAACAGGACGGGTTAGCGTGGCAAAACCCTGATGGCAGCTGGGATGGCCCAATTGGAGAGAATGTCGCCAAAGCGATCGCGCGCGGCTACACCAGCCACGATGAATCATACCGCGGATATTTCTTCCAGGTGCTGAAGGGCCAGGGTCCCGCGGCGCCACTGGGCCAAATGGACTTTGTCGTCAAAGGAGTGATGATTGGCGGCTTTGCGTTGATAGCCGCGCCGGCGCAGTACCGAAACACCGGAGTAAAGACTTTCATGGTGAGCCATGACGGTGTGGTCTACGAAAAAGATCTCGGGCCTAACACGCTGGAGATTGTGAGGGGAATCGAGTTGTTCAACCCGGATAAGACGTGGACTCCCGTGCTGGTAAAGTAGATCAAGAACTGTCGCCGTCCTGAACTGCAAGGCCCAACCAATCAAAGGTCGGAAACGTCCGTGTTGGGAGCTTCACAAAGAGTCAGGGAAAAGTCCCGCTCGACTGGTCCTCGGCGCATTGAACTTCGGTTCACCAAACGTGAAGGCGGGCGGCTTGAACCCGCTGCCAGATTTCGTCCGTCATTGTGTTGCGCCACACGCCTCCGAGCAGATGGTTGAACCTGGGATCCTTCCGCGCGAGTTCTTCAACTCGCTCGATAAACTCGGGACCTTGTTTGGCGAGTAAATCTTCAAGCGGACCTGCGGCCAGCACAGCAACTGTTTTGTCCGAAAGATCCCGTTTGTAAGCTGCCGTTATGAACTGCCAAAGCTGCTCACCTTCGCGATCCAGCCACCAGTCCATCACTTGTTCGATGGCCCAATAATTGGCTTCGCGTTCGGGACTGCCTTCCGCTGCACTCTCAGCAGCGATCCAGGCGTTAACTATGTCGTGAAGTTCCATCATTAATTGAGTTCCAAACTGACGCGTTAAAAGAAGTCGTGCAGGAACGCCGCGGCTTCGTCGGAGATTCCCACAATCTTGTTCGTCGCTTGACGATAAAACTTGAAGTTGAGCTCAGTCTCGGGCCGGCCGTCGTTCCAGTTAGAGAAGCCTTTTAACTCGCTTCGTCCGAGGCGGCGTGTCGCAAGCGCTTGGCGCGCGACGGTGATATTCACGCGTGGCGTTTGACGCACGATCCCTACTTTCTTCGGAAGCGCCTCAGCCGAGGTAACGATGCCACTGGCGATTAAACCTGAACCGCCCTCGTTTTCGCTAGCGAAGATAAAAATCGGATCGCCCTTGCTGATGTTCTTGCCACCATACATCGTCTTTTGCCCGCTGAACGCGAATGTTTCTGCGTGCGGGTTACTGATCTCAGCTTTGATCGCGAACACGTTCATAACAATTCAGGCAGCAGTTATTGACTTCCCATTCTAAGCGCAATAGGCTTCCGCCGCTTTGTTAAAAACTGACGCCGAATTGTAATCTCCTCATGCGAACCATGCGGTTGATGGAAGACCTGTTGGCGCTCGAAGCAGAGACAAAATTCTTGTTGGCTGCGGGCGATCGTTCGCATGAACAAGCATTGCTGGAGGAATTGACGCGCATCTTTAAAGAGGCCGAACTGCTCTTTGGGCCAAGAGATACTTCGTACCAACTGCCGGTGCCTCGCATCACTGAGTGTGCCAGCTCACGAACTTATTTCATTCCGCCGTTGCGGCTGGCCAGAATATATTTGAGTCGCGACGCTAAGGTTAAGCCCTGGCAGGCGTCGCTGGAACTTGCTCACGAAGCTATTCACTTGCTTAGCCCCGTGCCATTGGGTTCGGGTCTGACGATCCTGGAAGAAGGACTCGCGGAGTGGTTCGCACAGAGATATGCGGGCCGCCTTCACGACGTCGTGTTTGAGAGAGGTGCGGATGCGAAGGCTGATGCTGTGATGCGCGCGGTCTCGACTCTTCTAGCGAAGAACCAATCGGTGATCAAGAATTTGCGCACTCGCCAGCCCGTCATCTCAAAGATTGACGAAAAACTGCTCGTTGAAGTGGCCGGCGTCGAGCTTAGCCAGGCGAAGTTTCTCTGTACTGACTTCAAGAGTTATTGGCGAACTTCTTCGCCAAGACACGGCTGAATCCCCAAACTTACCCGAAGGAACCCCGATGAACAATCTCAACAAAATCAAATCTGTTTACGACGCGTTTGCCAAGGGCGATATTTTTAGCGTGCTGGAGGTGCTTAGCTCCGGCATTGATTGGACCGAGGCAGAAGGATTTCCCTACGGCGGTACGTACCATGGCCCAAAGGCCGTGCTCGAGGGCGTGTTCATGCGCCTGGGTTCAGAGTGGAACGGATTTGCCGCCGTGCCCCACGAGTACATCGACGCCGGCGACACGATCGTGGCGCTGGGAAAATACAGCGGCACTTACAAAGCAACCGGCAAGAGTTTCGCGGCGGAGTTCGCCCACGTCTGGAAACTGAGTGACGGCAAAGCAGTGCGGTTTGTGCAGTACGTCGATTCCCTTCTCGTTCAGCGCGCGTTAGACGCAGCGTCTTAAAATTTCTCCGGCGCGAGCTTCGTCATGTTTCCCAACGCGCAAGACGCACTGCCTCTCCCGCAACGGCCCAATGTCGACGGCTATAAAAGCCTCGCCAAAGATCTGGTCAATGCATGCAAGCGAGACGACGAGGCGATCGATGCCTGGGCCGAGAAGTGGATCACTACGCTCGCCAAACAATCCGGTATCGAGTTCAGGCGTCCACTGCCCGTCGTCGTTTCTCGGTGGACAGAACAGGTCGCGAGATTCGTTCGACGTGAATTAAGCACGCACGACGGCCGCTGCCGTCTCGCCGACGCGCAATCCATCATCGCACGCTCGCATGGCTTCACCACCTGGGCCAGGTTCACCAGGCACCTGAACGGCCTCAACGAAAAGGGTTCAGCGATCGCGCGCTTCGAACGCGCTGCCGACGCAATCATCAAAGGCGACCGCAAAACGCTGAAACGACTCTTGCGCGACGACCCGCGTTTGGCCCACGCAAGCTCGACCCGCAAACACGGAGCGACGTTGCTTCATTACACGTCAGCAAACGGCGTCGAGGGCTATCGACAGAAAACTCCCGCTAACATCGTCGAGGCCGCAGAACTCTTATTAAAGGCCGGAGCAGAAATCGACGCGGAGGCGGACGTGTATGGCGGCGGCGCGACGACGCTCGGCCTCGCCGCGACCAGCGTTCATCCATTTCGCGCCGGCGTGCAGAATCCGTTGCTGCAACTGCTGCTCGATTACGGAGCAGAGATCGATCACAAAACGAGCGCGGGTAATCGACAGAGTTCGGTGCTCGGAGCACTCGCGAATGGCCGCCCCGAAGCGGCCGCGTATCTGGCCGAGCGCGGTGCGCGCTTGAACCTCGAAGCTGCGGCCGGCGTCGGTCGCCTCGACGTCGTGCAGAGTTTCTTGAATAAGAAAACTAAGCCAGCGCAAAAACAGCTTCAGTCAGCGCTGCGCTACGCCTGTGCCGGCGGGCACAAAGACGTCGTCGAGTTTCTCTTGAGCAACGGTGTCGATCTCGCATACGGCGGCAGCGATGGCCAGACTCCCTTGCACTGGGCCGTCATTTTCGGACAGTTGGAAATGGTCAAGCTGCTGCTGAAGTACAACCCACCACTCGAATCGCGAAACATGTACGGCGGCACAGTTCTCGGGCAAACAATGTGGTCCGCCGCACACGGTGGCGATCCGAAAACCTTTGCGAAAATCATCGAGACGCTGATCGCAGCCGGCGCAAAAGTTCCTCCGCGCCATGTTCCGGTGAACAAGCCGATCGATAAACTGTTGCGACGTTACGGCAGCGAGCCCGAGCCGACCTGGTACTGGTACGGCGAGAAGCCGACTCGATCCGGGTAAGCCACAGATTACGCAGATTAAGAAACTCTGCGTAATCTGTGGATGGCTTTACTACTGGTTATCGACTCGTCCTTCGATCACCGCTTGGATACTGCCAGGCACGTTGGAAAAGAAATCGAAACCCGTGATCGCCTCGACCTGATCCGCGCTCACGCGATAAGTTCTCCAATCACTATTGATCGTTCCTGAGTTAGGTATCACGACCGCAATCGTTCGCGTCGCCGTCGTCACGCGCGAGACGTCGTTAGTCCCGACGGGCAAGACGATAATCACCTTCCACGTTTGCGCGGGCACTGCTACGTGACCGTTCGCGATGAAGAACTGCAAACCCTGGCCGCCGGAAATGATGTAAAGCTCATTGCCTGCCGTAACGAGGCTGCGGCTGTAGTTTTCCAGGTTGGCCCACACGCCCTGATTGTTAGCCGGAAGCTGCGGAATCATGTTGGTCATCAGGAAGGTCGCCGAGTTGGCGGTAACGCTGATCGTGCGATCTGCTGACGGGCACATGTGGCCGCGATCGAAACCGGAACCGGAAAAATCGGTTGCTTGCACTTGATACCAGCCGGAGGGCAGCGTGGTGTCCGCGCGAAAATCATCCTGGCGTGGCGTGCTTCCCAGCCATGAAGAATCAAGATGCCAGCTCACCCAGTTTGGCCCACCGTTATCACGGCTGTAAGACATCGAGTACTGCGGCTTCTCCATCAGGTAATTGTTCGGCTGGGTAATGCTCGTAACCGCGTTGCTGGGATTTCCCATCGTGAGGTGTTCGCTGGGAACCGGCGTGGGAGTCGGCGTCGGTGAAGAGAAATCACCAATCTGCACGTTGTCGACATTGATGCGATTGGCGCCGCCGGAAACTTTTCGGATCTCAAAGCGAATGGCGTTGACGTTGTTGACGGTGAAGGTTGCCGTCTGCAGCGACGTTGAACTGGTAGTGACGGTAGAACCGACTTGGGTCCACGTACTGCCATTGTTTGTCGACGACCACAGTTGCCACGTACTCGAGCCGTCAGTGCCGAACACTGCGTGTTGAATAGAAACAGTGCCCGCGCCGCTCTTGTTGAAGTTCATGTGCACCAGGCCGGTATTCCGAATGCGCGCGGAAAAAGCGCCGGTCTTTCTGTCGGTGGAAAGATTGCCCGTCAGCGCGTCGTCCATGAACCACGAACCGGTGCCCAGCGTGACGTTACCGGCCGCGTAGGCAGTCTTGCCGCCGGCTTCGAATCCTTCGCTCAGCGGCGTCATCGTTGCTGTTGTCAAAGAAATGGTTAGCACTCCCAGTGCAACAGAGAATGCGATCAGCGTTTTCCCCAGGAATCCGAACTTCGATTTTTTCATCACTCGTCCCTTTCCTCTGCGGTGGTTCGCCTGCAGTCACACACTTCGAGGTGTGCCGGCCGGCGACGTCGGTTGAAAACGGAGTACACAGCTCGACTCGAACTGCATACATCTGTGGTTCTGGGACTGGAGTCCCCACTGGCGCTATGCCAATGAGGTGCGAGGCGGTTGGGAGCTAACTGTCGCGGTTTATACCACGGCTCGGGCGGCTGTGAATAGAAAAGTCTCTGTTAACTTTCGCGGCGGGTGAAAACGGAAGCGGCGTGCCGCTGATGCCGGCACGCCGGATTGAAAACCGTGGCGAATCGATCGCCATGAATGAGTGAACGGGGAGTTTATTGAGCCGGCGGTTGCGCCGCTTTGAAACCGGTGCTGTTGATTACTTCACGCAGCTTGGTTTCGTCAACCTTCTGGTCGTCGTACTTGATTACGGCCTCGCCCTTATCGGAGCTGACCTGTGCGTCTTGCACGCCCTCGGTGGCTTTGAGTGCTTTCGTAACCGACGCTGAACATTTCTCGCACTTCATTCCTTCGACCTTGATGGTGACGGTCTTGGTGAAAGCTGCGGCTGTAATCACGCCGACGGTCAGAACCAGGACAACACTGACAACAATATTAATGATCCGACTTCGCATTTCTGATTTCTCCTTCCGTGGTCTTCATGAGCAGCGGCTTTATCTTTTCATCGAATTCCTGGTGAAGAAGTATGCCGCTGATTACTGTATTTACGTTGCCGTTGCGATCGATGACGACGGTCAAGGGCAGAGTCTCGTCCGCACTGAACCGTTCTTTAATCTGACGTGTGCCGAGGATGATAGGGTAATTAACTTTCAGGCTGGTGGCAAACCGGCGCACGCGCGTCTTGGTCTCGGGCGGGTAAGTGATGCCAATCACTTGCAACCCTTGCGCGGCGTACTCGCGTTGCAGCTTTACCAGATCCGGCATTTCCGCGCGGCAGGGCGGGCACCAGGTAGCCCAAAAATTGATGAGGACCACCTTTCCCCGATAAGCGCTCAACCGCACCGTGCGGCCATTAATATCCTTCAGTGCAAACTGCGGCGCTGTCGTCTCCTGCGCCCAAACAGTTGCGGGCAAGAAGAAGATCAGTAACGCGAAGAAAGCAATTCGTTTTCGAATAATCACTGACGAATACCCGGCAATGTTATGATCCGCCGCCATGACCCGACCGCTAACGATCGTTCTGCTTCTGGTTTGCTTACTGCCATATATAGTTACCGGCCAAACTCCGAATTCACAAGTATCAGCGCCCACAGCGCCGGCCAAAGACGATCCCATCGCGCGGATCAAAGATGAAGGGCTGAATCGCTCCGAATTGATCAAGACGCTCGCTTATCTTACCGATGTCATTGGCCCACGACTAACAAACTCGCCCAACTACCGGCGCGCGAGCACGTGGACGCGCGACCAGCTCGCCACCTGGGGCTTAAAAAATGCACACCTCGAACCGTGGGGACCTTTCGGCCGCGGCTGGGAACTCAAGAAATTTTCAGCACAGGTGCTTGAGCCTCAGGCGATCCCACTCATCGCTTATCCGCTGGCGTGGTCGCCTCCGACCAATGGCGAATTGATCAGCGAAGTGGTTTATCTCGACGCCGCGAATGAAGCAGAACTCGCTAAGTTTAAAGGACAGTTGAAAGGCAAGATCGTGTTGGCCGGCGACGTGCGGCCGGTTGAAGCTCATTTCGAACCACTCGCGCGACGTTGGAATGATTTCGACATGCTGCAGTACGCGGACGATCAACCTTACCCGCCGAACAACGACGACTTCGCGCCGCCGCCAACGCCGAAACAGATTGAAAGCCGCCGATTGCGCGCCGCCAAATTGCGGTTTGCTTTCGCGGAAGGTGCGGCGTTGTTGATGTCGCCGAGCTTTGATGGCGACGGTGGGACCATCTACGTGCAAGCCGCTGACGTGCCGCGACCAGTAAATGGAAATTCTGTTCGCGCCTTCAGCAAAGACGCGAAGACGTTGCCGCAGGTTGTGGTCTCCGTCGAACAATACAATCGCATGGTGCGCATGATTCAGGCGGGTGAAAAGTTAAAGGCGGCGGTGAATCTCGCGGTGCAGTTTTACGACGACGATTTGATGAGTTCGCACACGATCGCGGAGATTCCCGGCAGTGATCTGAAAGACGAAGTGGTAATGATGGGCGCGCATCTTGACTCGTGGCACTCCGGCACGGGAGCCACTGACAATGGCGCCGGAGTCGCTGTCATGATGGAAGCGGCGCGAATTATTCAAGCGCTCGGGTTGAAACCGCGCCGCACCATTCGCGTTGCGCTTTGGGGCGGCGAAGAAAATTTCGGCGCTTCCCGGCTCTACGTTGCCAAGCACTTGGGCCATTGGGAAATGAGTCCCGGCCAACCACGCACGCTCGTCAAAGAGCCTGAATACGATCGCTTGTCGGCGTATTTAAATCTCGATGCCGGCACGGGCAAAATCCGCGGCGTGTTCCTGGCGCAGAACGAAGCATTGCGATCGGTGTTTCGGCCGTGGCTCGAGCCGTTGCGCTCGCTGGGCCTGACAACGCTCACGATTAACGGCGACTGGGCCTCGGATTTCGAATTCTTCGATCAGATCGGTATCCCGATCGTGAGTTTCATTCAGGACGAGATCGAATACGAAACGAGAACTCACCACTCGAATCAGGACGTATTTGATCGCATTCAGGCGGAAGATTTGAAACAGGCGGCAGTGGTAGTCGCGGCGTTTGCTTATGACATTGCCATGCGCGACGAAAAACTTCCGCACCGATCGTTGTAGTGGAGCATGACGCACCGAACGCTAACGCCGTCGCTTCATGCTGTACGACGTGAACTCAATCGGCTCGCGCACCTCGCCGCTCCGATAAAGTGCTAACAACTCCTTGCGCCGCTCGATCTCTGAACCGTCTGCATCGGGTGCTTCGATCAATCGCTTGAGATCTGCCTCAATCTGATCGCTCGTTTCGTTCTTCAGCGATAAAAGCGTCAAGCCCGTAAACGGGAACCGCTCGAAATTTTCGAGCAGGAACTCGCGCAACGCGGGGCTGCGCCGAAGATGAAACATGATGATTCGATCGACGCCGCGTACCGGATATTCCGGAAACGCCGCCGAGTGCATCAACGCGGAGGCGAAGTTGTTGAGCATGAGTTCCGCCATCGCCTTGATCTCATCCAGCGAGACTTCATCGCCGGCTTGCCACTCGGCCTCGGTGTAAAAGTACGGGCGCAGTTTCGGTCGCTCGACGAAGAGCGGCAGAAAATTTGACGTCTCTGTGACAGCTCGTTGGATCAGGTAAAGATCCGGCTGCTTCTGCGCGATCTCGAGTTGCCGCACCGCGGTATCGATCTGGTCCCGGGCAATCCGAAGCTGTTTTCGAAAGACCGAGAAGTTCAGCAAGCCGACGAGCACGAGCAACAGCGTGCCGCCAAAACCAAGCACGCCGATTAAAGTTTCGATCCCCATTTTTCCGCCACCCTCTTTAGCCGTTATGACTGATTCTGTTTCGCATCAATACTTCCTGATGCGCCGGTGTCGTCTTAACGAACGCAGTTGCACGCAGAAAGGTCGTATTTACTGTCCATATTAGAGAGGCACAATGATTGATGGTGGCCTGAGCAAGTTGGTCCATAAGGAGGAGAATAATGGGACTGATAATCTTGATTGTTCTTATTTTGCTTTTGTTGGGAGCATTTCCCTCATGGCCATACAGCCGAAACTGGGGATACTGGCCCAGCGGTGGCCTCGGGCTGGTCGTAGTAATAGTCTTGATTCTGTTACTTCTGGGAAGAATCTAGAACGATTACTGATCCTGTTTCGCTGCTTCCCTGCGCTGGGCGATGTGCCACAGCACGCCGGCTGGATCCACGACAAACGAGACCCGAAGTCCCCACGGCTGCAACGCCGGAGGTTTTGGCGCCGCAACCCCGAAGTTGTTCGCGAGATCGAGTGACTCGATGTGCGCCCACCACGCGTCGAGATCGTCAACCATGAGTTGCATCATGAAATTGTTGGCCCAGTCTTCCTGGAAGAAGCGCTGCAAAATAAATCCACCCGAGCCGGCTGTGAATATCGCCACTTCGCTGTCGAGCACTTTCTCGAAGCCGAGCGCTTCATAGAAACGTTTTGAAAGTTCGAAATCCTGCGCCGGAATGAATGGACGAATCAGTTCGGTGCCTGTGGGAACACTATTCATCGTGATTCTCCTGCTGCTACTTCCACTCGACTGGAAACAACGCGCCCGCTTTTTCCGGCGTCATGTCGGTGCCGAGCAGCGACAACGCATAAGCCAGCACCGGATCGCGTTTGGCGGCGAGATCGCTCGCGGCTGGAAGCTTAAGTTCGTCGGGCACAACACCCGTTCGCTCGAGACTGTTGCCGTCGGCCATGATGATGTCCGCATCAGTGATGCTGACGGAGTAAGGGATGAACCGATCGATGCCGAGCTGGTGCGAGTAGACTCTCGCTCGCATAACCGCGCCGGCCGATCGATCGCCGATGATCGTGCCGCGCTTTTCCAGTTGGACCACGCGCGCGAACAACTCTGACGCTGACGCCGACTGGCTGTCGATCAGCACGATGATCTTGCCGGTGAACGCCCCGTTCCCTCGCGACTTCGCGATCATCTCCTTCTGTTCCTTGCGTCGTATCAGTTGGCCAACTTTGACTTCGTGATCGACGACGTTTCCGATCAGCGCCAGCAGTGTGTCGACGTAACCACCGCCGTTTCCCCGCAGGTCAAGAATGAGGGCCTTGCGCTTCTTGACCTTATCCATCATGTCTCTGACCTGCACCGGATCCTGATCGAAGCCCGGCATCTTCCAAACGAAAACATCGCCGAGCTCAACCGTGCGTTGGCGATTGAGATGAGCTTCCTTCTCCTCCTCGCGATTCAGATCGCCGACGTCGTAACCCTGGCCGTAGACGCTGATGTCCATAACTTTCTTTCCCTCTTGTATCTTGGCGGCGACGTCAAGCTGGCGCTCCTCACCGTTGGGCTTAATCACGTTGAGCCGCACGCCCGGCCGCGGGCGAATCTGGTAGTAGAGATAAAGCAGCTTCCACAAGTTCTCCCGCATCGGTTTCATTCCGTCAACCGAGACGACCTCGTCGCCTTCCTGCAGCCCTTTTGCTTCGGCGTCGCTTTGCGGCTTGACGGCCACGACGTAACAGCGATCGCCGACAGCTTTCATCTGCCAGCCATACTCGGTTTTGTAAGAGCGGCCCGGCGGAATAAAGAAAGTGTGAGAGTCGTTGAGATCGAGCAAGGCCTGGCCCACGATTCCGAGCAGTTGCGCGAGTGAGGCGGCCTGATTGATTTTCTCTTCGGCGGCCTTGAAGCGCTCGTCCAAATTCATGCCGCCATATTTCGGATCAAAGTAGTTCTTCTGCAGATCACTCTTGATCGTGCTCAGCATCGTGCGGGCGTTCTCCCGATCTTCTTTCGCCGGCGGCGTCTGCGAGTAGCAGAAAGAGAACGCGATTAAGAGAAGCAATAAGGTTGTAAATATTCGGTGATGGTTCATGTGGATTATGTCTCTCCCAGGAATCGTTTTAGTCTCGTGCGGTTGTTCGCGGCACTCGCCGCGGTTGCCGTCTTCCGGCCGATTAATCGTGCCAACTGATCCGGTTTCACGATCTCAAATCCCATTTTGTGCAAAATCTTCAATCCGGCAGCAACTGCGGGCCACCACAGCGGCAACGGGACAGCGCGATACTTTTTTGCAATGCGCAACGCCAGCGCGAGTCCTTTTATATCCTCAGGACCACAAACGTTTTCGATCCTGATTCCTTCATGCGGTTGCTGGATCAGCTCGGCGACCAGCCGGCTGAAGTCGTCAACGTGCAGCGGAGCAAACAGCAGCTTCGAGTCGCCAAAGAGTGCCGGAACGATCCGCCACTTGTGTGCGACTCTCAACATGCGATCGATTCCCTCGTTACCTCCGCCGCCGTAGATTTCGGCCGGACGAATGATCAATAAACTCTGCCAGTCGAACTGCTGCAGTTTCTGCTCCGCCGCAAGTTTCGACTCGCCATACGCGCCGCTTCCCTGCGTCGCGCATCGCGTGCTGATGTACACGAACCGCCGGCAACCACGCTCACGCACTGCTTCGGCAAGGCGAACTGTTCCCGCGACGTTGATCTTCCAATACTGCTGTTCAGCGGACGCGTGAGTCAGTCCCGCAAAGTGAACCACCAGATCAAAAGCCTCGTCCGGCAGGCTTTCGGCCACGCCGGATTCAAGTTCCAGATCGATCACGTGCAAACGCGAATCCGCCAGCGGAATTTCTTGGCGGTGACGGCTGCACCAAAGCTCCAGTTCGCGATTCAGCAGCAACTGGCGCAACACACCAACCGCGAGAGGCGACGAGGCGCCGGTAACCAGGATTCGCATCTATTTCGGCTGGGAGATACGCCGTTGCAGCCAGATTGGAATACGTAATAACATCGCCACGTGACCGAGCCCCATTTTTCACTCGTTGTGCTTTGTTACCGCAGCGGGCGAAATATTATTCCATTCGTCGACCGTTTGCAGCGAACTTTATCGCGCTGCAATTTTTCGTGGGAGCTCGTGCTCGTCGGCAACTATATCGAAGGAAGCGATGATGAAACCCCGCAGGTTGTCGCTAAGCTCGCGGAGGGCTCGCCAAACATCCGCACGGTAATTCGTCCCAAGCAAGGCATGATGGGTTGGGATATGCGCATGGGCCTCGACGCTGCGCGCGGCACATACATCGGGGTCATCGACGGCGACGGGCAGTTTCCTCCGGAATCGATCATCGCTTGCCTGTTGAAATGCGAACTCGAAGATCTGGATCTCACGAAAACGTATCGCGTCATCCGCGACGACGGCTTGTATCGCCGCCTCATCTCAGCCGTTTACAACACCATCTTCAGCGTGCTGTTCGGCTTCAAAGTCCGCGACATCAACTCCAAGCCGAAAATTATTCGGCGCGACAAATACGAACTGCTGCACCTCGAATCGGATGATTGGTTTGCCGATGCAGAACTCGTGATCCGCGCTCGCGAACTCGGCCTCAAGATTGGTGAAACACCGGTGCACTTCAAGATCAACGACAACCGCGGTTCATTCGTGAAGCCGAAAGCAATTCTCGAGTTTGCCGCAAATCTCTTGAAGTACCGGTTCTCACCCAAACAGCGGGCGAAGGCGCGCGCGCTTCCTCATTCAGCAGTTGAATAAAACTACTTCGCCGTCTCTGCTCGCC
>Ga0247688_1000398_pt1 | contig 13615 bp, 11 predicted proteins | sample CNK29_metaG_FD_182718 | JGI IMG/M metagenome (GOLD analysis project Ga0247688, IMG submission 182718) | Soil microbial communities from Purdue University Martell Research Forest, Indiana, United States - CNK29 | ecosystem: Environmental > Terrestrial > Soil > Temperate forest > Bulk soil...
CTGGCCAGTATCGCCTGATCGTCGGCAACCTGCACGTGTTCCATTGTCTTGCATAGGTCGATAGCCATGTTCTTTCTTTCCTTTTCTAAGAGTTGTTTATTCGTACCTGCGGAAGCTGGCTTCTCAGGCGCTACCTGACGCGGACTCGTGAGACCTGGTGGGCGAACATCGCCGTGTACCAAAGGGTGCCGTCAGAGCTGAAAGCAATTCCCCCAGGACCCGAAGTGGGACCGAGTTGCTGTGTGCTGCCGAGCGCAGCCTGCGCTTCGAGCAAAGCCTGTTCCGCCGTATCCCCGGCTCCGCTTACCATGCTGGTACTCAGTGACGTTGGTACTGAGAATTCAAAAATCTCTCTGGTCGTGGGGTTAAGCCGGCCGATCTGATTGCCCAACATCTGCGTGAACCAGATATTGCCGTCTGGTCCATTCACCAGAATGCCGGGTGCTGATCGTGGGCCGTTCTTTCCCGAGTTGACGGGAATGTCGTCGGTAAACTTTCTGGAAGTGAGATCAAAGCGCGCGATCTTGTCGACGTTGAGTTCGCTGACCCAGAGAGCGCCGTCCGGCCCAAGGATTACTGAAGTCGGGCCGCCTTTGGGTGTGGGTGTTGGATATTCAACGAACGTGCGAGTGTTGGCATCGATCCGGCCGAGTTGGTGGCCGCGTACGCCGATGTACCAGAGACCGCCGTCACCGCCGTTGGTGATGTAAATCGGAGCGGAGACCGCCGTGGGGATCGAGAACTCTTCGATAGCATCCGGATTTTGCGGATCGAGCCTGCCAATCTTGTTGGCGAATGCTTCTGTAAACCAGATGGCGCCGTCCGGCCCGACTGTGATTCCGACTGGCCCGCTGTTTACGGTCGGGGTCTTGAATTCGGTAATGGTCCCGCTCTTCGGATCGAGGTGCCCAATCTGATGAGCATTTTGTTCCGCGAACCAGACCGTGCCGTCGGCTGCCACGACGATGCCCACGGGAAAGCTATTGGCGCTCGGAACGTTGAATTGCTTGAGGCTCAGCGTGTTGCCAAACGATGAAGTGACGCGGCCAATCTTGTTGGCGCCGCCCATGGCGTAATAGACCGTGCCATCAGCAGCGGTCGTCAGGAGTTGCGGCGTTGTCCCTTTGGGGAGTGCGAATTCAGTGAACGTTCCGCTTACGCGGGCCAACGATCCTGATTTCGTGGTGGCCACGACGTCCTTATCGGATCCCGTCAACGTAAATTCCTGAACTTGTGCGGACGGGGCTGCGCCGTTAGCCATTGAGTTTTGTGCAATGACGCGGGACGACGGTGCCAGCACCACGAGCAAAGCGAGAACCAACCCAGGCGCGAGAGCATTCAGAAGTGAACGAGCGATTTTCATAAACGTCTCCTTTGTAAAGCGAAGGCAAGAGATTTGGTAACTCAGGGTGATGTTGAATCGCGGGTATTGTGAGCCGATGAGGAATTGCCGTCTTCTTATGGATTGCTCAGTTTGTTTTTCAGCGCATTGAAACGCCTTCGGGCGTTTGCTACTTTGAGCCCAGGGTTGGCACAACCCTGGGAAACAGACACGCACGCGAAACAACACTGAAAGCGTTGGCGATTGCGGTTAGCCAACGCTTTCAGCGTTGTTTCGGCTTTATGACCTTAACCCAGAAGGGTTGAAGCAATCCTGGGCTGACAGTAGAAAACGCCTTCGGCGTTCAGGGCACTGTTTTATTGTCGCCGGTGTCGTTGATCTCGCCGAAGATCATCATCGAATGGTCCTCGTGCAGGATGTTGTGACAGTGCATCGGAAACTTGCCGGTGAAGTCGCGAAAGCGGAAGTAAACCTCAGCGACCATATTGTCTTCCAGTCTCATCACATCCTTCCGGCCTCGTTCGATGATTCCCTCGTTCCGCGGCGTCCTGCGATTGATGTTGAGCGTTTGAAATGCCTCGAGGTGCATGTGAACCGGATGTTGCCAGCCCGGGCGAATGTTCTGAAAGATCCACTTCTCAACCGAGTTGCGCTTGATTGCGAAACGTATGCCCTTGTCATCTTCACATTCGCCGGCGAGCAGGCCGTTGATGCGCCACGCCGCGTTGTGTCTCTCAAAACGAAAAGTGCGAACGATGCGCGGCGGATCTTCACAATCGGGAAAGCCATAGAAGCGCGTGATCAGCGCCGGATCGATACTGTTATCAGCTACCACCGGACCATCAACCACGATCTGCAAAATCTTTTGGCCCTGTCCCGCTGCGAGCGTGATGTCGCCTAGTGGCCCATTCGGGTCGTTCTGCTGCAAACGGTTCTCGAGGTAGTAAGTCTTGCCCGCCTGGCCGGTGAAATCCACGATCACGTCGACTCGTTCCGCCGGAGAAAAACGTGCCGCCGTGACTTCGATCGGCTGCTCCAGCAAATTGCCGTCAGTTGAGATTTGCCAGAACGGCTTGGTGCTGTTGTCCGGGCCAAGCACAGACATCTGGTAGAAGCGCGAAGGCCCGCTATTCAACCAGCGGAAGCGATAGCGGCGCGGGCTCACGTGCAACACCGGTTGAATCTTGCCGTTGACCAAAAACTTGTCACCAAGAATGCCGGCGTTATTAAACAGGTCGAACGCCAGCAGTCCGGTCTGGCTATCAAAAACCCGATCGCTGAACACCATGTAGATATCAAAACTGGTGCGCGGGTTTTGGCCGTCGCCGAAACTCGGCAGGCGAAACCCCGTCGTCTCTTCGCCCGTGTCAAACTCGTTGAAGAGTATGTATGGGCCAATGAGTCCTTTGTAAGTGTTCTCCGCCGTGTGGTCCATGCGGTGGTCGTGATACCAGAGCGTAGCCGCCGCTTCCCTGACGTCTCCCACACCGGGATGGGTTGAGTTGATGCCCGCATACACGTTCGGATAGTGGTAATCGTAAAACTGCCCGCGCTCCATAAACGAGCAAGGCCAGCCATCACTTTCGAGCGGTATGTGCCCGTTGTGCAGGTGCGTGGTGACTGACGGCAGGCCGAAGCCTCCGTTTTCAACCGGCAATTGGTTGCGTTGCCGGACCAGGATCGAACCTTGTTTTGGGCTTCCCAATTTGCCGTAACGCTCAACCATCAATGGGCCAGGCGTGATGCCGTTGAAACCCCAGATCCGTTGCGGCGGAAGTTCGTTCGCCATCTTTACTAGTCCCGCGCGTTGATGCAGTTCGTAGAACCGCACCGGCGGAAACTGCTTGTAAGCCTGATGAGCAATCGTTCTCGCTTCGCCGGCAGCGGTGTTTGGTGTGATTGCAGGCGCTGGACTGAGCCTGGCAACGGGTTTGAGCACCGGCAACCGCGGCATGTCTTCGACGAAGGGCGTCGTCGTTGGGCTAACCGGATGATCGTCAGCAAGTGCAAATCCCGATCTCGATCGCGGATGAGGGCTCAAGCCCTTCGTCGAGATGAGCACGCCGGCTGCGGTCAGCAAACCCATCTTGAGCAGTTCGCGCCGGCCCAGTCCGGCAGCGATCAACTCGCGCCGGTTATTCGCCGCAAGCTCGATCTCCTTTTCTCGTCGCAGATTTCGGCGTGAGATGTTTGCCATTGCTTTCTTTATCGCGAGGCTTTTGGCAGCGGCAGCCTGCCGACGAGACCAAGGAACTCTTCCGAGAAGTAAATGTAATCGCCGATCACCACGATGCTGGTCGGCGAGACGACTTTGTCAGTGAGCGTAACGGCACACTGGCCATCGCGAATCTGGCAGATACGGCCCGGAGCGTTCTTCTGAAAGTCGAGTGAATACTCACTCGTGTACATGGTGCCCTTCGCGTCGAAGGCGACTCCCACCGCGTTGCTCAAACCTTCAACCACTTTCTTCATTTCGTCATTATCGAGTGCGTTGCCGTTGCCGTTGCGATCTTCGAGCCGCCAGATGCCCGACTGGCCCTGCGGGAAGGGAAAACCCGTCATCAGCGCGACGTACAACGCGCCGTCTGGTCCAACCGTGATACCTGACGGCACCGGATCACGTTCCGGCCGGTTCATAAAGCCGGCCGGTTGTTGCGCGTTGTAGAGTGGGTTGGGCAACTGCGGAAACGCGGCGTACAGAGTCAGCGCGCCGGTCGCGATATCGACGCGCAGCAGATCGTTCGCGCCGGCATCAGTTGCATAAGCATAGTTGCCGCGCACGGCAACCGCATACGGATCGCAATCCTTATCTTTCTTGTCAGGGTTATAACGTTCTTCAAAATCGCCGAGTGAAGCAAGCTTCGTAAACTGCGCGGCCTCGACTGGTTGCGCAGAAGGATGGGCCGTCTGGCGTTTGCCGTCGCTCGATCGCGGAGTGATGCGCAACACGCTCGCGATCGGTGTGCCCTTCAGATTGGCAAACGGATCTTTGTCTTCGTGGGCAATGATGCGGTTCGTTAAGCCGATCAGGCTCGAGCCAACCATTTGTACCGACGACAACCCAACGATCGATTTTATTGGCTGGCCCTGGAAGGTCGTGTCGATCTTGACGGACGGCAAGCCACTAACCAGCGCTGTGCCCGCAGCCGGCGTGAGCAACTGGTCCTGTTTAGCAAAACTCTTCAGCGGGATTTTCCAGACCGTGCCATCGTTCTGTCCGGTGCCGAAGTCTGTTACCAGCAGATTGCCTTTGCCGTCAGTGGCGAGACCGCGAGGACGCGCCGCCTGCATAAAGAAATGAAACGAGTAGTAGTCGTTCAGTTTTTTCGCGAGCGCTTCCAGGTCACTTGCCGGCGCGACTGTCTCAAAGCTCACGGCTCGCGTTGCACTCGCTTCGGTGATCTGGAGTTGCCCGCTGGCGCTGCCGCCACGAATTGCGATCGCACTCAGGCAGCCCGGGCACATCAGCGTGAGTTCCTGCTGCGAAACTGGGTCCTGAATTTTCACGGGCTCAGGCGCGCATTTGCCGCCCCACGTCTTTCGGTTCGCACACATGGTGCTGGTCGCCAGCTGGTTGAGATCGGAAAGCGCGAGCTGCAGTTTTTGTGCGTGGTTATTGCCGAGGGAGATTTGCATGAGGGCGAAAAAGACAACACTACCCCCAAGAGCCAATCGTGTTTTCATTTCGAATGCCTCCGTTATGAAGTTTTAGTTGTGGCGACTAAGTTTTATTTGCGCAGGCCGCGTTCCCACTCGTAACGAATGACGACAGCCTGGGACCACCAGTTACTGAGTCCATGCTTCTCGCGCAAAAACTTCGCGCTGCTGGTGTGTCCTTTTTTCTTCAAGTCAAATTTATCAAGGACCGAAAACCACGCTTTCCAATCCTTGCCCGTCCGCGTTTTGACAGCGTCGCTGCTCATCTTGCGAAAAACAGAGTTGCTCTCTGCCATACCCACCACGCTCCTTTGAGGTATTTGACTTCATAACAGAAGGTTCCCTGGGAGGTCCCTTCGAGTACCTGAGGTGACTAAACAATAGCTCATTGTCGCACCCGAGGAAAACCCTTCTGCCCTCAAAATTAAGCGCCGCGCCCAATCAGATCCAGCGGACTGATCGGCTTGCGCCTCAGTTGGACCATGTGATCCAGCGCATTCTCGATAGCCGACGTAATCGCCGGCGCTACCGGAACCACGCCCCCTTCGCCGGCGCCTTTGACGCCAAGCGGGTTGAATGGACTTGCGGTTTCCAAATGCTCGACCAGCAACGGCGGCACGACCATCGTCGTCGGCAACAGGTAATCTCGCAGTGAACTCGTCAGCGGTTTGCCCGCCTCGTCGTAGCGCACTTCTTCATAAAGAATCTCGCCGATGCCCTGTGCGACACCGCCGTACATCTGTCCGTCGACCACTTGTGGATTCACTCTCACCCCGCAATCGTGCGCCAGCGCGTGCCGCAGGATCGTGACGGCGCCAGTGTCCGTGCTGACCTCCACGACTGCGGCGTACGTGCCGTTCGCATAAGCCGGACGATTGTTGTGGTAATAACTGGTCGCTTCGAGTTCGGCCGGCGACTCGAGGGTCGCGTGCCGAGTGCTGAGACAGCGCGCGAGGACACTGAGAGTGATGCAACGCTCCGGATCTTTGGTGACCCGAATGATTCCATCCTGCATTGATAGCTCAGCGGTGTCAGTCTTCAGCAGGCGAGCCGCTTCGGACAGGACGTTGTCGCGCACGGATTGGGCCGCCTCCGCGACGGCATTGCCGGCCATTACCAGCACGCGAGCGGCGTAAGTACCGATGCTCTTCTCGATCACGTCGCTGTCGCCGGCCTTGACAGTCACGTCGGAGAGACAAACTCCGAGCTGCTGCGCACATACCTGGGCCAGTGTTGTTTGATGACTCTGTCCTTGTGACGACACTCCCGAATGGACGATGACTTTTCCGACCGGAGTGATTCGCACGCGAGCACCTTCAAATGGCCCACGGCCCGTCATCGTGGAATAACAAGTCACGCCGATGCCGATGCGCCGACCTTCTCGCCGCGCTTCGGATTGTTCCCCTGAAAAATCCTTGTACCCGATCAGGTCCAGCGCGCGGTCGAGGCAAGCACCGTAGTTACCGCTGTCGTAGACGACCTTGGTTTCGTCGAGATCTGTAAGCCCGGTGTGATACGGAAAGTCGTCGGGCTGGAGCAAATTGCGACGCCGTATCTCAACCGGATCGAGGTTCAAGCGTTGGGCGGCGCAGTCCATCATGCGTTCCATGACGAAAGCCGCCTGCGGTTTTCCGGCGCCGCGATAAGGCGCAGTCGGCGTCTTGTTGGTAAACGCCATCAAGCATTCGATGCGATAGTTCGGCACCCGATATGGGCCAGGCACGCTTACGGAAGTTACAAACGGCACGACGATGCCGATCGGCGTGTAGGCCCCCTGGTCGTAAACGAACTTGTCGGCCAGCGCCATGATCTTTCCGTCAGCATTCAGGCCGAGCGTGACTTCATGCACTTGCTCGCGCGCCTGGTAGCTGGCGGTAAAACTCTCCCGGCGATCCTCCCGCCACGTAACGGGCCGGTTGAGTTGCATGGCCAGCATCGGCACGAGCGTGTATTCCGAGTAATGACGATTCTTTGGTCCGAAGCCGCCGCCGATATCCGGCGCAATCACGTGTACGTTTGCCGGCGACAGATTGAGTTGGTCCGCGATCACGCGTCGCTCCATGTGCGGCGACTGCGTCGTCATCCAGACCTTGAGCTTGCCCGACTCATACGACGCCGTAATCGCGCGCGTCTCCAGCGACTGCGCACTGACCCGGCCGATCGTGAACCTTTCTTTGATAACTACGAACGCTTCGCTTAACGCCTGGTCCACGTTGCCGACTTCCTGGCCAAAGCTGCCCGCGAGGTTGTGCTGCAAATCGTCGTGCACTAACGGCGCGGATTCCTGCAACGCGGCCTCGGGATCTACGGCTGCCGCCAGCGGTTCATACTCAACGTCGATCAATTCCAGCGCGTCTTCCGCCTGGTAAACGTTTTCGGCCACGACGATGGCCACCGGTTCGCCCGCATAGCGGACGACTTCGCGTGCCAGCGGATAAGGCATGCGCGAGGTTAGCGCAGGATGAGGCTGGACTTGCGGAAACTGCTTCGCGACGCCGGCAATCTCCGCGAACGCCAGTACGGCGAGCACGCCCGGAGCAACTCGCGCCGCACTCGCGTCGATGTTCTTGATGCGCGCTCTCGCGTGCGGGCTGCGCAGCACTGCCGCGTGGGCCAGGTTTGGCAGTTGTATATCAGAGGTGTAAGTGCCTTCGCCGCGTAACAATCTTTGATCTTCATAACGACCCACCGATGCGCCGATGATCTCTTCATGCGCTGGCGGAGCCGTTTGTGATCCAACTTCGGGGTGCGCGGTTTCGAGCACGGCCTGAATGATTCCCTTGTAGCCGGTGCAACGGCAAAGATTTCCTTTCAGTGCGTTTCTGATGTCCTGCTCTGTTAGCTCTGCTTCGTTGTGCAAGAGCGCGGTGGCGTTCATCAGGAACCCCGGCGTACAGAAACCACATTGCAAAGCATGTTGGCGATGAAACGCTTCCTGCAGTTTGCCGGGCTGGCCGTTTTGGGCCAACCCCTCGATCGTTCCGATTCGGCGGCCGTCGGCTTGTATCGCCAGCATCAAACAGGAACAGACGGGTTCACCGTCGCAGAGCACCGTGCATGCGCCACACACGCCTTGCTCGCAACCGAGGTGCGTTCCCGTCAGCCCGAGCCCGTCTCGCAAAAAGTCGGCTAACGTCAAACGCGGAGAGACGGATCCGTGCCACGGTTTACCATTGACGGTTACGCTGATTTCTCGGTTACTCATTGCCTTAATCCTTTAGCAGCCGCGCTCGCTTTGCGGCGCGCAGCAGCGTACGTCTGGCCAGCGCGCCGATCAGGTGTCGCTTGTAATCCGCCGTAGCATGGATATCGCTTTGGGTCGGCGTCTCAACTTGCACTTGCGTGACAACGGCATCCAAAAGCGACGGTGTTAAGTTGTTGCCGGTGAGCAATGCTTCCGCTGCTTTGTTACGGCGCGGTGCGCCGGCCGCGCCAAACACGGTGAGCCGCGCGCGCGTGCAAACTCCGTTGTCGGGCGTGAGCAACACGACAACGCCCGCTAACGCAAAATCTCCCGGCCGGCGACCGAGCTTTTCGACGGCCCAACCATCGCCATAATTCCAACGCGGAAACGAAACGTGCGTGAGCAGCTCGTCGCGGTCGAGGGCGGTGGTGTGCGGCTGCTTGAAAAAGTCCTGGGCCGAGACGAGGCGTTGCCCGCGCCGGCTCTGCACCGTGAAGTTTGCTGAGAGCGTGATCGCTACGGCCGGAAGTTCAGCCGCGGGATCCGCATGGGCCAGGCTGCCGCAGACAGTGCCTCGCGAGCGCGTTTGCGGGTGACCAATCAGCGGCAACGCTTCAGCCAGCAGGGGATTGATTTCCGCCAATCCCTCGTGCCTCATCAACTCTGTTTGCCGGACCGTCGCGCCGACACTTAATCCTTCCTTGCTGGCAGTCGTGAAATGCAGTTCAGCGATCCGATTGATGTCGATCAACGTTCGCGCGCGCCGCTGGCGTAGCTTGAGTAACGGCAACAGGCTTTGCCCGCCGGCAAGAATCGTGGCGTCGCGATCGAGATCGGCCAGCAGCGCCAGAGCGCCTGCCAGTGAGTCGGGATCGAAATAATCAAACAGTGGAGGTTTCATGACCGTTCACCAGCGTCATCAATTTCGATTACCAAAACCGTGGACCTGGCGGCACTTCCGGCACAGGGAAGGCGCCTCCGTGTTGTCGACGGCATGTTGGACCGGGCGCACTGTTTGCAGGTAAGCAAAGAGATTTTTTAGATCGTCGTCGCTCATGTTGCGCAGATACACCCAGGGCATGATCGGGCTTAACGGGCGCGCGCCGACGTGACCGCTGCGCATCACCTTGATGAAGAGTGCTTCGTCGTAATAGGAGATCCCGGTCGGGTCAGGCGTGATGTTAGTTGCCGCCACGGTGTGGTCTCCCTGGCCCATCACGTTACCGCCGGCAAATTCAAATCCCGCCATGGCCGGACTCATTCGGCCGCGCGGCGTATGACAACCTTCACAATCGCTGACTTGCGCGAGGTACTGGCCCCGCGCGACCGGCGTAGACAGATCCGGGGCTGGCACCGGATCTTTGATCGGCTTGGGAAGAATGTTGAGCATCAGTGAAAGCGGGAAAGGCGTTTTGGTTTGCGGCTGCTTTCCTGAAATGGGTGCGAGCGATCGCACATAGACCACCACTGACGCGAGATCCTCGTCGCTCAAATGACTGAACGATCTGTAAGGCATCAACGGGAACAGCGCGCGCCCGTCGTGACCGATTCCTTCGCGAATGGCCCGGGCAAACATGTCGTCGGTCCACTTGCCGGCTCCTGTTTCCGGATCGGGCGAAATGTTCGGTGAGAACAGCCAGGGAAATCCTCGTTCGGTCCAGTTGCGGCCGCCGCCTTTCGTGCCGGCTATTGAAGGCGCGCCCGGGGTTTTGTAATCAGGTTGCGAGTGACACTCAAAACAATGCAGCGGACCCTCGACGAGATAACGCCCGCGTTCTAGCCGCGCACTCGAGACTTCGAACTTGCGATCCGTCAGCGGTCGCACTTCCGGACCGATAAACGGGCGCCAACCAATGGTGAAAGTGATTCCGATCACCACGAGACCGATTACTCCGAGCACGGCATAGCCCGCGATCCGTAACAACCGCACGCTCCATTTTCGTAACCTGCCGTTTGGTTTCACTGCCTGTTCGTCTCTAGCCATAAGCTCACCTCACAACTAAATTGCGACTGCTTCCACAATGCTTTCCGGGACCGCGGTGCGAATGATTCTGGTGACGCGAAACTCAGCCGCTGCCAACAGCTCCGTAAATCGCGCCGCGGTTCGTTCGAGTCCGCCGGTGACGACCAACATCTGCAAGTCAAGCAGCTTTGAAAACTGCGGCTCTGTCGTATCGGTAATGACGCAATCCACGATCAGGAGCCGCGTGCCCTGGTCCATCGCTGCCCGGCATTGTTTCAGGATGCGCAGGCTGTGCTCGTCGTCCCAGTCGTGAATCACCGACGAGAGGAGATAGCAGTCTCCGCCCGGCGGCACGTGCGCGAAGAAATCACCGCCCACAACTTCGCAGCGAGATCCAAGTCCCGTCAGTTCGATCTGTTCGCGCGCGTTTTCCACCGCGGCAGGCAGATCGAAGACAACGGCTTTCATTTCGGGATGGGCCAATAAGATGGTGGTGGCGAGAGTACCTTCGCCGCCGCCGACGTCAACGATGCGCTTGAGGCCCGAGAAGTCGTAAGCCGCTGTTACGGCCTGCGACACTTGCGTCGCTAAGCCCGTCATCGCGGCATCGAACACCTGACGCGATTCAGGATTCTGCGAGAGATATTCGAAGAGTCTTTTTCCCAGTGCGTGACTGAGTGCGGGTTGGCCCGTCTCGAGCGAATGCATCACCGCGCCCCAAACTCGGTACGACAGTTCACCGTTCCAGACCGCCATCGCGCGCATTGAGCCGGGTGCTTCCGTTTGCAAGAGACTTCCGAGCGGTGTGAGCGCGAAGTTATGTTTCTCGTCCTCCGCAAATAATCCATAACTCGAAAGCGTGCGCAGCATGCGATAAAGCGCGCTCTTATCGACGCCCAATGAAGTGGCCAACTGTTCGTCGCTCTTTGGGCCATCGCCAAGCAGGTCGGCGACGCCGAGCTTGGCAACGGCGTAGATGGATTGCGACACCCAGTAGCCGGTCAACATTTCGCGCAAGGTCATTGCCGGCGAAGTGCCGTTCGCTTGTTTCGTTGGTTGCAGATGATTCGCGCTCACGGTGGTTAACTCACTAAATGTTTTGTTTTCAGCTCGACCTTGATCGAATGAATGTCTGTCTCGCCTATGTTGGTAGTTACGTGCGTCTCCGCGTCGTCCCAGACAACCGCACCCGCAACGGCCGTTTTGATTTTGATGGTGCCGTCTTCATAGGTGTGTTCCATGCGGCCGTCGTTAAGGACGTAAATCACGGATGGCCCATTCGCATGCAGCTTCATTGTTTCACCGGGTCGAATACGCACGTCGAAGACGCGAACGAGATCGTTTTCCATTAACAGCGTGTAGTTGTCAGGCAACAGCAGAAGGGGATCGAGTGTCGCCGGCGATGTTTCCTGTACGGTGTTGTTCATGTTCAATCCTTTCGCTAAAAAGTTGTCGTTGGGCCAGGAGCAGAGGAAGCGCCACCACGATCGGTGGGTCAGTCAAGCGTGACTCTCTCAACGTCACGTCAACGGGAGCGATAACGGTTCCGTGTTGCACGAATACCGGTCCCGTTTTTCCGCGCAAAGTTTTGGTTGCCAGTAGCGTCGTGAGCGGATCGTCGGCGTTGTCGAAAGCGGCGGCCATCACGTAGTAGTAACCATCGGGCACCTGGCCCATGCGGTATTCGCCGGCTTTCATTCTGAGATCGCAACTCACCGGCCGCGTTTGCGGGATCGACGATTCAAACAGCCCGACAAAAATCAGTCCGGAGAAGTTTTGCGGCGCTTTGACAAGCCCGCTTATCTCACCTCCTCCGAGCGTTGCTTGTTTTTGCGGGAAAGCTTTTTCAACTCGCGCAGCGGGCGCCGAGTAATTGCCGGACTTGCGCATCCGGCGTAAAGAAGTCGGTGTCACGCCGACGAAATCCGTGAAGCGAGTCGTGAAGGTGCCGAGACTGTCGTAACCGACTTCGTAACAAACATCGATCACGCTGAGTGGCGTCGTCAGCAGCAGATGCTTGGCGGCATCGAGCCGAAGCGCGCTGAGAAACAGCCGCGGCGTAACCCCAACCACGTCGCGAAAAACGCGATCGAAATGCGACGCGCTCATGATGGCGATTTCCGCGAGTTCCTGAAGCGAGAAGGGATGGCTCGGTTGCTCGCGCATCGCGAGAATCACTCGTTCCACCGCTTTCGTTCGATCGCTAATCGTGCGAGCCCGGGAACTTGCGGCGTTAAAGTCGAATTGTTTGTAGATCCTTGGTTTCAAAATTCCTCCAGCGTTCACATGCCAACGTAGGGTTGCAGTGCTTCCGCCAGTGCTTTGGGAATCGGTGATGGTTGCAGGCCCGCACCGACTTTCTCCATGCAAGCGACTTGCTGTTCGCCGCGCGCCACCAACACCTCGCCGTCCAGCGTGCACTTCCAATACTCGAAGCGCAGTTTGATCTGGTTCTGTTTCAACTCACCCAGCGTCATGCGAATGATCAGTTCATCGAAAGCGACGAGTTCGGCGAGGTACTCGCAGGAGACACGCATCGTCAACAGCGCCGAACCGTTGCTCAAGCCGTCGAGGACTGAAGGCGCGTGATCGCGCAGGAACATCTCGCGGCATCTGCCTTGCCACCGCACGTGATTCGCGTAGTAGACGTTGCCAACGAGGTTGGTCTCTTCAAGCCCGACGATGTGCCGCAACTCATAAGCTCGCATGGCTAACCTCTCGCAGCTCACTGTGATCTTGCTGCACGCTGAGCTGCTGTTCGCCGGCCCTCGCGAGCAGCGCGATCACAAGCTCGTGGTCATGGTTCTTTATTCGGGTGCGATAGGTAACGATCGTGGCGAAACCTGATGACAGGATTGCCCAGCCGTCTTCGCTCGTGCTGGCTAAGGCCAGCGGGGCATTCACCATCGCGCCGGCTTTCTTGAGGCACTCTCTCGCGGCCCACACTCTCGTCGCCGCGGCCTCGCTGCTCTCGTTGGCCTGGTGTTGCATTAGTTGGGCCAGCGCAATCCCTTCATCGCCGATCAGCGCGCGCCACACACTCGCCGGGCGGTACACAACCTTTTCGAGGTCACAGCCGATTTGCTCGGGACCGGAAACCGTTAACGTCAGTTGATCCTGATGCGCCGCCGAGATCGTTCTTCCGTCTGCGACCTCCGGCTTGCCGTCAGGCCGCTTCAGGATCACGCTGCCCTGGCCGAGTACAGCGTCGAACGCCAGCGCGCCGCGTTGTTCGCGGCCCAGGTCTCTTCCTTCAACGAGCGCGACGTGTATTTTGGGCGTGGGGATCAGTTCGCTGATGCGGCGTTCAAGATAAGGAGCGAGCAGGGAAGACGGCCACGCATTGTTAGTCGCTCTGCGATTGACTGCCTTCAACTCGAGACCTTGCCAGCGTTCGTTTACGTTACCGTCGCAGTCAGTAACCACCACGTCGTAAATAAAAGTGTCGTCGTGCGCGTTGCGTTCTCGC
>Ga0247688_1000399_pt1 | contig 13589 bp, 11 predicted proteins | sample CNK29_metaG_FD_182718 | JGI IMG/M metagenome (GOLD analysis project Ga0247688, IMG submission 182718) | Soil microbial communities from Purdue University Martell Research Forest, Indiana, United States - CNK29 | ecosystem: Environmental > Terrestrial > Soil > Temperate forest > Bulk soil...
CAAAGAGGCCTCGTTAATCATCGAATCAAACCTCCTCGTACTTCCAATCCGGATCTTCCGGATGTTTCAGATCCCATAAGGGGCGGCGGCTGCGGACCACGGGTGCAGTCTCGAAGTTGTAAACAGGCGGCGGCGAAGTCGTGGCCCATTCAAGTGTCCACGCATCCCACGGATCATTGCCCGCCATCCGCCCATGCCTCAGCGATCGAAGGATGTTGATAACCAGACAAAGAACTCCGACGGCCTGAAAGATCGCGCCGACTGAGCCTAGCAGATTGAGCGTCTCCCAGCCGCGGCCGGGGTCGTACGTGAAAATGCGCCGCGGCATCCCAAGCAGGCCTGAGAAATGCATCGTGTCGAAAGTCAGATGGAAGCCGATCGTGAAAAGCCAGAAATGCCAGAGCCCGAGTTTGCGGTTCAGCAGCTTGCCGAAAGCTTTCGGGTACCAATAGTAGAAGCCCGCGAAGAGCGCATAGAGGAGACCGCCAATCAAAACGTAATGAAAGTGAGCGACGACAAAGTAAGAATCCGTGAGCTGCCAATTGAAAGGAACAACGGCCAGCATCACTCCAGTCAACCCCGCAATCAGAAACTGGAAAAGAAAACCGAGGCAGAAGATCATCGGCACTTCCAGCCGAATTTTGCCGCCGTACATCGTGCCGAGCCAGTTGAAGATCTTGATCCCGGTCGGAACCCCCACGAGCATCGTTGAGATGGCAAAAAACGTGTTGCCGACCGACGTCATGCCAACGGCGAACATGTGGTGCGCCCAGACGCCGAAACTGATAATCGCGATCATCGTTGTCGCGCCCACCATCACCGGGTAACCAAAGATGGGTTTGCGCGAGAAGACCGGCACGATCTCCGACATGCACGCGAAGCCAGGAATGATCAGGATGTAGACCTCCGGATGACCGAAGATCCAAAAGAAGTGTTGCCAAAGTACAGCCGAGCCGCCTGATTGCGTATCGAAGAAATGACCGCCAAGGTAACGATCAATCAACAACATGATCTGCGCCGCGGAGAGTGAGGGAAGCGCGAGCAGGATCATGAAGTTCGTGACGATCATCATCCAGACGAAGAGCGGCATGCGCATCAATGTCAGCCCGCGACAGCGCATTGTGAGAGCAGTCACGATCACGTTGATGGCCGAAACCGTGCTGCCAACACTGGTGAGCAGCAGGCTTAGAATCCAATAGTCAGTGCTGTGACCGCGCGAGAAGGCGCGTCCGGTGAGCGGTGCGTAAGCAAACCAGCCGACGTCGGGCGCGGAACCGTGACCGTTGAGTCCAGGTGCGCCTAAGTAAGAGAAGTAGAGCAGCAACGCTCCAAATACAAACATCCAGTAGCCGAAGGCATTCAAGCGCGGGAACGCCATGTCGCGCGTGCCGATCATCAGCGGAACGAGATAATTGCCGAGTCCAGCGATGATTGGCATGCCGACGAGAAAGACCATCGCCGTCCCGTGCATGGTGAAAAAACGATTGAAGACTTCAGGTTCCAGAAGGGTGTTGTTCGGTACGGCAAGTTGCAAGCGAATCGCGACGGCCATCAGCCCTGCGACCACAAGGAAAACGAGCGCTGTTCCGATGTACATCAGACCCAGCTTTTTGTGGTCCACGGTCACAACCAGGCTGTGCAATCGATCGATGAATGAAACACCTGATGCTCTGCTGGTTGTTAGCGCGATTTCCTGAATTGCCATCTCGGTTTCCTCTACTTGAGCGTCTGCAAGTAAGCGACGACCTGGTCCACCTCTTCATCAGTCAACTGCATATTGGGCATCAGACAGCCCACCTTGATTTTTTGCGGATCACGCACCCAGAGGCGCAAGTTGTCTCGCGTATTCGGCAGTGCACCCGCTGCCAACGTCGCGCGGCTCATTAAGTGAGTCAGGTCAGGACCGAACTTTCCTTGCGCTGAGGTACCGCTGATGGTGTGGCAATTGACACATGAGTTCGTGAAGAACACAGTGCGACCCGCGGTAGCACTCGCGTTCGCAGACGCGGACTGTTGTTGCTCTTTGGCCCATCGTTCAAACTCGCCTGGTGGATCCACAACGACGCGAATCAACATTCGCGCGTGCTGTGTGCCGCAGTATTCAGCGCAGTTGCCCGGGTAGGTGCCGGGTTTTGTCGGCTCGATCCACATCAGGTTTTCGCGGTTTGGAATGAGATCGGTCTTGCCGGCAAGCTGGGGCACCCAGAAGCTATGTGCGACGTCCGCCGACTGAAGCTTCAGAAAGGTGGGCCGAGACCCGCGACCATCGCTTGCCGGCACATGTAGTTCGTTGGCCGTCACGATGCCCAATTCCGGGTAACGTATTTCCCACCACCACTGATGCCCGATCACCGTGGCTTGGACAGCGGTGGGCGGTGGCTTGCGGTTCTGTATGTCAGCGATCGTGCGCGACGTGACCAAGATCAGCACGAACACGATCAGCAGCGGCAAGATGGTCCAGGCAAGTTCGATCTGGTTACTCCCGTAGACCTGCGGCGGCTCACTCAATTCATCTCCGGCCCGGTGTCGAAAGCGAAAAATTGCATAAACGAGCAGGCCGGCGACGACGGCGAAGATAGACCCACAGATCGCGAGCACTAGCAGCGATGTTTCTTTGATCTCTTGAGCGGGTTGAGACAGAGGGCGGAAGATGCTGGTCACACCGTCAGTATTTCCCAGCACCGGTTCGACGTGCCCAGCTAGACCCAGGCATACAAACGCGAATGCGAAGAGCAACATTGCTCGAAAGATCTTGTGATGACGTCTGCGCATGGTCGGACATACTAGAGAAGGTGCCTTTGAACCGTCTTTCGCCTCGTACGCAAAAGTTGTTGGATTCTGCTCATCTCTCGCGTCCATTGAAAGCCCTCTCACTCCGTCAAATTCTTGACTCGCGAAACATTAGTGACCCTGACCAAACGGAAGATGAAACTTGATGCCTGCCGTAAACAGCGAGGGATTCAATTTCACGCGCGCCCTTACGTCCGTACCGTCGCTGAGCACACCTTGCGCGTTGACGGCTAGCCAGACTTCCTTGAAATCGAAGAAGAGTGTGTACTTTGAATTCAGTTCATACTCAGCGCCGCCCTGCAGCACTGATCCCCAGTTGTTGTGAACCTGAAGATTCTTTACGCTGCCGTCGAATTCCTTGAAGATGATGGCGTAGGCTGCCCCGCCGCCGGCGTAAGGTCGGAACTGCCCCATCTTTGGAAAGCGGTAGTAGCCGGTGAAAAAGCCGGTCCATAACGAACTTTTCCCAGCATGCCCAGATTAGCCACTGCGCTTTCACCCGTGATATGCGGCTTGGGCGGAATGCCTAAAGTCACTGAGGCGGAAATGTTTTTCGTGATCTCATAGCCGACATCGAACGTCACAGTCATGTTGTTGCTTGCTTTCGCGGTGCCGCCTGAAACTGTTTGTCCATTTGTGGCGATGGTCGCGCTCGAGTGATAAGGCACAACTAAAACTCCGACTCTGCTAAACCAACGGCCCTGCTTGAATGGCGAGGGCACTATTTGCGCATCCGAGACGGGTTCGGTTCCGGGCTCATCGCGCTGCGGGTTACTTGTTCCGCTTTTCTGATCGCCTGAAGCAGTAGCCGGTCCACCCTGAGCGTGCGCGCTGTGTGGCGTGACAACTGCCACCAGGACCAATAGGCAACCTGCTGTTGTTATGAATCGTTGCAAACCCAAAGCCCCTTCCGATTCAGCCGATGGTTTCAATCAAACGCTTCATCTGGGCGACCGCGCGCAGCGAAACCTTGTTTACTGTCGTCATCAGCAAAGCTTCGATTGCAGTCTCCTGCTCGGCACTGAGTACACCGAGGCGCTTGCGTTGTTTTCGAAACTCGGCCCGCGCTATGTCCTGTCTTCTTCGAATTGCACCGAGCGCGGGTTCCCAATCCAAAATCAGCGTTGACTGTTGAGACTGCTTATCTTCAGATTGCGCAGTCAGCTCAACTCCCTCCGGCGTCATGGTGGTTAATCTCCGTGTATCGCCTCGGGGGCGTCGATTTGCCGTGTGTTCAAGGTGGGCGCGTCCGTGTCACCTGTAATTAGTCGCGCGCTGCGCTCGCGCGTGAAGAAGGCCCAAACCCACTCGCGCATCACCATCAACCGGTTGCGGAAGCCGACGAGCAGGATCAGGTGAACAAACAGCCACATCAGCCAGGCGAAATAACCTGATAAGTGCAAACGTCCGATCTGGGCCACCGCGCGTTTACGCCCGATAGTGGCCATCGTCCCTTTGTCGAAGTACCTGAAAGGCAGGCGCGCTTCTCCATGCAAGTCACGCAGGATGTTAGCCGCCGCTGCCCGGCCCTCTTGCAGCGCCGCCGACCCGAGACCGGGAACGGGTTTTCCTTTTGCGTCCTTGAGTGAAGACAAGTCGCCGATGACGAAGATCTCTCGACGCCCTGCGAGGCTCAGGTCGGGAGCGATGGGAACGCGCCCAGCTCTGTCGACTTGCACGCCTTGAGCCTGCGCGGCGAGTTTTTTGCCGAGTGGCGAGGCAGCAACGCCTGTAGCCCACACGGTTACGCTCGTAGGAATCCATTCGTCGCCGACCTTGAGCCGAGTCGACTCGACGGCCGTGACCATGCTCTTGGTGCGTACCTCGACGCCCAACTCTTTTAACTGCTCTTCCGCTTTTCGAGAGATATCTTCAGGGTAGACGCTCAGCACACGGGGCAAGCCTTCGAAGAGCATGACGCGCGCCTTAGTTGCGTCTATGGCTTTGAAGTCACGAGCGAGAACCCGGCGTGCAATCTCAGCGATCGCGCCCGCCAGCTCAACACCGGTGGGCCCGCCTCCGATGATCGCGAAATTGAGTGGCCCATGTTGGCCAGTCAGATACGCCTCCCGCTCCGCGCGCTCGAATGCGAGCAGCACGCGGCGGCGGATATCCAGGGCGTCCTCAATGGTCTTCAGCCCTGGGGCGTCGCGCTCCCATTCGTCGTGACCGAAGTAGGAGTGGCGTGCGCCCGCAGCGACGATCAGATAATCGTATTGAAGTGCTGAGCCATCCTTTAAAAGGACACGTCGCCCATCGGCCTCGAAGTCTGTGACCTCGCCCAAGATCACTTCGACGTTCGGCGCGCGCTGCAGAATATGGCGCAGTGGCGACGCAATCTCGCCCGGTGACAAGACGGCTGTGGCCACCTGATAAAGGAGCGGCTGAAACGTATGATGATTTTTGCGGTCGACAAGCGTGACCTCCACGGGCTTGGCCGCCAGTTTCTTGGCGGCAGACAAGCCACCGAAGCCGCCGCCGACGATTACAACCTTTGGCCTTTTCACTTCACTGCGCATATGTCATCCCCATAACAGTCAGCTTCCGTTTACGCGAAAATATTGTGCCTGCTCGTGCCTATGCGGTTCTTCCCGAATTTCACCGGAACCTGCTTTATTCTGCTGGGCCATTTTCATGAGGAGTAAAAGAGAAGGACAAGCACGTTCAGAATTCAGCAGCTCGTGGTCGAATTTCGAAAGAAGCCTTAGCCGCTGATCAATAGGATTGAGTGGTCATGCTGGTGAAGCCACGGAGAATATTCGCGAGACGTAAAGTTATAGGTTTACTCTTACTGCTTTTCTTGAGGGCGTCACTTCAAGCTCAGCAGTCAGCGCCTCCGTATGCTGAGTCACTTACTCTCGATCAGGCGATTGCTCTCGCTCTACGCGACAATCACGCGATGAAGATCGCACGGCTCGAGGTCGATAAAGCTGACGAGAACATTTCGGCTGCTAAGACCTTCCGTCTTCCTTCGTTGCATGCTTACACTCTCGTTTCAGGAAATCTCGCCGACAACAAACTGGAAGTGCCGAATCCGTCGGCCAACCTGTTTCCTGGACTCGGACCTTTCTTCACACTAAATGACCGGCGCAAACCCACTGCGATCTTTGCTGCTTCTGTTATCGAACCGCTAACGCAGCAATACCGGATCGGACTCAACATCAAGTTGGAGAAAGTCTCGCGCGAGTTGGCCCAGGCGAAGCTGCGCCAGCAGCAGAACGAAACTGTCGATAAGGTGAAGAAGGCGTACTACGCCATCCTGCAAACGACAAGCTCGCTAAGCAGCGTGGAAGAAGCTCTGAAGTCTTACCATGAGTTGGACAAGGTCACAGGCGACTACGTAATCCAGCAGGCAGCACTAAAAGCCGACCACCTTGCTGTGCAAACACAACTCGCTAAAGTCGAGTATGAACAACTTGAATTGAGTAACCGGCTGGCTACCCAAAAAGAGCAATTGAACACGCTGCTCGGCCGAGCTGTTGACACGTCATTTGAAGTCACAGGTGTTCCGGAGTTCACGTCATTTGAAACCGACTTGACTGCGGCAAGAAAGCTCGCCCTCGAGCGCAGGCCTGAACTGCAACAGGCGAGACTGGCGATAGAACAGGCGACACTGGACCGCCGCATCAAGAAGTCGGAGTACATCCCCGACGTAAGTGCCGGATTCGTTTACTTAACGCCGCGAAATTACGCTTCTGTCATCCCGAAAAACTTCGCCAATGTAGGTGTTGTGATGAGCTGGGAGTTCTTTGACTGGGGTCGCAAGAAGCATCAACTTGCCGAAAAGGACAAAGCAGTTGAACAAACGAATAACGCGCTCAAGGAAACGGAAGACGAGGTGCTGATCGACGTTGGCGACAAGTTTAGAAAGCTGCAGCAGAGTGGGCAGGCGTTGCGAGTAGCCAGGCTGGCCGAGAATTCAGCAAAGGAAAATTTGCGCGTTAGCACCGGCCAGTACAAGTTTCAAGCCGTGTTGTTATCAAACGTACTTCAGTCGCAGGCATCGTTGGCGGAAGCCGCCAATCAATACCAGCAGGCCTTATTAGCATTCTGGACAGCCAAAGCTGAGTTTGAGAAATCACTCGGGGAGGACAAATAGAAATGGCTGAAGAGGTCTTGCAACAAACCACGATCAAGGAGACGAGTGCGAAGCGTGGCCTTAACTTTAAGAAGTTCATACCGGTGTTGGTCTTACTGTTGGCCGCCGGCATTCTCTTCGGTATTACGGGTGGTTGGAATCGTTTCGTGGGAAGCGCCAGCACACAACGAACGGACGATGCTTTCTTAAGAGCGGATATCACTCCGTTGAGTACGCGTGTTTCCGGCACAGTCGCACAAGTTGCGGTGAATGATTATCAGCGAGTGAAGGCCGGCGACTTGCTGGTGCAGTTGAAAGACGACGACTTCAAAGCCCAGGTGGCCCAGGCTGAGGCTGGCGTCGCAGCGGCGCAGGCGGCACTGGAAAACAACGCGAAACAAAAAGAACTACAGACCTCCAGAATCATGCAGGCACAGGCGGGAGTCGAAGCTGCCGGCGCCGAGATTGCACAAACCGGCGCGGCAATAGAGGCGGCACAGTCTGACGTGGCCAACGGGCAGGCTGGCGTTGACGCTGCCCAGGCGAAGATACCCGACTCTCAAGCGGCGGTCGAAGCTGCGCAGGCGGACGCTGAAAGAACTCTTTTGGAAAGAAGGCGCCAGGAAGCACTGGTTGAGCTGGGTTCTGCAACCAAACAAAAGCTCGAGCAGGTGGTCGCAGATCAGGAACGCTACGCGGCAACCTTGGATAGTCGTAAAGCAGAGGTCGCGCAGACTCGCGCTTTGGTTGAAAGCCGGCGCGCAGAGCTGTCGAAAGCGCGCGCTCAAGTCTCGCTACGCAAGGCAGAGCAACAACAAGCGCGCGCGCTTTTGTCGAGTAGATCCGCAGAGCTGGAGGCGCAGATCAAACAGCGAGCGGTCTTGGATGCTCAGGAACAGCAACTCCAGGCTGACCTCAACGCGAAACAAGAAGCGCTTAAAGTCGCGCAAACGAATCTCGACTACACTCGAATTCTTGCTCCCACCGACGGGACTGTCGGTGAACGAAAGGTAAGGATTGGCCAATTGGTCTCACCAGGCACTCAAGTAATCTCGCTTGTCGATAACACCATTTGGGTGCAGGCAAATTATGAAGAGACGCAACTGGCAAATGTTGCTCGGGGTGACGGCGCGGAGATCACGGTAGATACATTTCCGGGGGTTGTCTTGCGAGGGCACGTAGAGGAGATAGCGCCTGCCAGCGGCTCGCAATTCGCACTGTTACCGCCGGACAACGCAACCGGGAACTACACGAAGATTGTTCAGCGCATTCCGGTGAAGATAGTGCTCGATCCGAATCCTGATCTCGCTGCGCGACTGCGCCCAGGCATGTCAGTAATTGCGAGAATCAACACAAAGTCTAAAGGCAGAGTCTGAGCCGCAGTTGGAGAGTAGCTTGAGATTCGGACTATGAGCGTAGCAGTAGGCGACAGGTCAAATCTGAATTCGACGCTTGATACGTGGCGATCGCGTTTCCCCAGGGTGATGGGTTCGCTTGCTCAGAATCCGTATGTTGGAACTCTCGGAGTATTCCTCGGCGCCGGCATTGTGACGCTGAATGGCCGCTTGATCAGTGTTGGTCTTCCAGATCTTCGGGGTGCACTCGGTCTGGGAATCGATGATGCAAGTTGGATCCCGACTTCCTACAACATGGCCCTGATGTTCATGGGTCCATTCTCCGTGTACCTCGGCGGTTTACTTGGCCCAAGACGCGTGCTGCTTTATTCGGCAACCATTTTCATTCTCTGTTCGATCCTTTTGCCGTTTTCGCCAAACTTGCAGGCGATGCTTTGCTTGCAGGTGATCAGTGGCCTTGCGTCAGGCACGTTCTATCCATTGACGTTAACCTTTGCACTGCGAGCTTTGCCGATGCGCTACGTAATCTATGCGATCGGCATTTATTCGATGGACATTGTAGGTGCGACCAGCATTGGGACATCACTCGAAGGTTGGTATGTCGAACATTTATCGTGGCCCTGGATCTTCTGGCAAAGCGTCATCTTAACGCCCCTGATGATGGTTTGCATTTATCTCTCGATCCCAAACCCGCCGCCGCGTCCGGGACCGAAGCCGGTCTTGAGCTGGCGAGGCTTTCTCTATGCAAGCGTGGCCCTGAGTTTGATCTATGCGGCTCTCGATCAAGGCGAACGCTTAAATTGGCTGCACTCGGGCGTGATTGTGGGACTACTGGTCACGGCAGGTTTCTTATTAGTGGTGACTGTGATTCGCAGGTGGCTTTCGCCGAATCCGATGGTGAATCCAATCTTCATGGTCAACAGGAACACCGCGCTTATATGTGCCTGCCTGTTTTGCTTTCGCTTCGTCATGCTGGCTATCGCTCTTCTGCTGCCGGCGGTTCTCGCTATAACGCAGAACTATAAGCCGCTCGAGACGGGACAGGTGCTGCTTTGGCTGATTCCGCCTCTCGTTCTCAGCGGAGTCATCGCGTCGCGTTTGATGCGGCGATTTGATAACAGGCTGGTGTTTGCGCTCGGATTTACAGTGGTTGCGATCGCTTGCCTGATCAATGCTCAACTGACAAGTGTGTGGTCAGGTGGGAATTTCCTGGTTTCGCAGATTGTCATCGCATTCGGACTCGCTGTAGCTTTCACCGCGCTCGTTGGCTCGTTCGTGCAAAACGCCTTTGACTCGGGAGCACTCTCCAACCCGATTAACACACTTACCTATTCTTCGTTCATCCATTGCATTCGTTTGTTCGGTGGTGAAGCCGGCACGGCGATCATGCAGAGATTGATATCAGTGCGCGAAAAATTCCACTCGAATATCATCGGTCTACACGTCGATGGTGGATATTGGCTGACATCCGAACGGCTGCATACGCTCATGTATGCACTGTTTCCAGGTTCCGCCAGCACCGAAGAAGCGCAAGCAAGGGCCGCTTTGACGCTGGGCGGACAAGTAAAGATACAAGCCTACACACTCGCTTATAGCGATGCCTATCTTGCGATTGCGCTGGTTGCGGCACTCGCCTGTATCCTGATCGCGTTCATGAAACCGATGAAGATCTATTTCGATGAAACGACGATGCCGTCAACAAAATGAGAAAGTCAGGCGCGGATTACGCGGATAAAACGCAGATCAGAAACCGCATCAGTACAACTGCTAAGCTAATTGAATTTCTGATCCGCGCTCTATCCGCATAAATCTGCGGCCAATTTCTTTCGAACTTATCGAGATCGTAGTCGCCAGATTAAGTTCGCGCGCTTAGCCGTTTCGCTTTTCTAGTTTTCGTGTGTCGCTCAGAAAACGTTTGACTAGATCCTTGGCAGCATTATTAGCCTGCTTGTCGGTCTGGCCGATACCGTTAACTGTATCCTGCACTACACCACGCCATACGAGTTCCTGAGTCTTGGCGTCGATGATGTCCGCCATCACACACCCTTCGGTGTAAGTCGTGGTCCAGATATCAGGTCCATATCCCCGACGCCAGCGACCGCGAAATGGGACTCCGTAACCCCAGCCAAAGCCTGGTCCAAAACCAAACGGTGAACTTTCCACCTGCGTCCGCTGTTTGGTACGCGAATAAAACGCAACAACGAAGTCAGGATTGGCAACGCTTTGTGCAAATCCGTTAGCCGACAGTTGCGCCGTGAGGGCATTCTTGATCCTTTCGGCTTCAATGGCATTCGTGGCCAGCGGATCATTGCCGGCTCGTTCAGTCTTGAACGCGAACGTGTGCAACTGGCGAAAGTCGAAATCCTTCTGGTAGTCGGACTTGACGGATGCACCAAACGCTATCTGCGCCGCCGCCATCAAAAATAGAACACCTACAACCGTTCCGAATAGTTTCATCTTAGTTCTCCTTCTCAAACCTTAAAAAATTTCAGCTTGATTACTGCCGCAGTGACATCGGCGACGTCGATCAAACTCTTAGTTAGCTTAATCGCGTCCAGGGCATTGGTCTTTCATCGGACCATCACCCATGTAAGAAACTTGCGGGCGTTACGAGAAGTAGCAGGAACTCGCTCGTTATGCGCACCTCGCATACAAAATCAAGATCCCGACATGTTTGCGCGGATCAGAAAAGAACTGTTCCCGCATGCGAGTTAGACTCCGCGCTATTGAAGGGAGCGATTTGAATGGCAAGCAAGCGTAGTGAGATACAAAAGCCAACAGTCGTCTCAGGCCCGGACCTGTTGGACCGGCCGATCTTAAACAAAGGAACAGCCTTCACCGAGGCGGAACGGAAGCAGCTTGGATTGGAAGGGCTGCTGCCGCCGCATGTCGAGACGCTGGACGAGCAAGTCGTGCGTGCGTATGAGGCGTACAAGCGAAAAGGAGATGACCTGGAGCGCCATATTTATCTGCGCGCGCTACAGGATACGAACGAAGTCCTTTTCTATCGACTGCTACTGGACCACATTGAAGAAATGACTCCGATGGTCTACACGCCGGTGGTTGGACTTGGAATCCAGCAGTTCAGTCACATCTACCGGCGACCGCGTGGCTTATTCATCTCTTACCCGCTTCGTGATTCTATTCCTGCGCTGTTGCGTAATCGTCCCAATCGAGACATCGACGTAATCGTCGTCACGGATGGCGAGCGCATCCTGGGCATCGGTGATCAGGGAGCGGGCGGTCTCGGCATCTCGATTGGAAAACTTTCCCTGTACTCAGTCATAGGTGGAATTCTTCCAGAACGGACGTTACCGATCGTTCTGGATGTGGGGACCAACAATCAGGAAAGACTGAATGACCCGGAATATCTCGGCTGGAGACATGAACGTGTGACGGGTCAAGCCTATTACGACTTCATCGATCAATTCGTTCAAGCAGTGAAAGCGGAGTTTCCGAACACGCTTCTGCAATGGGAGGATTTTGCGACGCCACACGCGCGGCCCATTCTTGAGCGTTATCGCGATCAATTGCTGACCTTCAACGATGACATTCAGAGCACGGCGGCAGTAGCCCTCGGTGTAATTCTGGGCGGAATCAAAGTCGCGGGGAAAAGTTTGCAGGAGCAGCAGATCGTCATGCTTGGGGCGGGGTCAGCAAGCATCGGTGTCGCTGACTACTTGCGGGCGGCAATGCGCCAAGAGGGATTATCCGAGGAAGAAGCACGCAGCCGCTTCTTTGTCGTTGACCTAAACGGCCTGCTCCATAGTGGGCGCACGGATCTCACTCCTGAACAACAGGTATATGCACAGCCTGCCGAGCGCGTGGCTGAATGGCCGCGAACGGTCAAGGGCCAGATCGGACTGGCCGACGTGATCGGGAAGATTGATGCCACGGTTCTGCTCGGCTTTTCGTCTACTAAAGGAGCTTTCACAGAATCGATTGTGCGAGAAATGGCTCGTAAAACTCCACGTCCGATGATTCTTCCTCTTTCCAATCCGACTTCCAGGTCGGAAGCAACTGCTGAGGATTTGATCAATTGGACCAACGGGCGGGCGCTGGTGGCGACAGGTTCGCCCTTTGCGCCGGTCAGCTTTGACGGGCAAAAGATTCGCATAGCGCAGTGCAATAATATTTACATCTTCCCGGCCATGGGACTCGGCCTGGTAGCTGCTCGGGCTCGACGCGTGACCGACGGGATGATCCTTACTGCAGGCCGCACGCTGGCCGCGAACTCTCCTGCTCTCAAAGATCCTTCGGCCTCTCTACTCCCCGCATTGGGCGATTTGCGAAAGGTCGCTATTCAGATCGCGACTGCGGTTGCTCTGGAAGCGCAAAGGGTGGGTGTCGCTCCTGCGACAACTGAAGAAGAGCTTCGCCGGCGAGTGATCTCGGCGCAGTGGGCTCCCGCTTACCCAACTTTGGGTTAGCAAGCGCGATGAAAAGAGGTGAGATTGGCATGGATAATCCAAAGAATCTGAATCCGGGGGTTTCTCTTCGCGGAGTTGCGATCAGGCGAGCCCCCGTAAGCCATCCCATACTCGCCATCTGGCACACGATGATCGGGAAGAAGGTCGTGATGGCAGTCACCGGCATTGTGCTCATTGGCTTCGTAATCGGACACATGGTCGGCAATCTGAAGATCTACGGCGGAGCGGAGGGAATCAACGCGTACTCTCGATTCCTCCGCGAATTCGGTATGCCTGAGCTCGGTTACGGACAATTGCTCTGGCTCGTGCGGATTGTCCTGCTCGTCTGCGTAACCCTTCACATCACTGCGGCGGTCCAGCTTACTCGCATGAGCCGAGCTGCGCGCCCCCTCGGGTACAAGATCAAACGAGATATCGAGACGACGTGGTCCGCGCGGTTAATGCGCTGGGGCGGAGTGCTCCTGGTTGCCTTCGTCGTTTTTCACCTGCTGCACTTGACGGGCGGAGTCGTCGGGTTCGGGGCGGGACAGTTCGTGCATCTCGCGGTTTACCAGAACGTTCTTGCGGCGTTCGCGGTGTGGCCGATTGCAATCTTTTACATCGTCGCGATGGGCGCCCTTTGCCTCCACCTCGACCACGGAATCTGGAGCATGCTGCAAACCCTCGGCTGGAACACTGCCCGAAATGAGAAGACGTTGCAGAGAATTTCGCGGGTCATCGCAATCGTGGTCTTCCTGGGATTTGCGTCTGTTCCGGTTGCCGTCATGACGGGCTGCCTGCGCTGAAGGAGATACACATGTTGGATATGGAGATTGTGGAAACAAATCTGGAGCGAGAAAGCACGTTGAATGCAAGGATACCTTCCGATCCGCTCGAGCAGCAGTGGGACAAATGCCGTTTCAATATGAAGCTGGTCAATCCCGCGAACCGCCGGAA
>Ga0247688_1000400_pt1 | contig 13575 bp, 16 predicted proteins | sample CNK29_metaG_FD_182718 | JGI IMG/M metagenome (GOLD analysis project Ga0247688, IMG submission 182718) | Soil microbial communities from Purdue University Martell Research Forest, Indiana, United States - CNK29 | ecosystem: Environmental > Terrestrial > Soil > Temperate forest > Bulk soil...
AGAGATCACCGAGTGAGACGACACGTGCGAGCACGTTTGCTTTTTTGAGATCGACGAGGTGCGACGCTGCTAGTAAGGTCTGGAGTTTCGCGGTCGCCGCTTCGAGATTCGTGAGTGTGCGCAGTTGCTTGTCGAGACCAATTTCCCAGGCAGAGCGCGGGTTGCTGGCCGAGATAATCTGGCCGTTGCCAAAGGTCAGTTCAACACGCTCCGACGCGGGCGCCTTGCGCAGTGTGCGCGCGGTGCCGATTGGCTGGTGATTGAATTCGATGGTCCACTCGTAAGTGGCATCGCGTTGGGCGGCGGCCGCTTTCTTGCCGCCGATGGCCTTGAGATAACTCTCGACGATCTTCTCGGCCGACGGCAGCTTCTTGGGCGTTCCGCTTTGCGCGCCGGCAGTCGCAGCGCACAGCAGCACGCTCAATAGAATGAAGGTGAACCTGATTGGCAGGTTTCCGCTTTCGCGAACGGTTGGCCGCTTCTTTCGTGGCTCGCTTGACACTGCAAATCTTGCGTTCGTATAGTGCAACGGCACCTCAAGCCGGCTTAGCTCAGTTGGTAGAGCGTCTGATTCGTAATTAGAAGGTCGCCGGTTCAACTCCGGCAGCCGGCTCCAACAGAATCAAGTATTTACAGCCACTCGCGTGAGTGGCTGTTTTAGTGTTTGTGGCATTTTTGTGGCAGCGTGTTCGACCGCGCTTCTGAGGCTGTCATCAGACGCATGCGTGTAGCGCATAGACATCTGAATATTCGAGTGGCCCAACAGCCGCGCAATCGTCGTTGCATTACATCCCGCGTCACCTAATCGCGTCGCAAACGTGTGACGCAGATCGTGAAAGTGAAAATCTTCTATGCCTGCGTCCTGACACGCCGCGACAAACGCCTTCTTCACATCCACTAGACCTTCACCTGCTCGCCTCTTTGCGACTCGCCTCGAAGCGAAAACGAGATCACCCTGTTGGGTCTTTCGGTGATCGAGCAAAACCTCTCTCACTCTTTGACTCATCGGGATAATCCGGTCACGTGCAGTCTTCGTATTGATTACGTGAATAACGCCCCGCAGAAAATCGACGTGCCGCCACGACAGATTTAACAACTCGCCGCGACGCATGCCCGTACCAAGCGCCAGAGCAACTAGCGGGTACAAGTGTTTACGCCTTCCAGTGAGTTGTGCCATCAATCGCGTTTCCTCACCGTCGGATAAGTAGCGGTTACGTTGATTGTCCACTCGCAGCTTTCGCACTTTGCGACACGGATTTGATGCTGCTTGCTCGAGCTCCACCGCAAGGGCGAAGATTCGAGACAGCACCGCAAGCTCCATATTCACGGAAGCCCGACTGCGAGTTGTACCGCGCCTCGTAATGGACTGAGCACGATCACGTTTCCACTTTTCAATCGCCAGGGGTGAGACTTCACGCAAGGCCTTCCCCCTGAATATTTCTGCCCACTGGTTAGCAATGATCTCGTCATTACGCCAAGTACGCTTGTTAGCTTTGGCCCACGGCAAATACGTCTCACTTACAAATTCAGAAAAGCCCTGATTCCCAAGCTGTGACGTTCCGTAGGTGCCTTGAAACACCTGATCACGCGCCTTAGTTTCTGCTTGCTCTGCCTGAAACTTAGTGCGCGCTTCCGGTATCGCTTCGCGATATCTGGCGCCTCTGATTTGGAAATCAAAATACCAGTGGCCACCACGCTTCTTAACTGTCAAAGGACATCACCTCCGTTCGGCGGTTGCAGCCACAGAGGTTGTGACCGAATAGTACCTGAGCTTGCGGTCCTATCAAAGTCACTTCTCTTTGTCCTTTGTCCACTCGACAATCTCATGAAAGTCGAAGCGCAACAGGTGGCCTACTTTGCGGTAAGGGATACGGCCCTGAGACTTCATCACGAAAGCGTATTTGTCTTGATCCCGAGAAATTCGGCACACTGTTCCGGCGTCATCAACGACGGAGACGGTTGCAGCGGTCTTCTCGAAGTTTGTTTCTGTTCTTGTAGCATTCGTTCAAATGTCCGGCGCAACAGCGGCCATGGCACTTGTCATACCATGATGCCGATTTCCAGTTGGCCCATGTAACACAGGCTAGAGATCTGAATCGTTTGACGGCAAACGGGGGGTGTCACAATTGTGACAGAGTGTGACACTTTGTGACGAAGTGTGACAGGTTGTGACACTCTTAGTCCTTGGGTTCCGCGTCGGTCTAAAGGCGAACGACGCACCGCGCTTCGCGCGTTTAGGTTGTTATTTCTTTGGGTTCCAAAGACCTCGATCACGCCTCACTCGCACAACTCCCTCGCAGTATTCCAACGCTCCTTTGATACCGCTGGCGTCACCTTTGCAGATTGGCCTTTTATCTAACGAACGGATGCGCCTAGCACGCCGAAATTGAACTGGAGACCGAGAACAATGGAAGACAAACCGAAGACGTTTACATGGGAATGGGAAGACGCAGCAACAGGTCTGATCCGCACAATTAAAATCCCGATGCCTGACCTTGATCGTGATTACGATCCGAGCAAATCGCGCGAGATCATTCTCGACCGAAAGCTACGCCTGGACAACGTGGAAATGCCGGATTGGATCGAGATCATCCCGCCGAGAAAACCTAACTAACGGACATGAAAGCCAGAAGTAACGCCGCGCAAACCAACCGAAGGAAACGATGAATTCTAATTACATCAGGAGCCCATGAAAGCGAACGGAGGTGCTTTGCACCTGATTTATTTGACACGTCACCCCTTCGCGGGCACACGCAGCAAACTTAAAGTTTGCTGCGTCTACTTGCGTGGATGCGGGAAATCGCGGTTTGGCGTTTGCAATGCAAACAACCTGTTTGCATCTGCAAACGCGAAATCGACAATCACCGGAGGAGTAAACAGCATGGGAAAACGCATTACCGAGTACCCGCACACGATCAGTTTTCGAGTTACCGATGAGGCTTGGCTTAGCATCCAAAAACAGATCGCCAACAGCGATGTGACGGCGCATGAGTGGTGCCGGAAAGCTGCGCTTGACAGACTCAATAACGACTACGCTCTGTCCAAAGCCGAGCGCCTCTTACTGGAGCATTTCGTACGCGCGCAGTACCTCGTCACACAAGGTTTTCAACTATTAGCCGACGACAATTTAACCGGAGATCAATGGAAAAAACTCCGCGCCATTGCCACCGAACGAGCTGCCGAACTCACCGATAACGCACTCGCGTTGCGAGCCCAAAGGAGCCGTGAACGTTCTTGATAAGAACGTCCAACCGCAAGCGTCTTACGGTTTGGTGTCCTGACACAAGTTGGATATCCAGGCCACGTTACATTCTGAGAGATAAAAGCTCGAGCGGCTCGGTCCCAACGACTCTGATATAATTTCAGCGTAATGCCAAGCGTTGACGAAATCATCAAATCAATTGCACAACTGCCGGCCGCGGAGCAGGAAAAGATTCGTCGATGGCTGGAAGAAAAGGGAGCGAAAAACGTACAAGGACAGGACTCACAAGGACACGCTAACCGTTCGACAAGATCGCTCAGATGGTTGCACGAGAACCGAGAAAAATACTCAGGGCAATGGGTCGCACTAGATGGAGATCGCTTAATGGCCAGCGGAGCATCGGCGAAAGAAGTGTACTCTAAAGCGAAGGCTGAAGGCGTTGAGATATCGTTCGACGAACTGGTCACAGACCCAGAGCCAGTCCCGTCTACCGGAGGTTGGCTTTTGTGAGCTAAACAGTGTGCTAAACTAAGCGAGTCAGTATTTGGTAACTATGCAAAGCCTGATTGTTAAAATAAGCAATCCTGATACAGTTCATGCCATTGCCCAGGCAGCGAAGCGCCAGGGGACCACTCCTGAGGTCGCCGCTTTGGAACTGCTTGAAACGGCGGTTCTCGCTCAGAAACCGTTCGAGGAAATCGTTGATCCGATCGCGCGAAGCTTCGATGAGAGTGGGATGTCAGAAACAGAACTCGACGATCTCGTAAAGCAAACCCAAAGGACCATCCGCGAGGAGAGACGCCGGAACAAATAGGCGATGCCCGAACCTATTCCCCGTGTCGTCTTTGACTGCAATCTGTTCGTTCAAGGAATCGCCAACCGTAACAGCCCAGCGCGCAAAGCACTGCGGCTGTTTTTCAATGGAGACATATCGCTCTTTGTAAGCGAGCCGATTATTCGGGAAGTTCGGGACGTATTAAATCGTGCGGAGCTTCGTCGCAAACTGCCAGGTATCAATGAGCGCATCGTCAATGCCTTTTTGACAAAGCTGGAAGCAAAGGCAATTCCCATTGCCAACGTTCCCGAGGAATTTCATTACGAACGCGACCCCGATGACGAGATGTATATCAATCTCGCCATCGTTTCCAATGCTACTTATCTCGTGAGCCGGGATAACGATCTTCTTGACCTAATGACCACATCGACAGACGTAGCCCGACAGTTCCGTTCACGCTATCCATTCCTGCGAATAATGACGGCCGCTGCCTTTATCACAGCCATCGAATCATCGAGTGCCGCCCGGTGATGATGACGGCAAGCGGTTTGCAAGATCTCACATGCCCTTCCGAATAGACCGGGCTTTCGATCTTATGAGCGAAGAAAATTATTTAGAACGGATGGACCGACAGTTTGCGGAAGAACAAAGATTCAACCGTCATATCCGTGGAGAAATCATTACCGCAGCAGTAGCGGTAGAAAGCAGCATTGAGGAGATTATTGCCGAGCATTTCTGTGAGCCAGCATCAAAGGCACTTTTCATTTCATTAGTGTTCGTGGTCGGACAGGTTACCTTCTCCCAAAAGATTCTAATTCTGAAAAAACTATTCAAAGACTCATACCCTGATTTTATGACTACATTCCCACGGCTCTTCAATGGTCTGGAAAAACTACGAGAACTCAGGAACAAACTAGCGCATTCAAAGAAGGGTTTTCCGAAAGGTCCAGATGCGAGAGCATACATGATGGGTGAAATTGAGTCGTTACCAAAAGGCGTTTACTTGGAATACTACAAAGACGGTGAAGTGAAACAAGAGTTCATATCAGAAGAGAGTTTTAATAAAACAGTCAAGCTCGGTTACTTTTATCAAAGCGTCCTGTTTTACATCGAAATGGAAGTTAAGAACCGCAGACGTAAATCAAATAATATTAATTTCAGAATCGCCCTGAGAACTTTAAGAAAAGACCAACCGGACTTAGTAAAGTAGTCCGTGGAGCGACGTTTACCTAGCAACTCCTCAGAGGTCAATCAGCATTAAGGATGTTCTTAAAAGCAGTCATAGATGACAGCCACAAGCTATCTGAGCAACAGGCTCGATTCGCATCGATACTCGAGTTTGTGGCTGACGATTGTGATAGCGGAATCTTTTACTTTTTCAAAGCTTGGGGCGACAGGATGGCAACACAACAATCCACAGAAGATTTCCATCCGAATCAACCGCGATTGGTATACTTTTCGAATCGAGAATATGTCGAAAATGGCAAGAGCTGGAATGCTCTTCCAATACATGTGCCAACGAACGAATTTGTTTATTCGAATTCCGGTGTCGTGTGCAAAGGTGCGTTGGAACAGCAAGGCCTTAATGCAACTACGGCACTATTGACGCTGGCGGTTGCTGGTGTAGACATCGTCCTCCCAAACGTCTCATTCTCGCGTAAATCAGTGAATGAGATCCAGGATATCCGGACCAAACTCTTGGAGGAACGCGAGCAATATCTCGGGGTCGTATCGGAGATTGCAGATGACGCCTTGGGGCGACTTACGTCGGGCGAATTTAGAGGCACATACGAATGGGCAAGAAATGAAGCGACGCTCAAGATCTTGCCAAAAGCTCGTCGGCTTCAGTCTCAACTGACAAAGCTAGATCGTTCGTTGCTCCACCGCGCCGGCTATCAATTTTGGAAAGAGGGTATACCGGCTATCGGAAAGGCACTAGTAAGCTCCGGCAAAGATGCGGCTATTCGCGCTGCGGCCGAAGAAATAATTCGAGTAGTTGCAGTTACACTTGCAAAAAGAATTGAAGAGCGAAAGATTCCAGAGGCCGTTATACCCTGAAGTTATCCGATCAGATCTCAGGCGACTGAGTTGTCGCAAAATACTAAGGTCCATTTTAGATCCTCCAGTAAGAAGCAAACTAAGAGCTTAAAACGATGCCGGAAACTAGTCCCCAATTTCGGCTTTCCCGCCTCAACCTTTTTCTGATGGATTTCCGCGACGCTCAGAAGTTTGTGCATTACATCATTAGAAGGAAACTCCACACTGTTAAGAATGATCGAGCGGTTGCGACGGTCGTGCACCTGGCATTCAACACATCCCTCGTAGTTGCTTACTCTCGGCCATTCCACAAGAGCAACGATCAGATCAGAGATGGTAAGAAAGTAAGGGTTGGGCTGCGTGACGCCGTAGACTCGGTCCTAGACACACCGGCGGATAAAGCGCTGCATAACAAGGTTATTAAGCTGAGGGATGCGACGTTTGCACACTCGGACTCAGCGGCACGCGAGATCGAAGGGTTTAACTACGAGCAAAACAGCATTCTGTTTTACAAAGCGCCGGTTGAAGTGATTACGAGAGAAGAAACGCAGCAGCTAGGTAAGATGATCGAAAAGTGGATCGCTCATCTTGAGCAACAACGCTCCGAAATGAAAGCCGAGAAAGCAAGAGCACGTGCCGAAGAAACCTGAGACAGAATCCGAAATAGCCTTTGCAGAGTTTCTGAATAGCCGGAAACCTGAAAAGCATCCAAAGCAAAAAAAGCTCTCCCAAGCAATCCGAGTTAGGGCACTGAGCCGGTGGCTGTCTTTTCAATGCTCAAGGAGTGAAAGATTTTAACGTATAATTCTGTGCATGGAGGATTTGGACCAAACTCAATGGGACCATCTTGCAAAGAAGGTGTGCGATTTGCTCACTGCTTCTCGTAAGCAAATGGATAAAGCCATTGATGAATTGAATTTTGCGCATAGCCCTACGATGGGTGTTCAGACCTTCAAGCTTGAACGCTACAACACCGCTCGAGTTATTGAAGACTGGGTTAGCCTGGATTTGGGAAGAGAGTTTCTGAAACTCCCGACAAAAATAATCGATACTCATCCTTCACTCTACTCTCTTAACAACCGATTTGGCGCTTATGCTGTCAATGAAATTCAGGCTCATATTGACTTTTTAGATGCGTTGATAAAAAGAGTCCGATTTGGTCCGATTGAATTTGAAGGATCAATAGTTAAGCGTGACCAAAAGACAATACTTGAAGTTTTTCTTGCAAAGAACGAAGCTCCTGATGCTGAAATATCTTTTAGGATTCTCACTGAAGAATTCGGTTTTGAGTTGGAACTACTCTGTGAACACATTCGAAGACTAACTGAAAAGGGTATGATTCGAAAGACCGATGGCTATCAAGAAATTGTTACGCAAGCTGGGATAAGGGAGTTAAAACTTATGGCAAATCAAGAGTCGGAGACTTTGGAACAAAAGCGATTCCGAGTTCTGAGAACGGTTTATGACTTGGCCCCTGACGATAAACATGGAATGGTTGGTATCTTCGACCTAGCTAAAGCTTTGACTATGGGTGTTCATGAGGTGACTCGAATACTGTCGTACTGGGAAGAAAAAGGAATGGTGGCATTTCCGGCTGATGAAGCAGTCCGCTTAACAGCACCAGCTATAGACGAGCTAGAAGAAAAACTTAACCATCCAACTAAACCAACAAAGCATTTCCCATATTCAATTCAGTATATTGATAACAGCGTGAATATAACCGGCGATATTGGTGGGAATGTAGTAGGCGGGCAGGGTAATACCTACAATGAGATTACGAATGAATCATTGTCGTCTGTTCTGCCGACGCTTGCAGAGTTCATCGAGGTAGTAAGGAGAGCCGATTTTGAAAACCAGGATGAAGTAATCAGAGATTTGGAAACAGTTTATACACTCGCCCAACGACCGATGGAAAAGAGTGTTTGGGAAGTTATTCAAGCGAAGTTTAAATCCGCCGAAGCATTAATGAAACTCGCTCGTTTTGGATATGCTACGTATACTCATTGGCCTCAGATAGCAGATACATTTCATAGGATGTTCCAATAGGAAAAAACACAGGATTATGTGTTGACAGGTCGTGTGTTTTCTAAGTGGTCGGCCACTTACACCACGATTACTAGAGATTGCCGATTGTGTGAGTCTCTCCCATACCGCTACGGCCTGAAAATGCCAATGACCTCCTCCCGTAAAACCTCCCCATGCTAAAGCACATTAGCGAAATCGAACGCACATGCTCATCGAATTAGACGCGTTCATTAAGACGCGCTATTCGAGTCGCGGCCACGGCCTCGTGAGAAAAAGTTATGATGAAATTGATTACCGTCCGGGCGAGTCGTGTGAAGTACGTTCTGTGCCACGTTTTTATTTAAGGTCAGAAGGTGATATGCATTACCTCGTTCAAGAATTGCTTCACAGCTGTCCAACTAACTACAACGCTAATGATCGCTGCCACGGTTCCAATAACCGAAGCAACAGTAGCAATGATTGAGAGCCATAAGACATAGCGTTGGAGGCTGTAATTTACCGACGTATTCCGTAGCGCTACGAACTCTGAAAACGCATTCCTCACGTAGGAAACTTGTCGCGTTAAAAAATCTTTCCTCCACTCAATTGATTGTAGAGCGTCATCCCGGAGGTTTGCGTCTGCCCGTCCTGGGAAACTCGAAGTTAATGCTTCCAAACCTTCCATTTCGTATTCGAGCAAGTTTCGTTGTTCTGCGAGCTCCAACGATAGCCTATCGAGCAAATGTGACTGCTGATGAATGTCGATACTTTGTTGTAAATAAGCCTTGAACTTTTGGGGCGATTTCATACTTCTGACTGCAACTGTTCTGATCTTCTCAATCATCCGCTCAAGCACATGAAGATACTCCGTGAGAACCACAGGTGGTGTTAACGAGTTCAGCGTATATTTCGCGTGCTCTAGAATTGCGGCGTTCTCATCGCCTCCGTACATATCTAGGTCTATCGATTGCAAAAACTCTTGTCTCCTCGCGACGAGGCGATGAGGCCAACTTCCAACGAACTCACCTTCCCAAGCCCAAAGAAATGAAAGGCTTTCACTACTGTACGCATCGTCTATTCCACGGAGCCCAAAAGACTCAAGCCAAAATCGCGCAGTATTCTCCGCCCAGTGCTTGAACGACTCTTTTTGTTCTGGGGCGCCAGTCAAAACATACATTTCTATGGCGGGCAGTCGGGCACGGCTAACAGCTTCTTAGTTCATAAAATAGCCATTGAGATAAGGCTTTATGCAGCGCTCAACTTCGGAGCGCAGTTTGTCGAGCCACCCGGAGATTACACGTTTCATTTCATCTTCAGGATTGGACTCAGAGTGTCCCCCGAGATGAATGCCTTGCCCCAGTCTCTTAAGGGGAATAATTCGGTGAAAAAGTATCCTTGGTAGATACCGCCGACTCTGCATTTCAACGAGACGCTCTGTTGCCGAGTCTGTTAAAAGAACGTCTAGCGTCACCGCAAAAATGGATGGTAAAATTCGATGTAAGTCCACCTCAATGAGCCACACGTCTTCGGGAAGATCCGGTATTTTCCTATGTGCATCCAAGCCAACAAGAAATGGCATTCTGTCTCGAGTTAGATAACCTACCTTTTGCCATGATGTACCGCTGAGAGAGCGTGACTGATGATCAAATTCGGACACGAATCGTTTATGGACTGGACTCTCTGTTAGGCCGGGTAACAGTTTTACTAATCCGTCATACAGTTGATCGAAGTTCTCAAGATGGAACACCTCGAATAGCCGAATAGAGGAGAACTTGAGCGTTGTCTGATTTGGCGCTCTGCTGCGCGTGAAAGCATCCTCAGACCGCGATCGATGATGCTCTCTTATAATTCGGAGGCTTCTGGCCGGTCCGAGGTTGAAACCTGGAAACGCCTCGGCCCAGTCAAGATACTTTTCTGCGATCCTAGCCCTGATGTGTTCTGGGAGACGCAATTTCATAGTTCTTTCTAATCGCTTCAGGGTTCCCGAACAAGTCGTGCTGTATAAATCAAATTTTAACGATATAAATCAACATCTCAGTATAGTAAGTCGCCGGGGTATTCTCTATCGATGAAGGAATCTTACATGAGCAAAAACAAAATTGAGATCGGAGCGAAAGGTCTGGAGAAGTTGAAGGAGGAGATGGTCAAACGTGGTTATACCGTAACTATCCAATCTCAGACAAACAAAGGTTTTGACGCAATTTGTCAGTCTCCGAAAGGGAAGGCATTTAGGGTTGAAGCGAAGACTTCGACATCATTAAAAACGCAAGTTCCGATTCAGCCTCATCACGTAGACGGGGAGTTGAGTGATGATCTTTTTTACATTTTTGTGAGGTCAGTATCCCAAGACGATCACGTACCTGACGGTTTTTATTTCTTCACCCATGAGGAAGTGAAGGCAGCTTGGACGCTAATGCCTAAGATCAACCTGAGAACTGGCCAACCGTATGACCAGAAATGGAAATCCCTTGATTGGTGTCTGCTTAGACTTCATCGAGAGCGTTGGTACAAGTTACCTCAATAAAGCCTGAGAATTACCGCGTGATTGACTGCAACGCAGTAGCGCTTGTGACGTAGTTGTGACGCGAATTTATATAAGAGCATGAGGAAGCGATAAAGCTCGGTATAGAATCATCAAAAACGCCTGAAAAACCGCTGTGGCTGCAACCTGTTGATTGAATTTACTTCCTCTTTCCTCGTTGGTCTGATTCGTAATTAGAAGGTCGCCGGTTCAACTCCGGCAGCCGGCTCCAATAGTTTCAATCTTTTACGGCCACTCTAGCAAGTGGCTGTTCTTGTTTGTGAACGTACTTGCGACGCGGGTAGGCGGAGGTAAATCATGGACGTTTCCACTGAGCGGGCCAATCATCAAAATCAAGCTTTTCCCTATCCTCAATAATCAAGGTAAAGAGAGCCTCTTCGGGGAAATCATTTACGCGGATGACGCACTTAACTCCCTCGAAAATAGCGAGGTATGGAAAGATGGGACTGCCGCCTTTCTCCCACATAATCTCTGCGTTAAGCAGATCGCTCGCTCTCACCTCTTTCTTGATAAATTCTTGAGTTTGAGTCGGCATGGAACGCTCTCCAATCAGCTAACTATAGCCCTAAAATCCACCTAGCCATCTCTGATTTACGTAGAACTGCCCGCACCTTTCCGCTTCTTCGCTAATCGCATCTTGGGCCTGTCGTTTAGTGCCTACAAACAGAACTATCCTGCCTTTGTCTTCGGCGATCAGATTAGTGACGAAGGCGATTGCTTCGCGAAACATTCGCTGCGTCTTTTGCAAGTCGATAATGTAAATGCCGTTGCGTTCACCAAAGATGTACTCCGTCATCTTTGGATTCCAACGCCTTACCTGGTGTCCGAAGTGAACACCAGCTTCCAGCAGTTCCTTCATCGTAACGGAAACCAAAGTCAGGCCCTTGTTTCGGAGCAGCTTAATGAGTGGAATTGAAACCTCACTTGGTGCACAATACGGTCGTTCCTAGACTTCACCGTCCTGCTACAGACCACAGCATTCTTATCCAGTGCCTTATTGGAGTCTAGCGGTTTCGTTGGGCACCGCCCGCCTGTGTGCCAACTGACTTCCGGTTTTGCGACGCGACGCCGAAGAAAAAGAAGAAGTGAGACGAACAAGCGATCCGACGGAAAGGAAAATCCGCGATGACATCAACGTTTCTGGGCAAGTGGAGATTCTCATTTCAGTGGGCCAATACCTACAACAACTTCGTGGTTTACCGGCCGTTTCGTGCTGGTAATCTCACCAATCTGTTTGTGTTTATCGGCGATCCGCGCAGCGATACGCACATCGCTTTCATTCAGGGCCCTGACTCCACGCTCCACTTTCAAGTGAATAACGGTAAGTACGTCCGCTACGACCTGCCTGGATTCTTTTACACGGACACACTCGCGGGCGCGGCAGGCTTTTCTTTCGTCAATCACGATCACAGCAATCTGCCGCCTTCATTCAACAGCAAAATCGCAATCATCGGAAGCGACCGGTTTATGATTCCCGTAACCGGCTTTGTGCTGGGCGCTCCCGACGACGGCAACGCAAGATTAACAATCACGCAGATCACACCGTCGCTGGCGAGCGTGCAGGCCAAAGGCAACGGCGATGGGTTTGATTACGGTTGGGTCGACTTTACCGGCGCCAAATTGGAGCAGGTGTCGCTGATCGGTGCGGACTTTTCAAATTGCAATCTCACTAATTTCAAATTTCTTCATTGCGTGATGAAGAAGGCGATTCTTAACAATTCCACTGCAGCGGGCGCCGACTTCTCCGGTTCGGTTCTCGCTGGAGCAAATTTGAATCGGGTGGATTTGACCGGCGTTCTCACCAACGCTCCGCTGCCGGAGTTTTATCTTAAGCCGCTGCAGCCGCCTTCGCGGGACAATCCGCGCACCACGTTGAACGGCTCTTGCCTGAAGCAATCGCTCCTCGGCAACGACTGGTCCATGCTCGATCTATCCGGCACAACGATCATGGAGCTGGCGACGCCGCTCTCAACAAAGGCCAAACCGTTACAGGTGAAGTATTCAATTCTCACCGGTCTCAACCAAAACAATCTCTCCGACCTCTCGCTTCAATATGCCGTCTTCGACCATTCGGTGTTGGACAACGTAAACCTCAACGGCGCTGATCTCTCCAACGCTTCCTTCATTCAAGCGAGCATGCACAACACCGTGCTGTCGAATGCCACGCTGAAGAACGCCAAGATGGCGGGCGCTCAACTCGGCAGCCTGGGTAACGTCTTCAATCTTCCTGCCGGTTACGAGTCGCATTTGAAAGCCGGGCCACAAGTGGACGACGCAATCCGTGAGCAATTCAAGCTGCACGGCATCACGCTTTCCGCTAACGCAACGCTCAACACATTGGCCGCGGATCGCGTCTGGCAGTTGAACGACTCCGGCAACAGAATCATGTACACCATCCGTTTGGAGACGACTGACTCCGCGCAGGTGCTCACCGTGTTCAAGCCGGGAATCCCTGCCAGCCTCGTCAATGCTTACATGCCGAACGCGATCCTGACCGGCGCCAATCTCTTTGGTGTTACCGCAAACAACATTCAGTTCTACGGCGCCAGTGCGCGCGTTGATGGCTCGGCCATTCTCGAGGAAGCAAAACTCAACAACTCGAACCTGAGCACAGTGAATTTCACTCAGGCCCAGCTCATGGGAACCAACCTCAGTAACTGTCATCTCTTCAACGCGAAATTCAACAAAGCCAACCTGACGCCGTCTGCCACCGGCACCGTCACCGACTTGAGCCATTCGAACCTGCAAGGCGCTGATTTCACCGACGCACAACTCTACGGCGCGAACCTTACCAACGCCGCCGTCGCGATCAACGTGCCGACAGCGGCCATCTCGAAACAAGGTGGCGTTTATCTCTTCAGCCTGCCTTACCAGGGCGACAATACTACGCTGGCGCAATACACAACCGAACTCAGCGACGCGGGCAAGACTTTCTTCAGCCTTAACCCGAACGGCGATGACGCCACGTTTGAAAAGTATCTGAATGCGTTGAAGAACAATGACCTGAACACGCTG
>Ga0247688_1000401_pt1 | contig 13563 bp, 7 predicted proteins | sample CNK29_metaG_FD_182718 | JGI IMG/M metagenome (GOLD analysis project Ga0247688, IMG submission 182718) | Soil microbial communities from Purdue University Martell Research Forest, Indiana, United States - CNK29 | ecosystem: Environmental > Terrestrial > Soil > Temperate forest > Bulk soil | place...
GAGCGCACCTGCGTTTGTTTGTGTTCACGTCGGACAACAAGGCCGATGCGCCGAAAGTAGACAACACCAAAGACAACCCGTTTGCCGATCCGAAGTGGCGGCCGGCGATCACGCCGACCGAAGGTTTTGCGGATCTGCCTGACCTGTTCGTCGGCGGTGATCCGGCGCGCTTCATTTGGATCGGCGCGTTGTTTACGAGTGAAGGTCGCTCAACGCCCGTCGTCTCGCAGTTCCGACTTGAATTTGATCACAGCGGCTACATCGATCACCTGCCGACGATCTACCGCAACGACTCGGCGTGCAAGGAGTTTTTGCAGGCATTCCTTTCGCTGTTTGAATCACTGTTCGACGATGTTGAAGAGAAGATCGTCGATCTTTCAGTGCTGTTCGATCCGGCCGCCACGCCGAAAGACATTCTGCCGTGGCTCGCGGGTTGGTTGGCGGTCGAGCTGAATGAAGACTGGGATGAAGCGAAGCAGCGGCGCACTATCGCGCAAGCCTTCGAACTTTACGGGCGTCGCGGCACCGCGGAAGGCTTGCGCGAGATGTTGCGCGTCTTTGGTGGCGTCAACGCGATCATCGAGGAGCCGATCATGGACGCGGCATGGTGGTCGTTGCCGGCCGCGCCCGCTCCGTGTGGCTGCCGTCCGAAAACAAGTTCGTGTGGATGCGGGCAGGGAACAGGCTCGTGCGGTTGCAGCAAGAAGAAGGGTGAAACTGCGTGGGAAGCGACTGAGAATTCCATTCTCGGCGTGACGACGATGTTGTTGCCCGCTTCCGCGCAGGGCGCGGTGCTGGGTTCGAGCGCGACGCTGGATCAGTCGCACTTGATTACAAACGAAGAGTTTGGCGAGCCGTTGTTTTCCGACGTCGCCCACCAGTTCAGCATTCAGATCTACCGCACGCAGTTGCATTGCGCGGAGACACTGCCGCGCGTGCAGGCAATTATCGAACGCGAGAAACCGGCGCACACCGAGTATCACCTTTGCGTGATCGAGCCGACGATGCGCGTCGGCTACCAGGCGCAGGTGGGCAAAGACGCCGTCGTCGGTGGGCCGGCTTCGCAAGTGCTGCTGCACGAGGGAATGAAGCTCGATCGGAAGAGTTCACTCGGCGGCCAGCCGGCCGGGGTGCTGGGTGATCAGAGCCGCGTCGGCGTGAGCACGCGCGTGGGTTGATGGTCCCAAAACGCCGAAGGAGAGCCTTGGTTGGCTCCACAACGTCGAAGGCTCGAGCATTGGTTGGCTCCAAGACGCCGCGGGACCGAGCATTGGTTGGCTCTAAACGCCGAAGGCGTTGGAATCATTTCAGCCCAGGGTTGGCACAACCCTGGGTACGGCGGGTGAAGCAATGCTAACGCCGAAGGCGTTGGCCAGCCTCGTAGCCAACACCTGCGGTGTTGGAAACGAAAGTTTGCTTTGATCCCAGGGTTGTCGAAGCGCCAACCCTGGGCTGACAGTAGTCAACGCCTTCGGCGTTAACAGGAAAGTTTGGAGGAGGAAACATGGCACAAAGACAGCAGGCCATTCAGGGCCAATATCAAGGCAGCTATCAGGGCGGTGACAGCCGCACGCCCAGTGATTTGAAATCACCCGTACGAAACAACTACTTCTACGGCAAGCTGCTCGATGTTTTCCATCTCGAGATGGAACAGGAGTATTTCAACTCGAAACGCTCGTTGCTGAATCGCCTGGTGACTGGCTCTGGTGTCGTCTGCGGGCTCCGGGTCGATCTCACCGACGACGCCAAGAGCGTAGTGGTCCAACCCGGCCTGGCGATCGATCGCTGCGGGCGCGAGATCATCGTGGCCCAACCGTCGGCGCCGTATCCGTTGCCGGACTTGCCGCCCTACGAACCGCCCCAGGAACAGAGAGGACGCGGCCGCGGGGAAAACGATCGCTACCGGCGCGAGGGCGAGCATCACTACTGCGACATCGAGTTTGCTCACGTGCTGCTCTGCTACCACGAGTGCAAGACTGAGCCGATGCCGGCGCTGGCGAGTGATTGCGATTCACAATCGTGGTGCGCATCGGGCTCGATTCGCGAGCAGTATTCGATCGAGATCCGCGAAGGTTTCGCTGAACCACGAAAGTACGAACTGCCCGATGACGTCGTTTACGGCGACAAGATCAACTACCGCGCGCTGGTCGATTACGTCACCGGCTACTGTCGCGAGTTGCCGGACGACTGCTGCATTCCTTTAGCAAACATACAACTCAGAGCGGCTGATGACGGTTTGGAGCCGGAGATCGACAACAGAGTTTGTCCCATCGTCTTCACCAATCGGCTGCTCTATCAACTGATGATTTCGCTTATGGCTAGACCAGCCCAGGCAGAAGAATAGTTTGAGAGGGAGAAGATTATGAAAACCGACACGATGTGCGCCGACGTGGCCTGCGATCGCGGCGCGGCTGAACGGCCTCGCTATTATGCGCGCCAGCTTATCACCTCAGACGATCTGACACTCGAGCAGGATTACTTTCGCAACCGGCTGCGCATGCACAACCGGATGCTGCACGGCTGGGGCGTAGTCTGCGGCGCTCAGGTCTGCATGGTGCCGAAGAAAAACGGCACTACAAACGGCAACGGTACTGGAAGCGGGAACAGCAGTAGCACCGCCAGCAGCAACACCACGACGACGACCGCGCAGTTTGAACCGTGGAAGGTTTACGTCAAACCCGGCTACATCCTCAGCCCATGTGGCGATGAAATCAACATCGACTGCGGGCGCGTGATCGATCTGCGCACGAGCGGCACGAGCGGTGTCACCGGCGAGGCGTGCGTTGACGCTGTCGATCCGTGGTGCGTCGAGGTGCTCAACCAAAGCGACTCGAACGTGTTGTTCGTTGCGGTCAGGTACCAACAGTTCGCGTCGCGACCGGTTCGCGTTCAACCGATGGGTTGCGGCTGCGACGACACGCGTTGCGAGAACTCTCGCTGGCGCGACGGCTATGAGATCAAAGTGCTGGACCACTGCCCGCAGGAGCACGCCGATCCGCCGGTCTTCAACCAGTTATTCGAAGACGCTCCCAATCCTGAATGCCCCACAACACCGGATGAGCCGTGGGTTGGCCTGGCGCGCGTTGAACTCGATGACGACGGCACGATCACGAAGATCGAGAACTGCTCTTGCCGGCGGATGGTCTTCTCGCAAGCTTCGTTCTGGTGGAACTGCCAGGCGCCACAGCAGATTCAGTCTGTTGACGACGCGCAGGAACTCGTGCCGGGCGAAGAGCGCGTGATCAAGATCCAAACCGACCGGCCGATTCCGCCGGGAACAATGGTCGAAGCGGGCCCGGGCATCACCGTCAAGGCGGATGCGATAAAACCGTCGGCCACCGACAATCGAGTGCTCGAAGTTCCGATCAAAGTCGATCAGGCGGCGAAAGCCGGAGCCCGCACGCTGGCTCTCAAATTCCCGAACGAGCAGCGCGCCGTTCAGCGCAACGCGTTGCAAGTGAGGGCCGCCGCTGAACCGGCGGCGGCGCCCGATGCCGCGACGACCGACAAGGCGGACGCGCAAAAAAAAACGACACGTAAGGCGCCAAACCGCGACACCGCGCCGCTCGCGGATACATTGCCGCCAAGCAAATAGCCGCCCGGCAAGTAGCCGGCCTCAAACGCTCGCGGCGACTTCTGCGTTCTCTGCGTCCGGGTGGTTTCGGTTCGTCAGGCCGAAATCACCACGGGCGCTGAGGCTAGATTTAGGAAGAATCTCCTCCCGGATTTCCACGACGGCATAGCGTGCCGGATTCTGATGCGTAGTCCCCGAACAAAATCACCGGCGAAAGGTTTGGCAGTTGTCGAGCAGGGAAACGCGCTGCCCGCGAACGATACGCTGCGCGAGCATTCCGTGCACGAGTTGCAGCGGGCCGCGGGCAATCAAGCGGTGTTGCGATTGTTGAGCGGCGGCACGGTGCTGCAAAAGAAACCGAAAGAAGGTGCTGGGGATTCAGGCGCCAGCGCTCAAGCCGAAAGTAATCAACAGCCCGCTGGGCCATCGCTCATCGTTGAAGACGATGCGGACGTCAAGCCGGGGCAGATGCGCAAGAGTGATTTCCTGTCACAGTTGCGCACTGCCGCCACCAGCGCGGCGGAAACAGCCCTGGCCGGCACGATGTGGTCGGCGATGGGTTGCCCGTACATCGATCGCTGGCTGGATCATTACAGCAAGCAGCCGAGCGCGTATCTGGAGCGCGCGTTGCGCAAATACGTGCCGGAAGCTGCGAGTGTCCACAGTGCGTCGGATTACATTCCGCTGGTCCAACAACGATTGCGGCGCGGGATTGAAGAGTGGCGCAGCACGGGCGAAGTAAAAGATCTGCCGCCGGAGTTTGCCAGCGGCGGGATGCCGGGGATGACTGCCGGCGGATTGCTGGGAGGATTGATCGGCGGTGCGGTGTCGGCGATTGGGGGCGCGATCTCGAGTGCGGTGAGTGGCATCGGCAGCGCGCTGTCGCGTGTCGGGAGCATGTTGTTCAAGCGGCACGAAGGCGCGAAGCCGGAGACGACGGAGGATCCGGCGCAGATTCGGGCGCAACTCGGCGGGGGGCAATCGCTGGACGGCGCGACGCAGCGACGGATGCAGTCAGCCTTCGGCGTAGACTTCGCCGGAGTGCGCGTGCACACGGACACGCGTGCACGCGAGCTGACCGAAGGCATGCAAGCGCGTGCGTTCACGATCGGCAGCGACATCGCGTTTGGCGGCGAGGAATACAAACCGGGAACGCCGGTCGGCGATGCGTTGCTGGCGCACGAGTTGGCGCACGTGGTGCAGCAGGGCGGCGGCAACGCGGCGGCTGGCGCGCAACACAAGGGCGGCGATTCAGGTTCATTGGAAGAAGACGCGGATCGCTCGGCGGTAGGCGCGGTGGTGAAGCTGTGGAGCGGCGCGCGTGGCGAGTTGTCGCAGTTGGGCCAACAGGCGATGCCGCGCATGCGTTCCGGCTTGCGGCTGCAGGGTTGCGGATCGAGTCCGAAGAAAACTGACTCGACCACACCGGGCGCCGCGAGTAAGCCAGTCGCTTTGTCCGGCGACTGGGCCAAAGACGTAGAGACGGCGAGGCCCAAAGACGAAACGAAACCCAGAGACGAGGCGATGATGCTTGCGCTAGTGAAGCAGGCCTTGGGCACGAAATTCGACGTAAACGTCGCGACTCAGAGTTCCAAGGACCAGGAGTCTCCCAAAGACTACAAAAAGGCGCCCGCCATCAACTTCGACCCCAAGCTGGACAAGAAGAAGAAGTACAACAAAGACACCGAGATTGGTAAAAATCCCGGCCATTCTTTCGATGTGGGCAACGACATTTACGCGGTCATCGGCCCGTATGCGCTCGATCCCGCCACCCCTCTGGTGACGAAGATGTACGCGGAGCACGAGCTTTATCACACGACGCACCACCTCGGCGCGCATGCAGAGAGGCAAAAGCCCGGCGACAGACCTCTGACAAAGGAAGAGCAATCGGTTAAGGATGATAGTCAGGAACTCGAGACCTGGACCGTCGACTTCATTAATTACTTCCAGCAATACGCCTCACTTCCCAGGGAGGGCCGGCCGCTTTTCGGGCCACTGCTTGACTATTACTCTACGGCTTCGCCCGCTGCGAAGTCGGCATCTCTCGCAAAACTAAAGGCCTACTACGACAACCCCGTATCTGATCCGAAAGAAGCTGAAAAGGTGCAGCAGTCAATGTCAGTTTGGGTTTACAGATGGAAGACTCGCGAGGCGACGAACCGGAAAAATGAGCCCCTGTCGAAAGAGTTGATTGACGATCTCATGAAGATCGTTCGAGAACCGAAGAAGAAAAAGTGATCGGCGATGGGTAACGCGCGCGAAACAGTTTCTGCTCAAACGGCCAATGGCGAGCAGGCCAGGCAGCCACCCGGTGAATCGACGTCAGTCGATCCGCTGCTCGACCTGCAGCAGGCTGCCGGCAACCAGGCGATGCTGCGATTGCTCGCCGGTGGTGGCATCAGGCGAAAACCGAAAGGCTCTGAGCCGGCGGCCGCGCCGGAACAACAGGCCGATCTGATCGCAACGCACCTCACCCGCAATCTTCCCGGTCCGATGATCCAACGCGCGGCACGCGAAGGAACTCCAGACACTCAGCCCGCCACGCAACCCGAAACCGAGCCCGCTGCAAAAGCGCCTACTTTGATCGTCGACGACGACGCGAAAGATTTGAGCGCGGGACAAATGCGCAAGACTGAGTTTCTTTCCCAACTGCGCAACGCTGCGTCCAGTGCCGCCGAACAAGCGCTGTCTGGCACGATGTGGTCGGCGCTGGGCTGCCCTTACATCAATCGCTGGCTGGACCATTACAGCGAACAGTCGAGCGCTCATCTCGAACGCGCCCTGCGCAAGTACGTACCCGAGTCCGCGGGCATCAGGAGCGCGCAGGATTACCTGCCACTGGTCACGCAAAAATTAAAACGCGGAATCGAGCAATGGCGCGCTACGGGTGAGACGCCGGACGTTCCGGAAGATCTGGCGGGCGCGAGTCCAGAGATGCCGGGCATGACAGCTTCCGGACTTGTTGGTGGCCTGCTCTCAGCCGCGGGCAGCGCGATTGCCGGCGTGGGCCGGATGTTGTTCAAAGGGAAAGAAGGTCACGAACCCGGCGGCAACGCAGACGATCCGCAAACGGTTCGCACCGAACTTGGCTCGGGCCAACCACTCGAAGGCGGCATCAAGCAACGAATGCAGTCTGCGTTCGGCGCGGACTTTTCCGGTGTGCGAGTGCACTCTGACTTTGCCGCGCAGGAAGCTTCAGATCGTCTCGATGCGCGGGCGTTCACGATCGGCAGCGACATCGCGTTTGGTCCAGGTGAGTATCAACCGGGAACGCCCGTCGGCGATGCGCTGATCGCTCATGAGTTGGCCCACGTCGTGCAACAGCAGAGCAGTGACGTGCCCGGCGCGCCAATGACGAAGAGCGATGCGCAGTCGAGTGCGTTGGAAGAAGAAGCAGACATTTCGGCGGTCGGCGCTGTTGTTTCCACTTTCGGAGGAGCGAAGGGGTTGCTGGGAAACTTCACCAGGCAATCTCTGCCGCGACTGCGATCCGGCCTGAAGCTGCAACGATGTTCGGACAAGAAATACAGCAAGTCAGATCTGCAGAAGAAGGTCGATGGAGGGACGACCGTTGCGGATCTGCTCGCTTTTATCAAGGGCCTGAAGCCCGATGAGCAAAAACAGGCGCTCAAAGATCTCGAGGCGCTGCGCATCGACTACGTTGATCGCAACGTTTCGCCTGATGCGGTCTCGGTGATGGAGCAGACGCTGCAGAACCTCTATCGTGAAGTCGGTCAAACACAAGCGCCAGGCAAGACTTCTCCTGAACGCGGATACGCTGCAACAGGTACACCAGTACCAGCCGAGCTGTTGGCCGGTACACATGCGCTGACGCCGGCGGAAAAGACAGCGGCAACCGGTGTATTAACGGTGGCTCCAGGCACTGGTCCATTGCCGGAGTTCAAGCCCGACATAGGCGCCAATCACTATGAGGCCCGCATCAAAGCGCGCGTCAATGATTGGATCGACGAGAAGACGGCGCAGTTGGTCACCGGCAAAGGAACTGTCGAACATGGACAGGCAAGCAAGACGTTTACGATGAGTCGTTTCGAAGAGATCGGTAACGCTGCCAGGCAGCAAACAGACAAAGTATTCGGCAGTTATGCGAGGGGACCAAAATTCGAGGAAGGCATAAATCTGAACGACCGGTTTGTAGAGCAAAAGGCCAGCCAGGCCGCGTTGGATAACGCCGGGAAAAAACAGCAGGCCAAAGACCTCGTTGCTTACATGCTCACCGATGATGCAGACATCCTGCAGATTAACCGCGAGCATGGGGCAGTGCCGGGCCGGACCACGCCACCGCCGGCGGGCGGCGATGCGGAAGCCACGATTCTCGAAAGGATCCAGAAAGGTTTCGCCTCGACGCATAGAGACAAGCTGCTCGCTATCGATCGGAACTGGGAAGCGTCGCAAAATGAGGGTAAAGTTTCTATTCAGCGTTTCAAGAAAGGAACCGACGACGAGAATAGAAAGATGTTCTGGGATTACTTCCAGATCATGATTCATGAGTACGTCCATTCACTCGAGAACCAGGATTATCATAACTACGCTGATACGACTTTCCATTACGGGTCTGAACAGTACAACGCGTTGGTTGAAGGCATGGCTTCGGTGTTGGCGGAAATTGCGTGGACCAACATTAAGGCTCACGTGTCGGAGCAGGCGCTCAGAGATCAGGTTGAGGGTACGGCGCTTTCCGGCGCAGCGTTTGATCCCGCGAATGTGCCTGAGATGAATCAGCGGCGCTATGCATCTTTTGATCAGGCTATGAAACTCGTGAATAAGGTTGGGATTCAGAATGTTTATGCTGCGTTTTTCCTGGGGAAGATTCAGCTTATCGGTGCGCCGTAGTTTGAGGGGGTTGTCGTGGTGGGAGTAGTCGTAGTTGGGGGAGTTGTCCTATTGGAACGCCGAAGGCGTTTGCGACTGTCAGCCCAGGGTTGGAGCGAAGCGACAACCCTGGGACAACCAATAGCCAGCGTACCAACGCTGAAAGCGTTGGCTACGGTACCATGTGTTGGCCAACACTTTCAGTGTTGGGTCGCCTGTTCCTGTACAACCCAGGGTTGTGCCAACCCTGGGCTGACAGTAGAAAACGCCTTCGGCGTTCAAGAGAGCACGCCTTCGGCGTTCAAGAGAGCACGCCTTCGGCGTTCAAAAGAGCACGCCTTCGGCGTTCAAAAGAGCACGCCTTCGGCGTTCGAACTAGGCACCGCCTTCGGCGTTCGAATTAGTGCACTACCGAATTGAGGAAGTAGCTCGATATGTCTTGCGCCTCCGCTCTCGAAAATTTTGCTGCTCGTGACTTTGGCAAATGGACCGGTCTGCCGTCGTGTTCGTTGGCTGAGGTAACGCAGCGATTTCGCCTGGTGAGCGACGGCTATGGTTTCGCTCGGCTGGGAAGAACCAAGCGGGAGTTCCGGATGCTGATCGTAGAGAACTACGATCAACCGGTTAGAGTCTGGTCTGATGACGCTCGGGTGTTGATGTTGGACGTGGCTTATCCGAGTTTATCTGTGGGCGTTGCCGACCTGGTAAAAGACCTTGGTGAGCCGCAAGCCAAACTTGATTGCGAGTGGAGCACGATACAGATCGCACAAGGTGAGTGGGTCTACGCAGATCGCGGCCTGGCTCTGTTTCTCTCGCCCGAGAGTTCCAACGTTCTTCATCTCGCAGTTTTTTCCAGCACGACGCTGCAGGATTATGAGGAGAGTTTTCGGTTACACCTCGGCGAGCGACGATTCCCATCAGCTCGGCCAAGATGAAGCGATGAAGAGAACCGTAAATAACTTTTTCGATCGGCTGGTGCGACCCGCGTTTAAGTTGGGCGGCAGATCGTGGTCGTGCTTTCAGATCTTCGGCGGTTTGGGATTGGTGCTGGCGATCGTCTTGATGTTGGCGCTGGCAGAGGTGACTGGACTATCGCTGCCGGTGATGAGCTTGCTGATCGTCGTCGACGTTGTAGCGTTTCTGGCGTTGATCATGGGCACGAAGATCATTCTCGGCGAAGAACGCCTGACTTACTGTCATCACGAAGTCGTGCTGCTTGCGGCGACCGCGTTCTTATCGTGGTTGCTGGCCCAGCCGGTGCTGCGTTTTCTCGACGTTAGCATTCTCGGTTTGGGCCTCGGGCTGATGTGCGGGCGCGTCGGTTGCTTGATGGTCGGGTGTTGTCACGGCCGGCCGGCGCGATGGGGCGTGCGTTATGGCCCGGAGCATGTCGCAGCCGGATTCAGTCCGTATTACGCTATGACGCGTTTTCTGCCGATTCAGCTTATCGAATCGTTGTGGGTGGGCAGTATTGTCGCAGCTGGCTGTGTGCTCGTTTGGCGTGGCCATCCGCCCGGCGCCGCGCTGTCCTTATATATATGCGCGTACGGCACCGGGCGGTTCTTCTTTGAGTTTGTGCGCGCCGACACGGATCGCGCTTATGTCCTGGGCTTCTCGGAGAGCCAGTGGATTTCGCTGGGGTTGATGTTGCTGGTTGTGGGCGGCGAGTTCAGCGGCGTACTTCCGCTTCACTGGTGGCACATCGCGGTAACGGTTGTGGCGACGTTGACGTTGCTTGCCGTAGCAGTCAGCCGGCGGCTCCAGCGCGAGACGGACTATGAGTTACTTTTGCCCCGTCACGTCGAGGAGATTGCGCAAGCGTTGGCTGCCACTGCGGATCACGCGGAAACCAACGGCGGCAGCACGCAACCGCACTCGCGTCGAGCGGGCATCGCGATCGATTGCACTTCGCTCGGCGTTCAGATCTCCGCGGGCCGCATCAAGGTGACTGGAAGTTCGCTCTATCACTACGCGCTCTCGAATCGAGCGGCGAACCTGACGGCTGGCAACGCGCGACGCCTCGCGAAGTTGATCGTGCAGCTCAAGCATCCAGCCGCGCGAAGCGATTTGGTCGCCGGCAAGCAGGGCGTGTTTCATCTGCTGGTTGGTGGTCCATGAGGCGGTCTTGATAAGGCGTGCCTCGCTCGAGCGAGCGCTTCTCACCGTCGGGCTCGTAATCTTTTTCATCGCCGGATACTTCGGCGTTGGCACGTCGCGCGATCCGCAACGGGCGAGGGAATTGCAGACCTTCGTCGATGATCAGATTCCCTTTGTCGCCGCCTCCGTTTGGACTTATCTGCTGATTTTCCCCTCGGCACTGCTGCCGCTGTTTGTCGTGCGTTGCCAACGCCTGTTTCGGCGCACCGCGGTTGCGTACGCGATCGTGATCGCGGTTTCGTTGTTCTGCTTCGCGTTTTTCCCGGTGACTTCGTCTGCGTTGCGTGCAGATGGAGTGATGCTTGATCGCGGCCGTGCCTCGGATTGGGCCGTCGCGACTCTCTACTCAATCGATCCGCCGTACAATCTTTTTCCTTCGCTGCATCTTTCGATTGCCGTGCTCGCAGCTTTCGCAGTGTGGAAAGCGGCGCGGCGTTACGGGATGGCGGCATTTGTGACGTTGGTTGTTGTCGCGGTGTCGGTGTGTACGGTCAAGCAGCACGTCGTGCTCGACGTTGTGGGCGGCGGCGCACTTGGCGCGCTGGTGAGCTTTTTCGTTTTAAGGCCTTACCGGCCGCAAGCCGGTGTCGAGCCGGCGTATTCATGGCGCGGTCCTTTGTTGTACGTGGCCTTCCTCGCGATGGTCTATACCGGCTTTTATCTCGCCTTCTATTTCGCGTCGCGTGTTGCTTCGTGAATCACGAATGAGGCCTTCCCGCAGCATGTACGACATCACGTAAGCGACAGTGTCTTTGAGCGGCGGGTCAGAATCGCCGTTACCGGACGCGTTTCGGGCGGCGCGGTAGTTGTCGTTGTTGTAGCGCTTGCGCTGCATCGCGGCGATCTTCCGTTGCGAGCGATTGAAGAAATCGAGCAATGGGTAGAGCAGGTTGCCGGGGGTGCAACGCCGCTTCAGCTCCGCCACGAATTCCGGTATGTCGTAGTAAACGAACTCGTAACTATACTCCTGCGAGATCAGGCGCGTGATGTCGGCGAGGTTGTAATAGCCGTCCGCGGTTACGTGGAACGTTCTCGCGTGTATCGCGCGTTGCTTGAAGATAGCGGCGATGTTGTCGGCGACGACTTCCGCGGGCAAAAAGCTAATCTGATTTTGTGCGTTGACGGCGATGCCTTCATTGATCATGAAAGCCAGCAGGCGAATGACGATGTCGTCGCTGCTGGCGATGCTGTGAGTTGACGCGGTAATGAACGACGGGCGATAGGCGCGCACCTTGAGCCCCTGTTTTTCGGCGGCGAAAACAAGCTGTTCTGCTACCCATTTGGTTTGCGCGTAGCCGAAGTCGAGATTCAGCATTTCGTCGTTGTTGTCAGTCTCGAACAGTTCGGCTTTCGCACTCCAGCCGAAGATAACGGTGCTGGAGATGAAGTGAAACTCTTTTGGCGTTTCACTGGCGGCGAAGCGCAGCAGTTCGCGCGTGCCTTCGACGTTTGCGAGCTTGAGTGCGTCGTAGTTCAGCACGTAGTTCACGTGCGCGGCGTTGTGAATTACGGCCTGCACAGTTTTGCTCAACGACAGGCACTGATCTCGAGTCAACCCGAGATGGGGCTGCGCAATGTCGCCGCAAACTACCTGCACGCGTGTGCTTAAATTCTGCTCGATCGCAGGCGTTAAGAGTTGAGCGCGACGCAGCGATTCATAGATTCGATTCATCCCGTGCTCCGCGTCGGCTGCGCGCGTGAGGACGTCATACGTGTAAGGCGTTTGGGTCAGCAGGCTGTGCAACAGGAACGGGCCAAAGAAACCGGTTGGGCCAGTGAGCAATACATTACTGATGGATTCGCTCGGCGAGACATCGACGCGAGCGATCTGAAGCCGCGCATCCGATCGCAGTTGCTGTTGCAGCAGTTCATCATGTCCTTGCTGAAACTTATCGACCGTCGTTCGCAGTGCCGCAATTTGTGTTGCGGAGTTTTGGCCGATGGAATCCAAAAGACGTGTCAGCTCGCGGACGCGTAGTCGCTGGAGCAGCCGGACGTCGATTTCACTCAGCAGATCCGCGCAACCGTGATCCGTTAGCTGCGTTTCGATATCGTCGAGCAGCGACACCATGCCCAAAGAATCGATGCCCAATTCACCAAGCGTGTGATCCTCATCGCCTTGGAGTTGGTATCGTTCGAGGAAATCGCGCAGCCGAGGTTCATCCGCTGGGCATTTGTGCGTTGCTATCACTCGCAGTTTGCCGGCCAGCCAGCGGCGGCACGTTGGCTGGCGCGCGATCTTTCCGGAAGTGGTTTTTGCGATCGATCGCGCCGGTACGAAGACGATCGTGTCGGGCCTGAGACGGCAATGCGCGTAGATCGCCTGAATGATTTCTGTCGGTTCCGGAAGATCGTTCGCTCGCTTTACCTCCGCGATCACTACCACTTCATTGTCTGCCTGGAAGGCTGCAACACCTCCACTTCGTATCTTTGCTGACGCGGATTCGACGGCGCTTTCAATGTCTTGCGGATAGTAATTAACGCCACGCACGATAATGAGATCTTTGATCCGGCCGCAGATGAACAATTCACCGGCGTCGAAGAGTCCGAGATCGCCGGTGCGCAAGTAGCGGTTGGAATCCGCGAGGATGGTGTTGCCAAAGGTTTGTTCCGTGAGCTGCGGGCGGTTCCAGTAGCCAAGGCAAGTGCTCGGGCCCGAGATCCAGATTTCACCCAGCTCGCGATCCGTCAGCGCGTTGCCTGAGTTCGGATCGACGATGCGCACGTGAATTCCTTCCAACGGCGCGCCGGAACTCATCAACTCGCGTTCGCCAAATCTTGCAGGTCGTTTGCCGCGATGAGTCACGGCGAGTGTGTTCTCGGCGAGTCCGTAGGCGACGACGTGCGCCTCGGAGCGCAAACCGTAAGGCGCGAATCGTTCCAGGAAACGGCGATGTGTTTCGGGACGCGCGGGCTCTGAGGCGTTCATCAGCACGCGCAACGAACTCAGATCGAGACCGGCGAGTTGAGCGGAGGGAACTTTATCTTCGCGCAGGCAATAT
>Ga0247688_1000402_pt1 | contig 13445 bp, 11 predicted proteins | sample CNK29_metaG_FD_182718 | JGI IMG/M metagenome (GOLD analysis project Ga0247688, IMG submission 182718) | Soil microbial communities from Purdue University Martell Research Forest, Indiana, United States - CNK29 | ecosystem: Environmental > Terrestrial > Soil > Temperate forest > Bulk soil...
CCACGATGCCGATGGCCAGCACAAGGCCAAACATTGATAGCGTATTTACAGAGAAGCCGAGCAGCGGGAAGAAAATGAAAGTGCCGACGAGCGAAACGGGAATCGTGAGCACCGGAATGATGGTCGCGCGGATATTTTGCAGGAAGACAAAGACGACGATGATAACGAGTATTAGTGCTTCGACGAAGGTCTTCACGATCTCGTGAATCGAAGCCTCAACCGCGGGCGTGGTGTCGTAGACGATCTTGTAATCCATGTCCGGTGGAAACACGGACTTCGCGTGCTCCATCGTCTCGTAGATCGTTTCCGCGGCTTTGAGTTGGTTCGCGCCGGGCAAGAGATAGACGGCCATCGCCCCGCCGGGTTTGCCGTTGAGGCGTCCGAACGAGTTGTAGTCTTGTGAACCGAGTTCGGCCCGGCCGACGTCTTTCACACGAACAACTGCGCCGGTGTTGCTTTGCCGGATGATGATGTTTTCAAACTCTTCGGGCGTGACCAGGCGGCCCGGAGCGCTGAGTGTTTCGGTGAACTCCTGATCGGTCGGCGTTGGCGCGCCGCCGACTTTACCCGCGGGAGCCTGCAGGTTCTGTTCCTTGATCGCGCTGATCACGTCCGCCGGCGTTAGTCCGAGCTTCGCGAGCTTGTCGGGCTTGATCCAGACGCGCATGCCGTAGTCAGTGCCGCCGAAGAGATCGACTTGCGCGATGCCGGGAATGCGCAGGATCTGGTCGCGCAGGTTGATGCCGCAGTAGTTGATCAGGAAGTTTGCGTCGTAAGCATCTTTCGGCGAGTAGAGCGAGATCACCATCAGGATGCTGGGGCTCTGCTTCTTCACCGTGACGCCTTGCTGGTTCACTTCGGCGGGCAAGCGCGCGGCTGCTGTGGAAACGCGATTCTGCGTCAGCACGTTTGCGGTGTCCTGATCCGTGCCGACTTCGAAGTTGACGTCGAGCAACATGCGGCCGTCACTGGTGTTTGACGACTTCATGTAGATCATGCGATCGACGCCGTTGACTTCCTGCTCGATCGGCGTCGCCACTGATTGTTCGACGGCTTCAGCGGAAGCGCCCGGATAGGTCGCGGTCGCGCGAATGTTCGGCGGCGCCAGGAACGGATACTGTTCCACCGACAATTTGCGCAACACGATCACGCCGATCATCAGCATCAGGACGGAGATGACAATCGCGACGATGGGCCGCCGGATGAAAAAGTTAGACATGGAACCTCAGCTCCCCTGACTATTCGCGCCTGATTTACCTGGTTGGTTGCTGGTTGATTGATTCGCGGGGCCAGTTTCCTTGGAAGGATTGACCTGGCCTCCCGGTCTCACTTTCTGCATGCCCTCGATGATCACGCGCTCGCCGCCGTTAAGGCCTTCGAGGATCACGATGTCCTTGTCTGCCTTGTCGCCGACTTTCACCGTGCGCACCGTGACCTTGTTCTGATCGTCAACGACCATCACCGTCTTCACGCCTTGCAGCTCCTGAATCGCTTTTTGCGGAATCAGGATCGCGTTCTCGCGTTCCGCCACCGCAACGCGAACGCGCGCAAACTGTCCGGGCCGGAGGTAACTGCCCGGATTCGGAAAGGCGGCTTCGGCTTTGAGCGTTCCGGTCGTCGGGTCGACCGTGCGATCGAGCACGCGGAAGGTTCCGGCGTAAGGGTGCTTGCTCTCGTCCGAAAGGATCAGATCGAAGCTGAGCGGTCCCTTTCGCTTGCCGGCTGTTTCAGGGTCAGTAAGCTTCAGGTATTCGACTTCACTGACGCTGAAATCGACGAGTAACGGATCCGAGGCGGACATCGTTGCGAGCAGCGTGGCGTCGCCGCGGCCCACGAGGTTTCCTTCGTCTACTTGGAGGAAGCCGATGACGCCGCTGATCGGTGCGTAGATGTCGCAGTAACCGAGATCGAGTTTGGCCTGCGTGACTTTCGCCTCACTCGCAGAGACTTCAGCTTTGGCGCGTTCGATCGTGTATTTGACTGCGGCCTCGAGGTTGGTCAGGTTCGCCTTGCGCGCATCGACCGTAGCCTTCGCTGATTTTTGCGTCGCCAGAGCTGCGTCAAGATCCTGTTCGGTCACGGCCTTTTCTTTCGCCAGCGGAGCAAGACGCGCGACGTCTTGATCGGCTCGCGTCAACGTGGCCTGCGCGTCAGCTAATTGTGCTTGCGCTTCGAGCACGTCGGTGCGTTGCGATGCCTGGGCCAAATCGGAAACAGCTTTGGCGGCCAACGCTTGCGCCGATTGCACCGCCGCTGCGAAAGGACGCTTGTCGATCGTGAAGAGGATCTGGCCCTTCTTCACCGGCATGCCTTCGCGGAAGTAAACCTTCTGCAACACGCCTTCGACGCGAGCTCGCAGTTCAACTGTTTCTTCGGCCTTTGTTTGGCCGACAAACTCGCTGTAGATGGGGACCGTCTTTTTCGTCGCTTCGGTGACGATGACGGTCGTGGGCGGTGGTGCGGCCGCAACTTCTTTGCTCTTGCCGGTGCACGCCGACGTCATAGCCGCGACGACGGCAACGGCAAGGAGGCAAACTGCAAAAGCGAAATTACGCACGTGCAGGATGTTCATAAGCGACTCCTGATGTTTTATGCTGCGCGTATTTTGAGTCGGCTCCGAGGGACTCAACACTGGCAAAATTGACAGTAGGTACGCGTAATCGGTGGCTGGCTTTGGTTATGCCTGTTAAAACTGACAGTTTCAACAACTCGCCGAGAGCCGTGAGAATGTGTAAAGATACGAGAGTTCGCCGGAGGCCCTATGCGACTTACCCCAACGAGTTTCGCGCTTTGCCTGCTCGTCCTGTTGTTTGTCATGCCCGCTCGGGCGCAACAGCAGCAGCCGGCGGAACCCAAATCAGTAGTGGCCCATGCGAACGGCACGGGCACCATCAAGCTGGGTGATGAACAGTTCAAGGTCACTGCCGTGGTCGCAAAGCTTTTCGAAGACGGCAAGGTAGAAATCAGCGTCATCTCGGACATCACGATCTTTTTGAGCGGCACGTGGACGCGTTCGGCTGACTCGGCAAACTTGATCAAGCTGAAGATCACCGCCGGCGCCGCCGGCAGCGGAGTAGACGCCAACGGCGAGTTGTATCTCCGTGAAGACAACCAGGCAGATCACCGGGCAATCGATCACATCTCGATGCAAGGCGAAAGCAAGACGACGCACCAAGTCGTCGCACTCGATTTCAAGGCGAAGTAACAAGGCGAGGCGCCAGATGAGTTCAAGAAGGAAATTGTGCAGCCGGCTGCTGCTGGTCGTGATGATCCTTGCGACGGCGTTGGTGGCGAATGCTCAGAAAGTGCACGTGGGCGCCAATCCCGCGGTCGACGTCAGTAAGTACAAGACCTACTCATGGTCCAATGGAGCGGCCGGCGCAAACCCGGTCGTCAATCAAATCATCATCGCCGCCGTCGATGAGCAACTCGCGGCCAAGGGACTGAAAAAGGCCGAAGCTGATCCGGAGTTGACGATTTCGGCGCTCGTTTGGACCGAGAGCGGCATGCACACTTCGAATCCGAGTTGGTCTCCCTCGCTGAATTCGATCCAGACCGGCGTTGTGGTTGGCACGTCGAGTTGGCCGGTAACGAAGGGCACGCTGGTGGTGGACATCGCGGACGCGAAGACCACGAGCGGCGTTTGGCGTGCTACGGCGAGCGACACTTTGAAGAATCCGCCAACCGGCAACAAGGCGAAGGACGCAAAGAACGCTGAGAAGGCGATCAAAAAAGCAGTCGCGAAAATGTTCAAGCAGTATCCAAGGCCTTCGGGCCAGTAAATCCTGTTTCCGGTGAATTCGCGTGCCTATTTGGCTATACCAACTTTCACCACTCTATTCAGCCCTCCTCATAATCGTATTCGTCGAATTCGTTTCCCTGGCAGGCCTTTTCATCGCGCGGCGCTTTGTGCTTCACCGGTTTCACTATGGTGAAGGTATCAACGACGCAGTCAGCGGCACAGTGCAGGCCATCGGCGTGTTCTACGGCATCACGGTCGGCCTGATTGCGGTCGGAGTGTGGAACACGAATACATCAGCGGCTGATTTGGTTTCCAGAGAAGCCAGTGCGGCTGGTGCTCTGTATCGCGACCTCGGTGGTTATCCATCGCCTTTGCGCGAAGAACTGCGAGGGAAGCTACGCGACTACACGGTCTACGTTATTAATGTGGCCTGGCCGGCCCAGCAGAACGGCGAGCATCTGGTCGGCGCCACTGACATCCTGGACGAGTTTCAGTTGAAACTGTATGCGTTCGAGCCCGCCAACCAGGGGCAGATAGCGATACATCGAGAGACGCTCGAAGCCTTTAACAAGTTAGTCGACTATCGGCACCTGAGGATTGACGCCGTTAATAGCGGGCTTTCGGGAACGATGTGGGTCGTAATCTGGATCGGGGCCGCGATCAGTATCGGGGTCGCTTACCTCTACAACATTCTCGACGCGAAGCTGCACGCTGTGCTTATCTTCCTCATGGCTGGGTTTTTGGCATTGGTTATCTTCATGATCACGATCAATGACCGGCCGTTTTACGGGCATGCCAGCATATCGGCCACACCTTACCAGTTGATCGTTGACAGATTAATGAGTGGCTCGAAATAACCTCGCTTCCCCTGCCTGCGTATCTTTTCGCCTGTAAAAACTGACAGTTATCCACGCGCGCCGAATCAATAGAATTAACTCCCAGGAAATGGGTGTCCTGAGAAAAGGGAGAACGTCGCGATGCGGTTAGCAGTCATTTCAATCCTGTTCACCAGTTTGAGTGTGGCTCCGTTCGCGCGAATGTCCGGTCATCACGCGAATGCCGCGCCCGTTCCCGTTCCGCAAGCCGCCAGCCGAAAGAATCCCGCGCAAACGACCGCCGCCGATCGAGGCTGGCCGCGCGGCTACAGCCTGCCGAATGAAGCACAGCTCGTGATCTACCAACCGCAGATCGCGAGTTGGCAGGATCAAAAGCATCTCGTGGCGCTGGCCGCGATGTCTTACGTCGCGAAAGGTGAACAAAAGCCCGCGCTCGGAACGATCAAGCTCGAGGCTGATACCGAAGTTGCGCTCGAACAACGACTCGTGAAGTTCTCGGCACTCAAGATCAGCGAAACTAATTTCCAAACGCTGGGCAAAGAACAGGCGGGCGAGATCGCCAAAGAGATCGAGAAGAACCTTCCCGATCAGGATCGCATCATCGCGCTCGATCGCGTGCTCGCTTACGTCGACAAGAGCACGATCAGCCCGAAGAACGTTACCGGCCTGAAAAGCGATCCGCCGCGCATCATTCTCACGCAATCACCGTCGATTCTGGTGAGCTTCGACGGCGATCCGATCTGGAGCCCGATCAAGGACAACGAACTGAAGTATGCGGTGAATACCAACTGGGACATCTTCCAGCATCAGCCTACGGGAATGTATTACCTGCGTAACGAGAACAACTGGCTGCGGGCCACGGATCTTCAGGGTTACTGGTCACCCGCGGGCAAGCTGCCCGAGAGTTTCAGCAAGCTGCCGGCCGACGACAACTGGAAAGACGTGCGTGAGAACCTGCCGGGCGTACACCTGAAGAGCGTGCCGAAAGTTTACGTCACGCACGATCCGACCGAACTGATCGTGATCAACGGCGAACCGAAATACGAGCCGGTGCCGAACACAGGGCTGATGTGGATCAGCAACACCGAGAGCGATCTCTTCCGCATGGGAACGAACGGCCCGGTCTATTTCCTCGTCGCTGGAAGATGGTTCTCAGCTCCGGCACTCGGCGGCCAATGGACTTTCGCGACTCCGAACTTGCCTGAAGACTTCAAGCAAATTTCCGTCGAACATCCGCGGTCGCGCGTGCTCGCGGCAGTGCCGGGAACGCAGCAGGCGGCAGAGGCTGTGCTGCTGGCGGAGATCCCGCAATACGCGCGCGTTAACAAGAAAGAGATCACGGCTCCGGAAGTTAAATACCAGGGCGACCCGCAATTTCAGGACATCCAGGGCACGCCGTTACAGCGCGCCGTAAACACCGACAAGGAGATCATCAAGTTCGGCGACGCGTATTACATGTGCTATCAGGGCGTGTGGTTCACGTCCACCTCGCCGGCTGGACCATGGGCCGCCGCGACTTCGGTTCCGAAAGAGATCTACCAGATTCCGCCGAGCTCTCCGTCCTACAGCGTGACTTACGTAACTGTCGAAGACGATGACGAGAGCGATGATTGGGTGACCTACGCCGCGTATGCCGGTTATACCGGCTTGATGATCGGCTGGGGTTGCGCCGTTTGGGGCACGGGCTGGTATTACCCACCGTACTACTGGTACGGCGGTTACTACCCGATCTATTACCCATACTGGAGAACCTACGGTTACGGCGCCTGGTACAACCCGTACACCGGCGTCTACGGCACGGCCGGCCGGATCTATGGGCCATACGGCGGTGTCGGTTACGGCGCTCGTTACAACCCATCGACGGGAACCTACGCACGCGGAGCATTCGCCTATGGGCCATACGGAGCGCGCGGCGCCGCGTCGGCCTACAACCCGCGCACCGGAGCTTATGCGAGTACGCGCCAGGGCTCGAATGTTTACGGCAGTTGGGGATCGACTCACGTGCAGCGCGGTGATGATTGGGTCAACACTAAGCGCTTCACCAACAGCGCCGGCAACACCACGCGCGTCACGCGCGGCGACGAAGGCGGCATGATTTCTCGCCGTGGGCCAAACGGCGGCGGCTTCGTCGGCACCAAAGGCGACAACGTTTACGCCGGGCGAGACGGCAACGTTTACCGCCGCGATGCGAACGGCAACTGGCAAAAATGGGACAACGGAAGTTGGAACTCACCAAACCGGCCGGAACAAAATAGTGGCGCACGCGACAGCATGCTGAACGATCGCGCGCGGACGCAGGAACGATCCGATCGAGCACGTGGCGATGGAGTAGGGAATTCGTCTTCTTCGTCACGTGGGTCGCAGATTGATCGTGGCACGGTCAATTCGCTCGAACGCGATCGGGCGGCACGCAGCAGTGGCTCACAACGCAGCCGCGACTTTAACGACTACAGCAACCGCAGCCGTTCGAGCGGCAGCAGCAACGTCGGCGGTTATCGCGGCAGCAGCGGCGGTGGTTTCAGAGGCGGTGGTGGTGGTGGTGGTTTTCGAGGAGGTGGTCGCCGGCGCTAGCGAGAACAGTGGGGCGATTCCGCAGCGCTGGTGACAGCCCGATGCGCGGTGGCCGTGAACTCAACATGGGGAGATGTCACGCAAGTGCTTGACACTCAGAGACGCGGCCCCGCGCTTACGATTTTTTCCAAGCTATTTTTCAACGAGTGATAGAAATGTATGCCTGGCAGTTGGCTACTGATTCCCACAGGGGTACTCCTGCTGGCCTTTTTAGTCGTCAGCCTGGTGCTCACCCGCGCACGGCAACGACAAGCAGAGATAAAATGCGACGGTCTGCTCCAACGCTCTAAAGCCGAACGAAAACGCCTGGACGATCTGATCGCGAATGTTCCGGGTGTCGTTTGGGAAACCCGCATCGATCCCACCAATCAGCAACACAAAACGACTTTCGTCAGCTCGCAGGCCGAGAGGATGCTCGGTTACTCACCGCAGGAGTGGCTGGACACTCCTAACTTCTGTTTGCAGCTTGTGCATGACGAGGATCGTGAAAGAGTCGTGGCGGAAGTCGAGCAGGTGCTCGCCGGCGCAGACCATGGTGTGCTGCAGTTTCGCTGGATCGCGAAGGACAAGCACATTCTCTGGGTGAAGGCCCAACTGGCGCCGGTGAAAAATGAAGCCGGCCGGATCGTCGGCACTCGCGGCGTCACGATCGACATGACCGAGCAGCAGTTGGCCGAAGTAGGCCGCCGCCAAAGCGAGGAGAAGAACCTCGCGATTCTCGAAGAGCTGCAGCGAAACGAAGAACGGTTTGCCAAAGCGTTCCGAGCCAATCCGCAGCCGATGTCGCTGACCACGCTCAGCAACGGCCGCTACCTCGACGTCAACGAGAGCTTTCTCGCCATGAGTCGTTACACCCGCGAGGAAGTGATCGGCCACACGTCGCTGGAGTTGCGAATTTGGGAGACTCCGGACGACCGCGCTCAATTTGTTAAGCGCTTGAACGACCTCGGATCGCTGGTCAATTTCGAGACGAAGTTTCGCACCAAAGACGGATCGCTGAGAGTGTTGCTTTCATCGGCAGAGAAAGTAGAGATAGGCGGCCAGATCTGCTTGTTGATCGCCTCGAGCGACATTACCGAGCGCATCGAGGCGGAACTCGCACTGCGCACTGCGAACGACGAACTGCAGCAGTTGAAGAATCAGTTGGAGGCGGAAAACGTCTACCTCCAGCAAGAGCTGCAACTGGACGAGCGTTTCGGAGAGATTGTCGGCCAGAGCGACGCGATCAAATATGTGCTCTTCAAAATCGGGCAGGTCGCGCCGACTGATTCAACCGTTCTCATTACCGGTGACACCGGAACGGGAAAAGAGCTGGCGGCTCGCGCCATCCACGGAGCGAGTGCCCGCAAAGATCGGCCTTTAATCAAAGTAAATTGCGGCGCGCTCGCGCCGACGTTGATCGAAAGCGAACTGTTTGGCCACGAGAAAGGCGCATTCACCGGCGCCAGCGGCCGCAAGCAAGGACGTTTCGAACTCGCCAACGGCGGCACGATCTTTTTGGACGAGATCGGGGAACTGCCGCCGTCTCTGCAGGTGAAGCTGTTGCGCGTGATTCAGGAAAGCGAGTTTGAACGTTTAGGCGGCAGCAAGACGATCAAGATCGACGTCCGGATCATCGCCGCCACGAACCGCAATCTGAAACAGGAAGTCGAACAAGGCGCGTTCCGCGAGGACCTGTGGTACCGGCTGAACGTTTATCCGATAACGATGCCGCCGTTGCGCCAGCGCAAGGAAGACGTTCCGCTGCTGGTCGAGCATTTCGCGGCAATGTACGCCAAGAAGTTCGGCAAGACGATCCTGTCCGTTTCGCCCCGCACGATTCAGAGCTTGCAGGCCTACTCGTGGCCGGGGAACGTTCGCGAGCTGGCCAACGTCATCGAGCGCGCCGTCATTCACAGCCACGGCAGTGCGCTCCAGATTATCGACCAGTTCGAACAGTTACCTGCCGCAGCCCTCCCACCGACGCAGACGCTTGAAGAAGTAGAACGCGACTACATCATTCGCACGCTCGAAAACACCGGTTGGCGCATTGAAGGACCATTCGGCGCCGCGAAGATCCTGGGCCTCAATCCGAGCACCTTGCGAACGCGAATGGTGAAGCTTGGGATACAAAGGCATCGCGCCACATCCACTTAAGAACCACGAATCTATCTGCGTAATAACGCGACCAGCTACGTAATAACGCGAGCCGCGAAAAACCCGCCTCATCACACCGCGCATACGCACAGTTCCCGTGAAATAAAACGGGCCAGGGCACCCCGATGGCCAATGTCATTGGTGCGACGACGCACATAAGTTATTCATACTACAGGGACAAAATTTTTTAACTCGCTGGTGGGCACTTGTGCACGACGTTTGCAGTAGGTACCGACAACACAACGTTTGATTCGCCCCTCTCGTTGTTAGACCAAGTCACTAACACCCAAAAGTAAGTTTGCGGGGTGCGACCCGTTGAGCAGTCGTCTGTCTTTCAGCAGGCCCGACATGATTGTGAACACCACCCGAATTACAGTGACGCCGGAGAAGCGCACCGAGTTTCTGCAAACGGTCGGTCGGTTGCTCGATCCAATCAAGAGCGCGAAAGGGTGCCGCACGATCGACTTCTACCTTGATGTCACAGACGAGAACTCAACCCTGCTTATCAGTGAGTGGGAAACCGAAAAGGATTTGAACAACTACTTGAAGTCGGATGACTTTGCGGTGCTCCGTGGAGCGATCACGGTGCTCGGTGTGCGCAGCACCGAAGCGAAAGCCAATGTCGTGCAGCTTCAGCGCCGGCCGCAAGAATGAGAGAGGCGATGTCCAGTCCTAAACGCATCATCAGGCCCGTTCCCCGCGAAGTTGGCAGCGCGCCCGACGATTCGCTGCGAGCGATGATCGATGCGTGTGTTTCCAACGTCGCGGTGCTGGATGAGTCGGGATCGATCATGTACGCGAGCAAAGCCTGGTGCTTGCTCGAGCATGCCCACAACGCGCATCCGCGCAGCCCCGAAACGACGCTCTCATACTTCGAAAGCTGCCGGCGGTTTACGGAATCGGAGTTTGATAACGAGGGAAATATCACGCTCGCCGACGACATTCAGGACATTCTCTTCGGCAACGAGAAAGAGTTTCATCGCCAATATCAATTGCAAGCGACGGACGAACAGCGGCCTTTTGTCATGCACGCCGCGCGCTTGAACCTCCCGGGTTCGACTTTCCGCGTGCTGATCACGCGCGAGGAACTGCCGCTTGTTCGCGAAGACTTCCGCGACAGCAAAGAACGCCTGATCGAGCTGCTGGGAACAAAGATCGTCGCGTGGGAAGGCAACGTCGCGGGGCCGCAGTTCACTTACGTGAGCGAACACGCCGATGCGATGTTGGGTTATCCCGTAGCGCAGTGGTACGAGGCGGACTTCCTGTCGTCGCATATTCATCAGGACGATTTGTCGTGGGTGCTGCGGGCGTATGAAGAACAAACTCGCATCACTGAGCATTTCGATCTGACGTTTCGCCTCTGGGCGAGCGACGGAAGGCTGGTCTGGGTGCAGAACCTGATCAGTGTTTCTCAAAGCGAGGGCGCCCGGCGGATTCACGGTTTCATGATCGACGTCTCTGAGCGCAAGCGCGCGGAAGAATCGTTGAAAGATCTGGGCGGGCGATTGATTGCGGCCCAGGAGGAAGAGCGGCGCCGCGTTGCGCGCGAGCTGCACGACGATTTCAACCAGCGGCTGGCGCTGCTGTCGCTCGAATTAGAGCAACTCGGAAGGCAGATCGAGAAGCCGCTCGGCTTGATCCGCACCGTCGAACGCCTGCAAACGCAAGCGCAGGAGATCGCCGCCGAGATTCACCGGCTGTCCTACAAGTTGCATCCCTCGAAGCTGGACCATCTGGGACTGGCGGCCGCGGTCAAGAGTTTGTGTGCTGAGCTGACCCAAAGTGGAAAAGTAAGAGTTGAATTTCATCAATCCGGATTTCCGGCGGAGTTGAATAGCGACATAACCCTCTGTCTCTATCGCATCGCGCAGGAAGGATTGCGCAACTGCGTGAAACATAGTGGCGCGGAGTCTGCTCGCGTCGTGTTGACGAAGACCCAGAGTGCGGTTCGTTTGCTCGTTTCCGACAACGGCTGTGGGTTCAATACCAAGTCAGAGTTGATGGAAAAAGGCCTGGGCTTCATCAGCATGAAAGAGCGGCTGCACGTGCTCGGTGGGGAAATAAACGTCTATTCGAGGCGTTTCCGAGGCACTCGCATTGAAGTGTCGGTCCCCTTGAAACCAAAACCCGATCTTCCCCAGGGATCAAACTTAATCGCATTTACCAAATGACCCGATTATTGTTACGAACAATGGAGGTAATATGAAACGCCCCCGTGTCATCCTCGCTGATGACCACACATTAATCCTGGACGCATTGAAAAGCTTGCTGGAGCCGGAGTTTGAGGTGGTCGGCATCTTTGCCGACGGCCGGGCGCTCATGGAGGGCGCAGCGGCGCTCCACCCCAACGTCATCGTGCTCGACATCGGCATGCCGATGATGAACGGGCTGAACGCCGGCCAGCGACTCAAACAGGCAATGCCCCTCGTGAAGCTTGTTTACCTGACCATGAACCACGACCCGGACATGGCCGGCGAAGCTTTTCGTTTGGGCGCCTCGGCCTACCTGCTTAAGAACTCCGCGGCCACTGAACTGCAGAACGCCATTCGTGAAGTGGTGCGCGGTGGTTATTACGTAACGCCGCTGATGACGAAAGGAATGGACGGTTCCTACATCCAGAACTTCAAGCGCCGGAAGAGTAACACTTCACTCACGCTGCGCCAGAAGGAAGTGCTGCAACTGCTGGCGGAAGGCCGTTCGATGAAGGAAGTCGCCTTTGTGCTGAACGTGTCTCCGCGCACCGTGGCTTTCCACAAGTACACGATGATGGAGCATTTGCAGATCAGAAGCAGTGCGGAATTGATCGAGTATGCGATGCGCAGCGCGATCGTCGCTGCGTGAGCAGGAGGCACCCGGCGGCCGACCTGTCAGTTTTGCCAGTTTTACTGCGGCGCGAGCTCCTTACGATAGGCTCTGCGATAGTGGGTTGACTACGTTCGCAGAGCTTTTCGTTCACGTCATAACGAAGGAGTTCAAGTTTGGCGCGGGCTCGCATTTTAGTGGCGGATGATCACGAGGGAATACGCAACACGATTGTGTGTTTGCTGAAACGGGAGTTTGACGTCCTCGACGCGGTCGGCGACGGTCCAGCGTTTCTCGAAGCCGTCGATCGGTTGAAACCCGATGTTTGCGTGCTCGATATTTCCATGCCCAAAATGAGCGGGATCGAGATCGCGCAACGCATCAAGCGAAACCACGCGCGCATCAGGATCGTCTTTCTTACTCTGCACGACGATCGCGATTTCAAAACGGCGGCGCTGGCGACGGGAGCCGAAGGTTACGTAATCAAAGCGAAAATGAATGGCGACTTGCTGTATGCCGTGAACGAAGTGCTGGCCGGTCGCACATTTTGCCAACTCACTTAAAAGAAGCTCCCAAACCTTTCAGCCTCACCCTGATTCCACTCTCCAGCCGCCGAAGGCGATTCTCTTTGCGATACCGAAGATGGAACGCATACGACTACTGCTCGCCGACGATCACGTGATGTTCGCACAAGGACTGGAGAGCCTCCTGGGCGACGAGTTTGAGTTGTTAGGCAACGCGGGCAACGGCGAAGAGCTGGTGGCCGCCGCGATGCGACTTCAGCCTGATGTGATTCTCGTGGACATCTCGATGCCCGTGCTCAACGGCTTCGATGCGGTGCGGCGGATTCGGAAGGGTGGCAGCCAGGCGCGGATCATCTTTCTCACCATGCACGACGATGAGCGGCTCGTGGCGGAAGCCTTTCGTTGCGGCGGTTCGGGTTACATTCTGAAACAGGCAGCGGGCGATGAACTGGTGCACGCCATCAAGGCCGTCGCCGGCGGCAATAATTATGTGTCGCCGTTATTGACGAACGTGCCGGTCGGCCCCTCGCCGGTCATCGCTCACAAGAAGAACCTCACGCCGCGCCAGCGCGAGGTGCTCGAGTTGATCAGCCGCGGCCTGACGATGAAAGAGATTGCGGCCCAACTCAATATTTCCACTCGCACCGCCGAATCCCATAAATACGAGATGATGCAGGCGCTCGGCGTCGAAACTACGGCGGAGCTATTGAAATACTCGCTCAGGCTGGGACTGATCTCGTAAAATGCCCGCCAGCTTAAAGAGGAATCCGGACAGCCCAAGATGATCTCCCCCTCGCGCACGTTCTGTTTGCAGTTCTGGGTGTTGTGCGTCCT
>Ga0247688_1000403_pt1 | contig 13392 bp, 10 predicted proteins | sample CNK29_metaG_FD_182718 | JGI IMG/M metagenome (GOLD analysis project Ga0247688, IMG submission 182718) | Soil microbial communities from Purdue University Martell Research Forest, Indiana, United States - CNK29 | ecosystem: Environmental > Terrestrial > Soil > Temperate forest > Bulk soil...
ATCGCGGCCGTAAACGCCAACGCGACTACAAACCAAAAGAGCACGACGAGCAGTCTCGTCCCGATGTACGTCGGCGTCCAGTGCGGGCTGAACAGCCCGGTCGGGTTACGCATCATGCGGCGGAGCTCTTCCTGGTAACCCGCGTACATGATGGTCATGCTCTTGGGATCTCGCTGGGCCAGGGCGGCGGTGGCTTGATAAGTGCCACCGAGAACAATCACGTCGCCGCCGATGCGCGAGCCGGGGAGTTGAATTACCGAGCCGCCGATCGTTGCGACGTCGCCTTCGACCACGCCTTCTACAATCACGTCGCCGCCCAGCGACATCGCACCCTGTTTTACGGTGCCCGTGATGCGGACGGAGTTGCCTATTCCGAAGACGGTACTGTCAGACACGCCATTAACAAGGACCACGTTTTCGTTGGCGATTTCCGCGGGCGCGTTCTGCGCGTAGACCACCGTCATCAAGAGCAACGGCAAAGAGACGAGGGCAAGCAGGCGGCCCAAGAAACTGAGACGCGCGCGATCGGAGCAGTTACGACGCCGGTGATTCCAGGTGAGGCCGTTAACGAAGGCGACTGGTGAGTGAAGAACTGTAGTCACGAGCGCCCCCTTTTATTCGGTTGCGCCCGGGCGATGGTAATCAGAGATCAAGCGCGAGAGAGCAAAAACACCAACCGCGACCACAACGAGCCCCACCCCAAACGAAATCCGCTCGCTGATAATCTTGCGGCCGAACATCCGAGAGATCACTACGAATCCGGCGACACCATCGTAAGCAGAATTCAGCACGAAGCTGCCAATGCCGATCGCGCCCCTGACGAATCTACCCAAAATAACCAGGACGCTTTCGCGAGCAGTGGCGCTCAATAAGCCAAAACCCGTGAAGGCCAGGAACACGCAGATGACGATCGCCTTCCGGTGTTCCGCTGAACTGCGCACGCCGCGCATGTCGCTGCTCGCGCGCACGGCGATCACTTTCGAAAAATCTTCCGGCACGGGAAGGTCGACGCTGTTCGCGAAGGCCGCATCCAGTTCACAAACGAACACGCGATGCGCCCTGAGTTCCGCGCGACACTCGCCACAATCTTCCACGTGCTGTTCGAAAATGGCCGCCGCCACGTCGCTCAATTCCCCGTCGACGTAGGCGGCGATAAGATTTTTCTGGCAGATCTTTTGTCGGGCCTTGGTCATTAAATCCCCGTGATTCCCTTGTCGACAAACTGTTGCCGCATCGTCTCGCGCGCACGAAAGAGGCGGTTCTTGACGGTGCCGAGAGGCAAGCCTGTTACCTCGACGATCTCTTCGTAACTGAGATCCTGCGAGTGGCGCAGGATGATCAGTTCGCGATAGTTGGCCGGCAACGCTCGGACGACTGACTCGATCTCGTTGCGCCGTTCTCTGCGTTCGCTTTCCTGTTCCGGAGACAGGCGGGCACTCTCGATTGGCAGATCAAACGTGTCGCCTTCAGAGCCGGCGACGAGAGACTGTTCGCGAGTAGAGTTGCGACGGAGATGATCTACCGCGGCGTTGTGAGCGATCTTGTAAATCCAGGTCGAGAATTTGAACTCCGCGCGATAGCGGTTCAGCGAGTTGTAAACCTTGATGAAGATTTCCTGGGTCAGGTCGAGGGCCGATTCGTAATTGCCCACCATCCGATAAACGTAAGCGGAGATCGGCCGTTGGTAACGGCGCACCAATTCCTCGAAGCTGCCGTCGATGCCGTTGACGGCGGTCGCGACGAGGTCGCGGTCGCTAACCGTGGCCAAATCTCGTAAAAAAACAGGGGAAACGGAGGATGCCGAAGCTTTCATGATACCGGGGTGGTACGTTCGAGAATCCGCGTTTGTTTCAGGCGATCCGTGGCTTTACCACGAAAGGGTAGCCAAACCCGCCGGCGCCGCGATCGAGTCGAAATTAAACTCGTGATTGGGTAACTGCAACCCCAAATCGTGAGCCGCCAACGGCCGCAAATCGCCGCCGGTCGTTTCGTTCACGATCTCGCCGGCGCGTTCCTTGGTGATCCCCTCGCCGATCACCATCAAGCGTTGCAACGGCAAATAGTCGCCGGCCGCTTCAGGGATGTTGCGGTCACGATAAAAGAGCAGGAACCGGTAGAACTCGTCTTCAAACTCGCTTTCAGCGCAGGCCACGGTACGCACAATCAACGGGTGCCGGTCACGAAAGATCACGCCTGTAAATCCCTGGTTCGAACCACTCAGCAGCAACGAGTCACCGGCGCCACCGTGGCGCACGAGCCACTGCGCTTCGCCGAGATGTCGCGGCAGGATCAGGCCGACGCGCCAGCCCAGCAAGTCGAGCACGGCTTCGTACTCGGCGCGCACCGATTTCCTCACCGCGATCGCGAGATAACGATCTCGTCCTTGCGCATCCTTTTGCAGGCGTTCACGCGAAACGGACAGTTCTTCCACCGGCGCGCCAAACGCGCGTTCGATCTTCCAGCGCAAAATGTCGTGCAACTCAGCGCCTGATTGCGGTTGGCTTTCGAGCGTAAACACGGTCGTGCGCGTAGTCGTCTCCGGCAAACTGAGGGACCAACGCTTCTGGCGCAATAGTCCCGCGCTGGCGGCGAGATCGTTCAGCACGCCGGCGAGGGCCGGACCACTCTCGATGTTCGGTTCGTCAAAACTCGGACGGACCAGGGATGACGCGATGTTGGTGGTCGCGGCGCGCTTCAAGCGACAGGTGCTGCCTTTGACGCGGTCGAGTTGGACCACCGAAACGCCGCCTTCTTCAACGCCGATGGCCGCCGATGGATACCAGGGTTCGATTATGCGGGAAACAAGATTGGGCATAAGTTATTGCCGATTTTCGATTGCCGATGGCCGATTGAAGATTGCCGATTGAAGATTTCTCTGCCGCGAAGAGGTTTCTCGGTAAGACACGTTCGCGATCGCTGCGACAAAGCGGCAATCGGCAATCGAAAATCGGCAAGGTCCTCACCACGAACTGTAAGCCGAGCCGTCGCTCGACGTCTCGTCGGAAGCGCTGTGCAGGTCGGTAAGGCCCTGCTCGCCGTTCAATGAGTTGGGATCATCGCCCATCGTCGGGGCCCAGTCTTTCTGTCCCGTGAAAGGATCGACCGGAATCTCGCGCATGTAACCGCCACTGACAAGCTCGTCCAGCGACTGCGGCAGGCGTCCTTTATCAGCCGCATACTGATCGATCAGCGAACGCATTTTGAAGAGGTCGTCGCGCAATACTGCTTCGCGCGTGTGCATGATCGTCTTCTGATACTGCGGCAGCGTAACCGCGGCGAGGATGATGATGATCGAAATCACGATCATCAACTCGAGCAGCGTAAAACCATTCTGCGCGATCGACTGCCACCCGCGTCGTGGCTGTTGCAAATTACCAGTCACTGTACTTCTCTCCATTCAAGGCCGTCGCTTTCGATTTCGAGCGCACGTCAAAAACGTTCTCACCGCCCCACGAGCCCGCGTCAGCGGAATCGTAGCAGGAACGCAGGTCCCAATCCTTTTGGCCCGTTATCGGATCGATCGGCACGGCTCGCAGGTAAATCTTCTGCTTCGTCGACATCTGCCCGACTTTGGTTGCATCGACGCCTTGAACACCGACTCCGGCTACGCCGGCGCCACCGCGCGGAATCACATTGACGCCGTTCACGAGCGTGTCGAGATCCGGCGGGTAGTGATCGGGATTATCGACACCGAAGATCGTGCAATCGCTGATGACGACTTTGCTGCGCGGATCGATCGGTCCGCCCCCAACGCCCTGAAGGCCGCCACCTTGAAGCCCGCCGCCCTGAAGCCCACCGCCGCCTTGCAGTCCGGCGCCCCCGGTGCCGATACACTGCATGCCAATCGTATCGCGATGAAACTCATCGACGGCCATGCGAATCTGCCGCAGCGTGTCGCGCAGTTGTTGTTCCTTCTGCCGCCGCACCGAAACCTTTACCAGCGGTAACACGCCGAGCGTCATAATGGTTAACACCGTGACCACGATCACGAGTTCCATTAACGAAAATCCCTGCTCACGCTTCATAACGTCACGCTCAGAAGAAAGCGGCGACCGGTAGATTAAAACTCCGCTCATCCAGTCGCCGCATATATCGCGCTCTGCCTGACGGCAGAGACATCATTCCTTCACTGTCGCAGTGCCTTGAACGATCTCCGACACGACGTCGCGCGCGTCAGTCGCGACCAGGTGCAGTGTGTCCCTGACGAAGGTCAACGCCGCGTCGCCGGTACCGACGGCTTCGAGATCGATCAAGAGCAGCGGTCCCGATCCCTTGAACGATCCTTTATTCAGGGCGGAGATCGAGATCATGCAGAGGCCTTTGCCGTCAATCGAAGGAGTGAAGAGCGGTGCGTTATCGGTAGGCAACACCAGGCTGCCCGCGGTAACGCTGTTCACTTTCACGACCTTCGGATCAAACTTCAAAGCCACTAAGGCGAGACTCAAAGGCACGTCTGAATCGAGCTGAACGGCGTAACGACGTTTCTCGCCTATCTTCATCACGTCGTTGTCCTTCAGCAGGGTCAGATGCGCGACCCGATTCGCGCCTAACTTCGCATCGACTGACTTGATGTCCAGCGAAGCGTTAGTGGCCGCCGGCATCGAAGTCATCACTGCGTTCTGATTTATCGCGCCGCCCGGATTCACGGTTGCGACTTGCTCCGCCGCGCGATCGCTAATCAACGACTTCGGCGCCGGAACATAAGCCGGTAACTCTTCCACCTGTGTATTCGCGGCCGTTGCTTTTTCGACCGGCGGTTTCACTGGCGCCGGAGCCGGCGCTGCCTGGGCAGTAGTTGCCGCAGGAGTTTGCGTCGCTGGTTGCGTAGTCGTCGGTTGTATTGTCCGTTGCGTGTTTGGCTGCGCAGCGGGCGCAGTAGTCGGATTCGGTGCGGGTGCGGCAGTGTTTTGTGGCGCAGTGTTCTGCGCCACAGTCTGCGTCGAGTTAACGCCCTTCGCGACTTCAACCGCCGCGTCGGGAAGTTGCACTGCCGTATTACGTGGAATCGCGCGCGCGGCCGCAATCTGATCTTCGCGGTCCGCATCGCGAATCATCTCGGCGAGCGATCCGGTCGTTGGCGATTGCAACGTACCGCTGGGACGCATCTCTTCGTCACGCGGCGTCACGTTCGGCGCGCGCAACACGCGCGGCGTCACGCTGATCACGATATCCACCTGGCGCAGGTCGCGTGTCGGCGACGTAAACAAGCGGCCGATGAGCGGCAGCCCGCCGATGAAGGCGATGCCCTTGCGGCCACGTGCTTCGATGTCGGTCGAGACACTCGCCAGCATCATCGTTTTATTGTTCTGCACGCGAGCCGTACCCGTCATCGTACGTTCGGTAAACGTCGGCGTTAACGTGCTGGCGCCGAGTACGTCCTTCTGCTCGATGTTCATCTTCACTTGCACGTCGAGATTCGGAAATACCTGCGGCGTAAACTTGAGCGTCAAACCCGTCGGCTCGTAATTGATGACCGGGAAGCCGCCGCTCGGGAATGCACCGGTGCCCGGAATCGGCGTGCCCGTTTGCACACCGAACGGATAAGCCTGCGCGGTCTGCACCGGCACACGTTGCCCGATGCGGGCCTGAGATTCTTCACCGTTGAAAGCGTGCACCTGAGTGGACGCGATCAACTTCGTGTTGTCCATGCTGCGAAACGCACGCAACACTGACGGCGGAATCACGAGCGCTGCCGCCAACGCGGTCGGCACGCCACCAACGAGCGCCCCGAGGTTGACGCCTGCACCAGCCGCACCGTTGACCACACCGTTGTCGGTCAACAACGAGAAGCCCGGCGAACCACCGATACCCGTATCGACGGTCGTACCGATCTGGTTGCCGAACTGAAGCATGTCGTTCTTCGACACTTCATAGATATTGACGTCCATCACGACTTCCGCACGGTCTTTGTCGACGCTTTGCAGCAGTTCGCCGATGAGCCGCACGTTCTCAGCCGTGTCGCGCACGGTCAAACTGTTCGTCGCGTCGTCCGGCACCACGATCGTTTGCGGACGGCCGACTGACGGCGGAATCGCCTGCGTCACAAGCTGGCGCGCATCAGCGGGCTTCATGTTCGAGAGATAGAACGTGCGCAGCACGAGTTGTTGATACTGCGGGCGACGCGATTGCTCGGCGACGAGAATGGTGCGCCGGCTCAGTTTCTGGAAGAACAGTCCTTCCTGGAGAAACACATAGTCGAGAGCTTGCGCGGTCGTGACGTCTTTAAGGGTGAGATCGATCTGCCGCGACTGCGTGAATGATTGCCGATCAAAGATAACGTTAAGATTGAGTTGCTCGGCAAGACTGCGAATGAACGCTTTCAGATCGCCGGTGTAGTTGATGATTCGCAGTTGCTGGTTGCTGGCCACCGCGACATCCTGGCCGCTCGTGGCGGTCATGTTGCCGCCTTCAGGTACTTCAGCTCCCTTCGGCGTGCCGTTCCCATTTCCGTTCCCGTTGCTATTGCCGGGCGCGCGGCCGTCTTTGACCGCCTGCAGCCGCAGCATTCTATCCATCTCCGAAACAGCGAGTTCATTCACCGAGTCGTAGCCGTAGGCCTGGCGAAACGAGTTGAAAGCGCCGACGTAGTCGCCGCGCTCCGCGAGCGAACGCCCCTGCTGCATAAACGTCTGAGACGCGTTGAAAGCAGCACGCCGGAAGTGAAGCTGGTAGTTCACGTCCGAGGGGTCAGCCGCGAGAGCCAGCGTGAACTCCTGCGCCGCCTTGTCCCATTGCTGGGCACGCTCGTAGTCCATGCCGCGCTTGAAGTTTTTGTCGCCTTTTTTCGCAAAAGCCGTCATGGGTACGGCCAGGATGCTGAAGGCGAGTACAAAAGATATAAGGGTGCGAGTTCTACTATTGTTTCTCATGGCTACTTACTCGAGAGGTGGAAAGTTTAAAGCGACCCAATAATGCCGCCGTGACGCCCAAGTTGCAAGGTCAAGACGGCCAATTCCCTTACACGCGAGCAGTATATGTCAGTTCCGCTCTTTGCATTGTCGATTTTCGATTGCCGATTGCCGATTTTTCAAAAACTCGCCCCCTCGCTTAGGTCGAGGAAATCGGCAATCGGCAATCGAAAATCGACAATTCTGCGGTCGGGTGGATTCGATGCTAGCCGGGCTCGTGGAGTTCTTCGACAAACGTTACGCGGTTGATTTCGTGCAAGGTCGAAACCCCGGTGAAAACCTTCTGCAACGCCGACTCTCTCAGGCTCTTCAACCCTTCGGCTTCCGCCGCGCGGCGGACTTCCGAACCCGGTCGCCGCTCGACGATCATTTCGCGGATATTGTCCGACAAGTCCAGCAACTCGTGAATCGCCGTGCGGCCGCGATACCCGGTGTGGTTGCAGGCGTCGCAACCGACGTTCATATAAAAAGGACGCTCGCGAAAGATCTCCGGTTTCAGGCCGGCCTCGCCAAGCTCCATGTCGCTCGGCCGGTACTGCCGTTTGCAATACGGGCACAACATGCGAATCAGCCGCTGGGCCAACACGCAGTTCAAAGAAGAAACGAAGTTGTACGGCTCGACACCCATGTTCAGAAAACGCCCGATCACGTCGATCACGTTGTTCGCGTGGACGGTGGTGAAAACAAGGTGGCCGGTGAGCGCTGACTGAATCGCGATCTGCGCAGTCTCGGTGTCGCGAATCTCACCCACCATGATCTTGTCCGGATCGTGACGCAGGATCGAACGCAGCCCGCGATCGAACGTCAGGCCTTTCTTTTCGTTGACGGGAATCTGCGTGATGCCGTGCAACTGATATTCGACCGGGTCTTCAATCGTAACGATCTTGTCTTCCTCGTTTCTGATCTCGTTCAGCGCGGCGTAAAGCGTGGTGGTTTTGCCGGAGCCCGTTGGGCCAGTGACGAGCACCATGCCGTAAGGCTCGGCGATGTAACGGCGAAACTTTCTCAGGTCTTCTTCCGCGAAGCCGACGACGTTCAGGTTGAGATTGCGAAACTCCTCGTTGATCTGTTCCTTGTCGAGGATACGAATCACCGCGTCTTCGCCGTGAATGGTCGGCATGATCGAAACACGGAAGTCGACGTTGCGTCCTTTATAACGAACGCGGAAACGACCGTCCTGCGGCACGCGGCGCTCGGCGATGTCGAGTTCGGACATGACCTTGATACGCGAGATCAACGTCTGGTGATAGGCGAGGTCGATCGGATCGACTTTCGCGTAAAGCGCGCCGTCGATGCGGTACTTCACCTGCACTTCCGTGTCGCGTGTTTCGATGTGAATGTCAGAGGCGCGCGACTCCATCGCGTTGTAAACGATCGTGTCGACGAGCTTGATGATCGGCGACATCTCGGAATCGGTGGCGAGGCGATCGAGATCGAGCACTTCTTCGCCGTGCTCGGTTTCACGCACGAGCGAGATGCGAAAGCCGGAAGCCGCTTCCTGCAACACGCGCTGCGTGGTGTCGCCCTTGCGCAGGACGACTTCCACCGCGCCGGCAGTGGCAACGTAGGGAATGATGCGCGTGCGCAACGTGCTCGAGAGTTCGTCGAGCCGCTCGAGATCCGTCGGATCCGCCATCGCGATGTGCAGTCCCTTTTCGTCGCGCTTGAGGGGAACGAACTGGTGACGCACCATCAGATCGACGGGAACTTCCGTAAACAACTCGTAATCGATCGGCGATTCACGATCCGGCGGCAGCAGATCGACAAACGGCAGGCGATAACGGCGCGCGAGTTCTATCGCCGCCTTCATCTCCGGCGGCACATGATCGTCGCCCTTGTGGCCGTTCTCGCCCGCGGGTGGCACCGGCCTGATCAGTGGCTTGTCGTCTGGCGTAGTTTGGCTCATTAGTGGTGCGGGCCGGTTACCCCAGCGCCGTTCGAGATCGATTGAATGATTGGAAGGTAGATCGCGAGGAGAATCGTTACTACCACGCCACCCATCACGACAAGAATCGCAGGCTCAAGCGTGGTCGTCAACTGCTCTAATCGCACCTCCGATTCCGCGTCGTAGAACACCGCAACCTCATCAAGCATTTCGTGCAAACTGCCGGATCGTTCGCCGATGCCAATCATGTCGATCGCCAGCGGCGGCATCCAGCCGGCGGTTTCGAGACTCTCCGTAAATGAGCGTCCCTCGCGAATCATCGGCAGGATCGACGAGCTGCGGCGCCGCAGTTCCAGATTGGTAATCGACTCGGAAGCAATTTCCCACGACTCAACCAGCGTGATGCCGCCGGCGAGCAGCGTCGCGAGCGAACGCGTCGCCTGCGCCACGGAGAGTTGCACTGCCAGGCTGCCTGCCAAAGGAATCTTCAGAATCAGCGCGCTGATCTGAAGTTTGCCGGACGGCGTGCGCGACCAGAGAGAAATCACGATCGCGCTGACAATCACTAATGGGCCAAACCAAAAAATGTTTGACGACAGCCAGCGCGAGATGCCGACCACGATCTGCGTCACAGTCGGTAGCTCATTGCCGAACCCGATAAACAACTCCGACATGCGCGGCACCACGTAGATCGTCAAAAACGTGACCATGCACGCCGAGGCAAACAACAGAAACGTCGGATAAGCCAGCGCGCCGCGAATCTTTCGCCGCAGCGCAACGTTGCGGCGCATGTAGCTGACGTACCGGCTCAACACGTCGTCGAGTGCGCCCGATCGTTCACCGGCGAGAATCGACGCCGTGTAGATGCGCGGGAAAATCGCGCCTTGCGAGGCAAACGCCTGCGACAACGCGGCGCCACCGCGAATCTGTTCTTCAACTTCGCCAAGCACTGCGCGCAGACGCGTCGACGCCGCGCGTTTGCGCAACATCGAGATGGCCTGAAGTATCGGGATACCTGCTCGCACGAGTGCCGCGAGCTGTTGATTGAAGAGGAGAAAGTCGTTGGCTTTGACTTTGAGAGGACCGCCGCGGCCGAGCCGGGCCAACGAAGCGACGGCGGAAGTCTTCGGCGGCGTGACGTTGAAAACACGAAAACCCTCGCGTTCGAGGCGCGCTCGTGCTTCGTGAATACCGGTCGCTTCAATGGTGCGCGTGACGACCTCGCCGGCCGGCGTTCCTAATCGACAAATAAATTCTGCCATGCTTAAAATCCGCGGTTGAACCGATTGGCGAGTATAACACGCGTTGGTAAAAGGAAAGTTTCGCCAAAGAAACCACTCCCGAGGAGAATAAATGACGTCCCCTGCGAACCAAACTGCAAATGAAATCCCAGTCCAGGCTCAGATGCTCCAGTTCATTACTAACTTCTGGACCTCGCGAGCCGTTTACATCGCCGCTAAACTCGGCATTGCCGATCTGCTGAAATCAGGTCCGAAAACTGTCGAAGAACTGGCGCAAGCCACCGAGACGGATGCGTCGTCGCTCTACCGCATCATGCGCGCGCTCACGAGTGTCGGCGTCTTTAAGAATGGAACTGACCGAGTGTTTGCGTTAACGCCTATGTCCGAAGTGCTCGTGACCGATGCGCCCGGTTCAGTTCGCTGGTTCCTCATATCCGAACTCGGCCAGGAGCACTATCCGGCTTGGGGCAACCTGATGCACAGCGTGAAAACCGGCGAGATCGCTTTCGACGGCTTCTTCGGCATGGATATCTGGAAATATTTCGCTCAGAACCCCGAAGATGCTGGTGTCTTCAACGATTCAATGAGCGGAATGACCGCCGCCGCGAACGAAGCGATCTTGTCGCTTTATGATTTCTCGAAATTCAAGACGGTGGTCGATATCGGCGGCGGGCACGGCGGCTTAATCACGACGATTCTCAAGGCGAATCCGGAAGCAAAAGGCATCTTGTTTGACTCGCCGCAAGTGGTCGGCGGCGCGAAGCCGAAACTCGAACAGGCCGGTGTTGCGGATCGCTGTGAAGTTGTTCCGGGCGACTTTTTCGCGGCCGTGCCTGCGGGCGGCGATGCGTACGTCATGAAGTGGATCATTCATGACTGGGAAGACGAGAAGGCGATCACGATCCTGAAGAACGTCCGCGCACAAATACAGCCTGAAGGCCGGCTGATCATCGTCGATTGCATCGTGCCGGAAGGCGACGAGCCGCACTTCGCCAAGACCTTCGACCTGAACATGATGGTCATGACCGGCGGCAAAGAGCGGACGGCAGCAGAGTTTGAGAAACTGGTTTCGGCCGCGGGATTCAAGTTGCTGCAGGTAATCCCGACCGAACTTCCCACCGGCATCGTCGTCGCCGAACCTGCGTAAAAACCCAACCACAGATTACACGGATGATCCTCTGATCTGTGTAGTCTGTGGCTGAAACCCAAAGCTTGCGCGTGGCAGGGGCCTGTCCTAGAATGGCTCGGCCAACACAGCAACTGAAATGCGCGCGGCCCGTCTCCCCGTGAACTTTTCACGCTCCGATTCGAAGTGTCGGGCATCACTCGTTCCCAGACGAGCATCTGTGTTGACAGTTCCCTTACGAGCCTGACCGGTTTTTGGAAAAATTGAAGCGACGAATCGTAGCCGGGGGTGACATGCATTTACCTACTCGTTACGCCATCAAGATCATGGCGCTCTCCGTAGCCTTGCTTGCGGCGTTTACTTTTTCGCTCACGGTAAAGAGCGAAGCGCAGAACCAGGAAAAGCCGCCGGTTGCGACCCCGGCCCAAACGCCCGCGCAGACTCCCGCGCTAACGCCCCCCAAGGCCGAACCAACAGCCACGCCCGCGCCCAAGAAACTCGGCACCGAACTCGACGACCGCTCGCTGATTACCAACACCGACCTGATCACGCTCACAGTCACCGTTACCGACACCTACGGACGTTACGTCTCGGGCCTCAGCAAGAGCGCCTTCGCCGTTTTCGACAACAAGCAGCAACAGGAGATCACGTTTTTCAGTGACGATGATTCACCAGTGTCCGTCGGCGTGATTTTCGACGTCTCGGGCTCGATGAGCGGCGACAAAGTGAAGCGTGCGCGCGACGCCCTGAGCAAGTTCATTCAGACGAGCCACGATTCTGACGAGTATTTCCTGATTGCCTTCAACTCGCGCGCGCAGTTGCTCCTCGACCGCACACGCGACGGCGACTCGGTTCTCAACAAGCTTACGTTCGTGGAGACCAAGAGCCAGACTGCGCTTTACGACGCCTGTTACCTGGGCGTCGAGAAGGTTCAGCGCGGCGCCCATCCAAAGCGCGCGCTGCTGCTGATCAGCGACGGGCAGGACAATGATTCGCGCTACACGTTCAATGAAGTGCGAAAGCTGTTGAAAGAATCCGACGTGACGCTCTACGCGATTGGAATTTTGAGTGGCAGCGACGCCGGCAGCGCCCTCGGAATGGAAGGCCAGGGAGTGCTCGATGAACTATCCGGCGTCTCTGGCGGCAAGGCCTTTTTCCCCCGTTCAGCGGCCGAAATGGACGACATCTTCGAACAGATCGCGCTCGAATTGCGGCACCAGTATTCGATCGGCTACAAACCCGACGCGTTCCAGAACGACGGGAAGTGGCATCGCGTGAAAGTTAAGGTAACCCCGCCGCGGGGCTTGCCGCGCTTATTTGTCCGTTCCAAGGAAGGCTACTACGCCACGGCCGGAGCCCGTTAGCTTTTTCGTTTGTATTCTCTGTGGCTCTGTGGTTCAGTAAACAATCGGCAACGCAGTCTCGGCTCCGCCGCATCTGTCTAGCTGTGCGTGGAGTCGCTTTAGCGACATCGCTTGCCCCAGCGCTCCCGTTCCCTCGAGGGTTCGCGGAGCGCTTCGCATAACATGAGAAGAATTTTCGCAGTTTTGCTATTAGTTTGTGGCTTGATCGTCGTGGCCGTGAGCCAGGATCGGCCGCGCAATGCGCAACCCGCGAGCGCCCAGCCGCAAGCGACTCCGACGCCGCAGCGCCAGGATCGCCCGCCCACACTCGGCGAGCCGCCGCCGGTGCCGAAGCTCAAGCCGACGCCTACGCCAACGCCGCCGGAAACACTCGACCCCGACAGCATCGTCCGCGTCAACACCGATCTGGTCCAGCTTCACGTGCGCGTGATCGATCGCAACAACAAGCCCATCAACGACGTGCCGCAGAACGCGTTCCACGTGTTTGAAGACGGCGTGCCGCAGCCAATCGAAAACTTTTCGCGTGAAGAAGTGCCGATCAGCTACGGCCTGGCAGTCGACACTTCGGGTTCGCTTCGTTCGCAGTTGCAGAGCGTTATCGATGCCGGCAAGACGATCATCAACAGCAACAAGTCAGGCGACGAAACGTTTCTCGTTCGCTTCATCAGCAGCGACAAGATCGAGACGGTGCAGGACTTCACGCCGAACAAGGATCTGTTAATGGACGGCCTCGACAGTTTTTACGTTGAAGGCGGCCAGACCGCGATCATCGATGCCGTCTATCTCTCCGCCGAACACGTTTCCGAATACAAGCGAGGAGACGAGGGCGACCGGCGCCGGCGCGCTTTGATCGTGATTACGGACGGCG
>Ga0247688_1000404_pt1 | contig 13351 bp, 3 predicted proteins | sample CNK29_metaG_FD_182718 | JGI IMG/M metagenome (GOLD analysis project Ga0247688, IMG submission 182718) | Soil microbial communities from Purdue University Martell Research Forest, Indiana, United States - CNK29 | ecosystem: Environmental > Terrestrial > Soil > Temperate forest > Bulk soil | place...
GCAGGTGGCGAGGGGAGGGCGGACGGTGCCGATCGGGCGCGGAGTGAGCAACACGGAAGTGTACGTGCTGGATGAGGGGCAGCAGTTGGCGGGAGTGGGAGTAGCCGGGGAGTTGTATCTGGGCGGAGCGGGGTTAGCGCGGGGATATCTGGGACGAGCAGAGTTAACGGCGGAGCGGTTTGTGCCGCATCCGTATAGTGCGACGGCGGGCGCGCGGTTGTACCGGACAGGAGACCAGGTGCGCTGGCTGGAGGGTGGGGTGTTGGAGTTTCTGGGGCGGCGGGATCAGCAGGTGAAGCTGCGCGGGTTCCGGGTGGAATTAGGCGAGATTGAAGCGGTCTTGAAGCAGTACTGGGCCGTGGCCGAGGCGGTAGTGGTGACGCGGGCGGAAGCGGGCCAGCTACGGCTGATAGCTTACGTAGTGCCGGAGGAAGGAGTAACGCCGAGCGGTGCGGAACTCTACAGCTATCTGAAAGAGAAGTTACCGGACTACATGGTGCCGAGTGCGTTTGTGGAGTTGGAGCGGCTACCGCTGACGAGCAGCGGGAAAGTGGACCGGCGGGCGTTGCCGGAGCCGGAGTTTGGAAGAGGAGAGGTACGCGCGGAGTATGTAGCGCCGCGGACGCCGGTAGAAGAGTTGCTGGCAGGGATCTGGGCGGAGGTGTTGCAGGTAGAGCAGGTAGGCAGCGACGACAACTTCTTCGCGTTGGGGGGACACTCGTTGCTGGCGACGCAGGTGATGTCCCGCGTGCGCGCCGCTTTCCAAACAGAACTTCCGGTGCGGCGATTGTTCGAAGCACCTACCATAGCAAGCCTGAGCGAAGCGATAGAACGGCAAGTCAGTAGAGGACGTGAGCTCAAAGAATCAGCAATCGAAAAGATCAGCAGAGATGACTCTCTCCACTTGTCGTTTGCGCAGCAGCGATTGTGGCTAATCGATCAACTCAATCCTGGGACCATCTCCTACAACATACCGCTGGCAGTGCGGCTGCAAGGGAGCATTAATACAGATGCCCTCGCGCAAGCGTTAACCGAAATGCACAAGCGACATGAGGTGTTGCGCACTGTATTCGCTCTGGAAGCAGACGGTCCGGTTCAGATAATCCAACCCGTAAGAGAAATCGAAGTAGAGATAGTCGATATTGCTGAATTAGACCAAGCGGAACGTGACGCGGCAGCGCAAAGGTTGATAGAGCAGGAATCAAGGCAGCCTATGAATCTCGCACGTGGCCCCCTGCTGCGATACAAGCTCTTGCGACTTGGACCAGAGAACCATATCGCGCTGCTGGTCATGCATCACATCATTTCCGATGGTTGGTCCATGGGCGTAATGCAGCGCGAATTGGCTGTCTTGTACGAAGCGTTCGCGACCGGTAAACCATCACCACTCACGGAGCTGCCGATTCAATACGCCGATTACGCAGTCTGGCAACGAAAATGGTTAGAGGGAGAGATACTCGAGGCGGAGCTGCGCTACTGGAAACAGCAGATGAAGGATGCGCCGCCAGTGCTGGAGTTACCTGCCGATCATTCGCGACCAGCAGTCCAAAGCTATCGCGGGGCAATGGAATCACTCGAGTTCAGCGCCGAGCTGAGTGGGCAACTCAGGCAGTTGAGCCGGCGGGAGGGCGTCACCCTATTTATGACTTTGCTGGCCGGCTTCTACACCCTGCTGCATCGATATAGCGGCCAGGCAGATATTGTTGTGGGAACGCCGATCGCGGGCCGCAACCGGGTAGAGATAGAAGAATTGATCGGGTTTTTCGTTAACACGCTCGTGTTGCGTGCGAAGCTCTCCGGAGCTCAGACATTTCGTGAGCTGTTGCATCAGGTACGCGAGGTAACGCTCGCGGCTTATGAGAATCAGGATCTGCCTTTTCAAAAATTAGTAGAGGAGTTGCAACCCGAGCGGACCAGAAGCAGATCACCACTGTTCCAGGCGATGTTTACACTGCAGACCGCGCCGACGCCTGAAACCAAGTTGGCCGATCTTGGAATGCTGCAGCTGACAGCAGAGACAGGCACCGTAAACTTTGATTTGAGCTTGATCATGGAGGAGAGCAGACAAGGCGTGGGCGCCTCGTTGCGGTACAACACGGATCTGTTTGAGCGGGAGACGGCGGTACGGCTGCTGCAGAGTTATGCGGTGTTGTTGGCAGAGGTGGTAGTGGCGCCGGATCGGGCGATCGGGCGCGTGAGTCTGCTGAGCAGCGCCGAGCGAGAACAAATACTGAAAGCGTGGAACGAGACGGCGGTAACGGCGGCGGTGGAGCTGGCCTGCGTGCAGGAGTTGTTCGAAGCGCAGGTGGAGCGGACGCCAGCAGCGACAGCATTGGAGTTTGCCGGGGCGAGCTTAAGCTATCGGGAGTTGAACGAGCGGGCTAACCAGTTGGCGCATCATCTGCGGAACCTGGGAGTAGGACCGGAAGTTTTGGTGGGGGTGTGCCTGGAGCGGGGCATGGAGTTGATCGTTGCGCTGTTGGGAGTATTGAAGGCAGGCGGTGCGTTTGTGCCCCTGGATGCGAACTATCCGGCAGCGCGTTTGGCGTTCATGTGTGCAGACGCAGAGTTGCGGTTGGTGCTGACGCAACACAGCCTGCAGGAGCGAGTGGCGTTGGCTACTGAAACGCAGGTGCTATGGGTGGATGAGGAAGGGGAGACGATCGCAAGCCAGCCGCGAGAGAACCTGGCCGGGAGCGTGACGGCGGATAATTTAGCGTACGTGATTTACACCTCTGGTTCGACGGGACAGCCCAAGGGAGTGGCGGTGGCTCATCGCGGAGTTGGGAACCTGGCGCAAGCGCAGGCGGCGGTGTTTGAGGTAAGCAGGCAGAGCCGAGTATTGCAATTTGCGTCAGTGAGTTTTGACGCCGCAGTTTCGGAGATCTTCAAGACCTTGTTGAGTGGAGCGACGCTGTGTTTGGGAACGAGTAATTCTTTGCGGCCGGGAGCAGAGCTGTTAGAGGCGTTGCGGCGCGAGCGGATCACGACAGTGACGTTGCCGCCCTCGGTATTGGCGGTGTTGCCGAGTGAGAGCTTGCCGGAGTTGCGCACGGTAGTGAGCGCCGGAGAAGTGTGTGGGACCGAGTTGGCAGCGCGTTGGAGCGGTGAGGAGCGTAAGTTTCTGAATGCGTATGGCCCAACGGAAGTGACGGTCTGCGCGACCATGAGCGAGAGCCTGAATGGCAGTAGCAAGCCATCGATTGGGCGGCCCCTGGCGAATACGGAAGTGTACGTGCTGGACGAGAATCTGGAGCCGACGCCAGTGGGGGTAGTGGGAGAGATATATGTTGGAGGAATGGGAGTGGCGCGTGGGTATCTGGGTCGGCCCGAGCTGACAGCGGAAAGATTTGTGGCGCATCCCTATGCGGTGCGTGCAGGGAGCCGGCTCTATCGGACTGGAGATCTAGGTCGCTTCGGAGCGGACGGGAACTTGGAATACGTCGGCCGAGTAGACGAGCAGGTAAAGGTGCGCGGGTATCGCATAGAGTTGGGAGAGATCGAATCGGCGTTGGGGCAACATGCGGGAGTGGAGGAGGCCGTGGTGCTGGCGCGCGAAGATGAGGCGGGAGAGAAACGGCTGGTGGCGTATGTGCGGAGTGAGAAGCCGGCAGAGTTAAAGGAGTGGCGCGAGTGGCTGGGGCAGCGGTTGCCGGAATACATGGTGCCGGCATCACTGGTCGCCGTGGCGGAGTTTCCGTTGACGAGCAATGGGAAAGTAGACCGGCGGGCGTTGCCCGCGCCGGTTGAGATGGTGACGGCGGCGGGACCCGTGTACCTGGCGCCGCGGGATGAGTTGGAGCAGAAGTTGATGGAGTTGTGGCAGCAGTTGCTGCGGCTGGAACAGGTGGGAGTGAACGATGATTTCTTCGCTTTCGGTGGCGACTCACTCAAGGCAGCGGTGCTGATCAATCAGTTGCAGGAATTCCTGGGCGAGTACGTGTATGTAGTGGCCATCTTCGACGCTCCTACAGTAGCGAGGCTGGCCGTCTACTTGCGCCAGCATTATCCCGCTGCTGTCAGCAGAATCTTTGGTTCGCTTGAACTCACTACTACCCGTACCAAGCGAATCAATCGAGCCAAGCTAGCAGAGTTCAGAGAGTTGATTTCCACGTCTAACTCTAAGACAAAAACCGCTGCCGCAAGCAGTGGCGACCCGGAAATTCAAAAGTCTTAACAATCGTAATCATGAGCGGATCAGCCACTACAGTGGGGTTAAAAAACCCCCCTGCCGTTTTCGTCTTGTCGCCGCCGCGCTCCGGCTCAACGCTGCTGCGCGTAATGTTGGGAGGTCATCCGGAATTATTTGCGCCGCCGGAACTGGAACTGCTGTCGTTCAAGACACTCGCGGAGCGCAAAGCAGCCTTCGGAACACGCAACAGCTTTTGGCTCGAAGGCGCAGTGCGTGCGGTGATGCAGCTCCAGAACTGCGGCGCCGAAGCAGCGAAGGAGATCATTGAGCAGTGCGAGGCGAAGCAGCTAACGACGCAGGAGTTTTATCGTCTGATGCAGGAGTGGCTGGGCAAGAGAGTGCTGGTCGACAAGACTCCCTCTTACGCGCTGGATGCAGCGATCCTGCAGCGAGCAGAGAGCAGCTTCGCCGAGGCTCGTTATCTTCACTTAATAAGACATCCCTACGCGATGATCCGCTCGTTCGAAGCGGCGCGACTCGAACAAGTTTTCTTCCGCCATGACCACAATTTTAGCCGGCGAGAGTTGGCAGAGATGATCTGGTTGGTGAGCCAGGAAAACATTCTGGCGTTTCTCGCTGGTGTGCCGGCGACCCGTCAATATCAAGTGCGGTTCGAGCAATTGGTGCAAGAGCCTGAACGAGCCCTGCGTGGAATCTGCCAGTTTCTGGGACTGGAATATGTAGCAGAGATGGCGACGCCATATAGCGAGGGAGCGCAGCGCATGGTGGACGGAATTCATCCCTTCTCGAAGATGCTCGGCGATGTGAAGTTTCATGAACATCGGAGTGTGGATGCAACAGTCGCCGAAAGATGGAAGACACAACTCGAGCCAGAAGATTTGCTGGCGGAAGAAACCTGGGCCATGGCTGAACGGCTAGGGTATCGCAGAACCGAAGCGGAAGATCTGATGCAGGCGGTCAACAAGCAGGACCAATGGACACCGTTGGTCGAGCTGCAACGCGGCGGTGACCGCCGGCCCCTCTTTTTTGTGCATCCGGTCGGCGGAAACGTCTATTGCTATCTCGAGTTGGCCCGACAGCTTGGGCCGGAGCAACCATTCTATGGTCTGCAAGCCCGAGGGCTGGCCGAGAACCATGTTCCCCTCGCGGAAGTCTCGGCGATGGCGAGTTATTACGTTGAGACATTACGTAGCCAGTGGCCTGAAGGACCATACATGTTAGGGGGCTGGTCAATGGGTGGTCTGATTGCTTACGAGATGGCGCAGTTACTGCGGCTGCACGGAGAGCAGGTTAACTTGCTCGCCCTCGTGGATTCTGGTCCACCTTCAGAAAAACAGAAACAGGAGTTGTTGGATCCGCGGACACTGTTATGTGCCTTCGCTTTGGATCTCGGTCTTTCGGCAAATGATCTTACCTTTCTGAAAGACCGTCACTTTGGACCAGAGTCCGAGAACCAACACCTGGATCGTATCTTGGAAGCCGCAGTGACCGCGAAAAGACTCCCGGTGCGAATCGATCGTGCTCAGCTCCTGCGCCTGTACAACGTCTTCAAAATTAATGCCCAGGCCGTTCGCGGCTATTTCCCCCGCAAGAGTTCAGTCCAGGTGACGCTTTTCAAAGCGAGCGAAACGTTATCGCCCGGAATGGACCAGTCATCGCAGTGCGAAGATCCAACTCTGGGTTGGCATCAGATCGCCGCAACAATAGAAGTTCACAACGTGCCTGGACATCATTTTAATCTCCTGCGCCAGCCACAGGTCGTCGCACTTGCCGAACAACTTCGAGCCTGCATACCAACAAAGGAAAGGGAGACTGGATGAAACTCATTAGCTTTTTCATCCGTTGCTCTAAAAGCGCTGCTTACTCCAAGCGAATGCTCTGGCTGGTGATGATTGCCGGTGCATTGGGTGGTATCTCTAACACAATTGTCCTGGCTCTGGTCAACCGAGCTTTGCACGGACAGATATCGGCTGTCTCGGTTCTGGCCTGGCTCTTTGTCACGATGTGCCTTGTTGCGGCCGGCAATAAAATACTCTCGCAGATCTTGTTGGTTCGCTTCTACACCCGAACGGTTCTTAATCTGCGCATGCAATTAAGCCGGCAGATGCTGCAAGCGCCTTTGCGACACTTGGAACAAGTCGGTCCGCATCGTTTGCTCACCACTTTTACCGAAGACACGATGATCATCACCAATGCACTGGTCCAACTACCTACGCTGTGTACCAATCTGGTGATTGTGGCGGGCTGCCTGACGTTTATGTTGTGGTTATCGCCGGCATTATTTCTGCTCGTGCTCGGCGCTGTGGCACTGGGCGCGTTGAGTTATCATCTGATGGAAAAAAGGGCGAGTCGCTCATTTAAGGCTTCCCGTGAATCGTTGATTGAGCTGGTCAAACATTTTCGCTCACTGATTGATGGCAACAAGGAGCTCAAGCTGCATCGGGAACGCCGCGATGAATTCTTCACCCAGGACCTTGAGGCCACAGCCCAATCCGTAGCCCGTCATCGGGTGGCCGCCACCACTGCTTACAGCATCGCCGGTAACTGGGGTGAGATCCTTATCTTTCTCATGATCGGGCTGCTTCTCTTCGTGTTTATTCCGCGACAAGGTCTCGATTCGCAGGTCGCCACTGGCTACTTGATTGCCATCCTCTATATGACTTCGCCGATGCACTTTATCCTGACAACATTCGGTGTGGTGGGCCAGGCCGAAGTCTCGATCAATAAGGTCGACGAGCTGAAACTGTCGCTGGAATCTCGCATTAGCGAGCCACTCGCTACACCGCCAACAGACAAGGTCGAGCTCTGGAACAATATTGAGTTGTGCGGGGCCACGCATAGTTATCATCGGGAGAAAGAAAACTCTGTCTTCACTCTCGGCCCGGTTACACTCTCTCTGACTCGCGGCGAAATGCTTTTTGTTACCGGTGGCAATGGCAGTGGAAAAACAACCCTGGTCAAGCTCATTGCCGGACTTTACATTCCTGAAGCAGGCTCACTCTTCCTCGACGGCAGTGAAGTTAACGATGACAACAGAGATCATTACCGCCAACATTTCTCAGTAGTGTTCTCGGATTTCTTTCTCTTCGAGAAACTGCATGGTCTGGGAAAGGTTGATAAGCAGGCGCAGGAGTATCTGGCGCTGCTGCAACTCGATCACAAAGTACAGGTCAAGAACGGCCGGCTTTCCACGACTGATCTCTCTCAGGGCCAGCGCAAACGCCTCGCTTTGCTAATTGCTTACCTCGAAGATCGTCCCATTTATATCTTCGATGAGTGGGCTGCAGATCAAGATCCTCAGTTCCGGGATGAGTTCTATTACCACTTGTTGCCGGATTTGAAAGGCAGAGGAAAGACGGTGATTGTGGTTAGTCACGACGATCGTTACTACCATGTCGCCGATCGTCTCATCAAGCTCGATTATGGTCGAGTCGAATTGGACCAAACAGCCCCTCAACCGAAATACCTGACAGCAGAAAAAGTGGTTTCCACTACTCCTTCAATCGTGTGAATTGCTAGTCCGCCTTCGCCAATAAAGTCACACCAGGTCAACAACCGCGTCTTCGCCTTACAGTGGGGATTCCTATGTACAACATCGCGCTGATCAATATGCCGTTTGCTAATCTATCGATGCCTTCAATTGCCCTGACGCAGTTGAAAGCAGTGGTCGAGGATCGGTTCAAGGAGCAGGTGTCAGTCGAATTGCTCTACTTGAATCATGAATTCGCCAATTATCTTGGCCTGAATCTGTACGACCTGATAATTAGTTCGCCGGAGTCGCAGAACGCCGGCCTCGGAGACTGGTTCTTTCGTCAGATCGCCTTCCCGGATCTACCCAACAATGCCGGCATCTATCTCTCGCGGTACTTTCCGTTTCACACGGATCAAATGAATAGGCTTAAAGGTCAGATCCTGGAAAAGCGCCGTGGATTGGAGAGCCTCTTTGACCGGCTGATTGCCAAATACAGTTTGGATCAAAAGGATCTGGTGGGATTCACCTCGATGTTCATGCAGAACGTTGCCTCGTTCTCGTTGTCAAGAAAAATCAAAGAGAAGAACAAGGACGTTACCATAGTTATGGGCGGCGCTAATTGCGAATCGCCGATGGGCCAGGTGATCGTCCACTACGCCGAGCCGATTGACTATGTATTCTCGGGACCTGGCCTGAAAAGCTTTCCGGAATTTGTGGAACATCAGTTGGCCCAGGAGCCCTGGAAGAGTGGTTCGATAAAAGGAGTCTTCACCAAAAAGAATTGCTTGTTTAATTCAGGACCGGACGCAATTGGCGAAGAGCTGAGCATCGACGTTCCTATCGAGCTCGACTACCGGCCATTTCTGAGCACTCTCGACGGAAACTTCCCCGGGAGCAAGATCGATCCCATATTGTTGTTTGAGACGTCACGCGGTTGTTGGTGGGGTGAGCGCGCCCATTGTACGTTTTGTGGGTTGAACGGAACGACCATGGGTTACCGGGCGATGAACCCTGATCTGGCAATCAAGCAGTTTGATTCACTCTTCAAATTTGCGCCAAAGGTATCGCGTTTGGATGCGGTCGATAATATCCTCCCGCGGAATTACCTCACCGATGTATTGCCTTTCGTTCAGACGCCTGAAACTGTCGAAATATTCTACGAAGTGAAAGCTGACTTATCGCAGTTGGACGTTCAGACTCTGGCCCAGGCGCGGGTCAAACATATTCAGCCAGGAATTGAATCATTAGCTACCTCCACCTTGAAGTTGATGAAAAAAGGAACCTCTGCATTTCGAAACCTGGCGCTCCTCAAATTCTGTGCGATCTATGACATTGAGCCGGCCTGGAACCTGCTCATCGGCTTTCCGGGTGAAGGCGAACCCGTCTACAAAAAGTATCTTGACGATCTGCCATTGCTGGTCCATTTGTGGCCGCCGAGTGGTGTATACCCGGTGCGCTTTGATCGTTACAGCCCTTACTTCATGAAAGCTGCTGAATACGAACTGGACCTTCACCCGTTGGATTACTATCCGTTAATTTATCCATTTCCGCAGGACGCGCTCGATGAGCTGGCTTACTACTTTAGCGATCTGAAGATCGATGCCGAGTACGCCCAAACCATGTCCAAGTGGATCGGTAGAATCAGAGAGAAAGTCGATCACTGGAAAGAGTGCTGGAAGAACGAAGGCGTGCCTCCGAAACTCCTCCTCCATGAGAATGGTAATCAAAGCGTGGTCCATGATTCGCGATCGAAGGAAGTCGCGGAATATCCACTTGGAGAAATTAGCACCCGGGCGTTGAGATATCTGGCCGTCAAACCTCGGGATGTGGTTGATCTGAGTAGAGAGTTTCGTGATATTCCCGGTTTTGACGCTAAAGAGGAAATCGCTTCTTTCAAGCAAAAAGGATTAGTTTTCGAAGAGCACGATCGCTTCTTTAGCCTCGTTATCGAAGCGCGCCATCATGGTTCGAATGGCGCCGCTTAGTCCTTCGCCACCGGCCCACCCGCAACGCAAGTGAGTACACAATACCGTACGTTGATCGATGTACTTCGTCGGCGAGCAGGTGAGCAATCTGAAAAGCTTGCTTACACCTTTCTCAACGATGATGGAATAGAGACGAGCAAGCTCACTTATGGAGAGCTTGACCGGCAGGCACGCGCAATCGGCGCGCTGCTGCAACGGACGATTACTCAGGGGGATCGCGTTCTGCTTTTCTATCCCCCCGGTCTGGAATACGTCGCCGCCTTTTTCGGGTGTCTCTACGCCGGCGCGATCGCTGTTCCGGCATATCCACCCAGACACAATCGAAACCTGCTCCGGCTGCAAACGCTGCTCAAGGATGCAGAGCCCACAGTGGCTCTCACGGAATCGCGTATTCTATTGCGACTGGCACCAGAGACTGCGAAAGACTCACCTTTTGCAGCACTCACCTGGCAGGTTTCGGACAACATCCCGCAAGGCCTGGAACATGATTGGCACGAGCCCGATCTCACCGATCAAACATTAGCGTTGCTCCAGTACACCTCGGGCTCTACGTCAGCACCGAAGGGAGTCATGGTAAGCCATCGCAATCTTTTGCATAACGAGCAAATGATTCAGACGTGCTTCCAACAAACCGAGGAGTCGACCATTGTCGGTTGGCTGCCGCTTTATCATGACATGGGATTGATCGGAAATGTCATTCAGCCACTGTACGCCGGCGCGCTCTGCGTACTCATGTCACCGATGACCTTTCTCCAGCGGCCCTTGCTGTTGCTAGAGACGATTTCCCAATACCGCGCCACTACCAGTGGCGGCCCCAACTTCGCCTACGATCTGTGTGTCCGCAAAATCAACGAGGAACAGAAGGCTCGACTGGATCTGAGTAGCTGGAAGGTGGCTTTCAACGGCTCGGAAACCATTCGTTCAGAGACACTGGAAAGCTTTGCCGCGGCTTTTGCGCCTTGCGGTTTTCGACGCAGCGCTTTCCATCCCTGCTACGGACTGGCCGAGGCCACGTTGATCGTATCCGCCCGGCAATACGATCAGGAGAATAAAGCTGCACGTGGAATGGTTGGTTGCGGTAGGGGCTCGGCGGATCAGGACATCGTCATTGTTGACCCTGAGACTCGCAAACGTTGCGCGCCCGATCAAGTGGGAGAAATCTGGGTATCAGGACCAAGTATCGCCCAAGGCTATTGGAACAATCCGGAAGAAACTCAGCGCACCTTCCAGGCTTACCTGCCGGACACTGGCGCAGGCCCGTTTCTACGTACCGGCGATCTGGGGTTCTTGCAGGACGGAGAACTCTTCATCAACGGTCGTTTGAAAGACCTGATCATTATTCGTGGGCTTAACTATTACCCCCAGGATATAGAGCTCACGGTTGAGAGATTGCATCCGGCATTGAAGACCGGATCTGGTGCCGCATTCGCCATCGAAGCTGACGGTGAAGAACGGCTGGTGATCATTCAAGAGGTGGACCATCTTGAGCCGGAGCAGGCCACCGCACTCATCGACGGCATTAAAGAGCAAGTGGCCAGGGAACATGAACTACAGACCTGGGCCGTTGTCTTAATCCGTAAGGGGACGATTTCGAAAACTTCCAGCGGCAAGCTGCAGCGATATGCCTGCCGAAATTCGTTCTTATCCGGAACTCTCAAGGTGGTTGCAGCATGGCAAGCACCCGGCACTCTCACAGACGAGAATGAGAAGGCCCCCGCGTTCCCGTCACATAGCCTGGCCGTCATCGAGACATGGCTACGATCCCAGATCGCGACGAGATCAGGCATCGATCAGCAGAAGATCGATCTGAATCAACCAATCGCTTGTTGCGGTCTTGACTCGCTGATGTCAATCGAGTTGGTGCACTCGATCGAAGCCACTTTCGGGGTGGTGATTCCTTTTACTCTGATGCTTGATGATTCCAGCATCAATGATGTCGTTGACCATGTAGTTGCTCAGTTGCAGACCTCGGTTGTATCTCCTCGAACGGCGCCACTCAGACGTCCGGCAGATGGCGGCGAGTGCCAGCTCTCTCACGGTCAGCAAGCTCTATGGGTCTTGCAGCAAATACAACCTGAGAGCGCTGCTTACAACCTGAGCACTGCCGTAAGCGTTCGATCTTCTTTAGACGTGGATGCGCTGCGGCGAGCGTTCCAGGCGCTTCTGTCTCGGCATGTTCTGCTTCGCGGCACGTTCCCATCCTGCGAAGGTAAGCCCGTACTATTGGTCCACGAAGACAGTGTTCTGGACTTTTGCATTGAAGATGCCTGCGGCTGGAGCCAGCGAGCAATCGACGAGTATCTGAGTAGCGAAGCACATCGCCCGTTTGATTTGGAACACGGACCAGTGTTTCGGGTGAGGTTACTTAAGCGTGCCGATGCGCCTGTCTTGCTGTTGTGCGTGCATCACATTGTCGCTGACTTTTGGTCGCTTGGCTTACTGCTCCAGGAAATAGGAGAGCTTTATCAAGCAGAGCAAGCTCACGTCCCTTCATCGCTGCCATCACTTGGCGCGCAGTACACCGATTACGTATCTGCGCAGAACGAGTTATTGGCGTCGGAAGGAGAGCGCCTATGGAACTATTGGCGGCAACAACTCGCGGGAAAACTGCAGCCCCTTAACCTGTCGACCGACCGTTTTCGTCCGCCCGTCCAGACCTATTGCGGAGCAGCGCGACCCTTCAGCTTGAGTGCGGAGTTAAGTCAGCGACTAAAGGAACTCAGCAGGCACCGCAGCGCCACTCTTTATATGACTTTGCTCGCTGCGTTTCAGACGCTTCTCTATCGCTACACAGGACAAACGGATATTGCTGTCGGTTCTCCATGTTCGGGCCGGACGTGGCCCGAGTTCGACAATGTCATCGGTTATTTCGTTAACCCCGTTGTGGTGCGCTCGGATTTTTCAACGAATCCGAGTTTCGAGACATTCCTCGAGAGCGTGCGTCGCACGGCATTGGAGGCATTCAAACATCAGGACTATCCATTCGTGATGCTGGCAGAACGACTGTTGGGGGAGCGCGATCCAAGCCGGTCGCCGCTGTTTCAGGTGATGTTCATTCTGTCGCAGGCCCGCGGCCGGGACGAAACGGAGTTGGCGGCATTGGCTCTGAACGCGCCGGGCGTGCAACTGAACCTGGGCCAACTCGAAGTGGAATCGGTCGCCATTGAGCAGCGTTGTGCTCGCTTTGATCTGACTCTATCAATGGCTGAGACAGACGAAGAGCTCTCAGGATCTCTGATTTACAACTCAGATTTATTTGATCGGACGACCATCGATCGGATGAGCGACCACTTTAAGACGTTGCTGAAATCCATTGTCGCTAACCCAGCGCAACGCGTGGCGGATCTAACACTGATCGCCGAGGCGGAGCGGCAACAACTGCGGGAGTGGAACCAGACGGAGCGGGAGTACGAAAAGGGAGTGGGCGTGCAGGAATGGTTCGCGCGGGCCGCGGCCCGGCAGCCGGAAGCACTGGCCGTGGTGTGCGAAGGGGAGCGGTTGAGCTACGGAGAGTTGGAGCGGCGCGCGAATCAGTTAGGCCATTACTTACGGCGGCAGGGAGTAGGACCGGAAGTGCTGGTGGGCTTGTACCTGGAGCGGTCGGTGGCACTGGTGGTGGGAGTGCTGGGGGTGCTGAAAGCAGGCGGGGCCTACGTGCCGCTGGACCCGGAGTATCCGGGGGCGCGGGTGAGTTACGTGCTGGCGGATACGGGAGCGCCGGTGTTGCTGACGGAGGAGCGC
>Ga0247688_1000405_pt1 | contig 13340 bp, 8 predicted proteins | sample CNK29_metaG_FD_182718 | JGI IMG/M metagenome (GOLD analysis project Ga0247688, IMG submission 182718) | Soil microbial communities from Purdue University Martell Research Forest, Indiana, United States - CNK29 | ecosystem: Environmental > Terrestrial > Soil > Temperate forest > Bulk soil | place...
CTTCACCGATGCTGCGCCCGGCGATCGTGACGGTCAACAAAATCCCGAGGATCAATCCCAAATACGAACTGGCCAGCAATGGGCCAGCAAGGAAAAGCAACAGCGCGCCGGAGTACATCGGATGCCGGACGTTCGCGTATGGTCCAGTAGAGATCACTTCCTGCCCGCGCTCCTTCTGCATCTTTACTACAGGCGCGGCAAACGTGTTTTCCCTGAGCGCGGCAAACATCAGGTAGAAACCGATGGCGAACAATATCGCGCCCACCACCCTGATCCAAAAAGGAAACAGCGGCGTCCAGCCGAAGCGCTTCGCATCGAGCGGCATGATCAGGAACCAGGCCAAAAACTCGAGAAAGAATAGCATCAAGAGCACCTTGTCCCACGACTTCTGTTCCTTCTGCACTGGCGACGCGTAGCGTTCGTTGAGCAAAGCGGGATCGGCAAAATACAAGTAGGCCAGCGTCGCGCAACTCCCGCCAAAGAACACGATCACAAACACCCAGCCTTCGATCCAGCGCCAGTCGCCGGCGAGCAGAAAGAACACCAACGGAAAGCAGATCAGATAGACGAACGACAGCAGCAGTCGGCTGAGCGGAAACGTCGCAGGCGTGTTCGTTTGCTTCATCAAATACTTGCCAGCACCGCCGCGGTCTCCTGGCACATCCGCAGCGCGTCGTAATTGTCCCGCACCGTCGCCCGATTCTCATCGCCCACACGCGCGCAAAGTGCCGGGTCTTTCGCGAACTTGATCAAAACAGACGCCAGTGAATCCGCGTCGTGCAGTGGAACCAAAAACGGCGCGCCGGTTGGGCCCACTACCGCGCGAATCCCGGCGATGTCCGTTCCCGCAACCGGCAGTCCGGCTGCCATGCTCTCCAACACTGCGTTCGGGCAACCTTCCGATCGAGAACTGAACACGCTCACGTCCGCTGCGCGCAACAAACCGGCAACGTCAGACACGTGGCCCGCAAACCGCACCGTCTCGTGAATCTGCAACTCGTTCGCCAATGCCACGAGCGATTCGTACGCGCCGTCGTGCCGGCCCGCCAAAACCAGCGCCGGCGATCGCCCGTTCGCGCCGAACTGATCTACCACTTTGCGCCACGCGCGCAAAAGCGTCGGATGGTCCTTGTGATTATGCAGGTTCGCGACCATGCACGCGACAAACGATCGATCGTCAACGGCGAGCCGTTCGCGCCACGCACGCCGGTCCAACTGCGGCGCGGCAGGTTCAATGCCGTTGCGAATCACGGTTATCTTCGCAGCGTCGACGCCGAGTTTGTCGATCAGGAAACGCGCGCCGGGTTCGCAGTTGGAAATGAAACGTGGCGTGCGCTGAGCGGCCCAACGCACGGAAGGCGAAGTGAACGGAACGATGCCCTCGTCGCGCTGATTCCAAACGCAGCCACGCGCGCCGGTCCACTTCCACACCAAACCGCAAACGAGGTTTGGGCCAAAGGTGTAAGGCAGAAGAATATCGGGTTTTGCCCGGCGCAAACTCCGCGCGACGCGCAGGAGGCCACGAAACCTGTGGGGCAACGATTCGGTGAACGGATATGGAATGACACGCGACGGCAGGCCATGCTGTGCGCAGATCTCAGCGACTGGGCCGGATTTGTTGAAGCCCCAAACCTCGACCGCAGCTTGTTCGTGTTCGGACAAATACCTCGCCAGGATCAGCGCCTGGCGTTCCGCGCCGCCGAGTTCGAGGTTTCCGAGGACAAAAACAATCCGGCGGTTTTTGAGCATGTTTTTTGCCACGGATAAAACGGATGCTTCACTCAGGCAATTAGCGCACGACGAAGTCGGCCAACTGGCTCGCCGTGGTACCGGCCAGGGTGTCGGTGATGACGACTTTCAGATCGTAGCGACCGGGCGCCAAGGTCTTAAGCGCGAGTTCTTCGCCAAACGGAATCCGCTGCGGGTCTGGCCCGCCACCGCTGACTCTGCGCTGCGGCGAACTCAGCACCGGCTGCCCGTCGCGCAGGACGTGCGTCTGTACCGTCAGTTGCGGATTGCCGCCCGCGTCGCGTTTCGCGTTATAAACAAAGATCCAGTAGCCCAGCGGCAACGAGCGCGCAAAACGATGGTCCACGCTCAACTGCACCTGCGCCTGAGCACTCTTGCTCGCGCGGTCTTCGATCACCTGGCCGCCCAGCAACAGGCTGCTGAGCGTGAGCTGGTTACGGCTCAAATCGGGAATGACGATCCATTGCATCGCGCTGCCGACGTTTCCCGATTTCTCATCACGCGCCGCAACGCGAAACTGATAAATGCCCGGCGCGAGCGGCGTGTGATGGTTGTAAAAGATCCCTTCACTAGCCGGACCACTGCGCGGATTGATATTCAACTGATTGCGAAAACTCCCCGCGATCTTTCCCTTGTCGTTGAGCACTACGCCCGCGAGACGAAGCGTCGCCGGTTGCTTTCCATCCGCACCAAACGTCAAACCGGTACCCGCAATTTCCATTGAAGACGTCACTACCAAACCATTCGCCGGCGTGTTCAGGTAAGTCAACGACAACAGCACCGGCAGGCCGCGAACCGGATAACTGTTGACGAGCGCGTCGCGCATTTCCGAGTCCGGCGTCTTCGGTCCTTTCGCCTCACTCGCCGCCGCTGTCGCAACCGGCGCCGGCTTTGGTCCAGCGACATAACCCTTCGGCGCACGCACGGTAAGTTCCGGTTGTCCCACAACGCTGATCTTCACCTGCCGAAACTTCGGCGCCTTCTCTTCTTCATTCTCCGGTCGCCACGCCACGAGGTAGTAATTCGAAGTTTCCTCGAGAACGTTCGACACCCAACTGCTGAAAAAGTTTGTGTTGCGCAACGCCCGCCCGCCCGTGTCATTCGCGAGCGCGTGCAGTGCGTCCTGAGTCGCTTCGACTGCGCCAAGCGCAGCGATGTCGAGCCGGCCGTTGCCGTCCATGGGTCGCTTGTTTTGCGGATCTACAAAAGCGTCGTTAACCAAACCCTGCGAGTGAATCGTGTAAACAACCACGCCCGCTCGCTGCGCCGCATCGATAACGTGTTCGAGCTTGTCGCGATTGGCGGCCGCGTGCGGTCCGGCTTCGAGCAGAAACCCGTCCGAAACAAAGAACGCGAGCTTGCGACCTGGCGCACGCGCCGCAGAGCGCATCAACGACTCGAGCGAGTTGTAAGTGTTCTGAGTAATCTGCGCGGACTGCATCAGCACCGCGCGCGCACTGCTCCTGACCTGCTGTTCGCACGACGCACGAATCAACGCCAGCGCCTGGCGCGCCTGCTTGAACGTCGAGGAACCTTTCATGCATTCCTCGATGTAGAACCGCATGACTTTGCCATCGTCCTTGGCCGTATCGATCGTGTAGGCCATGAACTCGGTCATCTTCGTGCTGCTGCCGACGCCAAATCCTTCCGCGTCGTACTGGCGCGGCAGCAAGCGGCCGACCGCGGCATCGAGCACCGCGCGATTGTTCGTGAACTGTTCGAGGAAACCGATCTGCCCGCTCGCTGACACGATCGCGACGTTGTCTTTCGTGCTCATCTCGTGATCGAGGAAGTGCTGCAACATCATCCTCGTGCGATTCAGACTGTCGGGCGAGAGATGAAGATCGTCGATAAAGAAAACGATCGTGCGCCCGGGAATTGTCGCCGGCGGCAGCGGCGTGTTCGGATTGACGCCGACACCGCTCGCAGCGAGTTCGCGTTCACGCGTGCTGCCGGCCGCGATCCGTTCGAAGAACGCGACCTGCCGCGGCTTGCCGTCAACCGTCAGTTCAAACTGTTCGCGTTGCAGCCCGTCGACAAAATTTCCCTTCTTGTCGAGCACCGTAACTGCCGTCTGCACCAGTTCAGTGTTGACGCGAACGACGTCCGTTTGCGGAGACGTTGCCGGTTGCTGCGCGACGGCGACGAGGCAATTCGCGGCGAGCAGCAGGACGGCATAGAGACTTTTCATGCTTTATTCCTCAGGTAAGACGGATCCGGGACTGGGATGATATTATTAACCCGCCAATGTCTCAATATTCCCCGGAACAATCCGCTAAAACTCGAACTGAAACAGACTCGATGGGGGCCATCGAGGTTGCCGCCGACCGTTACTGGGGCGCGCAAACCGAACGCTCGTTGCACCACTTCAACATCGGCGACGACCGCATGCCGCGCGAAATGATTCGCGCGCTCGGCATTCTCAAAAAAGCCGCCGCCCAGGTAAACGAAGACCTCGGCAAACTGCCCGCCGACAAAGCCAAACTCATCGTACAAGCCTGCGACGAAGTGATCGCGGGAAAACTCGACAGCCATTTTCCTTTGCGCGTTTGGCAAACGGGCAGCGGCACGCAAACGAACATGAACGCCAACGAGGTGATCTCGAATCGCGCGATCGAGCTCGCCGGCGGGGTGATGGGCAGCAAGAAACCGATCCATCCAAACGACGACGTCAACCTGTCGCAGTCGTCAAACGACACGTTCCCGACCGCGATGTACATCGCCGCGGCGGAACAGTTGAACAAGCTTATTCCGCGCGTGCAGGAACTGCACGACGCCATCGACGCAAAGGCGAAAGAGTTTGCGGGCGTGGTGAAAATCGGCCGCACGCATCTTCAGGACGCGACGCCGCTGACAGTCGACCAAGAGATGAGCGGTTGGGCCAGCCTGGTCGAGCGCGACGTTGAGCGACTGAAGTCGGCGATGCCGGGTTTGCTCGATCTCGCCATCGGCGGCACGGCAGTCGGCACCGGTTTGAATTCGCATCCGGAATTTGGCCAACGCGCCGCGAAGAAGATTGCTGAGTTAACGGGACTGCCGTTCGCATCGCATCCGAACAAGTTCGCGGGACTGTCAGCGCACGACGAACTCGTGTTCGCCAGCGGTGCGTTGAAAACCCTGGCGGCTTCGTTGATGAAGATCGCGAACGACGTGCGGTGGCTCGCTTCCGGCCCACGTTGCGGCCTGGGCGAACTGGTGTTGCCGGAAAACGAGCCGGGCTCGTCGATCATGCCCGGCAAAGTGAATCCGACGCAGAGCGAAGCGCTGACGATGGTCGCGGTGCAGGTGTTCGGCAACGATCTCGCGACCGGCTTCGGCGGCTCGCAAGGCAATTTCGAGTTGAATGTCTTCAAGCCCGTGATGATTCACAATTTTCTCCACTCAGTGCGGCTGCTCCACGATGCCATCGGCAGCTTTGTGGAGTTTTGCGTTTCGGGTATCGAACTCAATCGCGATCAAATACAAGCGCACTTGAACGCCTCCTTGATGCTGGTCACGGCGTTGAATCCACACATTGGTTACGACAAGGCCGCCCAGGTAGCAAAGAACGCTCACAAAAAGAAAATCAGCCTGCGCGATTCCGCTATCGAGCTTGGATTTCTGACGGGTGAAGATTTCGATCGGCTGGTGAAGCCGGAGGAGATGACGCACCCCTAAAGCGGTTCCGTAAATTCTTCATTTGAACGTTGCCTGACAAGAACGACAAAGTTAAAGAGAACGCCTGCGGCTCGTTTTACGTGGACTCTTCGTGTATCGACTGCGACGTTTGCCGCGACACCGCGCCCGAGAATTTCACGCGTTGCGACGAGCACAACTACTCGTTCGTCTACAAGCAACCGCAAAATGCCGAAGAGCTGGCGATGTGTGAAGAAGCGATGACCTGCTGTCCCGTCGAAGCAATCGGCAACGACGGGTAATTCTCATTAATCCGCAACAATCCGCGTTTATTTGTTGGCATAGAATTCGCCGTTCATATTCGAAGTCGCTAACTCGGAGTGTGTTTCAGTATTGAATGATTGCATTGATGGACGGTAACAAAACATGCTCCAGAAAACGGAAGGTGAGATTATGAAGCGACTACTGACTGCGATCCAACTGCTTGTTCTTGTTCTAACAAGCGCGACCCTGCTCCACGCGCAGGAAACCAAAACCACTGATTCAAAACGGCAAACACGCATCACCGTCGGCGGTGACTCGATCGTTCAGGCCCAGCCAGACACAGCGATACTGACGATCTCGGTCGTCACCCAGGGCAAGCGCGCGATCGACGCGCAACAGGAAAACGCAACGAAAACCGACGCCGTCGGGCGCGCATTGAAAGCTGCAGCCGGAACCGCCGCGGAAGTAAAAACAAGCGGTTACAGCCTACAACCCATGCGCGTCTATCGCGAAAACCAGCCGCCGCTAATCAACGGTTACGAAGTTCGCAACACGGTCACGTTGACGACGGGCGATCTGGCGAAGCTCGGCACCGTCATCGACGCCGCGGCTCAAGCCGGCGCGAACGACGTCGGCAGTATTTCGTTCACGCTGCGGCAAGATCGACCCGTGCGCGATAAGGCGTTGACGCAAGCCACGCGTGAGGCGATGAGCAAAGCGGAAGTGATGGCGCGCGCGCTCGGCGGCCGCGTCGTCGGCATTGCCGAAGTCCAGGAGGAAGGCTTTGTCAGGCCACTGCAACCCGTCTACCAGACGGACGCTTATGCGGCGAAAATGGGAGCGACAACGCCAATCGAAATCGGTTCACTCGATATCAGTTCGCGAGTGCAATTGGTCGCACTAGTTGAACTGAATCTTTGATCGACTTTTAAAACCCCCCTCGCCCCCACAAGCATTTATTACCGGTAAGGAGGGAACAGATGGCTAGATACAGAAACGACATGGATGATGAGAGAGATTATTATCCGCGTGAAGAACGTTTCAGACGTGAAGCATTAGGCTCCTACGACGAACCATATAGCCGCCGCGAACAGGAGATGGAACGCAGGAATGATTACGGCCGCGGCCGCTTTGGCGAACGCGCCAACTACAACCAAGACGAGCCCCGCTACAGTCAAAATCGCGATGCGTGGCCAGACCGAGGAGATCGGTATCGGGACGACAGTCGCCGGAGCTCGCTCTACGACATTCGCGGCGATCTTTCGACCGGACGTAACCGCGAATACTACTCCTCAGAACGCTCGCGCCTGCGCTGCCGCGACATCATGACCAAAGATCTCGCAGTAGCCACCCGCGACACGCCGTTGACGCAATGCGCGCTTATGATGAAGCAGGAAGACGCCGGCGTGATCCCGGTGGTCGAGTACGACACGATGGCCGGCAACGGCAAGAGCAAGGACAACGAACGTGATGATCGCAAGTACGAGAGCCGCAGCTACTCCCGCGGCAAGCTCGTCGGCTTGATTACCGACCGCGACATCGCCGTGCGCGCGGTTGCCGAGGGCAAAGACTGCGTGAACACGCGCTGCGAAGACATCATGTCAGTAGACATTCACACCTGCCGCCCGAACGATCGCGTCGTCGACGTGATTCGGATGATGGGCAACAAGCAGGTGCGCCGCATTCCAGTCGTGAACGAGAACAAGTACCTGGTGGGAATGATTTCGATGGCCGACGTCGCGACCGAGTCGCACGACGATCGCGAATTGGCGGACGCAGTCGAAGATATTTCCAAGGGCACCTCGTTTTGGAATCGCGTCTTTGGTTAATGCTTTTCCCAGAGCCCACAGATTGCACTGATTTACAATCCGTGCAATCTGTGGATATTCTTCTGCCATGCGAGATGATGAGCGAAAGCTTTCGCTGATCCATCGGGATCGGCGAGTGAGACCGTCCGGGCGTCTCTGGAATCCGGCCGCCGACGTCTATCGTTCGGACGAGGGCTGGATCGTGAAGCTCGACCTGGCCGGCATTTGTGCTGACGAGCTGGAAATTCAGATCAGCGAATCGCTGCTCCGAATCTCGGGGTGCCGGCGCGATACGCATTACCGCGAAGGCTTCGTTTACCATCAGATGGAGATTACTTACAGCCGTTTTGAAAAGACAATTCAGTTTCCCGCCCCGATCGAAGGGGCTTCACTTAAGCGCGATTACAGAGACGGATTTTTAATTATCAAACTGCACAGCGGTGAGGATTCTTAAACGTATGGCGGAACCTACTCAACCGACAGCAGAACCAACGGGCACGATCGTCGACACTTCTCAACCGCCTAACCAGCCGTTCGAGATTCCGATACTGGCCTTGCAAAATCTCACGTTGTTTCCTGAGACAGTGGTGCCGCTCGGAGTCGGCCGCCCGCGTTCAGTAGCGGCCGTTGAAGCCGCGCTCTCGACGCCTGAAAAGCTTTTGGGCTGCATCACCGTGCGTCCCGATAGCGCCGACGACACCGACGCGAAGACCGACGATCTTTTCCAGGTCGGCACGCTCGTGATGATCAAGCGCATGGAACGTACCGGCGACACGCTGCGCATCGTGGTGCAGGGAACGGAACGCATCAAGGTGGCGCAGTGGAAGCAACAGGATCCACATTTGCGCGCCGTGGTGCAGATTCTCCCCGAGCCGCGCATCGTCGATCCCGAACAAGTCGAAGCGGTGAAGCGAAACCTGCAGCAGATGCTTCAGGATGCGCTCGCGCTGTTGCCAAACGTTCCGAGTGAAGTCCGGCTCGCTGTGCTGGGCGCGGCCGAACCGGTTCGGCTCGCGTATTTCCTCGGTTCAGTGCTGACGCTCGGCGTTGAAGAAGAGCAGAAGATGCTCGAAGCCGAGACCGCTGACCAGTTGGTGCAAATCGCGCACACGAATCTCGTTCGCGAACTCGAAATCATGCAACTGCGCACGAAGATCGCTTCGGAAGCGCAGACGGAGATGGACAAAGCCCAACGCGATTACGTGTTGCGCCAGCAGATGCGCGCGATTCAGAAGGAGTTGGGCGAAGACGAGAGCGGCGAAGCTGCCGAAGCGCAGTTGTTGCGCGAGCGACTCGAAAAAGCAGAGTTGCCGGAAGAAGTGCGCACCGAGGCGGAGCGCGAGTTGAAGCGGCTGGAACGCCTGCCGCAAGCCGCGCCGGATTATCAAGTGATTCGCACCTATCTTGATTTCGTGCTGGAGTTGCCGTGGCTTAAATCTTCCGAAGACAAACTCGATCTGCCGGAAGCGCGCCGGATTCTCGACGAAGACCACTACGGACTCGAGGATGTCAAAGAACGAATTCTGGAGTTTCTCGCGGTCATCAAACTGCGGCCCGACACGAAAAGCCCGATTCTGTTGTTTGTCGGTCCGCCGGGAGTCGGCAAGACTTCGTTGGGTCGCTCGATAGCGCGCGCGCTTGGTCGAAAGTTTGAACGCATGTCGCTCGGCGGCGTGCGTGATGAAGCGGAGTTGCGCGGACATCGCCGCACCTACATCGGTGCGCTCCCCGGCAGAATCATCCAGTCGATTCGGCGCGCCGGAGTCAACAATCCGGTATTGATGCTCGACGAAGTGGACAAGCTCGGCAACGACTATCGCGGCGATCCGGCGGCGGCGCTGCTCGAGATTCTCGATCCGCAACAGAACAACTCGTTTCGCGATCACTATCTCGATCTGCCGTTTGACTTATCCAGGATCTTTTTCATTGCGACTGCGAACCAGCTCGGGCCGATTCCAGCGCCCTTGCGCGATCGCATGGAGATCATCCGGCTCGCCGGTTACAGCGATCGCGAAAAACTCGAGATCGCTAAGCGTTATCTCGTGCCGCGGCAAATCGCCGAGAACGGCTTGAATGCCGCGCAGTTCAAGATCACGGACCAGGCGCTCGAACTGATCGCGACGCGTTACACGCGTGAAGCGGGCGTGCGGCAGATGGAACGCAACATAGGCAGTGTCGCACGCAAAGTCGCGCTGAAGATCGCGCAGGCTGAAGCGGAGACCGTCGAGATCACCGAGAGCAAAGTTCGTGAATACCTGGGACCGCCACAGTTTTATCCGGAGCAGGCGCGCAAGGAACTGCCCGCGGGCGTGGCAACCGGAATGGCGTGGACCGAAATGGGCGGCGAAGTGCTGTTCATCGAAGCGACGCTTTTGCCGGGCGGACGCGGTTTGACGATCACTGGCCAGCTCGGCGAAGTGATGCAGGAGTCGGCGCGCGCGGCGCAGTCGTACCTTTGGTCACACGCGGCGGAGTTTGGGATCGAGTCGGAGATCTTCAAGGAGTACGGCGTGCACTTGCACGTTCCGGCGGGAGCGATTCCGAAAGACGGGCCGAGCGCGGGCGTGACGATCACGTCGGCGCTCGCGTCGTTGTACACCGGCCGGCGCGTACGGCCGGACACGGCGATGACGGGCGAGATCACGCTTTCAGGTTTGGTGTTTCCGATTGGCGGCGTGAAAGAGAAAGTGCTCGCCGCGCATCGTGCGGGTATTCGCAGGATATTGTTGCCGACGCGGAATGAAGCGGACGTCGATGATATTCCCGAGGACGTGCGGCACGATCTGCAGATTATTTTCGTGTCGACGATCAGTGAAGTAATTGAGGCGGCGCTGGAAGTACTCGTAGCAAATCCACCGCCGCCTCCAGTCCTCACCGACTCCACCCGGAGCGGCCGAACAACCGAGCCGGAACCCATCTCAGTCAAAAGCTAAATCCATCCACAGACTACACAGAGAAATCTGCGCAGTCTGTGGATGTTTTTTTGTCTTCCTTACGGCAACGCTTCCACGTTGAAGAAGAATTTGAACGAACCGCTCTGCTGCACTCCCAACAGGAATTGCAGGTTGATGCTCGCTCCTGGCGCCAGCGGCGTTCCCAGCGTAATGGTGCCGGCGCTCATCGTGCTGTTGAGGCCTCCACCTATGCTCTGAGTCGGCGGCTGTTCCAGCGTCGTGCCCAGCACCGTTACTGAGCAAGGCGTAGACGGCGTGCCGTTCGCTGCGAGACACGTCGCTGAATCCGTAACGCCGTTGACCGTGACGCTTGTCGAGGTCAACGCTCGGAGATCAGCAATTCCACCCGGCACCGCCAGCGCACTGAAGTCCACGATGCGGAACCGCAGACGGGTCACCGGCGCGCCCGTGTTGTTCACGAATCGCCGCCTGACCGAGAGCGTCCCGTTCGTGCCGTTGGTAACCGCCGTGAAGTCGCGGACTCGATTCGGCGACGTGGGCGCCCCGATGTTCGAATCGAGCAACAACGTCGTGATAACCGAGTCGCCGCGCAACCGCGGACCACTCAAATTCTCCGGACCCGGAGCGCCGAGGCGCTGGCCGGCTGGAGTAGCAGCCGCGGTCGTGTCGGCAAAGATGAAGTCGTTGGCGTTGTCGTTGGTGTCCGCCACGAAACCAGCCGTCGGACACGGGCCAAACTGCGCCGGATTTCCTTTCTTGCCGCATTGGTCGCGTTGATAGCTGTACTCGAGCGTGCTACCGCTCATCGGTGTCAGCGTTGTGCCCTCGCGCAGCAGGTCGCAGTTCCCGCCTGTGTTAGCGCCGAACCCGACCGCATCGAGACGCGTCACCGTCGAGAGATTACCGACGGAAGCGGTCGTGAAGATCGCGACGTTCCGGTCGCTCTCGATGTCGGCACTCAACGTTTGATCGCCGGCCGCGGCGCCACTGCCTCCATAGTTCGCAAGGCTGTAGGCCGAGCCAACGAAGAGGTAATGACCGCGAGCAGGTATCACCGTGCCGTTCGGAATGACTCCAATCAGTACCGGTGCATCGCCGCAAGTGGCGCCCATCTTGAACAGGCCGTAACCACCGGACGCGTCGGAGGCTGCTATCGTCAGCGGCGTGTCCGTGTTGTTGTAAAGCTCGACGAAGTCGTCACCCGCACCTGCCGGTCCCGAGGTACGAAGCTCGGAGATCAGGAATGTGCCGGCGGCGTTACCTTGCTTGATCGTTCCCACTGCCTGGCCATCCGCAATGATCGCGTTTGTCGGGTTGGTCAGGTTGAGCAGGAACGTCTCATCCGGTTCCGGTCCGGCGCCGTCGGCAAGAACGTCGACGGTGATCGTCTTGAACTGTTCGCCGGAGGCGAAGTTCAAGACCGTGTCGGGAATCGCCGTGTAGTCAACGCCGGCTACGGCATGGCCCACGCCCGGCGCCTGATCGGCCGTTGCGTAATGGACCGAAGCACCTGAAGCTCCGGCCGGCGCCGACAGAGAAACGGTAAAGAGCATCGGCGTGCTGCCGCTGGCAGGTTCGTTAGCCTGCGCATCGGCAACACTGATGTTCGGGAGCAGCAAGATCGGCGTTAGGGTTGGATCGTTGGCGCCGCCGACTGCGGGATCGTCGGTCAGAACAGTGGAGAAGTTCGAACCGGAAACGGTGCCCTGGTTGGAAACAGTTGCCCCGCCCAGGTACGGATTGTTGACCGTCACCTGGAACTGGATGTGGATGGTCTTGCCGGCCAACAGAGTTCCGATCGTACTCGAAACATTTTCCGGCGAAGACGGGCTCACGGTCGGCCGGACCACGACGCCGCGACGCGGAGTCTTGCTCTGCTGTTGGTTGAGTTGCGGTTTGCCATTGCTGACTGCGGTTGTTCTGGCGGCCGGTTTGACCGTGACGGTATTGATTGTCATCGCCGTGGTCGCCGGCGCATTAGTAATCGCAACGTGGTTAGCTGATGTGTTAATTGGAGCGTTGCTGTTCACCACAGCCCGCTTCGTGATCTTCGCGTGATGCGACAGGACTTGCGCAGCCGCTTCGCGCTTCACCATGCCACTCGTCGAAAGCTGCGATTTAAGTGGCGACTTGGCGATCGACTGGGCCAGCTCGCTATTGCGTGCGGGCTTGTCGGTCGCGCTCGCGAAATAGTTGTGCTGATTCGACGCCGGCATGACCATCGCGAACGACGGCTGCGTACAAGCTGCGCCGCCGATGAAACCGCCGCCGGTGGCCACACTGTTTGCCGCGGAAGTCACGAGCGTGTTTCTTCCGGCCAGGTACGTGTCGACTTCAGCGACTTCGAAGTCGCTATTGTCACGCACAGGGCCAGAATATCCGGGCAAGCGCACGGTGGTGTTCTGCCGTTGACGGAGACGAATGTCTACGTTGTTCGGCGCCACTGCTCCGCGGCCGCTGTTGGAAACACTGTTGCCCACGCCCGCGCCGCCAATGTCAACGCAGCTCGTGAAGTCGTCAGTCGCGGCGACCGTGCCGTTGTTGAGCTGAATACCGTTGAAGTTGTTCAGCAGATTGCCCGGCGAGTTCACCGTGTTGCCGGTCACTGTAGCGTTGTAGACAGCGCCGTTGTTGGTCTCATCGCCGAACTGCAGCAGGATGCCGTTGTTGTTGTACTGGAAGACCTGATTATTCGTAACGGCTATGTTCATGGCGCTACCGCCGTCACCGAATACAAAGATGCCCGCACCCGCGCTCGAGCCGGAGTTGGCGGTCGCCGCCACGCCGATGGTGTTGTTGCGCACTCGCGCATTCATCGTTCCGGTCAACGTACTGGCCGCCGATGAACGTACGCGAATGGCCTCACCCAACGAGCCTTTCAGCGTGTTGTTGCGGATATCCAACGTCATATTGCCAACCGAACCTGTAACGAGGCGATTGCCGTTGGCTATTGGCGAGGAGAACGCGTTCGCTCCGGTGTTGTCAAAGC
>Ga0247688_1000408_pt1 | contig 13252 bp, 14 predicted proteins | sample CNK29_metaG_FD_182718 | JGI IMG/M metagenome (GOLD analysis project Ga0247688, IMG submission 182718) | Soil microbial communities from Purdue University Martell Research Forest, Indiana, United States - CNK29 | ecosystem: Environmental > Terrestrial > Soil > Temperate forest > Bulk soil...
CGTCGGTATCAATGTTTATCAGACTGATTTCGTTCGCGCTGACGCGTCGTCGCCGGCAGGGGTCGCGTTCGTGCCAAAGCCCAGGTCATTCCCGCACGCGCCGTCACCCTGGCTTTTCGTTACGCCGGAAGCGCTCTACTGGGGCCCGCGACACGTCGCGAAGCTTTGGAACGTGAAGGAGATCTTCATCACCGAGAATGGTTGTTCGTCTTCAGACGAGCCCGCGGCCGATGGACGCGTTTACGACACGGACCGCGTGACGTACCTGCGCAGTTACTTGACGCAACTGCGGCGAGCGACGGCGGAAGGCGTTCCGGTACATGGTTATTTCCTGTGGAGCTTGATGGACAACTTCGAGTGGGCCGACGGTTACACGAATCGCTTTGGCATTCACTACGTAGACTACGCAACGCAGAAGCGCACGCCGAAGCTGAGCGCTGACTTCTACCGGGAAGTCATCAAGCGCAACGCCGTCGTGTAAATCTGAATCTGTGGCTTAAGGCTTAAGTGGCTTTGCCCGAAAAGTTTCCTGCGTTACTGAATTCTCTGTGTCTCTGTGTCTCTGTGGTTTATTTTGCTGGAGAACTGTTAACCACAGAGACACAGAGACACAGAGAAGATATGACGACTTTTCGGGCAAAGCTGGCTTAAGTACCAATCTTTATAACCCCAAACTGCCCGGCGCCGGCGCACGAACCTGTAATGATCAACGGTTGATGTCCGCTGCGCTGGGCATATCTTTTTGCGATCGCTTCGATCGTCTCGGCGGCAGAACGTTCGCCCAACACGGCGACTGTGCCGCCGCTGCCGCCGCCCGTGATCTTCGCTCCGTACAGGCCACGTTCCAGTCCGGCTTCGCGCACGAGCCTGACGAGTTCGTCAGTGGCGCTTGAGCCGAGCCCGCAAGCTGAATAACTTTCGTGCGACTCATACATCAAGTCTCCAAGTAGTTCGCCCTCGCGCGGTCCTTTGTAGTTTTGCAAAGTCTCCGCGAACTCTCGCACACGTGCGTTTTCGTAAACCGGATGCCGAGTTGCCGCAAAGACTGGATAAGTTTGATCCGGATCGACGGAGGTTGCGGAGTCGACGATGCCTTCGTAGCGTTGGAGAAAATCCGCGCCGGACATGTGCTGCAACAGATGCGAGGCGAAGCGATCATCAAACTCGTCAGGCGTGATGTTCGCGAGGTAGTCGTGCGCGCCTGTTCCAGCAACGCCGGCGATGATGCGCAGACCCATGAAGGCGGCAGTGCGCACGAGAGCGTAATCCGTGCCGGCAACTGAGTGGCGAATGCCGGAGTCGAGTCCCCAGATTGCGAGTTCTTCCGGCAAGCTGATTGCGCCTTGCAGTTCACCCGGCTGGCACAACAGAGCCAACAGGCGATCCTGTTCACCGCACGCCGCGGTCATCTGGTCCATCACGCCGCACGGTGCGCCGGCGATGAAGTTTTCGACCTTCTGGCTCAGAAACGCGATCTCGACGGGCGTGAGGTTGAGATCACAAGCCGCCGCCAGCGCCGTCATCGTTGCCACTTCAAGCGCGGCCGATGAACTCACGCCTTTGCCTTCGGGCACCTCGGACGAGATCAGGATCTTCGCGCCTTGCTGAAAGCGAACGCCGCGTTCGTGCATCAGCACGAGAAACGCGCCGGCAACGTAGGCGGCCCAATGCCGTTCGCCGTGGAAAAGCGCGCGTGCCGCCGCGTAGTCGACAGGTTTCTCGTTCCAGTAAAAATCCGCCAGCGTCATTTCAAACCAGCGCGACGGATCTTTTGGTTTGGGTCCGAGGCTGCAGATCTGAATAACCGGCGAGTCGTGGAGTTGGATAGCCACGTGCGTGGTGGCGGCGATCGGCCACTGCAGGACGAGCGATCCGGAATAGTCGGCAATGCCGCCCATCAGGTCGATTCTTCCGGGCGCGCGGCTGACAAAGGTCTTCGCGGGGATCGTCGCGGGCGAAAAGAAATCGAGCTTCCTGAAGCGTCGGACGAAGCGGGTGGTATCAAAAGGTCTTTTCATTCAATAGATCATGGCAAAAAGTGCAATGTGTAAGCTTGGTGCGGCGGATTGTAACAAACCCATTTGATCGATTTGTAAACTCATGTAAAATGGCCCGACTTTTATCTGGACGTCCAACAAAGTAACCCAATCAGTCCTTGAACACTATGCATGCCCAACGAAAGTTGTTCGTGTGCTTGTCGATTCTGGTACTCCTGACCGTGTTCGCGGCCGCGCTGACAGCCGGCCCCGGCGCTGAAGCTCAGAGTGCCGAACCCTACAAAGCCACGCTCTCAATTCGCCTCGATCAGCCCCGCTGGACGATCAACCGCAACCTTTACGGCCAGTTTGCCGAACATCTCGGACGCCTCGTTTACGACGGCCTCTGGGTCGGCGAAGATTCGCCGATTCCCAACACGCACGGCCTGCGCAATGACGTCGTCGGCGCACTGAAGGAACTGCACGTGCCGGTGCTCCGCTGGCCGGGCGGCTGCTTCGCCGATGAGTATCACTGGCGCGACGGCATTGGACCGCGCGACAAGCGCCCCCGCCGGCCAAACTCGAGCTGGGGCGGTGTCGATGCGAATGCTTTCGGCACGCACGAGTTTCTCGAACTCTGCGAGACGATCGGAGCCGACGCTTATATCAACGGCAACGTCGGCAGCGGCTCGCCGCAGGAGATGATGGACTGGATCGAGTACATGACCTCGAGCACCGACTCCGATCTCGCGAATCTTCGCCGGCGCAACGGCCGCGACAAGCCGTGGAAGATTCCGTTCTTCGCCGTCGGCAATGAAACGTGGGGCTGTGGCGGCAACATGCGGCCCGAGTATTACGCCGACATCTATCGCCAGTACGCCACGTTCATCAAAAATCATTCGGGCAATCGCATTCAGAAACTCGCGTCGGGTTCGCACGACGAAAACTACAACTGGACCGAAGTGCTCATGTCTCAGGCCGCGAGATATATGGACGGCCTGTCGTTGCACTACTACACGTTGCCGACCGGCGACTGGTCCAAAAAAGGATCGGCGACGCAGTTTGCCGAAAAGGAGTGGCACTCAACCCTCGCGCGCACGTTGCGCATCGACGAGTTTATTCAGAAGCACAGCGCGATCATGGACAAGTACGATCCGCAGAAACGCGTCGGCTTGATGGTGGACGAGTGGGGCACGTGGTACGACAGCGAGCCCGGGCGCGATATGGGCGCGTTGTTTCAGCAGAACACGTTGCGCGATGCGATCGTTGCCGGCGTCAACCTGAACATTTTTCAGAAGCACGGCGATCGCGTGCGCATGGCCAACATCGCGCAGATGGTGAACGTGCTGCAGGCGATGATCCTGACCGACAAAGAGAAGATGGCACTCACGCCGACTTACTACGTCTTCAAGATGTATCGCGTGCATCAGGGCGCGACGATGATTCCGGCCGATCTCAGCGTGCCGGAGTACAAATTCAATGACGTTGGCATTCCAGCTTTGAGCGCGTCAGCCTCGCGCGACGCTGAAGGGCGTTTGCACTTGTCGCTCGTCAATCTCGATCCGAATCGCGCGGCGGAGATCAGCACGACGCTCTGGGGCGGGGCGATCAAAGACGTATCCGGCGAAGTGCTCACCGCGCCCGAGATGAACGCGATGAACACGTTCGATCGCCCGAACAACGTGAAGCCCGCGGCGTTCAATGCTTACAAGCTGCAAGGTTCGCAACTGACATTGAACATTCCGGCGAAGTCAGTGGTCGTGCTCGAGCTGAAATGAGCCTTACGAGAATATTTGTCCTGATCCTCTTTCTATCCATCTCATCTGTGGCCCAGTCGCGCCTGATCTCAATAGACTACGGCCGCATCAAAGGCCCACGAGATCGTTTCCCGCAACTCGTCGTCGGCGCGGGCCGCGCCGCGGAAGGCTTGCGCGCGGATTGGCAGCGCGATCTGGCGCTGGTCCATCGTGAATGCGGTTTCGAATATGTGCGTTTCCACGGCTTGCTGCAGGATGAACTCGGCGTCTATGCCGAAGATCGCAACGGCAAGCCCGTTTACAACTTCCAGTACATCGACGCCGTTTACGATGCGATCATCAACGCTGGCATGCATCCGTTTGTGGAGTTTGGCTTCATGCCGCAGAAACTCGCGAGCGGTGACAAGACCATCTTCTGGTGGAAGGGCAACATCACGCCGCCGCGCGATCACGCAAAGTGGGAAGCCCTCATTAGCGCGCTGGTCGAACACTGGACCACGCGTTACGGGCGCGATGAAGTGCGGCGCTGGTATTTCGAGGTCTGGAACGAACCAAACCTTAAGGATCTTTTCTGGTCGGGTGATCAGAGTGATTACTTCAAGCTGTATGACGTGACTGTGCGCGCGGTCAAAAGCGTTTCGCCTGAGTTCCGTGTCGGCGGTCCGGCGACGGCGGGCCGCGCGTGGATCGGCGACATGATCGCTCATGCCGCGCAAGTGAGCGTGCCGCTCGACTTCATCACGACGCACGATTACGGCGTGCGCGACGTGCGTGCGCAGATCAAAAAATCAGTCATGCCGGATTTGCCGTTGCACTACACGGAGTGGAGCACGTCGTACTCGCCGCTGTCTTACTGGACCTTCACCGACATCTTCGAAGAAAGCGGCCCGGTGCCGTCGCCGTTTCACGGTGGCTTCGGGCTGATCAACTTTCAGGGATTGCGCAAGCCGTCGTTTTACGCTTACGAGTTTCTGCACCGGCTCAGCAAAGGTTTGCACAAAAACTCGTGCGTTCGCTCTTCTCTGTCCTAAGTCTCTGTGTCTCTGTGCCTCTGTGGTTAACTAACTCACACGATTGATTCACCACAGAGGCACAGAGACACAGAGGTTGCACAGAGAAAATCAATTAGCAGGAACTTCTTGTGCAAAGCCGCACGGAAGCGATCGTTACCAGCGCCGAGCCAAGCAGCTGCAGCAAGCGCCGCGTGGTGTCCGTGCGATAACGAAAGTATGTGCCGAGGCCGAGGTGCAGCAATCCTGAAAAGAGGATGAAGATGTGCCGTGTGCGATAAAGCATGCGTGGGCCATCGGGCATGTTCTGCAGATGTGCGTGAACGCGATCCATGTATTGCCCGGTGAGCAGAAAGGCGACGAGAATGAGCGCCCCGAAGATCAGATGGAAGCGTTTCATGCGTGCGGAGTTTACGGCAATCGTGGCATCTGGGCCAAAGATATAAAGACTCTCCCGCGATGATGGATCCGGATACTGACATCGGCGGTGCGCAGCATCGCTTTCCGGTGACCAACCAGTCGGCGATCGTGCGCGCGCGCAGCGTTGACGAGAGCGTGCGGCAACGCGCATTCGAAACGATTCTCGCGAGCTATTGGAAACCGGTCTACAAGTACGTGCGCCTGAAGTGGCAAGCGAGCAACGAAGACGCAAAAGACCTCACGCAAGGCTTCTTCGCGAACGCGTTTGAGAAAAACCACTTCGCTAACTACGACGCGAGCAAAGCGAGTTTTCAAACGTTTCTGCGCACGTGTCTCGACGGCTTTGTGGCCAATGAACGAAAAGCAGGAAAGCGTCTCAAGCGTGGCGGAGAGCAGGAACATCTTCAGCTCGACTTCGTGAGCGCGGCCGCTGAATTCGGGCATCATGCGGCGGCTTCTGATCTAACACCGGAAGATTATTTTCATCGTGAGTGGGTGCGTTGGATGTTTACGCTGTGCGTCGAAGCGTTGCGCCGGCGGTGTGAAGAGATCGATCATAACGTTCACTTTCAACTCTTCGAGCAATACGATTTGAGTGACAACGGAAACGTTTCGTATGCGTCGTTGGCCGATCAGTTTGGCTTAGACCAGCGAACCGTCACTAATTATCTCGCTGCGGTGCGCCGTGACTTTCGTCGCATCGTGCTCGACAAGCTCCACGAGATCACCGCCACTGAAGCAGAGTTTCGCAACGAAGCGCGCTCGCTGCTCGGAGTCGAAGTGAAATGAAGTGGCTTTCTGACGATCGCCTAGACCATCTGCGCGAGTTGGCCGTCGAGCCTGACTTCAGTGCGACGCAGTATCAACTCGGCGGCGAACTCGCGCGTGGCGGCATGGGCACGGTTTATCTGGCCGAAGATACAAAGCTCAACCGGCAAGTCGCGATCAAAGTGCTCAACCCGCCGGACGTCACGACCGATTTGCGCGAACGCATGATTCGCGAGGCCCAGATTATCGCGCGTCTCGAACATCCCGGAATCGTGCCGGTACACGACGTTGGCACACTTCCCGATGGCCGCGTGTTTTATGCGATGAAGTACGTGCGCGGTCGTCGTTTGGATGAATACGCCGCCGAGACTGAATCGATCCGCGATCGCCTGCGGAAGTTTCAGTCGGCGTGCGACGCGGTTGCGTTTGCGCACGCCCACGGCGTGATTCATCGCGACCTGAAGCCGCAGAACATCATGATCGGTTCATTTGGCGAAGTGCTCGTGCTCGATTGGGGCGTCGCGAAGATCCTGCGCCAGCACGAGCCGGCTTCTGAAGCCGACACGCTCCGGCTGCCGCGCGAGGGCGCTGCCCCCTTCCCGACTGGTTCTTTGTCCGATGCAGTTACAACCGAGGGCACGATCATCGGCACGCGTCACTACATGTCGCCGGAACAAGCGCGAGGCGAAGTCGACCGGCTCGATGAACGTTCGGACGTCTACTCGCTGGGCGCGGTGCTCTGTTTCCTGTTGACGAATGAATCACCAAACACGACGCGGCCGAGAGTCATAAATCCGAAAGTCAGCAAAGCTGCCGAAGCGATCTGTTTGAAAGCGATGTCGCCGGAGATGGACGCGCGTTACGCCACCGCCGTTGAGTTGTCACGCGACGTGGGCAAGTTGCTCGACGAAGAGCCGGTGTCGGCGTATCGCGAAAACGTGTTTGAGAAAACCGGCCGCTGGGCCGCGAAGAACCGGTTTTTGATTCTGTTGGTGCTCGCGTACCTCGTGATGAGAATTTTTTTCATTTTCACGTCTCGCAGTTAAAGATTTCTCGCCGTCCGTTTAATAGAAGAGTAGAAGCAAATGAAGGAGAGACGACATGTCCAAACCCCTGCTGGGAGTGATTCTGGGCGCGATCCTCGGCGCCATTGACGGGCTGACCGCGTGGTTTACCCCTGCCGTTCGAGATCAACTCGGCGGCATCGTGATCGGTTCGACGATCAAAGGCATCATCGCCGGCATCGCGATCGGCTTCTTCGCGAAGAAGTTTCATTCGTTGCCGATCGGGATTCTGTTCGGCGTGGTTGTCGGCGCCTTTCTCGCCTGGCTGACCGCTCTGCTGAACGGCGGCTATTACTTCGAGATCATCTTGCCGGGAACCATCGTCGGTTTGATCGTTGGTTTTGCCACACAGAAATATGGCAGTGTTCCGCAGACTTCATAAGGAGACTAAAAATGCCAAGAGTGGTTCACTTTGAAATTCACGCCGGCGAGCCGGAGCGCGCCGTCGGTTTTTATCAAAAGCTGTTTGGTTGGAACTTTCAGAAATGGGATGGCCCAATGGAGTACTGGATGGTCATCACCGGATCGGACGATCAGCCCGGCATCAACGGCGGCCTGCTGCGTCGCCAGGGTGAGATCGACGGGCAAGCCGTGATCGCGTATGTGTGCACGGTCGACGTGGCGGACGTAGATGCGTCGCTGCAGGCCGCGCTCGACAACGGCGCGCAAGTCGCGTTGCCGAAGATGGGGATTCCCGGTGTCGGCTGGCTCGTCTACTGCAAAGACACTGAGGGAAATATTTTTGGCATGATGCAGAACGATCCGAACGCGAAATAGCGGCGGGCTATTGTTGGACGTAGCGGTCCATCTGCTGGATCGAAGTGAATTGCCTGGGCGTCAAGGGATACTCCTTGTCGCCCAGTTTTATTACCAGATCGCTGGCGGTGACGATCTTTTTGAAAGCGGCGTAAGGAACCGGCAAATAACAAAACTGCGCGTCGTTGCCGTGGAATGTTCCTTTTGTTTGAAAGACGACTTTGCCGCCCGCGATAAACGCGATCGGAGTTGTGTCACCCAGGAAGCGTGGTTTCTCGGAGTATGACGCGAAGTCAAAGGCGACGTCCTTTGGCGGCGGCGCTGGTTCCTCTTTGGCGTCCCCCTTCACTTTGAAATGCGGCAGCACGGTGATGCCCAGGCCGCCGGGCCTGCCGTCGAGTTGTATCCCGGCGCAGGAAACGTCTGTTTCATCGGACGTGGAAAGGTAATTAGCGTTTGTCTCCAATCCGTCAACGGTCGCGTAATTGCCGTTTCTCGCCGGATCTATTTGCACGCCGTTAGTGTCGAACGGAAAAAAGTCGAACATCTGGCTTTGGTGAAACACGATGTATTGCGTCTTCACGCGAGCGAATCCGATCCAGACTACTGCCAGATTTTTGCCCCGCGCGTAATTCAGGCTCACGACTTGCGCCGCTTCCTGCGCTCGCTTGAGTCGTTCTTCGCGAGTCTTGTCGTTCAGGGCGGAGTTGATGAAGGTGACCGTGAGGACTGATCGACCCTGGTGCTGAGTGATGTTGACGTTTACTTCCTCGCCAAACTTCTTCATCAGCTCGTTGCGAACGGTCATCATCTCGCCGACTGATTTGGTCATTTCCCGAACGGCGTCTTTGAGACAGGCGGTCGCCAGGAGCGCCGAGGCAAGGATCGAGGCGAGGAATATTCGACGTGAAAGCATTCTTCTAAAAAGGCGAATTAATCGCTGGGTTTACCCGGGAGCAACGCTTCGGCCTTCAAAGTTTGTGGGCCGTTTTCGTTGCAGATCGCAAACGAAGAACCTTCGTACATCGTCACGCCGGCGAACTCGCCTTTAGCGTTGAGAATGTAGAAATTGATGCCGAAGTTTGGCATGCCTTTGCTGTTCAGCAATCGCTTTTCGACCGTGTTGTTTTTGATTCGCGTCAACACTTCCATGCCCGCGTCTTTGGGATGTGCACCGCGGCGCATCTCTTCGATGATCACAAACGAGCAGAGATTGTAGAGGTTTGCTTCGCCACGTCCGGTTGAGCCGGCGGCGCCGACAGCGCCGTCGACGTAGAGTCCCGCGCCGAGAATCGGTGAATCGCCGAGGCGGCCGGGAATCTTCCAGGCGAGCCCGCTGGTCGTGGTGACGCCGCAGATTTCACCTTTGGAGTTGATACCGTCGCAATTGATCGTGCCGTGGAGATTTTCTTCGCGGAGTTTTCCTTCGGCCAGCATTTCGAGCGCGACGCGATGACCGGCTTCAGCACGTTCTTTGGGATCGAGATAGTGGCTGGGATCGGTTCGTCTCTTCCATTCGAGCCACTGCTTGCGTGAGTTTTCAGTGTTCAGATCGTCTTCGATCGTGAAGCCCATGTTGCGCGCGAAGTCCTGCGCGCCTTTGCCGACGACGAGATGATGGTCCGTGTATTCCATCACTGCTTTCGCGACGAGCGACGGAGTGCGTACGCCTTCGAGCGCACCGACCGCGCCCGCGCGCTTTTTCGGGCCGTGCATCACGGATGAGTCGAGTTGGACGATGCCGTCGGCGTTGGGCAAGCCGCCGTAACCGACGCTGTCGTCGAGTGGATCGAGTTCGACGATGTTGACGCCCGCGATCACGGCGTCGAGCACGTCCGAGCCGCTGGTGATCATGGTGAACGCCTTCTGCACGGCGGTCACGGGGCCTTTATTTTTGAAACGATTGCCGTTGGCGGACGAGATGACCATCGGCTTGACGGGGCTCTGCGTCAGAATCGTCGGGAAACCCGAAGTTTGTTTGTTGGCAGCGGCAAGAGTAATCCCGGCGACAGCGCCGGTGCGCATGAAGTCACGGCGTTTGATTTTTCTGCTCATGGCGTCTCCGTTTGAGTCGTCGTTTCAGCGTTCCTCGTTCAGCGTCTTCAGTTTCGGCGTTCCTCGTTCTGAGTTCAAGCTTTAGCTTGTCTTAGCCAGTCGACTGCAAATCCCATTTCTTTCCGTAATCCAGAATCGGTTAATTAACCTCGCTCACACTCGACCACGGCCACTCCTGCCAACGATCCACGTAACTGTGAGCCACCGATTATGGTGAATGAATTTAACGTGGCCCAAAAATGACGGTCCGATTTAATTCGACGTTCGAAGCAATTAAACCAGACTTTGCGTCCGCGACAGTTGTCTTGATAATTCCAGTTAAATGACGATCGGCCATGAAACTGACTGAGTGCTCGCCGCAACGCCGTGACCCGATCGGTTTTCACGAGAGCATGATAATGATTGGGCAGAATACACCAGGCATGGATTGATAGACAAAAGCCACGGCAAATTTTAAGCGTCTCGTACTCGCACTCACTCATTCCTTCCGGGCTTCGGCCGCTGACGTCGGCATGTTCGTAGCACGCTTGCTAAAATTTCAGAACGCAAAAGCGCGAACTCAAAGCAAGAGCTTGAACTCAAAAGAGCAAGGCTCAAAGATCGAGGGCTTCTTTGATTTTTTCAGCGGTCTTTGGGCCGATGCCGTCGACGAGCGAGAGGCCGCCGCCGGCGACGAAGGCTTTGAATTCGGGAAGGGAAGAGACGTGGTGGCGTTGGTGCAGCACCGCCGCGGTTTTTGGGCCGATGCCGGGAAGCTCGGTTAGATCGAGAACTGTTTCCGGCGTTTCGGCAACGAGGCGTTCCCACGCGTCGAAGGTGCCGCGGTTCAGCAGATCGATCACCTTGCCCGCAATCGCTTTGCCGACGCCGGGAATCTCCTGCAAGCCCGCGAGTCCTTCCTTTTCCGCGATCTCTTTCAGCGGTGTCGGCCAAACTTCGATTGCCTCAGCGGCGTTGCGATACGAGCGCAGCCGAAACGGATCGTCACCACGAATCTCCATTAGCGCTGACAAGCGGTAAAAGCGGCGAGCAATCTCTTCGTTAGTCATTGGCCCAGTCTTTTAAGTTTTCACTTAGTCTAAACTTCCAGGCAGAGTAATATCAAAGGCGTCCGATTTCGAAACCAGTTCAGGAGCAAACGACAGTTGAACGAAAGCAGAAGACAGCTATTGGCCAGTCTTTCCGTCGCGGGCGCAGGAGCGCTGTTGATCGGTTGCCGTGCGAAGCCGCAAAGCACCGGCAGCGCGACCAATGACGAGAACAAAGAACCCGCGCCAGGCGAATCGACGCCGGTCGAGGTGACGGCAACTGAAGACCTAATGCGCGAACACGGAATACTGCGCCGCGCACTGCTCGTGTACCAGGAGTCGGCAGTCAAACTCAGGCAGGATGCTGCGTCAGTTCCTGCCGCGGAACTCGAAAAGACGGCGACGTTGTTTCGCGTTTTCGGCGAAGAGTATCACGAGAAGCGACTCGAAGAGGCGTACATCATTCCGGTGATCCGCAAAGTGCAAGGACCGGCGGCCGCCTACGCCGACGTGCTTTTGGCCCAACACGCGCGCGGGCGTGAGATCACGGAGTATCTGTTGTCGGTCACCAAAGGAGATCGCGTCGCGACGAGCCAGGTCGAGGGCGTCGCGAAAGCGCTCGACTCATTCGTGCGCATGTACCAGCATCACGCCGCGGTCGAAGACACAGTCGTGTTTCCGGCGTGGAAAGCCGCGACGGGCGAGCAGGAGTATGACGAGCTGGGCGACAAGTTTGAAGAGATCGAAACCGAACAGTTTGGCCAGGACGGTTTTGCCAGCGCGCTGAAGCGAATGGAAGAGATCGAAACGAATCTTGGCCTGAACAACCTCGACATGTTCACCGCACCGTCGCCGCGAAAATAGTCGCGTTTTGACTTTTTCAAACTGACGCGTAAAATGCGCGGCTGATTCTCACGCAGATCAAAATTGGACGGAGGGCCTCACAACTCCCCGGGCACCTCAAACCTTAAACCTCTCGATTTCTTAAGGAGCCGAACATGACATTCATTCAATTCGCCGACGAGCCCAGCCAGGAAGAACGCATCGCCAAGCTGCGCCAGGAAGTAGAAAAACTCGGTGGCAGCACGATGTCGCTCGAATCCATGCCCGCTGACATGGAAGAAGAATTTCTGCGTCACGTGCTCGAGTATGAAAGTGCCGAGCCGACGAGCCTGTTTCGACTGATCGAGAACTCCGGCTTGGAAATTCCGCCGCCGGAGGATCTCGACAACCAGTTGCTCCCGGTCAAGCTGACGGAGATCATCGCGCGGATGGCCTCGTTGGGTTCGTACGTGATGCACACCAATCATCTCTCGGACCGCGCGCTTTACGAGTATCTGTATCACGACGGATTGCGCGAGGAGGCGGTGCTGTTTCCCGAAAATCCCAGTTACGCCTACATGATCGATCTCACCGGCAGCGGCAGCCACGAAGACAACCAGGTTTTTCTGAAGTACTACGCCGATGAGAAGTACCGGCAGCAGTGGGCCGCGGATTGGCCCGACGACCCGATGCCGGATCGCGAGATCCCGCCATTCGATCGCGATCGCTTTCTGCCGCAATCGCCCATCGGATGACGTGGCTCAGGCCACGATCATTGTGCCGGTGCCTTTGTCGGTGAAGACTTCTGACAGCAGGGCGTTGCGATTAGTGCCGCTGATCACGTGGGCGGAGTGAACTCCCCGCCGCAAGAGCGTAACTATGCTTTGCAGCTTGGGAATCATTCCGCCGGTGGCGGCGCCGCTGCTGACCAGTTCGTCGGCTTCGGCGGCGCTGAGTCGCGAGAGTTTTGACTGCGGTTGTGCGGGGTCGAGATAAATGCCGTCGACGTCGCTGAGCAGGATCAATTTCTCCGCCTGCAACATCACGGCGATCTCGGCGGCGATCGTGTCGGCATTGATGTTGAAGACGATGCCTTCGTCGTCGCGCCGAGCGACGAGATCACCGGTAAGTAACCGTGGTCCAGCAAAACTGTAAGCAAGCGCGAGTTGATCTGCACTACGTCGCCGACGTAGCCGAAATCAACTTTGTCGCGGACGCCTGTCTGCCGGTTGAGAATCTCTTTCGGCGGGCGCTTTTCCGCGTGGACGATGTTGCCGTCGACACCCGAGAGCCCGACGGCTTCGATGCCGCGCTGGCGGAGCGCTGCCAGAATGTCGGTGTTGATCTTGCCGGCGAAGATCATCTTCGCCATTTCGAGCGTGGCGTCGTCGGTGACGCGGCGGCCCTCGATGATGGTCTGTTCGATTCCGAGTCTGGACGCGAGTTCGGTGAGTTGCTTACCGCCGCCGTGCACGACGCAGAGGCGAATGCCGACCTGATGCAACAGGGCGAGTTCTTCCGCGAGCGACGCGAGGTTGTCGTGATCTTCGGTGACCTTGCCGGAGAGTTTGACGACAAACGTCTGGCCTTTGAAGC
>Ga0247688_1000409_pt1 | contig 13216 bp, 13 predicted proteins | sample CNK29_metaG_FD_182718 | JGI IMG/M metagenome (GOLD analysis project Ga0247688, IMG submission 182718) | Soil microbial communities from Purdue University Martell Research Forest, Indiana, United States - CNK29 | ecosystem: Environmental > Terrestrial > Soil > Temperate forest > Bulk soil...
TTGATGCAGCCGGTCCTCACCAGCAGGTTCACATAACGCTGAAAACCGCTGTAGGAATCGAAGTGGTCGGGAATGTCGGTGCGCGGAAACTGCTTGAAGACTTCGGTGCGATACGACTTGAGGCCCGTGTTGTGGCCCATCCAGAACGGCGACGACGTCGAAAGAGCGAGCACGTGCGGCAGGAAGTAACGCGCGGCGTTCATGATGTGGATCGCGCGTTCGCGATCGGCCATGCCGACGTGCACGTGCAGCCCGAAGATCAACAGCGAACGCGCCACGGTTTGCAGTTCCTGCACGAGCAGCTCGTAACGTTCGTCTTCGAATATCTGCTGATCCTGCCAGCGCGAAATCGGATGCGTCGAAGCGGCGACAATCACGAGGCCGTTCTTCTTCGCCAGCCCGGCGATGACGCTGCGCAAGCGCGTGATGTCCGCGCGCGCTTCCTGAATGTTGCGACAAATTCCGGTGCCGACCTCGACCATCGACTGAATCATTTCCGGCTTGATCTGCTCGCCGAGCAGCATCTTGCCTTCTTCGAGGATCTCGGCGACGTGCGAGCGCAGCTCGCGCGTTTGCGGATCGACGATCTGAAATTCCTCTTCGATGCCAAGCGTGAATTGATCGAACATGGGGCTGCCTCTTGGTTACGTTTCCAACTGCCTGGCGATCATGCGCCAGTCGGGTTTCGTGTTTCCCAGGTACTCGTGGCGCAGATGCCGGAAGATGCTGCGCGGCGAGTGGACCGGACTGTAAAGATCGAAATGGACGTACCAGCGGCGCGGCTCACCTTCCTGAAACAGAAAGTGCAGTATCGCCGTGCCGCGATCCTTTTCATAAAAACCTCCGCTCGTGTCGGAATGGCCAGCGAAACGAACCGTGAAATCCGAGCGCTGCGACAACGCTGACTTGATGCCCGGCCACGCTTCAAACTCCAACCCGACGCCGTCCTTGCCGTAAACGTTGGTCACGTGCTTGACGAGATCCCACAAGCCTTTCGTGTGCAGTCGATCGAGCAACAACAATAGCGCTTGCTGCTTGTCCAACGGCCACGAATCGAATGCCGCCGCGTCACTTGCTGCACCCCAAAGGCCGATGAGTTTGCCCGCGAGCAACTCGCGCGTTTCGGCCGGCAATGTTGACCACGTTAAGGCCGGCTCGAGGGCGTCAGCGTCAGGCATTCGCCAGTTCCCGCTCGAGTATCGCGCGCCCTTCATCCGACACGTCAATAAAACGCAAGCCAACTCCGCGGCCGGGTTCGCTGTAAACGACCTCCGCGCGGCAAACGACTTCCGCGTCAGGCCGAAAAGGAATGCGCACGAGCAGCATCGCGCCTGTGGGAAAGGTACTCTGCGTGTTCATATAGAGTCCACCCGCACTGATGTCCTTGGTGCTCGCGACACCGGTGACGTCCTGGCCGTCGAAGAACACGTCCACGATCAAACGCGAGCGATGGTAGGCTCTTCGGTCGTCCGGTGTTTGGAAATCGTCGGTCATCATTCGTCCTGGGTTGCAATCCACAGACTACACAGATTAAACAGATTTTTCGCTGATAATGTAAGTCGGCACCATGCCGCCGCCGGAACTGACGTTGGCCAGCTCGGTGTAAGACAGCCGGGTGAACGCCGAACCGACTTTGCCATTGAACAGCAGCGGATCGAGATCCACCAGTTGTTCGGCAAACTCTATCTGGCCGTCGTCGGCCAGCGCGGGAAAAATCTCGCGCGCGGTGGGCACGCGTTCCTGGACCAGGTAATCGCCGTTAGCCAGGGCTTTTTCGATGGCCGCGTCCCACTCAGCCTGATCGACGTTCCACCCGATCGTGATCCCGTGGCCACCGTAGTCGTCGTTTGGCTTCAGCACCAGACGCTGGTTGTTGCGGCGCACAAACTCGAGCAGATCTACGGGCTCGTTCTGGTAATCAGATTGCTCGTCCCGGACGATGCGCGTCCACGGGACGTGCGCGTGAATCGCGGCGAGTTCTGTTGCCGAAAAAAGCGCCGCGTGACGATTGTCAGTCAACACGGCGAACAGCGCTTTCTTGTGAATCAGCTTGGAGCGAAAACTGTTGACCATGCAGATCGCGCCCGCGCGATACGCGTTGAGTAACGCGGGATAGTCGTTGATGATCGGCAAGTACTCGTTCACCAACAGCCGCTTGTAAACGATGTCGATCTCCTGCCCGCCGACGGACAGGCGATTGTGGCTGAACTCCAGCTCCTGCGGCGTGCAGATCACCGACGGAAACCCGGCGCTCTCGAAGAAATCCCTGAAAAGTTCAAACTCCTTCACGGTCGGCACGTCCGGCAGATCGACGATGGCGATGCGCGGCGCGCGTTCCGGCTTGTGCCCGAGAAACTCCTGGTAAGAAGCAAGCAACACGTCGAGCATGAATTGCTTGCCGTAAAGGGCTCGCACGTTGTAGTGCTTCGCAAACTCCTTCATCACCGGAAGCGACGAGAAGATGTCGTAAGCAGCGTCGGCGTACGCGATGCCGGCGGGACTCTCGCCGTTGAGTTCGACAAAACTGTAACGGTTCGCGGTCAGAAACGAATCGAGCCGCGCGGTCGGCGAGACGGCTTTGTAGCCGGGTTCGATTGAGACGAGATCGCGTTCGATCTCCAACAGGCCAAGGGCGTCGACGATGCGCGGATCATCGACCGCGGCGTCTTTGACTTTCTGAATCGCGGACCAGACGGTTTCGCAGATCTTCGTGATGCGGGCGAAATCGGTTTCGCTGACGAAGTGTGGCCGCAGGTACGGCGAAAGACGGCGTCCGCCGAAGATGAGTTTCGCGCGCTCCAGGCCCTGGTCCAGAGTGACGCGAGAGCTTTCGGCCAGTTCGTGGTTGGAAAGCAGATCGTGGTAACGAGCAACGGCCTCAGGAAACATGGAGGCTTAGCGTAACACAGAAAGCCATCCACAGATTACGCAGAAAGATCTGTGTAATCTGTGGTTGGCTTTACTGCTGGTTGGAAGCGGCGGAGAGCTTTAGAACGAGTTTCTCTTTCTTGCGGAGGACTTGAAGCGCCAGCGGCGGCTTCAATGTAAGTGAAGGGTTCAAAGCCGAAATCGCTTTGCCGTTGATCGACTGAATCACGTCACCGGCTTTCAAACCCGCTTCAAACGCGGGCGTGCCCGGCTGAACGTAAACAACGAGCAGACCCGCCATCGTTCCGAGCTGTGAAGCCACGCCCGGCCGCAGAGCGATTGTTTCCGCGCCCTGTTCGATGAGCGACAGGCCCTTGGCCGGCGGAAAGCGATTGCGAAAACCAAAACCCGCGGCCGGATCGAGCATGCTGCTCAACTTGACGTTCAACGCTTCCGCAACCGGACGATCGGGACGCGCAACGGTGAATTGCACCGAACTGCTCGGGCCGGCCTGGTCCAACGACCACGTGAAGTCGTCGGCGTTCTGAATCTCCTTGTCGTCAACCTTGAGAATCACGTCGCCCGCGCGCAATTCGGCGTGCGCAGCAGGACTCTCAGGAACGATCGACGTCAGCATGATGCCGCGATGATCTCCGGCCAGAGTCGCCGCCCGGTCCGCGGCCCAACCCTGATTCAAAATCTGATTGAGCTGGAGCGCCGCCACGGCTTCACCTTTAACTCCCAGCCACGGGCGCGGCACGCTCGAACGACGCTCGAGCACGCGTTGCGCGGCGCGCCGAATCGACGCGAGCGGCAGCACCGTCGCTTCGTTTCCCTCAAGGCCGTCGACGATGCCGAGCGTGTCACCGGCCTGATTAAGCACTACGCCGCCGATGTTCGCTTGTGAGAGTCGCGGCGCACTGATCTTGATTCGCGCAACTTCGCCGGTCGGCGCCGGCATTACGTTTTGGATTCGACCTGCAAGCGAGGCGATGCGGACGTAAAGGTTGTTATCGAGCGACTGTGTTTTCGATACTGGCTCCGGGCCGAAGAGGAGTACGTCCTCGCCGACGTCTACGGGCTCGCCTCGCGGGACCACCGCCGGCAGCACGTTTTTTTCGTCGATGCGCAGAATCGAAAGGCCGGTGGTCGCGTCGAAGCCGACGTATTGCGCCAACAGCGCCTTGCCGTCCGGGCCAATTACGGAAACATCGGGCGCATCATCGAAACTGAAGTTGAACGCCGCGCTCGAGTTGCCGAGTGATTGCGGAAAACGAGGCGGCGCAAACTCCAGATTAGCTTCCGGCAACCATGCCACGATCGTTTCGCCGTCGTCCATTGCGAGTCCGGCGATCACGTTCGTGTGCACTTCGTCCATGAGTTTGAAAGCGGAGTCGAGGCCGTTAATGGCTTGCACTTGCTCTTCGGATCGCAGCAGCAGCCGAAACATCTTCAGCCCGTTCAGGCGATGAACGATCGTGACGACTTGCGGCGCACGCCGATCCCCAACTCTCGCGACCGCGCGCGGCGGAACAACGGGCCGGCGCGGCGAAGGCGCGGGCGCGGGAGTTTGGGCCATCGCGGTTGCACACCACATTGCCAGACCCGCGACAGTCAGGATACGTTTCATGATCGTGCTAACGGACATCGGTATTACCAAACATTCTTCGGGGCGAATTGATTCGCCGGTGTCAGCACGCGTTGCGAGCCGAAGCTGACCGGCGGAAACGAGATCGTGCGCGCGTTGCCGCGCCCGTCGTCGAGTGAAACCTTCACCGACTGCAACGATGTTTCGATCGGAAAGACAGTCGACGTGTTTACTGCCGGATGCGTGTTGGAAACGACGTTCGCGCGCGTGCTGCTGAAATCGACCGCGGTCAAGGTCGTCTTAGGGTTCACGGCCACCGGCAACTTAATCGCATGCTTCGGTTCATTGTTCTTAACTACAGGTGTCGTTTCAACTGACGACACCATCAACGGCGTCGGAGTTACCTTCGGCGCTTCCGGTTTTTTCGGTTCGACTCGTGGTACTTCAGCAACGATCACCGGCTGATGTTCACGCTGCCAGACGATTGCCCCACCCACACCAACCACCACCAGTATCGCCGCAGTCGCCAGGCCCTTAATCGCAAACGACCAATAACGCGCACCCGACGGTTGCGACTCGGCCGCCAGGCGCGCTCGCAAGCGAAAATCAAAATCGGCGGGCGCGTTCACCGTGCCGAGACTGCCGACGATCTCCCGCAGCCTGGTTTGTTGCCGCCGAAACTCCCGGCAATCGGCGCACGCACGCAAATGCTCGCGAGCGGCCACGCTCGTTTCGTCGTCGAGCTTCAGCTCGTCGAGTTCGCGGCGGATCAATTCACATTGTCTGTCATTCATAATTACCTCACCTACAAATAAGCCCGCATCTTCTCGCGCAGGAAGCCGCGCGCCCGGCTGATTCTGGACTTCACGGTGCCTTCACTCGTTTCCAGAATCGCGGCGATCTCGTCGTAACTCCGGCCGTCGACGTCGCGCAGGATCAAAGGCGCCCGGTATTTTTCCGGCAACGTGCCGATAGCACGTTGGACTGCGTTGCGTCGTTCGGCGTCGACCAGTTCCGAATCCTGCAACGGCCGCTGATCCGGCGGATTCAACTCTTTCGCCTCGCCGCCGTCGGGCTGTTGAAAAAACCCGGTCAGCGAAACGAGTTTGCGCCGTTTTCGCTTGCGCAACTCGCTGATCGCGAGATTGGTCGCGATGCGATAGATGTAAGTCGAGAACGCATATGAGCGCTGATAACGATCCCTTGCACGATAGACCCTGACAAAGGTTTCCTGGGCCAAATCGACCGCGCCGTCGTAATCGCTGGTCATGCGATAGATGTAGCTGGTGATCTGGTTTCGGTAACGGCTGACTAACTCAGCGAAGGCATCATGGTCGCCGCTTCGGGTGGCTTCCAGCAGGGCATGATCGGAGGTTCTGTCCTCCAATGCGTCTTGCTGCAAGGCCGGCGCAAACGCCAGCTCATCGATGGTCGTCAACGTGTTCATCAGGCAGGCAGGCTCAAAACAACAAATTGGCCGTCGGAGATGCGATTATAGCCACATCCTTCGGCCAACTGACAGGTTTACACGCGCTTGTTTGGGCTTGGTTCCGCGAATCTGGAGCGCGGGCGAGCCGCCCGCGCTCCGACCTTAGCCCTAGGTGTTTTTGAAGATGGCGTCGCTGACTTTGACGCCGTACGTGATCGTGAGAACGCGCGTCTCCTGGCTCAACCGGCCGTCAATGGTCAGGACGACCTGATACGGCACGAGCGTTTGCTGAACGATGCGGTAATCCAGAAACTTTCTCGTGTATTTCACGGCGATGCCGCCCGGCGGCCCTTCGTCGTATTCGAGCCACAATACGCGCAGCGATCGCGCGCTGATGTAGTAACGCGTCTTGCGCTGCTCTTTGTCGGTGAGATCGATGATGTAGAGATCGAGGCCCTTCTGCTGATCGCGGCCTACGACGCTGATCGTCGAGCCGCATTCTTTGTAACGCAGCAGTCCGTCGAGGCTGTGATGATGAGCGGACATGAAATCGGCGGTCGCATCCTGGCGTGGCGTAAAAGCAGCGCCATTGATCACACCCGAGAGCTTGCCATCGTCGAAGATTAATGAATACTCCATCGTCGGCAGCTTCTGGTCGAGCCGGATCTTGTCCTTGTTGAGGTTCTCGCCCCGGACAAAACGGCGTTCGTAGTTTGACTCTTCGGGGTTTCCTTCGGAGTTGTAGCGCGTTATCTTACCGCGCTCGACGCCGTTGCGGCGGATCTGGTCGAGCAACGGCCGCGTGCCGTAAACGAGAATGACTGATTCGACGATCTGCTCGGCCGTAAACTTGACGTCGCCGGTTTTCGCGTCGCCATTCTTCGGGTCGATCGGTTTTTCCTGGGCCTTAGTGTCTTGCGACTTATTGTCTTTTGACTTCGCATCCTGCGGCTTTGCGTCCTGCTGTTTGGACTCCGGCGCTTTCGCGTCCTGAGTATTCGGCGCAGCCGCCGCTGTCCGGTTTGTGCCGGAAAGGGGAAGGCAAATTAAAAAAGCGAAGAGAACTATGAGGGCCAATACTGAACGAAGCAAAAGTAACTTTTCTCCTTGGATTCCAGGCAAAGACTTGGGAGAGCCGAATTGTAGCTGTGCTTTGGTACGTTTGACAAGCAACACCGCCGCAGGTATTTTCCTTCGTTTTTGCAGAAAGGACACGCAACAGAGATGAAGCGCGTAGGAGTTCTGGTTGGCCGGGAAAAGACGTTTCCCGAAGCTATAATCAATGGCCTTAACGAGCGAGGAAAAGGTGAGGTCCTCGCCGAATACATCAAGCTCGACGGCGTTCGTTACGATGATCCGCCTCGTTACGACCTGGTCATCGACCGCATTTCGCACGAAGTTCCCTTTTACCGGGCGACGCTGAAACGCATGGCGCTCGAGGGAACAACCATTATCAACAATCCCTTCTGGTGGTCCGCCGACGACAAGTTTTTCAACTACTCATTGGGACAAAAGCTCGGCGTCGCGATTCCGAAAACCGTGCTGTTGCCGCAGAAGGATTACATCGAGGGCATCGTGAGCGAGAGTTTGCGCAACCTCGCGTTTCCGATGGACTGGCAGGGCATCATCGATTACATCGGCTTGCCGGCGTTTCTGAAACCGTTTGACGGCGGCGGCTGGAAGAACGTTTCAAAGGTCAACTCACTGGAAGAACTAATTACTGAGTATGACAAGAGCGGAACGCTCTGCATGACGTTGCAGGAGTCGATCGACTTCGATCAGTTTGTCAGGTGTTACTGCGTCGGGCAGGAAGAAGTGATGATCATGGCTTACGATCCGCGCAAGCCGTACCTGTCAGGCGAGCAGTACGTTCACAATCCGGATTACCTCGAGCAGGCGCTCGCGGATCGCGTGCGGAAAGACGTGCGCACGCTTTGCAGCGCGCTCGGTTACGACATCAACACGGTCGAGTTTGCGATCAAAGACGGCGTGCCGTACGCGATCGACTTCATGAATCCGGCGCCGGATGCGGAACTCGCGTCAGTGGGCGAGTTTTACCACAACTGGATCGTGAACGCCGTGATCGATCTCGTGTTCAAGCGGCTGGGTGAAAAGGAAGAGACGCCGCGGTATCGTTGGGATGCGTTGTTGAATCCAGCAGCGGCGCCGCAGAAACAGGCTTTGGCCGCGACGGCTACCGCAAAGCGTAGCGCGCCCAAACGCAAGAAAAACTAGACACAGGTTAAACGGCTCTGGGTTTTGATCGGTGGAAAAGGGCCTTCGTGGCCGCGACGGTCACGAGCCAGATGATCAACGCGGAGGAGGCGAGTGACCACCCGACGCTCGCCGCAAACGGATCGATGAAACCGCCAACCAGCGCCAGCAACACACTGGCGTTCGTGGCCCGCAACGCGAGGCGCCGCACGCGCGTCACCGTTTGCAACCAACTGATGCGCCGCAGCTCAGTCGCGAGATAATCGTCGTCGTTATTGAGCTGCATGTAGTATTCGCCCTCGCCTCGCGCATAGCGGGCGAGGGCTTGTTCTGAACTGACGCGCGCGGCTTCGTGATAGTGGTGAATCACGTGCGCGAGTTTGCCGTCACGAAGCGCGATATCGGCGAGTCCGATTCGCGCTTTGAAGTTTCCACTGTCGAGTTCCACCACTTTTTGCAAAGCTTGCCGCGCCTGGCGAGCGTCGCCACATTCCAGAAAACTCTCGCCGATCAAAGGCAACAGCACGAGATCGTTCTTTGCCCGCATGCTCGCCAGACGCAGCGCCGCTCGCGCTCGCGAAAGCAGTCGCGCATCTGACTGCGCACTCGCTTGCGATCGCAACAGGCGCGCAAAATCGTAAACCAACCACGCGCCATTCGGCCGAACGTTCAGCGCCCGCCGGAACGCTTCCGCGGCTTCACGCAAACGACCCGAAACGCGCAACTCATTGCCCAGGCGGCGCAACACATGAGCACGTTCGATGTCTTCCGCGGTGGCGATAGCAGGTTCTGTTTCGTGTTTCGACTTGCCGCCGAGCCTGATGTCCATTTCGGCGACGTCCAAAACGTCCGTCGAAGCGAGATGCGAGAGCTGCGCCTTTCGTTCGAGGAACTTTGGATCGTTCAGGTAATCGCGCAGGTCGAGCGTGCGGGCGTCGAGTTTGTTTTCGTGAATCAACGGAAAGAGTTCGCGCACCATCTTGCGGTACTCGCGGCCGCCCGAAACGATCACGAACTGTTTTCCCTTGCCGCTGATCTGCGTGCGATAGCGATAACGAACACTGCCGCCGCGGCGCAACGTGCGCACAGCCTGTGTCTCGACGGTTTCGAAATCGTCGACGGCGAGTTGCTTGCGATAGCCTTTGAATAACAGGTGCAGGAACGAAGCTAGCGGTCCCTGGCGCCGGATGGAGAGGCCGTCAAAAACAAGGCGATCAGTGAACGCCAACAGAGAAAGCATCAGCCAGGCGGACGTGACGAGCAGCAAAGAGAGCGCGTCATATTGAGCGCGCAACAACAACGCTGCGAAAAACGTCGCGACGCTGCCGGCAGCGAGATAGGGCCCGGGCGAAACACGCACGCTGGCAATGGCCGGCCTTTTTAACGCGCGTTCGCGCTCGTCGCTGACTTCTGCAAGAGCAGGTAAGCTATTTAGTTCCTTTGGTTCGTTCATCTGCCCTCTGCAGAGTCCGTACAATCAACCGGCAATTCAAACGCGAACGTGCCGCGCGCTGCGCCTGGTTCAGTGTAACGCAAGTCGGCCAGTTGAATGAAAGTTTGGCTCGTGCAACTCGGATCGCTGAGGCGCGCAACCGGAAACCGCGCGAAGCCGAGAAACACGCGAGTGGGCTTTTCCTGCGAGACTGATTGCAATGCGGCCGCGAGTTCGCCTGAAGGCTTTGGATAACGAACGTAACCAACGATGGAGTTTGGATCGTTGAGCCGGGCGCCAAACCGGTAAGTAGCTTTATCGGTTTCAAAAAAGCATTCCCACAGCAGCGGATTTGCCAGCGTCGGCATAGCGGCGACGCGTGCGAGCGTTTCGCCTGTCCGATCAGCGACTTGCTGCGCCTCTTCCCTCGCCCGATTCAGTGCGCGCGCGTGGGCAAAACCGAGGGCGGTCCAGTAAGTCAGGACCAAAGCAAATGAGACGAACGTGATCTTCGCGCCCCATCTTTCGCGCGCCCGCAGCAGGTAAAGAACAAGAGTTACAACGAGGCCGCTAATCCAGAAGATCCGCGCTGTGTTCGGCACCTCGGTGACGCGTGGTCCGAGAACAATCACGTAAGTGGTGATCGCTGCGAGCGCGATCCAAATGACTTTCGCTGTTTTCGTTTTGGAAGCCAGCAGGAACGCAGCGCTCCCGAGAACCAGCCACAGAAACAGATCGACAATGAAAACCAGGTCGCCGTAGAACCAACGCGGATTCCACGGCAGCAGGAAACGAATGCCGTAGTTGTTGGTCCAATCGAGCAATGGATGCGTCGCGCTGGCGACGAAGGATGCGATCAACAAGCCACGCAGGTTTGTTTGGGGAGATCGTTGGCGCAGTCGCGCCCAGAGGCGATCGACCGCGTAGAAGATCAGCGGCAGCAGTAACGCGAGAAATGCAGTGCCGACGATTGAGTGAGTGATGCCGCGATGATGCTGGAGAAAGTCCCAGCGGTCGCCGAAGAGGAGCACGACGATGTCCGAGTCAGGCGCGTTGGCGGCGAGAACGCAGAGGATCGTCGCGCCCGGAGACAATCTTTCCAAACCCGCCTTGGCTGCCGTCAGTCCGGCGAGTGAGTGCGTTAGATTGTCCATTCAGATGTCAGTACGACGTCAATGTCCGTACTGTCCGGAGCGCCGGCGGCTCGCCCGCATTGAATCGCACGGGGCTCCATTGTTGCCTTGCGCCCGCGCTCCGTTGGTACTGACGTTAACCGAGTAACGAGGGCGTTTCCTGCGGAAGCTGCGCGTACCGCGCCGGGTCGAGCTTCTGTAGTTCGGTGGCTGCTTCGCGGGCGGCCGCCGAAATCGGCGCCGGCTGATTGTTTTCGCCTTTTGCTTTTCGCGAAGCGTCAACCATGTTGAAAAGCAGATCGACGGCTTCTTTCTTCTTGCCTTGCTTGTTGTAGACCTTCGCGAGACGCAGGTTGGCGGTGTCGGTCGTCACGGCGGTGCTGTTTTGCTTGGCGAGATCACTATAAAGCTGGGCTGCTTCGTCGAGCTTCCCGTCACTCTCTTTTGCTTGCGCGAGTGCGAACTTCGATAAAGCCGCGACTTCGGGAACGCTGCTGTTGGACAGTTCAGACAGTTCAGTCAAACCCTTCGGGCGATCGACCAACAAGCGGTTCGAGGCAATGAAGTAACGGGCTTCAGAGCGATAAGGATCTCCGTACTTGGCCGCGACCTTTTCAAACTCGGAAATCGCGCGGTTCGCGCGATCGTACTCGCTGTTGAAAGAAGGCTCGTTACTGGCCGTAACCGGCGCGGGGCCGACGTCGGTAGTCGAGATCGTAATTGCGCGGCCGAGCGCCTGCGCAGCTTCGTCGGCCTTGCGGCCACGCCACTTGACGACCACCACGACGAGAATGGCGATCACGATAACGGCGCCAAATCCGTACAGGATCTTCAGTCCGCGGCCCTCGAGTCTTTCGCCGAGCCGGTCGAAGAAGCCCATCGTCGTATCGCGAAAGCGGTCATGTTGCAGTTCGCGCGCCCGCTTTTTGTTGTAGTTTGCCACTTAATATCCTTTCGCAAGCCCGCATAGTCGGCTGCGTTCTGTTGGGTGTATGATTAGCGAAATCGTCACTCTAATGGCGCGTTGGAAAAGTTGTCAACCGCGAATGCATCCAAGACAGAGGGCGGTTTCAGCTCACACGTAGTTTTAAGTCGGGCAATGAAATTTTTTTGGGAACAAATCGATCCGCGCTGGTGTCTAAGCGGCTGCCTGTCCGGGAATGGGCAAAAATCACTACATGCTCCGATTCCCAACCCAGGGGGTGATCAGTGAGCTACGGAGAGCCAATAGCCCTCCGCGGGCAAATCGAGTTGGAGCAGGTTGCCCCGGCGACCCTGGTGGAAGCACGGCCTCAGTTCGAGGCACAGTTCGTTGAAAGATTGAAGCGCGGCGACGCGGCGGCTTTCGAGATTCTGGTTAACGAGCGCTCAGGCGAGATTTACGGTTTGCTTTATCGCCTGACCGAGAGCAGCGAGGAAGCTCGCGACCTGACGCAGGAAACGTTTTTGCGAGCGTTTCAGAGTATCGGTCACTTCCGCGGCGAATCAGACCTGCGCACCTGGATCTATCGCATCGCGATCAACCAGGCACGGAATCGCTGGCGGTGGTGGCGCAGGCGAAGGCGCGATGTGACGGTTTCGATAGACGCGGCCGCGGAAAACGGCCGGACATCGATCATCGGATTGCTCAAGTCTGACACTGACAGTACTGACAGCAATCCCGAGAAGCACACGCTGGCGCATGAACGAGAACGAGCGTTGCGAAGAGCACTGGGATCATTGAAACGCGTTTACCGCGAAGCAGTAGTGTTGAGAGATATTGAAGGACTTGCCTACGAAGAGATAGCAGTCGCGCTTGATATAAGCGTCGGAACCGTTAAGTCGCGCTTGGCGCGTGGACGCCAGGAACTCCGGCGCAAGCTCGAAGGATCTTTGTAATTGCCGATTGGGATCAGGATGGCTGACCCGCCCCGGCTCACGAAACTCGGTGCCAAATGGGTCGAAGTGAGAAAACGGCGGGATCAGGGTTCCGCAGTGGCGTGATAGGGCGTATTTGAAACGTGGCCAGCAACACCCGTTCAAGCAGCGCTCACTCAAGCCGGGAAGGGTTGCCCAGAACTTGTCGAAGTTGCTCTTGTCGAAAGGGAGCAGCCGGGGTCGGCCAGTCATCCTGAAATTAATGACTTATGTTGTGCGAAGAAACCAAGCAATCGCTTTCATTGTACGTTGACGATTGTGTCTCTCTGCCGACGCGCGTAGCGATGGATGAACATATCGATCGCTGCCCGGTGTGTCGCGATGAGATGATCGAGCTGCGTGCGCTGAAGCGAAAACTGAGTTTGTTGACTCCGCCGACACCGCCTTCAGGTCTCGCAAACCAAATCCTGTATGAGCTGTCGATTGAAGCCGCGGCTCGTCGCCAGCAACCAAAAATCTCACCGGCCAAACGCGTGCTGCGTTTCATCGAGCCACGGCTGATGCCTTACAGCATCGGCTCGTTCGCGTCAGTGCTGATGTTCTTCCTGATGTTGAATGCGCTGCGGCCGCACTTCGTCGCGTTGCGTGAAGCAGCGTTGCAAAACAGCGGCGTGATCATGGTGGAAGCGGGTACC
>Ga0247688_1000410_pt1 | contig 13207 bp, 15 predicted proteins | sample CNK29_metaG_FD_182718 | JGI IMG/M metagenome (GOLD analysis project Ga0247688, IMG submission 182718) | Soil microbial communities from Purdue University Martell Research Forest, Indiana, United States - CNK29 | ecosystem: Environmental > Terrestrial > Soil > Temperate forest > Bulk soil...
CGCGCGGGCTCGGGCGCGTTTCCGGTAGTGTTTCCCGTGATTCTCGGTGGGCTATTGTGGTTGGGCCTTTACCTGCGCAATCCGTCACTGCGCCTGTTCGTTCCACTTACCTCAGTTTAAAGGAAACGATAATGAACATACTGCTTTGGATCATTCAAATACTATTGGCGCTACTGTTTCTTTTTGCCGGCGTTCCGAAGCTGATTTATGCGGCGGATGCCTTGCAGGCCAACGCACCGCCGGGTTCGATTCACTTTTCCAATCTGTTTCTGAAATTCATTGGCGTGTGTGAAGTGCTGGGCGCTCTTGGCCTGGTGTTGCCGGGATTGTTTCGTACTCGCCGGGGACTGACACCGCTGGCCGCGCTTGGCCTGACGATCCTCATGATTGGCGCGGTCTATGTGAGCCTTCCTCTCGGAGTTGCGATGGCCATAATACCCTTTGTCACGCTGCTGCTTTGCGCATTCGTGGCTTACGGGCGCGGCGTCAAACATTGGTAATTATTCGATAGTTAAAGGAGACAAATCATGGAGTTTGGTACCTACCTGTTTTTCAGCGGCACTTGTGAAGAGGCGCTGAAGTTTTACGAAGAAACTATCGGCGCGAAGACCGAAGCGGTCATGAAGCACGCCGGCACTCCGTCGGCAGAGCACGTCCCCGCTGAGTGGGGCGACAAGGTGATGCACGCGAAGTTCAAGATTGGCGACAGCGTAGTGATGGCTTCCGACGTTCCGCCGCAGCAGTATGCGAAACCGCAGGGCTTCTCGCTTTCGCTCGGGTTCAAGGACGCGGCCGATGGTGAAGAGATCTTCAACAAGCTGGCTGCCGGCGGTTCGGTACAGTTGCCGTTTGGCCCAACGTTCTGGGCCAAGGGCTTCGGCATGTGTACCGATCGTTACGGCATTGCGTGGATGGTTAACTGCGAATAGATCGCTTCAGGAGGAAAATGAATGAGCTACGTTGATGGATTCGTGGTGCCTGTGCCCGAGGAGAACCTGAAAATATACCGGACCATCGCGCAGAAGGCGGGAAAGATCTGGAAGGAGCACGGCGCACTGCATTACGTCGAAGCAGTTGGCGACGATCTTGAGGTGAAGTTTGGGCTGGCGTTTCCGAAGGCGTTCAAAGTCAAACCCGGCGAGACGGTTTTCTTCTCGTTCATCGTTTACAAGTCGCGCGCGGATCGCGATCGGATTAATGCGAAAGTCATGAGCGATCCCCGAATGAAGAAGATGATGGAAAACTCCCCGATGCCGTTTGATGTGAAGCGGATGGTGTACGGCGGGTTCAAATCACTGGTCGATATGTGAGGAAGCGATGACTGCACGACGATTCAACTGGCCACTCTGGGCGGGCTTTCTGCTGGCGCTGATTGCCTCGTTCAGTTACTTCTCATTCTTTGTGCGCTTTCCGATTACGCGCGATTTCCCCTGGGCCAACCTGCTGCTGTTTGTCGGGGCCGCAATTCTCCTGGTTATGGGAATCGGCCGCGGCTTCGCGCGCGATCGGGCGCATCCAACGCGCTCGCGCATCACCACGTCGATCGTGAGTTTGTTCAGCGTCGTGATCTTCGCGCTGTTCGTGTTTACGATCTTCGTTGTGGGACGCTGGCTGCCGCCGTCAACAGGCGCTCCGCACGTTGGCCAGAAGGTGCCGGAGTTCACGTTGAACGATGCGAATGGAAAGCAAGTGTCGCTCAACGAACTGCTGGCGACGCCGATTGAAGGCAAGCCGCCGAAAGGTGTGTTGCTGATTTTTTATCGCGGTTACTGGTGACCTTCGTGCAACTCCGAGTTGCGGAGTATCGAAAATAACCTGGCGAGTTTTAATCAAGCGGGAATCAGGCCGGTGGCGATTAGTGCCGACACGCCGGAAGAGACGCGCAACCTGATCCAGCAAGCGGGTTACACGTTTCCGTTTCTTTCCGATCGGCCGGCGGAAGTGATTCGCCGTTATGATCTGGTGCACGCACATGCGGGCGCTGACGGCCGGGATATTTCGCGTCCGGCTGAGTTTTTGATCGACGCGAGTGGCACGGTGCGCTGGATCAACCTGACTGAGAACTACTGGATTCGCGCTCGTCCCGGCGACATTCTCGATAAAGCAAAACTGCTTCAGTAGCAAGACAAAAGGCACAGGCCATTTCTGACCTGTGCCTTTTTGTGCTTCGTTGCGGCTAAAAACTAATTAGCCGTTTCGCTGGCCCGCCTGATAACCTTCCTGGTATCCACGATTGAAACCAGTGCGGTACGTTTCGGCGAAGTTTCCGAAGCCCGAGTCCTTGAAGTAGTGGGACCGTTCGGGATCGAAACTCTTCGCCTTCTTGCCATCATCCTTGCCGGTCTTGTAGCCGTCTTTGTAGCCCTGGTTCACAGCGTCGTCGCTGCTATTGAAGACGTAACGGCCATAGTAGGTTCCGTATGGATAGGCTCCCCATCCGTACGGGTAACCCCATGGACCAAAACCCCAACGATGATAAAACGGGCGAACCGGACGAACGATGATGACCCTTCGTCGTCCCTGCGCCTCGGCGTTGCTCGGGGAAACAAACGCAACGCCAGCCAGCATCAGGACTGAGAGCACCACACCACCTATTCGCCGTAAATACTTGCCTTTCATTTAACCCTCCTTGCACTTCCCTTCAACCGCATTAGCCAATTCTGCTGCGGCTGATTAACTGCGTATCGACTCTGCCGTTCGGGAAGTACCTGACGACATAAGTCTCACGATAGACTCCTCGACCATAGCGCACGATCCGCGAACGCGTTACCGCGCGCGCCGCGCGCCGGTCGTAACGGCCGTCATAACGATCTCGGTCATACCGATCATGGCGATACCGATCTCGTTGCCACTGCGGTACCGGAGTAGCGGCAACTGTCGCCGTCTCACGCGATTTAGCCACGGTGCTTGCCTGTGCCGGGACAACAAATCCTAACGTAAGTAGCGCAAATGCGAATCCGAGTACTCTTTTCATGTTCCTTTTCCCTTCTGTTAAAAAACTTTGGCCGGGCAAATCCCAGTTGTTCTCAGGGAGAGCCCGACCTGTTAGATAAGACACGCAAATGCCGTGCGTGGTTACATCTTTGTGGCCTCGATTTTTGCCTCAATAAGACTGATTGCCGGCTCACTAACGAACACTTTGGCGTGAAACTGGCGGCCCCATTCGAGGGCCGTCACGTTACGGTACTCGTAGGTGTTCGCAACGTCATATTTTGGGCCGTACCCTTCGTGGAGTCTTTTGCGAATTGAAGCGCGAATGTGCGGGTCCGCACCGTGCTCCAGAAGCAACTGCGTGAACGGCGCTTCATAAGGCCCGCGATCGCGATAGTTCATCCAGAAGTTTGGCTGCGAAACGACGGTGCCGAAGAGCGCGGTGTGACCACCGAAGCCGTCCGCGTCGACGTCGGCTTTCACGTTTGGATCCATTCCGCGGTCGAGCAACCAGCGCGCGATCTCGAGTTCGTCGTAATCGGCGCAAAGATGCAGCAACGTCGTGCCTTTCAACGGCGTGCCCTGGGTTGCGAGAACTTCGTCGTGACAACCGAAGTCAGGTGGATAGATCTCTTCGTGTGTGAAGGTGCGTTGCAGCAGTTGCGGATCGCGACGCAGATGATCTTCGAGGAGATCGAGGCGGCCGCGATGCAGTGCCATCACTGGCGTGTCGGGAAGCGTGAGGCCGTGTTGCACGTAGAGTTCGAGAATGCAGTGTTTCGCTTTCGGATTGCGGCTGTCGGTTTCAAGCACGAGATCGACCGGCGCGAGTCGTTTCCCGTTCTCGTCGACTGCGCGCGCGCCGAGTTCGAGCGCGAGCTGCGTGCCGGTGGCGCTTAACGTGTACGCTGCTCCACCAAGCGCGCCATCAGGTAATGTTGGTGAGCCCATCATCTGATGAAGCATGCGAGCCGTGTCGATTTTGCTTTGCAGGAGCGCGCGATCGATTGCGGTCTTGAGATCTCTGGCGCCGAGATCGTAAAGCATGCGAATGATCCGATCGCGGCCGAGATTTGCCGCGTACGTCAGGGGCGGTCCCCAATTGCTGTTGCCGATGGCGGCGTTCTCGTGCAGCAGGTGCGGATGTTTGGTAACGAGGTCGCGCACGGTGTCGGCGTCGTCGTTCCAGATAGCTTCGATCAACTGCGAGCTCTGGACGAGACGTTCTGGTTGGACTTTTTGAGCCACGGATTAGACGGATCTTTCCTTTGCTCGATTGAATGCGCCCTCGAAATAGACTGGCTCTAATCCGGTCGCCCAATACTCGATCGTCGTCCGGTTCGGCTGCGATGTTTCCTGATCAGTTGCCAGCGTTGGCTTGCTGTCGTCTATTGGTTCGAATTCCAGCCAGCCGCGCCACGTGCCGTCCGTTCGTTCTTCGCCATAACTCAGGACGTTGTATTCGGTGCCGTCGGGCGCGATCACCTGTGTGGTGTACTCCTGCAGCAATATCGCCATTGCTCCCCCCTTGAATTTGGGATCGATTTGAGTCACATTTTTACACGAATCCCAAAAACCTGCATTTAAAGGAGTACGAAATAAATGGCCGCAGCTAATCCCGTTCCCAGCACGCAAAAGATCACGACGTTTCTCTGGTTCGACAACAATGCCGAAGAGGCTGCAAATTTCTACGTCTCTGTTTTCAAGAACTCACGCATCATCGAAACCACGCGTTTCACAGATCTGGGACCAGGCGCAAACGGCTCAGTGATGACGGTCGAGTTCGAGCTCGACGGGCAGCGATTCACCGCCCTTAACGGCGGACCAACCTTTAAGTTCACTGAAGCTATCTCGCTGATGGTGCGCTGTAAGTCGCAGGAAGAAGTCGATTACTACTGGGACAGGCTGACGGCTGACGGTGGTCAGGAAAGCCAGTGTGGTTGGCTCAAGGACAAGTTCGGATTATCGTGGCAGATCACGCCTGAAGTCTTGATGACCCTGCTCAACGATAGCGACCGAACAAAAACGCAACGCGCAATGCAAGCGATGATGACGATGAGGAAGCTCGATATCAAAACAATTGAAGAGGCTGCCGCGGGTTAATCTTCGATTGGTCCCTTGATGGACCGCCAACGCTTAGCTTTGGTGCAGCCGGCTGAGTAGTAGTCGACCTTGATCTTGGGCATTTGAAACGGCGCGGCATTCGGGAGCGAAAGCACGACCGCTTTGGAAGTGCTGCCGGGCATCGCGGAAGCGCACGAGTCTGCCACCACGGTGCCGAAATCCTGAATGACGCGCACGCGCCCATTTTGAAAACTCAGCAACGACGCCATCTCCACGAACGTTCCCTGGGCCATGTCGCCCGTGGTCATCAACAGCTCATCGATTCCGTCGTGGTCGAGATCCGTTTTGAGCAGGATGCTACCGTGGAAATCCACGTCGACGTCGGCGACCATTTTTGGTCCCTGAAAGATCGCCACGCGCTTGGTGCCGAAGTTGTCGGCGTGTGAAGCGGTGCATTCGTTGACGAAGACGACATACGCGGTTTCAGTCTGCCCGGCAGCGGTAAAACTTCCCGTCGCCATCTCCGCGATCTCCGGAACGATCTGGCCGGACTTGCGCGCCTGGGCCAGGTAATCATCGCCTGAGACACCGCCCTGCTTGCAACGGTTCGCATCAGTCAGGTAACGGCGAAACATTTTCGCCAGCACGTCTCTTTGCGTCGCGGGCGAAATCTTTGGCGGCTTATGAAAATGGTCGTTACGAAAGTCGAAGAGCACCTGGCGCTGCGGCTTGGTAGCCTGGGGAAAGGTGAAGAAGAACAGCAGCAGAAGGGAAATTGTCTTCATATCCAAAGATTACACTGTTAGAATCAGCGCCGCTATGGATAAATTACTGCTTGCCTTTGTTCTCGCCACATTTATTTCCGGTGAAGAGTGGAGCCAGTTTCGTGGCCCAAACGGCACCGGAGTCTCCGCCACCACCAACCTGCCGGAAACATTTGGCCCAGCCAAAAACATGATCTGGAAAACGGAGTTGCCGGCAGGCCATTCGTCACCGGTGCTCACGACCGATCGTGTTTTCGTCACGGCGGCAAACAAAGAGAAGTTGTTTGTGATCTGCCTCGATCGAAACTCGGGAAAGGTCCTGTGGCAAAAGGAAGTGCCGCGTTCGCGTGAAGGACGTTTGCAAAACGTGAACGGGCCCGCGTCGCCGAGTCCCGTCACTGACGGCTCGAACGTCTACGTGTTCTTTCAGGACTTCGGCATGATGTCGTTTGACGCGAACGGCAAAGAGCGCTGGAAACTGCCGCTTGGCCCATTCAACATGTTCTACGGCTTCGGCGCGTCGCCGATTCTCGTCGACGACAAAGTGATCCTGCCGGTCGATCAGGATTTTCCGAGTTCCTACCTGATCGCGGTCGATAAGAACAGCGGCAAGTTGCGTTGGAAAGTCGAGCGGCCGGTCGTGATCTCCGGTTATTCGACGCCCATCGTCTATCAACCGAAACAGGGACCAAAGCAGATCGTGATTCCGGAGTCGTTCCAGCTCTCGGCCTATTCCGTTAAAGATGGCAAGCGAATTTGGTGGGTGCGTGGTTTGGCTTGTGAGATGAAGTCGATCGCGAGCCAGGACGGCGAGTATCTCTACATCAATGGCTGGGGCTTTCCGCAGAACCAACCGGGACGGCAGATTCCGACGATTCCGTTTGCGGACGCGTTGAAGCGTTATGACAAGAACAACGACCAGCAGATCACGAAAGCGGAAGCAACGGGCAACGAGCCGATGGACAAGATCCTGAACGGCGCGTTTGAAGCGTTTGACAGGAATCGTGATGAGAAGCTGGACGCGGGAGACTGGGAAGTGTTTCGCGCGATGATGTCGGCGGAGAATGGCCTGCTCGCGATCAAAATGGGCGGCGAGGGCGATCAAACCGCGACTGCGATCCGCTGGCGTTATCAGAAGCCGGTGCCGCAAGTGCCGTCGACGCTGCTCTACAAAGGCGTGCTCTACATGATCAACGACAGCGGCATCCTGATCTCGTTTGATCCGGCGACCGGCAACGTGATCAAGCAGGGACGTTTGCACGGAGCGATCGATAAATACTTCTCGTCGCCGGTGGCGGCTGACGACAAAGTGTTTCTGATCGGACAGGGCGGCCAAGTGTCTGTGCTGAAGGCGGGCGGCGAATGGGAAGTGCTGGCCGTGAATGAACTCGACGACGAATGCTTCGCCACGCCCGCCATCTCGGAAGGGCGAATATATATTCGGACTCGCAGCGCGCTCTACGCGTTTGGAAAGAGCAGTTAGCCCTTCTTCTCTTCTTCTCTGTGCCTCTGTGGTTGTTTCCTTTCTTAACCACCGAGACACAGAGGCACAGAGAAAAATTCCTGTCACAAAAAATAAGCCGAGCGGTGTTTGTCCTTTGAGCATCGATCCTGCTGATTTTGAGCGGAAATCAGTGAGAACTAAGCCAAAGGAAAGCAATGAAAATGTTCGGCAGCCTTGTGCTGTGCGTGTGTCTGTTCGTCTGCGCGTCAGCACAAACACCAACTTCCGCTCCTGCGCCGTCTTCTGATTCGGCCATCACTCCACTCAGCGTTATGGGAGTGGTTTCCGAACTCAAAAACGAACCCCGACAAGTAATCGTCACGACCGCCGCCGGCAGCCAGGTCACTGTCACGCTCAGCGATCGCACGGTGTTCATGCGGATCCCGCCGGGCGAAAAAACCAAAGACAAGTTCATCAAGATTACGCCTTCGGATTTCGGCGTCGGCGATAGCGTTTTCGCGCGCGGCCGCATGTCGGAAGATCGCAAGGCGATGCCGGCGCTCGAGTTTTACGTGATGAGCAAAGGCGACATCGCGGAAAAACGCGAACGCGATCGCGACGACTGGCGCAAGCGCGGCCTCGCGGGAACTGTCAGCGCGGTGAATGCAGACACGAAAGAGGTCACGATCGAAGCCCGCACGGCTGAAGGCGCCAAGCCGATCGTGATCACAACTAAAGCTGACACGAAGTTTCGTCGTTACGCGCCGGATTCAGTTCGCTTCAGCGATGCGAAGTCGAGCTCGATCGCTGAACTCAAGACAGGCGATCAACTTCGCGCGCTCGGTACGAAAAACACCGCCGAAGCAAATCGTTTCGCTGCTGACGAGATCGTCAGTGGCGCGTTTCAAACCATCGGCGGCGCGATCACGGAAGTGAACGCCGAGAAACGCGAGATCAAGATCAACGACGCGCAAAGCAAGCAAGCGGTCACGATCGTCGTTAGCAACGATTCGTTGTTGCGACGTTTGACGCCGGAGTTGTTAGCGGCGCTGGCGCCGCCGAAGCCCGGAACAAACGTTGCGCCGGCCCGCGGTGATCTGCAGGAGATGTTCGATCAACTCCCGGCGTTGAAGATCGAAGAGTTGAAGGCGGGTGAGTCGATCCTTGTCTCGAGCACGAAAGGCGCCGAGCCGACGCGCGTAACGGCGATTGCGATCGTCAGCGGAGTTGGGCCATTGCTGCAGAACAATCAAGGTCGCCCGGCTGCGGTTTCGCTGGGCGCGATGAGTCTCGGTGGGCCCTAATCCGTGTCCCGCCTTAGCCAAACAAAAAGAGGTTTCTAATGATCAGGAAGAGTCTTACTTTACTGGTTTGTCTGCTCGGCGTGTCTTTAATGACGGGCATTGCGCAGCAGCGCGCAGGTGCGTTACGTGGGCAAGTTAGCGATGAGCTCGGTGCGCTTGTAGTTGGCGCGACAGTCACACTCGTCGGAGCGGACGGCTCGGAAAAGACCACGACGACGAACAACGAAGGCGTCTACGCGTTCAATTCCGTCGCGCCGGGCACGTACACGTTGCGCGTCGTCGCACCAGGCTTCAGTCTGCTTGAAGAGACGAACGTGAACGTCGTTTCCGGGCAACATGCGACTCACGACGTGCGCCTGGTCGTCACCCTCGAAAAGCAAGTGATCACAGTCACGGAAGATCAAGCGCTGAACGTCGATCCGGCGCGGAACGCTGACGCCGTCGTTTTGCGCGGGCAGGATCTCGACGTGTTGCCTGATGATCCCGACGCGCTGGCGAACGCGGTGCAAGCGATGTCCGGACCTTCCGCCGGGCCAAACGGCGGCCAGATTTTCATCGACGGTTTCACCGGCGGCCGCATGCCGCCGAAAGAGTCGATCCGCGAAGTGCGTGTGAATCAGAATCCCTTCAACGCCGAAAACAGCGGCATCGGTTTCGGCCAAATCGAGATCTTCACTAAACCCGGCGCCGACAAGATGCACGGCAGCACGTTCTTCAACTTCAGCGACGAGAGCTTGAATTCACGAAATCCGTTCGCGCCGGAACGGGCGCCGTATCAGGTGCGCTATTTCGACGGCAGCGTCAACGGCCCGATCAAGAAAGGCAAGTCGTCGTTCTTTCTCGACTTTCAAAAACGCACGATTGACGACAACTCGATCATCAACGCGACGATTCTCGATGCGACACTGATTCCGCGGCCTTTCAATCTCGCCGTCGTGACGCCGACGCGTTTCCTTTCGTTCAGCCCGCGCTTCGATTACCAACTCAATCAAGGCAACACGCTCGTCGTGCGTTACTCCTACACGCACACCGAAGCCGACAACATCGGCGCTTCCGACTTCTCTTTGCCGGAACGCGCTTACGATCGGTCGAACACGTTCCAAACACTGCAAGCAACCGAGACCGCGATCCTCAGCCCGACATTGATGAACGAGACGCGCTTTCAGTTCACGAGCAATCGTTCGCGGCAGGACGGCAACAATGTCATTCCCACAATCGTCGTGCAGGAAGCATTCATCGCCGGCGGCTCGCAGATCGGGCTCGCGCACGCCGACGAAGATCGTTTCGAGTTGCAGAACAATTCAACCTGGACTAGGGGACCGCACATTCTGCGCTTCGGCCTGCGCGTTCGCGGCGTTCACCTCACTGACTTCTCGCCACAGAATTTCGGCGGTACGTTTACTTTCTCCGGCGGCGACGCGCCCCAACTCGACGCCAACAATCAGATCGTGCGCGATACGAACGGCAATCCGGTGTTGATTCCGATCACGAGTCTCGAGCGTTATCGCCGCACGTTGCTGTTCCAGGGCAATCCTGACATGCGCCTGCTCGGCGGCGGCGTGACGCAGTTTTCGATCGCGGGCGGCAATCCGGAAGCGAGCGTGCGCCAGATCGATTGGGGCGCGTTTGTGCAGGACGAGTGGCGCGTGCGGCCAAACCTGGCGATCACGGCCGGGCTGCGTTACGAGCGACAGACTAACGTCAGCAGCAATTACAACTTTGCGCCGCGTCTGTTTTTCGCGTGGGCGCCGGGCGGTACGAACGTCAGCGGTGGTGGCCCAGGTGCGCCGGCTTCGAGTTCGTCGCCGAAGATGGTGATCCGCGGCGGCATCGGCGTGTTTTACGATCGACTCGGCGAACGTGCGACGTTGCTGGCGAATCGCTTCAACGGTTCGAATCAACTCGACTTCCGCCTGTTTGATCCGGCGCAGTTGGACCAATCAGTGTTTTCGTTGAACGGCGTGACCAACGTGCCGACTGCCGAGATGCTCTCCGCGTTTGCTGCGCCGCAAATCGTGCGCGAGATCGCGCCCGATTTTCAGGTGCCGACGTTTGTCATGACGGCGATCAATTTTGAGCGGCAGTTACCGGCGAAGTTCACGATGTTTTTGGTGGCGTTCAACTATCGTGGCAAGCACCTGCTGCGCGTGCGCAACCTCAACGCCCCGCTGCCCGGCACTTACGATCCCGCAAATCCTGACGCGGCGGTGCGACCCTTTGGCAACGTCGGCGATATTTATTATTACGAGTCGAGCGCGAAGTTTAATGACTATCGCTTCTTCGGCGGCGTGCGGCGCCAGATGAGCAAAGGTTTTTCGCTGTTTGCGAATTTCGGGACGGGAAAGGGGAAGACCGACACGGATTGCATCTTCGGCACGATCGCGAGTTGTTTCCCGGCGGATTCGTACGACGCGAGCAGCGAGTATTCGCGCGTGGCGTTTATTCCGAGCGCGAATTTCTTTGTCGGCGGCACGTTCATCGTTCCGAAACTGAAAGTGAACCTGAATCCGTTCATCGTCTACATGATGGGCCGGCCGTTCAATATCGTGACCGGGCGCGATACAAACGGCGATGGTCTTTTTACTGAGAGGCCGGCGTTTGCCACGGATAAAACGGATCCGTCAGATCTGCGGAAAACGAAGTTTGGCGATTTCGATCTCGCACCCGATCCTGGTGAGCCTCTCATTCCTCGTAACTACGGCGTTGGGCCAAACTTCTTCTCCGTCAACCTCGGCATAAGCCGTTCGTTCCTGTTTGGCAGCGTCGTAAAACCTGCCAGTGGGCCAGCGCCGGAAAAGCCGTACACGCTGACGTTCTCAGTCAACATTCAAAACCTGCTGAACTCAACGAACCTGTCCAACCCGATTGGCAACCTGAGTTCACCTCGCTTCGGTGAATCAACCGCGACGTCCGGCAGCTTCGGGTTTGGGCCGAGTGGCAGCGCCGCCGCCGGTAATCGACGCATTCAGGTGCAACTCAGGTTTGGTTTTTAGCCACGGATTGTTTTAAGACCGGAAATTTTTTAAGCTGCCCGGCAAATGATAGTTCACCTGCTCGATGGCACTTACGAACTCTTCCGTCACTTCTACGGAATTCGTCGCTTCAAGAAAACAGATCCTCCTTACGGCGCTGTGTCGGGAGTGTTGACCACCGTGGCGCAGTTGCTCGACGACGGCGCCACGCACATTGGCGTCGCGACCGATCACGTCATCGAGTCGTTTCGTAACCAGCTCTGGCCTGGCTACAAAACCGGCGCGGACATCGAGCCGGCGTTGCGAGCGCAGTTTGTGCCGCTGGAAGAATCGCTGCTGGCGATGGGCGTGACCGTTTGGCCGATGGTTGAACTGGAAGCCGACGACGCGCTTGCGTCAGCCGCGTATCTTGCCGAACGCGACGAACGCGTCGAGAAAGTTTGCATCTGGACGCCGGACAAAGATCTGGCCCAATGCGTCGTTGAAGATCGCGTTGTGCAAGTAGACAGAAGAAGTAATGTGATTCGTAACGACCAGGGAGTGCGAGAGAAATTTGGCGTGCCGCCGCGATTTATCGCGGATTATCTCGCGCTGGTTGGTGATTCCGCGGACGGTTACCCGGGAATTTCCGGTTGCGGGCCGAAGACGGCGGCGACGTTGATCAATCGTTATGGGCCGCTCGAAGAGTTTCCGCCGGAAGCGCTCAACGAAAAGAACCGCCCGCTGGCGTTGTTATTCAAGGAGCTGGCGATTTTGAAAACTGACGCGCCGCTGTTTGAAGATGTTGACGAACTGCTTTGGCGTGGCGCGACGCCGGAGTTTGACGCGGTGGCGGCGAAGATTGACAACCCGCGACTGTTGAAGAAAGTACGGCAGCTTGAAAGAGACCAGCAGTAAGCCAAGATTCGATCGCTCGATTGTCGAAGGGCCGCTGCAACCGGCGGTCTGGAAGATCGCGTGGCCGACGATGCTGACGAACGTGATCGGCGGCTTGCAAGCTATGGTGGACCACATCCTCGTCGGTCATCTGGTCGGCTTCAAAGCGAACGCTGCGATCGGCGTGAGCTGGCAGATTTTTCTCGTGGTGATCGTGTTCATCTCTTCGTTGTTTACGGGGATGAGTGTGCTGGTGGCGCGTTTCGCGGGCGCGGGCGATGAAGAGAAAGTCAATCGCACGGTGTATCAGGCGTTTCTGACGGCTGTCTTCATTGCGCTCGGTGTGATGGCGCCGGTTGGTTATTTCCTCGCGCCCCATTTGCTTAACCTGGAAAACGCCGCACCGGAAGTTAAAGCCGAGGCGCTGCCGTTTCTGCGCATCATGTTCATTTTTAGTTTGGGCATGATGACTTATTTCATGTTGAGCGGCGCCTTGCGCTCAGCGGGCGACGCGCGCACGCCGATGGTGCTCGGCATTTCGATGACGGTGCTCAATCTGCTGCTCAACATCGTGTTGATTCGCGGGCTTGGTCCGATTCCCGAGTTTGGCACGAAGGGCGCGGCGATGGGCACGTGCATGGCTTCGGGCACGATCGCGCTGTTTGCGTTGGTAAAACTCTGGCGCGGCGATTGGGTCGTGTCGATTCCACGTGGTGAACCGGGAGAGAGTCTCTGGCGACGGTTTGGTCCCGACTGGAGCATCATCAAAGCCATCTTCAGGTTTGGTTTGCCGACGGGAATTCAGGGCATTGCGATGAACATCGGTGGCGTGTTCATGTTCTCGTTTATCGG
>Ga0247688_1000411_pt1 | contig 13182 bp, 13 predicted proteins | sample CNK29_metaG_FD_182718 | JGI IMG/M metagenome (GOLD analysis project Ga0247688, IMG submission 182718) | Soil microbial communities from Purdue University Martell Research Forest, Indiana, United States - CNK29 | ecosystem: Environmental > Terrestrial > Soil > Temperate forest > Bulk soil...
AGGCAGGATCCTCGTTCAACGGCAGCTCGACAACCCCGGCGATCACCGCTGACCGGTTCAATGCCAACGCGGGCGGGTCTACGGTGTGGGTGGCTGCACGCTCCTCCAACACGACGGTTCCGGGCTTCTCGGCGGCGTATGTGTGGGGACGGTCGGCTGGCGACACTCACACCACCGGCCTTTCGTTCGGCCAGGTGATCGAGAGCGCCAACTCGATCAGGGCTCAAGGCCTTCCGGTGGCGCTGTCGTTCTGGGCTGTTGCCAATGCGAACTTTGCGGCGGGCGCTACCAACGGCGCCATGATCGCAACGATCCTGTCCGGCACCGGCACCGACGAGTCGTCGGGTAAAATGTTCTCTGGCGCGTGGTCCGGTGCGACCACGGTTGCCCAGCAGACGTTCACCCCGACCACCACGGTCCAGCGGTTCGGGCCGTTCTCCGGCACGGTCCCGACGGGCTGTACCCAGTTGGGTATTGCGTTCTCGTACTCGTCGACCACGGCGGCGACCTCTCCCGGCCTCACCGCCGGGGCGGCTGAAAGCGTCCAGTTCATGGGCATTCAGCTGGAAGCCGGCGGCATGTCTCCGTTCGAGCACATGGAAGAGTCCGAAGTCGTCAACATGGCGACCCGGTATCTCCAGGTGATCCCGGAGCCGACCGCGGGCATCGCCATCGGGCCGGCCGTGTTCTCGGCCGCCTCTATCGCGCTTGCCTTCGTGCCGCTGCCGACGCCACTGCGCAAATCGCCGACGCTCACCTTCAACACCGGCGGCTGGGCTGTCACCGACCAGGGACAGACCACTCACCGCGTGTCGGCGGGCGGGCTCCAGGGGGCGACCTCTTCGTCGCTCTCTGTCCTGGTGACCTGTGCGGGCACGTTCTCGGCCGGCAACTCGGCGGCTCCCTGCTTCCTGCAGGGAGTGTCGACGGCGCTCGGCTCGATCGTCGCCAACGCGGATTACTGACCGTGTCTGCCCCTGGGGAGCAATCCCCAGGGGTTTCCAATCTGAGGGGCTCATGAACATCGAGATTTCGGAACAGAAAAAACTCAACGCTGTCAGGCTCAATAATCTCGCCCTGCAGAAGGGCAACAAGGTCAAGGTACGCGACGGCACCGCCGTCCTGCGCACGGTCATTGCGGAGTTACAGCGCGCGTCGGCGCTCAATCCGCTCGACCTCGGCATTCGGATGAATCTCGCGAAATTCCACCACGATCTCGGGGAGATCGACGAGGCGGAGAAACATTGCAGTTTCGTCCTCAAGCACGAGGAGCGCTGTATCGGCGCGTGGCAGATCATGGGCGCGATCAACACGGTTCGCGGTCGCCTGGATGATGCCATCGCCTGCAACAAGCGCTGCCACGAGATCGATCCCGCCAACGGTCAGGCGCTCTGGGGGCTCACCGAGGCCTATCTGCGCGCGGGCGACTGGGCCACCGGCCTGCCATTGTATGAACGGCGCGATGAAATACTGCCGAAGGTCGGCGCGGTGCCGCCGGCTCCGGTATGGGACGGCAGCAAAACGGGGCATCTCGCCGTGTGGCCCGATCAGGGCTGCGGCGATTCCATGATCTTCTCGCGGTTTTTGCCATGGGCGCGGGAACGGTGCGACAAGCTCACGGTCATGGTGCCTCCGGAAATGCTCCCCATCATGGGCGGGTTCTCCACGATCGCGACGGTGCAGACCGGAATCTCTCTCGATGAGAAGTACGATCATCAAATCCGGGTCAGCAGCCTGCCTCTAGTGTACGGATTGACGCCATACAACATTCCCCCCGATCCCGGCCTCATCACCCCGGGGGAGTTCTCGGGACAACTCGACAGCGAGGGTCTGAAGATCGGCATTGCGTGGCAGGGCAACACGGCGTTTCCGGCCGACCTCTCACGGTCGATCCCGTTCCCTGAATTTCTTCCGCTCGCGGCCGATCCGCGCAATACGATCTATAGCCTGCAAGTCGGCGATGCGGTGGAAGACATCTTCAAGGCGAAGGCGCAGACCGTCATCCGCGATATGTCCGGATTGCTGGAAGGCGACTGGGGCCGAACGGGCGCGATCATCAAGAACCTCGATCTCGTGGTGTCGTCGTGCACGGCGATCGTGCATCTCGCCGGGTCGCTCGGGGTGAAGTGTTTCGCGGTGATACCGGCGTTCGCCGATTGGCGATGGCTTTATGGCCGCGACGACACGCCATGGTATCCGCACACGCGGCTATTCAGGCAGACGCGGCCCCAGGAATGGGCGAGCGTGTTCAAGCGGGTGCAGGAGGCGATCGAGCAGCTTCATATTGACCGCAATTTTACGGTCATGCTCAACAAGCAATTGCGTGGCGGTGCCGTTCCATTCGATCCTAAGACAATGATCGACATGCGCCTGCCCGGCACCGTCGACCAGAAGGAACCGGATGTTGCCAGCGCCATGCGCAAGATACTTCGGCCAGGCGACACGTTCGTTGACGTGGGGGCCAATGAAGGCCTGCACACTTGCCTTGGGGCCGAGCTCGTCGGCGAAGATGGCAATGTGGTCGCGATCGAGCCGGGCAAGAATGTGCTGCCTCAACTGCACAAAGCCTGTGAAGGCAAAGGCAATGTCACCATCGAGGAATGGGCGCTGTGGTCTAAGGGCGGCGAGATCGATTTCTATCTGTGCGCCGATGGCTCTGGCGGCAATGCCGTGTGGGACCCGGGCAGGTTCCCGGTCAATCACAAGACGCGGGCCAATCCACAGAAAGAGACGACGCTGGCGAGCACGCTCGACACGATCTGCTGCGGGCTGACGCCGCGCCTCATCAAGATCGACACCGAGGGCGCAGAGCAGCGCATTCTCGAAGGCGCGGCCGATCTTCTCAGCGGCGTCCGCAGGCCGCCCTTCATCATCGCCGAGTTTCACGAGTTCGGCTTGAAAGAACTCGGCTGTTCATTCAACACGCTTCGCGCGCTGATGAAAAAGCACGGCTACGACACGTTCCAATTATTCCCCGATGGCTCGCGTCCGTGGCGGGTGCCGGATGGCGAGGCATTGAGGGCGCCCAAGGACTTCATCATCAATCTGCTGTTCTCGACTGAAAGCGAAGTCAACGCGCTGTGGACCGAGGCACCGACAAGCGATTACCGGAAGGTGTACGGGTTCCGAGTGGTTGCGGAGCCGGCAAAGGACGGGGACAAACTGGCTGAGGAATGGGCGGCGTGACCTGGTTCTGCCTGACCGGCATTGCCGTCGCCGGCGTTGCGGTCGGCTTCGTGCTGGCATTCGTGCTGCTGAGCAAGATAGTGGGGCTGCCGCCGTGGTGAGGATCGCCCTCGACTGGCAAATCTCGAGCTTCTTCGGCTGGGGTGTGTATGGCCTCAACTTGGCGCTGGAATGGTCGAAGGACTCGGCCATCGAGGCGAGCGGAGAAATCCGCAACCTCAACGAGGACATTGTCGTCGACAAGTTGCGCAGGCGTGCGCTGGTTCCGTTCGTGCAACGCAGCCTGCGGAAGATGCCACCAGATGCCATCCTGATCCAAAACCTCGGCAATGAGCTGGGCAGTCACCACGATCGCAAGCCCGAGGGCGTCGGGGCGATCTTCTTTGAACAGCCTCTCTCGGCCAAGGCAATAGAAAAGGCCCGGCATTTCTCTTGCATCGTCGCCGGGTCGACATGGAACGCCGAAGTTCTCAAGGGCTACGGCCTCGACAATGTGGTGACAATCTTCCAGGGCGTCGACCGCTCGCTGTTCCATCCTGCGCCGAAGCGCGGGCTCTATCCCGGCAAGTTCCTGATTTTCTCGGGCGGCAAAGCCGAACCGAGGAAAGGCCAGGACCTCGTCGTCAAGGCGTTCCGCATCTTCGCCGAAAGGCACGCGGACGCCATGCTCGTGACGGCCTGGCATTCGCCATGGCCCAACCTGCGCAACGGCATGGACCTCGATCTGTCGTCGGTCGCAGACCGGGTGATCGATATCGGTGCCGTGCCCAATGGACAGATGGCGCCGATTTATCGCGAGTGCGACGTGGCGCTGTTTCCGAACCGGGCAGAGGGCGGGACGAACCTCGTCGCGATGGAGTGCATCGCGTGCGGGGTGCCGACGATCCTGTCGAAGAATACCGGACACCTTGATCTCGTCGATCTGCCGGGCACCTGGGGCCTGCCGTGCGGCCCCATCAATGGTCAATGGAGCGAATGGGGCGAACCGAGCGTCAACGACATCGTCGAGGCCCTTGAATGCGCCTACCGCAACGTCAGGCCGCGAAGCGGCCTAAAGGAAGGCCTTCCGCCCCACTTTTTCGAGTGGTCAGACGCGGCGTCTGAACTCGCCGCCGTCGCGAAACAACACCAACCGAGGACACATCATGTCGAAGGTCGAGAAGACCGCTACGTCGAACACCATGCCGTCTGAAGCGCCGAAGATGTCGCCAACGCCTTTGGCGGCCAACTGCTGGGCACTCAAAGAGAGTGCAAACCCAGGATATTATGTCTGCGTGCCCCCCGGAACAACCTTGGATGATCTTCATGATCCTGGCTTCTGGGCGAACATCGCCGGCAAGATGCGGCCGTACAGCACGATCGAGGTGCACTGGGCGGATGGCGGCCAGTTCGCCGAGTTCTACGTCGAGTCCTGCGGGCGCAACTGGGCCGGCGTCTGGCTAATGCGCCACCACGTTAGGCAGACCGCGGTGGTTCGTCCGATCGACCGGACCGAGCTAGCGGTCTCGTTCAATGGTCCGGTCGACAAGTATCGCGTCACCCGGTTGAGCGACAACGCGGTGCTCCAAGCAGGCTTTGCCTCGTCAATCGAGGCGCAGCGCTGGGCGGACGAATACCGGCGAAAGCTCGCGGCGTGAGCCTCGACGACGCCAGGCGCGTCTCCGACTCGGTCGTCCACAAGCTCGCCTCCCTCCTGATGGAGGCCAAGCGCGGCAACATCGACGCGGTGGCGATCGTCGCCGTCGACGAAACCGGCCGGCCGCGCGTGCATTTTGCCGGAGAGGGCGACCTCGTCCCCTCCGTCAATCTGGGCCTCGATATCCTCAAGGCCACGTTCATGGGCCAGATCGTGAATGCGCCGGGAGCGGCGCAGATGCGCTCGGGAATCGTATTGCCGGGAGAAAACTGACATGGCACTCGGAGCAACAGCGGCATCGACCCTCGTCCTGAGCGCCATTCAGAGCGGTGGCAAGTTCGTAGGTGGGCTGGTCAACTTCCTCGCCCAGGACGGCAGTTCGCCCTATTTCCCGGACGTTGGCGACCCGACTGGCGATGCTCTGCGATACGACTCGGTGCTGCGAAAAATGGGCCTGAGCATCGGGCAATGCAACGGGGTGGTCGCGTGCGTGGCGGCATCTCCCACGAATCCATGGTATCAGGGCATGTCGACCGCACAGAGGCTAGCGCTGCTAGGCACAGTCACCAACAAGATGCAGGCGGCATTCATCGTGCGGACATCGGGGCAGAGCAATACGACGAATCTCCTCGCTACCGTCTACGACGGCAGCACGCGCTCGATCGAGACCGGCGACCTGATCGCGTGGCTCGGCGCGAACATCCTGTGAGGGTGCCATGCCCCTGCAATCCGGCTCCAGTTCTAAAGTTCGCAGTTCCAACATTGGTGAAATGCTGCGCTCCTTCAAGAAGACCGGCAGCATCGGCAATTCCAAGCCGGGCTCGATGAAGAAGGCCGTCGCCCAGGCTTCGGCCATTGCGTACCGCAAGGCGCGCGAGACGCTGGCGGGGCGCAATAGAACCTAAAGAAGGAGATTTGACATGGAATCCGCCGTCGATCGTGATCGCGCCTATGTATTCCTCGGCTATACACCGCTCGAATTCGTGGGCGGTTATGCGAGATTCATGCTACGCATGAGTAACGTGGGACGCGGGCCGGCTGTCATCAAGGAAATCAAATATAAGCTCTTACAGAGGGATGCGCTGCCCACCTCTCGCAAGGACGCTGATTGGCAGTGGGACATCATCGAATATGACTGGGTAATCCCAGAACATCAAACGCGCGACAGCAAGCGGTTCCAGACATCCGGCGGGAACGACATCTTCGTGGCATGCATCACATATCTCGACCTGTTCACACTGAAAACGCACGTGAGTTGGATGGGTATGCACATATTTCCGGACAAGCCAGAAGGGCAACGTGATGCTCGCGCCGGAGGCGACGAGTGGAATTCATCGGACTAGAAATGGACATCGTCTTTCTCATTTTCTTCCTGGTGATCTGCCTCGGCTTCATCGAGGGAGCGTTCGGCTATGGCGAAAATCAGTAAGACCGACGCCGGTTATGCGCCAGCCGACGCTAGCTGAGAGCGGGGAAGGATGACAACCAGTAAGCTCGCCATCTACAATGCCGCCCTCGGCCACCTCCAGGAGCGCAGCCTCGCCTCGCTCTCGGAGAAACGCGAGTCACTCCGGGTGCTGGATGACTACTGGGACCAGGAAACGGCGTGGTGCCTGGAACGCCACTTCTGGAACTTCGGCTATCGCGCGGTTGAGATTGACGCGTCGAGCACGATCACGCCGTCGTTCGGATTCCTCTACGCATTCAACATTCCGACCGACTGGATCAGGACGCGGAAAATCTCCTCGGTCCAGACTTTCGATCCTCCGTTGCTGCAATTCGCTGAAGAATCCGGGTTCTGGTACACCAACGTCACCCCGATCTATGTGCAGTACAATTCGAACGATGCCCAATACGGCATGGACATGGGCAAGTGGCCCGCGTCGTTCGTCGATTTCGTCGGGCTGCGATTGGCTCGGAAAGCAGCAGGGCGCATCGCCAACAAGGCGGAACTGCTGGTTGGTCCACAAGGCTTAATCAAGCAGGAGGAACAGGCGCGCAAGACCGCGGCATCCAACTGCGCCATGAACGAGCCGGTTGGGTTCCAGCCGCAATCGAGATGGATACGCTCGCGGCGCGGGTTTGCCACGCAGATGCCGGGGCCGGGCGGGGATTCGCCGACGGGCGGGAGCTTGATCCCGTAAATGGCTCGCGTCCTCGCGCCGCTGCACGCCCTGAACCGTGGGGAAGTCTCCAAGCTCGCGCTCGCCCGCATCGACCTCGCCAAGCTGCAACTCGCCGCCGAATGCCAGGTCAACTGGATGCCCTGGGTCATGGGCGCGATGATGCTGCGGCCCGGGCTCAATTATGTCGGAGAGGTCGACAGCGACAACCCGGCCTGGCTCATCGATTTCATCTATTCCAAGACCGATACCGCACTGCTCGAACTCACGGCGAGCAAGTTGCGGGTGTGGCTCAACGATGTGGTGCTCACCCGCGTTTCGGTCGCGACCGCGGTGCAGGACGGGACCTTCACCGGCTCGGGCGGCCACTGGACGACAACCGATACCACGGATGGCTGCACTGCATCAGTGTCCGGTGGGGTCGCCACCTTGACGGCATCGGCGCGCGGCGGCCTTGCCCGCATCAAGCAGACGCTCTCGATTGCCGGCGGCGACCAGGGCAAGGAACACGCTTTACGGGTCGTCGTCACCAATGGCCCGGTGACGATCCGGGTCGGCTCATCCGCTGGTCTACAGGATTACATGACCTCGACGGCGATCGACGAGGGCACCCATTCGCTGGTATTCACGCCCACGGGTGCCAATGCGTTCCTGCAGATCGAGGCGACCGACACCTGGGCGCATACGCTCACCCAATGTTCGATCGAGGCTGCCGGGATCGTGTCCCTTCCGACGCCATGGGGCTCCTCGACCTTGTCCAGCCTGCGCTGGGCGCAATCGCTCGACACGGTCTACATCGCCCAATATGGCGGCCAGCAGTACAAGATCGAGCGCCGCGGCACCCGTCCCGGCGCACGCGGCTGGTCGGTGGTCAAATACAAAAGCGCCAATGGCCCGTTTCTCAACCTGCCGACGCTGCCGAATTTGACGCTCACGCCTTCGGTCTACGAGGGCAACGGCACATTGACGGCGTCGCGCGCCCTGTTCCAGTCCGGCCACGTCGGGGCGCTGTTCCAACTGTTCACGCCCGCGCAAACCAACCAGACAGTCCTCGGGGCGGTTGGTGCCTTCACCGATCCGATCAGGGTGACCGGATATACTCTCTCCCGTGCATTCTCGATCGTTACCTCGGGGACCTGGTCGGGCACGCTGACGATTCAGGTGTCTCTGGTGGGGCCTACTACGGGCTTCCAGGTCATCCATGCCGCCGCCAATCAGACGACGTCGAGCGCGACGATCACCACCAACAACACGTTCAACATACAGGACTGGACCGCCGACAGCGCCATGAACGGCGTCACGGCATGGTATCGCGTCGGCTTCTTGAGCCCGGGCGACTATACGAGCGGCGCGCCTACCGTCTCCTATGCCTCGGGCGGCGTCTTCGGGACCGCAACCGCAGCGGTATCTGGTGGAGGACAATACGGCCTCTGCCGCGTGACGGATTACACCTCCCCCACGGTCGTCAGCATCGAAGTTCTTTCCTATGGTGCATTGAACGGAGGCGGGGCGTTCTCCTCGCTGATCGGCACCACCAACTGGGCGGAAAGCGCGTGGTCCGGGGTGCAGGGCTGGCCCACGGCGGTCGCATTCGTCGAGGGTCGGCTCGGCTGGTTCTCCTCTGCGAACTTCCCGTTGACGCTGTCACAGAGCAACAATTTCACCGGCTACGCCTCGATCGATATGTTCGGCAATTCGCTGGGAGATGCCGGTGTCATCCTGGATTCTTTCGGTGACGGTCCGTCGGATCGGGTCAACTTCGCGCTGGCGCTGCAGCGGCTTGTGCTCGGCCGGGAGGAATCGATTGCTTCGGTGCGATCGAGTTCGTTCGATTCGCCCCTTACCCCGACCGACATTGCGATCAAGGACGCTTCCGACCAGGGCGCGGCCCGCCTGCCTGCGGTCAAGGCCGGCAAGCGTGGCCTCTATGTCGGCGCAATCGGGGGCCGGGTTTACGAGCTGGTTTTTTCCCCACAGGAATCGGACTACGGCGAGCGCGACCTGACGCGGCTCAATACCGACATAGGAACGCCCGGCTTCGTCGACGTGGCGCTGTCGCGGCAGACCGATCGAACGCTGTTCCTGCCGCGTAGCGACGGGATGGCTGCCTGTCTCCTCTACGATCCCAATGACGAGGTCGAGGGATGGTGGCGGATGATGACATTGGGCATCATCGAGAACGTCAGACGATTGCCGAACTATGACAGTTCGGGACCGGACGACTACACCTATTTCGTGGTCAACCGCACCGTGAACGGGGCCACCAAGCGATTCATCGAGAAGCTGGCGCAGCGCACCAATTGCATCGGCGGGCTGTCGAACCAACAGCTCGATGCGGCCTACATCTATTCGGGCACCGCGGTCGGCTCGATCTCGATCCCATGGCTGCCTAGTACCACCGTAACAGTCTGGGCGGACGGGGCGGTGATCGGCACCGGGACCACTGACGGCTCGGGCAACCTGACGCTTCCGGACGGCCTCACGCACACAAGCATCGTCGCCGGCCTTGCCGGTGCGACCTTTACCTATTCCGGCGCTGCCGCCAATGTCATCACCGGGCTGTCGGCCTATAACGGCCTGCCCGGCGAGTTCTTTGGCGACCAGCAGCCCTCGGATCGCATGATCCGGATCGGTACGCTCACGCCCTCGGGGGGCTCGGTCACGCTGCCCAACGGGATCACCGCGGCGAACGTCGTCGGCTTCTTCGGCTACCAGGCGCCGTTCATGTCGGCGAAGCTCGCCTATGGCGCCCGCAACGGAACGGCGCTGTCGCAGAAGAAAAAAGTCGACCACGTCGGGCTCGTCATGTTCGATACGCACGCGCAGGGTGTTGCTTTCGGACAGAGCTTCGACAACCTGGACGATCTGCCGCTCATGGAGGACAACGCCGCGGTGACGACGGGCGGAATCTGGTCGGAGTACGATGAGAATATGATCGAATTAGGTGGGTCATGGGACACCGACGCGCGGCTGTGTCTCCTGGCGCGGGCGCCGTATCCGGCCAAGGTTGGCGGTGTCGTGGTCGCGGTCTCGACCAGCGAAAAATGAGAGTGACGCTACGGCCGACCGTCCCGGCCGATATACCCTTCATCACCGATAAGCCACTACCCGCCCGAATCCAGGGCATCACCGCCGAAGTGGACGGCCGCGTGCTCGGCATCGGCGGCTTCTCCTTCCGCGACGGCGCGATCGTCGCCTTCGTCGCCATGACCGACGAGGCTCGGAAATATCCGACCGCGATTCACCGGGCAGGACTAGCGGCAATGGCCCTGGCGCGGCGTGAGGGATACCCCCGCATCGTCGCCGAAGCGGAGCCGGGCAATCCGGCGGCGGAGCGGTGGCTTTTGAGACTGGGGTTTAAGCGCACCATGCTGATGGGACGCGAGGCGTTCGTGTGGGAGCGCAAGTTCGATGTGGAATGACCGCTTCCAATACCGGTTGGCCGATCTAGCGACGTTCGATCCGCTGACGATGACGGCGATCGGCCTGACCGTCGCCGGCGGCGCCGCGTCTGCGGCTGGAACGCTGGCGGGGGGCAACTACGCTGCCCAGGCGGGGCGGATGGCCCAGGCCGCGGAGGCCTACAAGGCGACGCAACTGCGCCAGAATGCCGGGCTCGCCATCGCGGGGGCGCAACGGCAGATGATGGATACGCAGGACCGCACCCGGCTTGCGATCTCGTCCTCGACCGCGCGTGCGGCGGCCTCGGGAGTGGATGCCGGTGTCGGCTCGCCGGCAACCAATGTCGGCGAACTCGCGAAGCGCGGCAGCTATCTATCGCTCATGGACCTGTGGAAGGGCCAAGCGCAAGCGAGCGGCCTGGAGAACGAGGCGACGGCGGCACTATACACCGGCGAGATGGAACGGATGGAGGGTGAGGAAAAGCAGCAGGCGAGCCGCCTTGCCGCAGCGGGCACACTCGCAGGATCGGCCGGTTCCTCCCTCGGCACGTATGGCAAGATGCAATATCCAACCGCGACCGGAAGCGCCGGGGCGAGCCTCTAAGTGGCAAAGCTACCGGGAGAGCCAGACCTTGGGCCGACGCCGGGCATCGGACCGCGGCCGGTCGCATCGGTCGACGTATCACCCTTCGCCCGGGGAGCCGAAGCAATTGCCCAGGGCGTTCGCACCGCCGGCGCTGGGATCGCCAAGCTCGGCGAGGGTGTCGGCGAATTCACACTCGACCGGAATCGCTGGGACGACGCCAAGGCCCGCGCAAACTTTACCACCGGGGCGATCGACGTTTCGGAAGACCTCGCCAAGGACCGGAACTATTCGAACGACGCCAGCGGCAAGGCGATGCCGGCGCGCTACGGCGACCGCTACAAGGAGCTGCAGACATCTTCTGCTGAGATGATCCAGGACCCGCGCATGCGGGAACGGTTCATGATGCAGACTGCGCCGCTGGTCGAGCAGCACGTCAAGCGCGCCGAGGACCACGCCCGGAACCTGGAGAACAACGCCTCGGTCGCCTATGTCGAGCAACAGGGCGACAACATCATCAACAAGGCGGTGGCATCACCTGACGATGCGACGCGCACGCAGCTGATCGAGGCGCACACCCGATTAATCGATGGCCTGGTCGCCAAGGGTGCGAAGACGCCGACCGAAGGTGTCGCCATGAAACAGGCCTGGGCGCACCAATATGCGACCGCTGATGGGCTCGCGGCGGTCAATTCCGGAGACCCCGCCCGCATCGAAGGGGCAATCAACCGCCTGCGGCAGCCGCCGGGATCACCGGACGACATCACGGCCCATATCCTCCGCATCGAGGGGGAGGGGCAGAATCCGCGATCGAGCGCGGTCGGGGCCGGTCAGTTCACCAATTCGACCTGGTTGGACATGATCCGGAAGAACCGGCCGGACCTGGCGCAGGGCCGCAGCGATGCGGAAATCCTGGCGATGCGCGCGGACCGCGGCCTCGGACGGGCAATGACGGAAGCCTACCGGGCAGAGAACGAGCGCTATCTGCGCAACCAAGGCATCGACGCGACGCCCGGGGCACAATATCTCGCCCATTTCCTCGGGCCAAAGGGTGCCGCCGCGGTGCTCCAGGCCAATCCAGGGCAGCCGGTAGAGGCTGCGCTCGCAAGCGTGGTCGGTCCCGAGAAGGCCCGGGCCATGGTAGCGGCCAATCCGGAGGTGTTGCGCGGCCAACTTGCCGGTAGCGTTACCCATTGGGCGGACGTGAAGATGGGCGGCACCGGCGGCCAGGCCGGGCACATCTACGATATCCTGAAGCCGGAGGTGCGCCAGCAGCTTATCGCCCATGGCGAGACCCAGATGCAGGCGCTCGGCCGGGCAGGGGCAGCAGACGATGAGCGCGCTCGCCGGATGGCCGAGGCACAACAAAAGGCAATCGCCCAGGGCATCGAGGACGAATACCTCAAGGACAGCTACGGGCCGAACCCGACCAAAACCGCAGCCGATGCCGCGAACGATCCGCGCCTTGAAGGCGATCCAGCGACCAAGCTAAAGATCATTTCGCTGGTCGAGCGCGCCAACAAGCCCGACCCGATCTCTCGGGTGTCTCAGGCGACGACGATGGAATTCGTCGACCGCATGCGCAAGCCCGAGGGCGATCCGCTCAAGCTGACCGACCGCAACGAGATCACCGACGCCTACCTCAAGGGCGGCATGTCCCGCGGCGACTACGAATGGACGCTCAAGCAGTTCGACGACGCCCGCGGCGGCGGCGACAGCTACAGCAAGTCACGGGCCGATTTCGTCAAACGGGTGATCGAACCGCAGATTACCAAATCCGACATTTCGACCGGATTGAACAACACCCGCGTCGGCCAGCGCGCCTATGAGTTCGAGCAGGCCATGGACCGCAAGAAGGAGGCCATGCTCAAGGAGGGCAAGAACCCCCTCGATATGTTCGACCCGACCAAGCCTGACTACATGGGCAAGGAGGAAGTGCTCAAGCCGCTGCGGCGCACCGCGCAGCGGGACATGAACGACATGCTCAACGAGGAGGCGGAGAAGGCGGGCCTTCCTGCGAAGCCCGCGCCATTGCCGGCCGAGCCGAAGGCCGCCAAAGACCTCGCCCAGCTCCAGGCCATGGTGCGCGCCAATCCAACGCTTCGCGAAGCTGCCATCCAGATCGCGACGGAGCGCGGATGGGTCACGGTCGGTAAACCAAATAATACAACGCCAGCGCTGCCAGTGTCGCGCGCGATGGGTGGCGACGACGAGGATGATCCTAATATTATGGACGAGAGATATGACGCTTGG
>Ga0247688_1000412_pt1 | contig 13173 bp, 9 predicted proteins | sample CNK29_metaG_FD_182718 | JGI IMG/M metagenome (GOLD analysis project Ga0247688, IMG submission 182718) | Soil microbial communities from Purdue University Martell Research Forest, Indiana, United States - CNK29 | ecosystem: Environmental > Terrestrial > Soil > Temperate forest > Bulk soil | place...
CGCGTGTGCTCGTGCTCGGCGCCGGTGTCGCCGGCTTGCAGGCGATCGCGACCGCGCGTCGTTTGGGCGCAGTCGTTGAAGGTTACGACGTGCGCGCGGCCGCCGGCGAACAGGTCAAATCTTTGGGCGCAACTTTTCTCGAAGTCGATCTCGGCGGAATCAAGACCGAAGACGCAGGTGGTTACGCAGTCGAACTTTCCGATGAAGCGATGAACCGCGGCCGCGCGTTGATTGCCGAACACGCCAAAACTACCGACGTGATCGTCACCACCGCGCAAGTGCCCGGCAGACGCGCACCTTTATTGGTCACGGAAGAAGCCGTCAACGGCATGAAGCGCGGCTCGATCATTATCGACCTCGCCGGCTCGACTGGCGGCAACTGCGCGCTGAGCCAACCCGACGTCACGGTCGAACGCAACGGCGTCACGATTCTCGCGCCGACGAACCTGGCCGCAACTGTTCCGGTCCACGCGAGCCAACTCTATTCACGCAACATCACCGCGTTCCTTTCGCTGCTCATTAAAGACGGTGAACTCAAAATCGATATGAACGACGACGTGGTTGGACCATCGTGCGTAACGCACCAGGGACAAGTCGTCAATCAACGCGTCGCCGCCAGCCTGTCCTTACCTGCGAGAACCTAACGACATGAGCAACAGCATCATCACTCCTCCCACTCAAAATCTCGTGCCTGACAATCGCGGCAAAACTTCTATCGGCCTGGTTGTCGGAACAACAACGGCAGTGGTGTTCGGACTCGGCGGCTTCTTTCTTGTCAACGATAGAACCGGTTCGATGGGTGCCGTGCTGTTTATGGCGTTGCCCATCGCGACGGGATTCGCAACTGCATTGGTGGTCCGCGGCAAGAAACTCGCATTCACTTGCCTTTTGATTGGCCTCCTCATCTCGACCGCAGTCCTGTTAATCACGCGCGCTGAAGGTTGGGTCTGCGTGCTGATGTCCATGCCATTGCTAGCCGTCGCGTTAGCGTTTGGCGCACTGTTGGGTGTGCTCTTCCGCCGCGTGGCCATCGATAAAATGCAAAAGCAACAGCTCGGCATTTTCCTGACACTCGCGGTACTGCCTTTCTTCCTGATCGGCGCAAACAGCGCCGAAGAACAAGCGCGCCGAATAGTGCGGCCCGAAACGATCGCCAACACGTTCGTTACCGACGCCTCTCGCGAAGTCGTGTGGAACCAACTGAAGACTTTCGATCGGATCAAGGGTTCGAAAGGCCTGTTGATGACGATCGGCTTGCCGGTACCCGTAAGCTGCACGATGTCCGGCGAAGGCGTCGGCGCCACTCGCACTTGTTACTTCGAGCAAGGCCACATCCAGGAACGCGTAACTGAATGGAACCCGCCCAGCTCGATGAAACTCGAGATCACGGAATTCGATGTTCCGGGTCGTCCGTGGCTGTCGTTCAAAGACGCGAGTTATGAACTGACGAACGAAAACGGCCACACCGTCGTCACGCGCAGGACGACTATTCTGTCGCGCCTCTCACCCGCGTGGTACTGGCGCCCGCTGGAAAAGATCGGAGTTGAAACCGAACACGAGTATTTGTTCGCGGAAGTGAAACGAAAGATCGAGGCAGCGAAATAGCATGTCACCAGATGCACTAATCTCCGCACTCTACGTTTTCGCGCTCGCGGCGTTTCTTGGCTACCAGGTGATCTCGCGCGTGCCGCCGCTGCTGCATACGCCGTTGATGTCGGCGACCAACGCGATCTCTGGTATCTCGCTCGTCGGCTCGATCGTCACGGCCGGAGCGCGCTACAACACGGTCAGCACGATTCTCGGCTTCATCGCCGTTGTTTGTTCGACGACCAACGTCGTCGGCGGTTTCGTGATCACGGATCGCATGTTGAGGATGTTCAAACGCCGCGACGTCGCTAAAAAAGAATAAGTGGAAAAGTACTTCATCGAACTCAGCTACCTGCTCGCTTCAATCCTGTTCATTCTCGGATTGAAGGGGATGAGCCATCCCGAAACGGCGAAACGCGGCATGCACCTCGCCGAGTTTGGCATGTTGATGGCCATCATCGGCACGCTGCTCCATTTCGAGATCGTCACCTACACGTGGATCATCACCGGCCTGGTCGTCGGTTCGCTGGCCGGGTTGGCGATGGGCGTTTGGGTGCCGATGACGGCGATGCCGCAACGAACCGCGCTGTCTCACGCGTTCGGCGCATTCGCCGCCGCGCTCGTCGGCATCTCGGAGTTCTACCGGCACGGCGGCAATCTCGGCGCGATCGAAATGAGCGCACTCGGTTTCGAAGTGATGCTCGGTTCGCTGACCACGACGGGCAGCCTGCTCGCCTTTGCCAAACTGCAAGGCATGGTGCGCGGCACGCCGATGACTTACAAGGGCCAGAACGTCTTTAACATGGTCCTGCTCGCCGCCACGGTCTTGATTTTCATTTACTTGATCGTCGTTCCCGGCTCGATGCCGTTGTTCTTCACGATGGTCGGCCTCGCGTTTGTTTTTGGGTTGCTGCTGGTCATGCCGATCGGTTCGGCTGACATGCCGGTGGTGATGTCGTTGTTGAATTCGTACGCCGGTCTCGCCTCCGCCGCAACCGGCTTCGTGCTTTCCAACAAGGTGCTGATCATCGCGGGCACGCTCGACGGTTTCTCCGGTTTCATACTTTCGATCCTGATGTGCCGCGCGATGAATCGCTCGATGACGAACGTCTTGTTTGGCGCATTCGGCAGTGCCGCAACGGCCGCAGCCGGAGCAGATCATCAAGGCTCAATGCGCGAAGTCGGCATGGACGACATCGCCACGCAACTCGCTTACGCAAACAAAGTCGTGTTTGTCCCCGGTTACGGACTCGCAACCGCACAGGCGCAACACGCCGTGCGCGAACTCGCAAACACGCTCGAGAAACGCGGCGTGACGGTCAAATACGGCATTCATCCCGTCGCGGGCCGCATGCCCGGACACATGAACGTGCTGCTCGCCGAAGCAAACGTTCCTTACTCGTCGCTGTATGAGTTGGAACAGATCAATCCCGAGTTTCCGACCACTGACGTGGCAGTCGTCATCGGCGCGAACGACGTCGTGAATCCCGACGCGCGCGACAATCCGTCGAGCCCGATTGCGGGCATGCCGATTCTCGAAGTAGATAAAGCAAAGTCGGTGGTGGTCTTGAAACGCGGCCAGGGCAAAGGCTTCTCCGGCCTGGAGAACCCTTTGTTTTTTAAGCCCGTAACAGGCATGCTTTACGGCGATGCCAAAGACACGCTGACGCGGCTCGTGCAAGCCGTGCAAGAAGCTTAGCGGCAAGCCGCGACGCTGCGACACGCATCAAAGTTCTTCCCCAAAGTTTTCGTAAATACAATTCAGTTTCTTCTTGGAGAATAAATGCGACGATTTTTAACTGCACTCGTGCTGGCGAGTTTGCTCGTCACCACGTTTCCTGCAACTTACGCCCAGCGCAATACTGAAAAGCTTAAATCGAAGAAGGTCGCGGTTTCGGTTATCGAGCAACGCGGTGTCGATACGATCGCGGCCGAACAAATGAAAGACTATTTAACGTTTATCGCTTCCGACGAAATGGAGGGACGCGACACGCCGTCACGCGGGCTCGATACAACCGCTAAATTTCTCGCGATGAATCTCACGCGCTGGGGCTTCAAACCCGCCGGCGACGAAGGCACGTTTTTTCAACGCATCGAGTTGCATCGCGATCGCACCGACCCGAACCAAACGAAAGCCGAACTCAACGGGCACACATTAACTACCGGCACCGATTTTCTTCCGCTTTCAGGTCCGGGAACGCTCAGCGGCGCGCTCGTGTTCGCCGGCAGTGGCTGGCTGATCAAGTCGAAAGAGATAGATGCTTACAAAGGCATCGATCCGTCGGGAAGGATCGCGGTGATTGCCGGGTCACCCAACACAATGCCGCGCGGGTTGTCGCGCGCCGACCTCGGAAAGATCGGTGAAGACTCGATCGCGCCGATCGAGTATGCGCGACAGAAAGGCGTTATCGGCATCGTCTACGTTCCTGATTCTCAGTATCTCGCTAACTGGCAACGCACCCGATCGCGCATCCTCGAACGGGGCGCTACGGTCGTCGCAAAATTTCAGGCGCAGCAACAAGCCGCGCCAACGTTGCCGTCGATCGTAGTTTCAGCCGACACGGCAAACGCGCTGTTTGACGGTGAGAAAGCAACGTCCGCTTCAATCCTGAGTGCGTCGAGCGTGACCAATCTGCCGGCGCCATTCGCCTTCAGCGATCAGAAGAAGATCTCGTTGAGCCTCGCCAACAGCACGGAGTCAATCCCAACGCAAAACGTCGTAGCGATTTGGGAGGGCAGCGATCCGGTGTTGAAGTCGGAGTACGTCGCGCTCGGCGCGCATTACGATCACGTCGGCAGCGGTTGCCCGCCGGTCGGGAACGACCGGATCTGCAACGGCGCTGATGACGATGGTTCCGGAACGACGGCGTTGCTAGCGATGGCCGAAGCGTTTGCGAAGTCGCCGGCGCGGCCGAAGCGGTCGATCCTTTTTGTGTGGCATTGCGGCGAGGAGAAAGGCTTGTGGGGCTCGCGTTACTTCACGCAGTTTCCGACGGTTCCTTTGGACCACGTCATCGCGCAACTTAATATCGATATGATTGGCCGCAGCAAAAAGGAAGGCGACACGAACCCGCGCAACGCTGAACTGACCGGGCCTGACGCCATCTATCTCATCGGCTCGACGATGATGAGTACCGAACTCGGCGAACTGGTGAATTCAGTCAACAAGTCGTACCTGAACGTGTCGTTTGATACGCGCTACGACGATCCGAAGGACCCGAACCGGTTCTTCTATCGCAGCGATCATTTCAACTACGCGCGCAAAGGCATTCCCATCATCTTCTTCTTCGACGGCGTGCATGAGGACTACCATCGCGCCGGCGACACGGCCGACAAGATCGACTACCAGAAGATGCAGAAGATCACGCGCACGATCTACATGACTGCGTGGGAACTCGCGAGCCGGGCGACCCGGCCGAAGGTGGATAAGCCATTGCCGGCGCAACTCACAGGAACTGAGTAGAACAATGCATTAATGCTTTTCTGCCAGTAGCCGGCGGTAGGCTTCGGCACGTGAGAGTCCCAACTCGCGCGCTGCTTTTTTTAGCGCCGCACGATGGTCCAGGCCTTCGGCTTCGAACTGTGCGACGAGTGATGAAATGCTCGCGCTCGCTGGTTTTTCTGCGGTGTCGTCCAAAACAGTGCGATCGATCAGCAACACGATCTCGCCGCGCGGTTCGGCGTTTGAATAATGTTCGCTGAGTTCACTCAAACGCGCGCGCCGTATCTCCTCGTGCAACTTCGTCAACTCTCTCGCCACGACTGCGTCACGTTCGCCGAGTATCTCGTACGCATCTTTAAGGCTCGCAGCGAGCCGGTGCGGCGCTTCGTAAAAGATCAGAGTTCCCGGCACTGAACGAAGCTCGCTCAAGCGCGCGCGCCGCGCGCCCGAACGCGCTGGCAAGAAACCACCGAAGAAGAATTCATCCGTCGGCAAACCTGCCGCCACTAGCGCCGTGATGAGGGCGCTCGGTCCCGGCAAGGGCACCACGTTGACGTCGTGCTCGATCGCCGTGCGCACCAACCGGAATCCCGGATCGCTGATCGCCGGAGTGCCGGCATCGGAAACAACCGCGATGCTGCTTCCCTGCTGCAACAGTTCGATCAACTCAGCAGCGCGTTGTTGTTCGTTGTGTTCGTGATAACTGACGGTCTTCTTGTCGATGCCATAATGCTGCAGCAACTTGCGCGTGTGCCGCGTGTCTTCGCAGGCAATCAGGTCGACCTCGCGCAGCACCTGCAACGCGCGGTGCGTGATGTCGGCGAGGTTTCCGATCGGCGTGGCTACGAGATAGAGAGTGCCGGGCATTGCTTCACAAAAAAGCACAGATGGACCGCAAAGGGCAAAGGCCCCGGCGTTGCCGAGGCCTTCGAATGGAAGTTAAAACGGGTAGGTTAGGTTAGAGCAGATGTTGGTAGTTCTCACTTACCGAGGGAATGGGATTCTTCGCCACCAGTCGTTGTTGTTGCCACGACCGTTGTTGCGGCCGTTGCCGTAGCCACCGCCGTCGTAGCGGTAACCGTAGGCGTCGCCGATGAAACTCAACTCGCGCTGGATCGAGTACCACTCAGAGCTGACTCGACTGTCCAAATTACGCGAACCGACGATGCGATCGAGTTGCTCCGCTTCCTGCAAAACTCTGCGCGCCTGATCGGAGCTGCGATTCAAGTCGCGGCCGTTGCCGACGCGCGATTTCAGATCGCCGACTGCGCTGCGAAAACGATGTGCCTGATCGTTGATGCGATCTTCGCGGCTGCTGCCGTTGACGCGGCTGTGGTCCAACGCGCGGTCAACGTCTTTTTCGAAATCTTTGCTTAGGCGATCGAGGCGCTGAACTGAATCGCGCAACTGGCGATCGTCGTAACGGCCGTAGCTGCCGTTGTTGCGATTGTCCGGGTAACGATTTTGAGGATAGCTTCCTCCCCATTGAGCGGCCGCTACGACCGGCAAGCTGAGCGCCACCAACGCCGCAGCAAGAATTGAAAACTTCAGTGTGTGCTTCTTCATTTGATTCTCCTCAAAATTCATGTTGGGTCTGGGGATTCTCCTCAGCCAGCGTTGTCGCTGGAACCTGCTTCGGCAAGCGCCGTGCCTTTCGCGGTACGTGCATTTTTGCGGAGAGAAATGAGGGATTGGCGATCGCTCAACGCGAAAAGGTGCAGCCCCCACCGGAAAACGTTGTCTTTACGTAGGGGCGGCACTCCGTGGCCGCCCCAGACGTTCGAAACAAGGGCGGCCACGGAGTGCCGCCCCTACAGACTAATCAATAAGGATCGTGAGGTGGTGGCGGATGTCTGATTCGTGAAAAGCCCGCGGCCTCTTGGTAACTGACGTCCACTGCGGCAACCCGGCCGGCGTGCGCGAAAGCAACAACTCCTCGTCCGCATGACGTATCCCAACATGTCGCAGGTGCGTTACCGCGAGCCCGCCGCCGCGAACAAACCCATCACGCGGCACGCGCGGCCAGCCAGTCTCAACACGCAGCTCGCGCACGCCGTTGCTGAGCGACAGCAAGCGCCCGACCATCGTCGACGTTCCCACGCGAAACCGATGCCCGTCCGTGGTCGCAATCTGAATCCGCGCTCCCGCGCGATTCGCGTCACCGGCTAACTGCATGAAACTGGCCATCAGCCAATCAATGCCGGCCTTACGCAGCAAATCATTCGAATTCCGCAACGCCAGGTAGTCCGCAAGCTCGCCGCGGCCGGCGAGACGCGCGCGCTGTTCGGCTTCAGCAAGCGCTAATGCCCAGGCTTCGTCCAGTTCACTCATCGTCGCAAACGGTAACTATAACTTCGAGATACAGGAAAGGCGCAAGAAGCGAAGAGATGGTATCATGGCCGCCGAATCGTCCCCCAAAACTCAACACGGAAAATCATCGAGATGCTCCCATCATATCGAGTCTTGAAGTTAGGATTGGCGGTGCTCGCGGCTGCGGGCCTGTTTGCCCTGACTACTGTGTCGCCGCTGGCCCAGTCGAACCAATTGCCCTCACCGACCAGTCACGTCAACGATCTCGCCGGCGTGCTCGATCCGCAAATCAAGAGCCGGCTCGAGAGTTTGCTCGCAAACCTGAAAGACAAGACGAAGATCGAACTCTACGTCGCGATGATCGACACCACCGATGGTGAAGCGATCGACGTTTACTCGCAACGGCTCGCAACGCAGTGGAACATCGCGTCCAAGACGAGCCGGACCAAGTCATTGCTGATGGTCGTGTCGGCGGCTTCGAAGACGTCGTTCACGCAGATCAGCCGCCCGGTGCAAACTCAGTTGCCCGACGGCGTGTTGGGCGAGATGAGTTATCGCATGCATGGCCCGTTGAGTGACGGGCGTTTTAGTGAAGCGATCGATGGCGGCGTACGCGTCTTTGTCAACGCACTCGCCGAAAAGATCGGTTTCAACGCGGCCGATCTCGAACCGTCAGCGGCGAGCGCGGCAGTTGATAAACCTGCGACTCCGACCGATTCATCGCAAACAGTGCTGATCAGCGCGAACACGCCGGAGAAAACTACTCGCCCGCGAGTTGTTCGCGAAACTGCCCGCGCGCAAGATCCGCAACCAACACCTGAAGCAACGCCCAGCGAGTCGCCAACACCCGAAGCAACAACTGCCGAAACTCCGAAAACCGACGCGCCAAAGACCGAACCGACACCAGCCGAAGCGCCGAAGACAGAAGCTCCCGCAACCGAAGAACCGAAGACTGAAATCGCGAAACCGCCGAAGCGAAATCTAACCGCCAAAGGCACGACCGCGGTCACGAAGAAATCCACGCAACCAAAAGCAGCGTCAGCCGCGCAACCAGTCGAACCGGAAGACGAAGCGGAAACAGTTTCCTTAACGCTCGTGCTGCCGGTGGACCAACGCACGGTGAAGCTGAAAGAGTTTCTCGACACGCATCCCGATTCGAAAGAACGCCCGCGCGCGATCGAATACCTCGTCAGCGCGCACGCGCAACTCGGCGATCAGAAGCTGCAAAACGGCGACATCGCCGGCGGTGTCGAACATCTTCTGCGCGCCATCGACGAGGCCGGCAACACCACGTCCGACCAACTCTTTTCCGGCGTCATCTCGCAAATTCCGATGAATCTGTACCTGCGTGGCGAGCGCGACGCAGCATTCAAGGCGGCGCAAAACGTTGCGAACAAGTTCGGCTCGGATCCGAAACGCTTGCTGGCCATGGGCGGTTTTTTCCTCGCCGTCGAACGAGGAGAAGCAGCGATTAGCGTCGCCGACAGCGCCATCAAACTGGCGCCGGACATGGCTGAAGCGCACCGAACGCGCGCGATTGGGCTGCATCTTTCTTTGCGTCTCGACGAAGCGGCTGAGGAATACAAGAAGACACTCGAACTCGATCCGCAGTCGAAAGTTTCGCGTGTCAGTCTCGCCGATCTTTATCGTGCCTCGGGCAAAGCCGAACAGGCACTCGCGCTTTACAACGAAGAACTCGCTTCCGATCCAAAAGATCGCGCCGCTCGCGCGGGTAAAGTGATCTCGTTGCTCGAACTCTCGCGCACAGACGAAGCCAACACCGAACTCGACGCAGCGTTGAAAGACGACCCGCGCAATCTTCCGTTGCTCGCCGGCACCGGCTACTGGTTTGCCGCCCACGGCAACAACAAGAGAGCTTTCGAAATGGCGAGCCAGGCCGTGACCGTGGAATCGCGTTATACCTGGTCGCAAATCGCGTTGGCCCATGCGTACCTAAGTTCGAAGCAACCGTTCGACGCCGAACGCGCAATGCGTTACGCGAAGCAGTACGGAAAATTTCCCACGCTCAACTACGAACTCGCGACGGTGTTGACGTCGATGGGCCTTTACCAGGAAGCGGCCGACGTTCTGCGTGAGTCGTTTCAATTCAAAGACGGCCAGATTCAAACCCGGCTGGCGGGCCATGTAGCGGCGAGCGAGAGCAGCTTTATCGAATTGCTGGCGCCCGAGCGACGGGCGGGAATTTTTCAGGCCAATTCACCTGACACTCCCGAAAACGCGAAACAGCTCAAAGCACTGCTCGCACTAAACACGGCGATCACGCCGGCCGACGGTGAAAAGATCGACGAAGCAGCGGCCGTGGCTGCGGCTCAGGACTTCGCTGCCGGAATTGACAGCATGCGCGCTTTCCGGCAGATGTACGCCGCGAACCGCCTGTTGCGAAATGACGTCGGCGTCTCAACTGCGCTCGAGCTCGTTGCCGCCGCAAAGAAGGCGTCTGACGATGCACTCAATCATCCGTACCTGACGATCGCGGTGCAGGCCGATGAATTCCGAGACATGCGCGCGCGTTCGATCACCGCGGGCACTGTGCCGGACATCGCCGAAGGTCCGCGCAACGTGCTGTCAAGCATTCTGAAAGGACGCCTCGAAGATCTTCAGGGATGGGGTCTCTTCAATCAGGAGAAATATCCGGAAGCGATCGAACACCTGAAACAGGCCGTGCAGATTCTTCCTGAAGGCACGCCCGCGTGGCGCGGCGCGCTGTGGCATCTCGGCGCGGTAAATGAACAGACCGGCAAGAAAGAACTAGCGCTTGATTACTACATCAAGAGTTATGCTGGCGGCGATCCGGATTCGGTTCGACGATCTGTGATCGAGCAACTTTATCGGAAGATAAATGGCTCGTTGGATGGGCTGGAGCAAAAGTTGACTGGCGCACCGGCGGATGTCGCGACCGCTCAACCCGCGCCGGCTCAACCAGCACCTGCTGCAACCGACACGCCGACGCCAACTGAAACACCGAAACCAGAGCCTTCGTCTTCGGCTCCTGCTGAAACCACAAAACCTGAAGCTGCTCCGCCCGACACTATCGCGAAGCCAGATGCGTCGCCTGCGCAAGCTCAGCCTTCAGACTCGCAATCACAAACCAAACCTGCCGATCCACCTTCAGAAGAATCCTTGCGCGCAGCGTCGTCGCGTATTCGATCGACGATCAGAATTACCGGCCGCATCGTCGACGAAAATAAAGCGCCGCTCGCAAACGCGACCGTGGTTTTGATCAGCCCGTCAGGTAGCGTGATCGCCGCGACCACTAACAGCGAAGGGATGTATTCCTTTACCGTTGCGCCGTCGCAAAAAACCTATCGTGTGATTCCGTCGAAGGAAGGCTTCAACTTCGCACCGTTAGACAAAACACTGGCAGCCCTGCTCGAAGATCAGAAGGGCGTCGACTTCGTCGGCTCCAAACAGTAGCCACAGAAAAACACGGATCAGAACCTGAATAACGGTTCCGATCCGCGTTCGTTGTTCGTGTTTATCTGTGGCCTTAGTTCGCTATCCGTTTGCCGTCAGCGTCAAACACTTCAACCTTTCCATACTTCTCCAGCACTTCGCGAGTTTTCGAAGCATCGCCGACCGCCACCACTTGCAAGTGGCCCAGGTCGATATACTCCTTCGCTACGCGCTGCACGTCGGCGGCTGTGATCGCTGAGACTTTTTGCGGATACGTGTCCCAATAATCAGCCGGAAGGTTGTAGATCTTTTGCGTGATGACGTTCTGCAAAAGCGACTGTGGCTGTTCGAGCGACAGCGCAAAGCCGCCGATGATCGCGCGCTTCGCATTCTCCAATTCATCCGCCGAAACCGGCTGGTCGCGCAAGCGATGGAGTTCGTTCATGAACTCTTTCATCGCGCCTTCAGTGACGTCAGTCCTGACTTCCGAACTCGAAGTCCAGGTGCCTCTGAACTTCGTCGCACCAAAGTTGCTGTAAGCTCCGTAGGTGTAGCCCTTGTCCTCGCGAAGATTCAGGAACAAGCGTCCTGATGGGCCACCACCAAGAACACGATCCGCCAGCAACACGGCGAAGTAGTCGGGACTCGTTCGCTCGATGCCGAGATTGCCTAGTTGCAGCACGGTCTGCACCGAGCCGGGACGATCGATCAGCAAAATGCGCGCGTCTCCCTGGGCCGGAGCCGCGGGAATCGTAGCGACCGGGACGTCGCCCTTCTGCCAATCGCCAAAAGCCTTTTCGACCTTCGGCATCAGCTCCTTCATCGTGATGTCGCCGACGACCGCCAGAATCGCATTGTTAGGCCGATAGAACTTGTCGTGGAATGCGGCCAGATCCTTGGTCGAGATCTTTTTGATCGACTCGGCTGGTGCAGCGACGAGCGAAGCCGGATGGCTCGTGCCGTAGATAGCGCGGCTGAACGCCTCGTTGGCCAGAAAGCGGGGAATCGAACGTTGTTGTTGCAACTGGAAAAGCGTTCGCGTTTTGTAGCGATCGAGTTCCGTCTGCGGGAACGTCGGATTACGAATCACGTCGGCAAACAAATCGAGCGTTTGATCGAAGTTCTCCACGAGGCCACCGGCGCTCACGACACTCGTCAGCGAAGAAAGGCCGGAGGTTGTGGTGAGCGTACTGCCGAGTGCATCCGCCTGTTCCGCAATCTCTTTCGTGGAGCGCTTGGCGGTACCTTCGCGCAGCAAGCCGGCGGTAAAGCTGGCAAGCCCGTGATAGTCGGCCGGATCGGAAACACCGCCGGTCAGAAAAACCATCTGCATATTGAAGGTCGGCACCTTCGTGCTCGGGAGCAGAACGATCTGCAAGCCGTTCGGTAGTTTGGCTTCTTCAGCACGCGGAAGTTTTACTTTCAAGACTTCCTTGCTGACGGGCGCCTTGCCTTTGATGACGGTGCCTTTGGTCGTCTGTTGCTGACCCGGTGCGCCACCTTGCTGGCCAAAAGCAAGCGAGGAAACGAGGGCGATCAGCGTGAGTGCGGCGACAATGTTACGTCTGTTTTTGATGATTCTCATTTATGACTCCTTTACTGCCCTGAGGTGCCGGCGGCGGGTTTGCTCTGCGGCTGGGGCACAGTGATCACCACCGTGCGATTGGTGTCGATCAGATACTTGTTGGCCACGCGCTGCACGTCTTCCTTCGTCACGGCAGCAACTTTGTCCAGTCGCACGTTAATCAGGTTCGGTTCGTTGTAGTAGACGGTGTACTGGCCTATCGTGATGGCCCGCGAGAGCGAACTCTGCAGATTGTTGATGAAGTTGCGACGCGTGGTGTTCTTTGCTTTCTGCAATTCCCAGTCAGCGATTGGCTCCTTCTTCAAGCGATCGATCTCTTCGTAGATCGCCGCTTCAACATCCTGCTCTTTCACTCCCGGCCGCAGCGTGGCGTTCGTGTAGAACGCGCCTACGCCGCGCTTCTCATCCATGAAGCCATTGACGTTCGTGACCATCTCTTTTTCTCTCACGAGCTTTTGATAGAGACGCGAACTCTGGCCGCCTTGCAACGCCGCCGCAAGCACTTGCAGCGCGTAAAAGTCAGCCGTGTTTCCCGGTACCGCTTTGTACGCGAGATCAACGGCGATGGCGCGCGCCAACGAATCGTCGACAGTTTGGCGGCGTTCTTCTTTTTGCTGCGGCTCGGTCATGTCGACGGCCGGCGGGGTGGGTTGGCGTGGAATGTTTTCGAAGTATTGGCGCACCTTCGCCAGTGCGTCGGCGGCTTTGAAATCACCGACGATCGTGAGCACTGCGTTGTTTGGCGCGTAATACATCTTGAAGAAAGCGGCGACGTCCTCGACGGTCGCGGCATTCAGGTCGGCCATCGAACCGATGGTGGTGTGCTTGTAAGCGA
>Ga0247688_1000413_pt1 | contig 13113 bp, 9 predicted proteins | sample CNK29_metaG_FD_182718 | JGI IMG/M metagenome (GOLD analysis project Ga0247688, IMG submission 182718) | Soil microbial communities from Purdue University Martell Research Forest, Indiana, United States - CNK29 | ecosystem: Environmental > Terrestrial > Soil > Temperate forest > Bulk soil | place...
GTCCGGCTTCGACGGCATCGTGCAGAAACACCGAGTTCAGCACCACGCGCGACGCCGGCGTGAGGCCAAACGAAACGTTCGATACACCCAACAGCGTGAACGCGCCCGGAAGCTCGCTCTTGATGCGCTTGATCCCGGCAATGGTCTCCAACGCGTTACGACGATCTTCTTCGATGCCCGTGGAGATCGGCAGTGCGAGCGGATCAAAGAAGATGTCCGACGCGGGCAGACCCGCTTCTTCCGTGGCTTGCTTGTAAGCGCGCTGCGCGATCTTGAACTTGCCTTCAGCCGTGCGCGCCATTCCCTCTTCGTCGATCGTGCCGATCACGACGCTCGCGCCGTAACGCTTCGCGAGATCGATGACTTTCAGAAAGCGCGGTACGCCGTCTTCGTAGTTCGTAGAGTTCAGGATCGACTTGCCCCCGGCGTGTTGCAGCCCGGCTTCCATCTTCTGCCACTCGGTCGAATCGAACATCAACGGGATCTTGACGTTGGTCACGAGACGCGACGCAAGCTCGTGCATGTCGGCCTCGCCGTCGCGGCCGACGAAATCGACGTTGACGTCGAGAATGTGTGCGCCTTCGCGTTCCTGTTCCTTGCCGAGCGCGACCAGGCCGTCCCAGTTTCCGGCGTTCAGCAGGTCGCGCATCTTTTTCGAGCCGCTGGCATTGACGCGCTCACCGATGATCAAAAACGACGCGTCCTGAACGTAAGGCTGTTGACTGTAGATCGACGACGCCGCTGCCACGAGCTTCGGGTTTCGCTGTTTCGGCGTGATGCGCTGCATCGCTTCGACAACTCGCTTCAGGTGCGCCGGTGTCGTGCCGCAACAACCGCCGACGATGTTGACGCCGAAGTCGCCGGCGAAGTGGACGAGTTGGGCCGTAAACGTCTCGGGTGTTTCGTCGTAGTGCATCTTGCCGTCGACGACCGACGGCAGGCCCGCATTCGGCAACACTGAAACCGGCAGCGGCGCGTTTTCGCAAAGGTAGCGAATGCTCTCGGTCATGTGCTTGGGACCGGTGCCGCAGTTCATGCCGATCACGTCGATGGGAAACGGCGCGAGCGCCGTCAACGCGGCGGCGATCTCGGTGCCGTTGAGCATCGTGCCGAACGTTTCGATCGTGACTTGCGCAATGACGGGCACGCGCACGCGTTTCTCGGCAAAGACGGAAAAGATCGCGCCGAGCGCGGCTTTGGTTTGCAGCAGGTCCTGGCAGGTTTCGACGATTAGGATGTCGACGCCGCCGTCGAGCAGGCCGCGCGTCTGGACCGCGTAGGCATCGCGGAGATCGTTAAAAGTAATGTGGCCGAGAGTTGGGAGTTTCCTGCCCGGTCCCATCGAGCCGGCGACCCAGCGTGGCTTGTCGCTGGTCGAGTAATCGTTGGCGATGCGCTTCGCGAGTTGGGCGGCGAGCACGTTCATCTCGTAAGCCTTATCGGCGATGCCGTACTCGGCGAAGTCGACGGGCGTGCCGTTAAAAGAGTTGGTCTCAACGACGTCGCAGCCCGCGTCGAGAAATGCGGTGTGTACGTTTTCGACGGCGTCAGGCCGGGTCACGAGCAGGTTTTCGTTACAACCTTCGAATCGTGGCCCACCGAAATCGTCGAGGGTCAGGTTCTGGACCTGAAGGTTGGTTCCCATCGCGCCGTCGAAGACGACGATACGTTCTTTGATTGCGTCGAGAATATTGGACATAGGCTATTGCCGATTTTTCGCTTGCCGATTGCCGATTTTCCGCTTGCTTAGTTGCTGATTGCCTTGCTGGCCGCCTGCGATTGACGGTCATCCTCTGACTGCGCCTGACAAATCGGCAATCGGCAATCGAAAATCGGCAATAACAAAGGCCCCGCGCTTAACAACGCGGAGCCTTCAAAACTGACTCATCGAGCTGTTTAGCGGATTATTTTACGTGGCCGCAAGTCGCTTTAACTCACCACGTCAATTTGTCAAAGTGCATTGAAGCATATCTTACAGACTCCTGTAAATCCTATTCACGCTCCTGTAAATCCTGTAACATTCACCGCACATGCGACGCGCCATCTACCCCGGTTCGTTTGACCCAGTGACTAACGGCCATCTGGATATCATCGAGCGCGGCTGCAAGCTCTTCGACGAAGTCATTATCGCGATCCTCGTTAACCCGGAGAAGAAGCCCTTCTTCACGGTCGAGGAACGCCGCGAGATGCTCGCGGAAGTCTTGCAGCAGATCAACCACGGAAGTTGTGAACTGCGCGTTGATTCGTTTTCAGGATTGCTTGTTCAATACGCTGTGACCCAACAGGCCGACGTAATCGTGCGTGGCATCCGCGCCATTTCCGATTACGAGTATGAAATGCAGATGGCGCTCATGAATCGACGACTCGAGTCGAACATCGAGACCGTGTTCATGATGCCGGCCGAGAGTTACTCTTACGTCAGCTCGCGGCTGGTCAAAGAAGTGTTTCAGTTGGGTGGCACAGTCGAAGGCCTCGTGCCGCCGCTGGTTGAAAAACGGATGAAGGAAAAGATCGCGCCAAAATGAATACCGTGCCCGCCATGTCAAAAGCAGCTACATCACAATTCCCTGTTTCTGAAAATGTGAGCCGCATGCAGTCGTCAGCCACGATGGCCGCGATGCAGGCGGCGGAAGCATTGCGCGCCGCGGGCGTGAACGTTTGCGACTTCGGCGCCGGCGAACCCGATTTCGACACGCCCGAGAACATCAAGGAGGCCGCAACGGCCGCAATGAAAGCCGGCCGCACGAAATACACTGCCGCGGGCGGCATTCGCGAGCTGCAAAAGAGCATCATCAATTTTTACAGCCAGCGCTTTGGCACCGAGTATCAGCCGTCGGAAGTGATGGCCACCGCCGGCGGCAAGCAGGCGATCTTCAATGCCGTCGTCACCCTGATCAATCCGGGCGACGAAGTCCTGATTCCAAAGCCTTACTGGGTTACGTTTCCCGAAGTCGTCGTGTTTGCCGGCGGCACTCCGGTCTTTATCGAAACCGAAGACACTGACTTCGTGCTGACGCCGGAACAGGTCGAACGCGCGATCACGCCGCGCACGAAGTTGATTATTCTCAACTCGCCGTCGAATCCTTCAGGACGCGTGCTGCCGCCGAGCGACTTTCGCCGCATCATGGAGTTAACGGCGGAACGCGGCATCTACGTCGTCTCCGACGAGTGTTATCTGCGCTTTGTTTATCCACCGGCTGAAGTGTTCAGCGCCGCCAGTCTGCCGTCAGAGTTGAGAGCGCGGCTGTGCATTGCGGGATCTTTTTCGAAAACTTACGCAATGACGGGATGGCGCGTCGGCTACGCGCTCGCGCCCACCGAGTGGACCAAGGCAATGCTGAAAGTGCAGGGTCACTCGACTTCCAACACCAACTCGATCGCGCAATGGGCCGCGGTCGAAGCGCTCAACGGTCCGCAGGAGTCAGTCGGCGAGATGCTGGCGGAATACACGCGCCGCCGCGAATGGCTGCTCAAAGCGTTGTGCGACATTCCGGGGATCAAGTGCAGCGTACCGGAAGGCGCGTTCTACGCGTTTCCCGACGTGCGTGGCTGTTTGCAGAACGGATTGAAAACATCAGGCGAGTTTGCGCAACGGCTGCTTGAAGAAGAGCACACGGTCGTAACTGACGGCGCGGGCTTCGGCGCGGAAGGTTACGTGCGCATCTCTTACGCCACGTCGCTGGAGCAGATCAAAGAAGGCGTTGGACGAATCCAACGCCTGGCGAAGAAATTAATGTAGAGGCGGCACTCCGTGGCCGCCCTCCTGGAACGAAAGAAGGGGCGGCCACGGAGTGCCGCCCCTACAGATTAATAGCCACGTCGAAGATTTAGTACAGGTTGAAGTTGTATTCCAACTGCATCCACATCGAGACTGGATGCCCATCCTTGGTTGCCGGCGTGAACTTGATCTGGCGCGCAGCGGCAATTGCTCTTTCCGTCAATCCATTAGGCAGACCGGAAACGGTGCGGATGTTTGTCACCGAACCGTTCGAAGCAAATACCACTTTCAGCACGACCGTACCAACGATCTGGTTCTTGCGCGCCTCTTCGGTGTACTGCGGCTCCGGCTTGGAAATCAGGCGTGCTTTCGTAGTCACGTCCTTGCCGGTAAAGATCTTGTCGTAACCCCCGCCACCGCCACCCGGACCACCGCCGCCGGCGTTAAAGTCGCCGCCGCCGATGTTGCCGCCACGACCTGGTCCGATACCACCACCTTCACCGGGACCAACGCCCGTGCCGGTACCACTGCCGATACCATTACCAGTGCCCGGGCCAGATGACGGATCAGTACTCTTTGATTTGTAGTCGCCGTAGGGCAGCACGCGCGCGTCAGGCGGAACCAGCATCGGATCCGCAACGACAGTTGCAGCCACCGGCAAGGCCGGGTTCTTGGGCAGCACCGGCTTTGGATCCGGAGGAAGTATTTGCGGCACTTCTAATGAAGCCTGCGGTAACTTACCAAACGAAGCGGGCTTTGCTTCTTCACGACCGCCGCCGCCACCGCCGCCGGCTTTCTCTTGTTTCGGTTTGCTGCCGCCGCCGTTTCCTTTGTTGAATCCGGCCTTGCCCGGATCGGGCGTCGGTTGCTCGTTAGGAATATCAAAAACCTGATCGGCCATTTCCGCTTCTTCAGCGTTCTGCGCGAGCAACTGCGCTTTATGGCGGCGATCCATCAAATAAACGACGGCCATGATGGTGAGAAGGAAAACGAACGATACCACCATCGCCGTGACCACATTGCGGGAATCAGAAGGTTCTGCGCCCATGACTGCCGCGCCACGTTCGCGTCCCATCCAGGTCGAAAACAGCGTGACCAGCAGACCGCCCGCCAACAACGCAAAGACGACCAAGCCAACACGAGAAGTGTTAGCTGACTGCGAGCGTTCGATTAATGCGACTGCACCAACGAGCGCCAGCACACCCATCACCGCCGCGCCCATCGCGAGCATCACGTTCGGCTTGCGCAAAAATTTCCCGAACATCTGCCCGTAGCCGACAAACGTTCGTTTCGTAAAGCCAAAGGGATCGCGTTTGAACTCGGGCCACGTCAACTCATATTCGTGAGCGACGTCTGCGAGCTGGCCACCGAGGCGCGAGGCCAGGCCAGTGTCGCTCATGATTGTCAGGTTGTATTCGCCGCGCATGACCATCGCGGTGGAACCCACACCTGCGCCCGCAGCTCTTAGCTTACGAACCGGTGGTTCAATGATCGGCACCACGTGCAGTACTGAGTCGCGAACTTTCGTCACCGACGGCTCTGCGGCTTCGCGGGTCTCTTCAGCGCGACTCGCGTCACGACTAACAGTCAGGCTCGGCTCCTCAACTTCAGAGGAAACTTGAGCTGCTGTGGAAACTGGAGCCGGTATCGAAGCGGGTGGTGGTGTCGGAACGGGAGCCGCTGCCGAAACGGGAGCCTTCGCGGAAACAGGCGTCAGTGGCGTCCCGTCAACAGGACAGAAGCTGAACTTGTCAGCGAATTCTTCTTCACATCTGGAACAGAACTTCATCGATACTACCTCTTCTCGCCTATGGGGGAGCAGCACCGACTGTGAAAGTCCGTCTGCACCTGAAAATTCTCTTGCAAAACTGGTTTCGATTCGCTTGTCGAGAACTCTCGAAGGCCCTGGCACGTTCCAGCGTTCGAGCAACGACTTGAGCTCATCATCGGAAACAAATTCGTTTTCCGGCTCAACGCCCATTTCAGGCCTCCCTCAAAGTAACAATTTCCCGACCACTATTCAATTCCCCATTACTGTCTAAATACGGTCGCAGAATGGTCTTTAGCCGTTCTCGCGCCCGGTACAGACGGCCCTTCACCGCCCCCACATCAGCACCCGTTATCTCGGCGACGTCGTTAAGGCTGAGCCCCTCATATTCGAAGAGAATGACTGCTTCGCGTTGCAACGGCGGCAGGCTGCTGACAGCCCTGCGGACCTCCGTCGCCAACTCCTCGTCGAGCAACTTCCCCAACGGATTTTTCCGCGCCGGAAGCTGAGGTTCTTCGTTCACTTCATCAAGCCCGGTCTCACGACCCGTGCTCCGGAAGTGTTTCAACGCCAGGTTTCTGGCAGCCGCAAATAAATAAGTTCTCAATGAAGCACGTTCGGAACGAAAATTTTCCGGCTTGCGAATCAAGCTCAGGAAACAGTCGTGCGTGACGTCTTCAGCAATATCAACTTCGCCTAATAACCGGTATGCGAAACGAAAGATCGGTTGCCGGTGCCGGTCGTATAACTCCAGGAAGGCCGCCTGGTCACCCTTGCCTGCTCTGCTTAGTAAAACCTCGTCTGTGGTTCTCTCGGGCAATCAAGCACTCGATCCTGCGGGAACTGCGTCCTGCTGTAATTACCTCGACCCGGAAAAAAGTTACGGGGCGTCACCAAAAAAACCTGCCGCACAGCCAAAAATCTCAAGTCCACCGCGATATTATCCCTGCAAGGGACGGCAAGTATATAACTCTTTTGCTTGCTTGCCGGGCTGGACCGCCCCACATCACAAGTGGCAATCGGGCAGTAGGATGCGTTCAAAAGCCAAACGGTTGACGGGCAAACATGCGGCATCTAAGATGTTTTGCCCATGTCCATACCCGTAATAACCCGTGCAGTCCGAGGACTTGTGGTCTCAGCCCTCCTCGTTCTCCTCTTCGCTCAACCAGCTCTTCCACAAGCGACAAAGGAACCGGAACAGGAGCAGTTGCTCAACGGCCTTCACCTGCTCGTTTGGTCGCAACCCGGCAGTCCTGAATTACTAGTCAAGCTGCGCATTCATAGCGGCGCGGCTTTCGATCTCGCCGGCAGATCAGGCGAGATGGCGTTGCTCGGCGATCTGCTCTTTCCCGACGCCGCCACCGTTGAATTTTTTACGGAAGAACTCGGCGGAAAACTGAACGTCAACGTCAACTACGATTCGATCACCATCACGATGGTTGGCAAAGCGGCCGAGTTTGAGCAAATCATTTCCGTGCTGCGAAATGCGCTGCTTACAACTCAATTCTCGCCTGAACTGGTAACGCGAATGCGAGATATTCGCATCAAGAGCCTGCGCGACGCGACGGTTTCCCCGGCCCTCGTCGCCGATCGTGCGATCGCCGCGCGACTGTTTGGCGAGTTTCCGTATGGCCGGCTCTCCGGCGGCACTCCCGAAGATGTAGCCCGAGTTGACCGCGCCGATCTCATGCTCGCGCACGAGCGTTTTCTGAACTCAAACAACGCGACGCTCGCGATCGTTGGCGGTGTTACTCAAGCCCGTGCGATGAAAGCAGTGCGGCAGCTTCTCGGCCCGTGGCGCAAGAGCGAAAACATAATTCCCACTACTTTCACGCAAGCAAAAGCTCCCGATCCACGCACGCTCATCATCAACGTTCCTGGGCCAAGCAGCGAGCTTCGCCTGGCCGTGCGCGGCGTTGCGCGATCCGATTCTGACTACGCCGCGTCAACGGTAATGGCGCGCGTAGCGCAACAGCGTTGGCAAGCGCTGGCGCCGGAGTTGGCCAATCAACCAGTGTTCGTGAGAAGCGATGCGTATGTTTTGCCGGGCGTGTTTGTGATGGGGGTTACGGCAAGTACTGAAAAGGCCGCGGACGCTTTGGCAACCGCGAAAAAGGTGATCGAGTCGTTAATTACTACGCCGCCAACCGCCGCTGAGCTAGACCGCGCGAGAGCAGAAGTCGTAAACGAGGCCAACGTCATTGCGACGAAAACCGAAGCGTTTCCTGATCCGTGGCTGGATGCAGAGACTTATCGACTCAAAGCACCGCAGGACCAGGTCGCCTTGCTCCGTGCAGTTACGGCTGCCGACGTGCAGCGCGTCGCTGGCCGGCTCTTTCGCGACGCGGCCGTCGCTTCAGTCGTGGCGGGTGAAACAGCGCCACTCAAGGCCGCTTTGCAGGGCCGCGTTCAATTTGAAGTACTCGGAGAAATTTCTGCTCCCGCGCCTGCACCGAAAACGCCAGCAAAACCGAGCGGCAGCGCTAGCCCCAGGTAATCACAAATTGTTTGCAAGCGTCTTGCAACCAAACCCGAACGAGATTTGGTTTAACTGTGCCTGACAAAACGAACGCCGCAAATGATCATGCGGGCCGCGTTCGCGAAATGTTTTCCGGGATCGCGAAACGGTACGATCTTTTGAACCACTTGCTCTCCGGCAACGTCGACAAGCGATGGCGCCGGATTGTGGCAACGAAAGTGCGCGAGAAACTCTCGACGAGCAATGCGCGCGTGCTCGACGTTGCGTGTGGGACCGGCGATTTATCGTTGACGCTGTTTGAAATCACAGGAGCCAGAGTTATTGGTACCGACTTCTGCCGGCCAATGCTGGAAATTGCCGCGCGCAAATCTCCGCACCCGATTCCGTGGATCGAAGGAGACGCGCTGAACCTGCCCTTTCAGGACGGTTCGTTTGACGCAGTGACCATCGCATTTGGCCTACGCAATCTCGCGAGCTTCGAGAGCGGTTTGGCAGAACTACGAAGGGTCTTGAAACCGGGCGGCTGGGCAGGTGTGTTGGAATTTTCAAGACCCGCAAATGCGGTGTTGCGTCCGGTGTTTGGGCTGTACTTCACGAAGGTGCTGCCGTTGATGGGTGGCCTCATCAGTGGTTCACATTACGCGTACAGTTACCTGCCGGCGTCGGTGCAGAAGTTTCCGGACCAGCAACAGCTCTCGCTCCTGATGCAGCGGGCAGGATTTGATCAGGTTGAGTTTGAAAACCTGACGGGCGGTATCGCGGCCTTTCATATGGGCAGAAGGCCGGAGTGATTTTTTGAAGATTGGTTGCAGCGTTCTAAGAACTTTGCAACCAGATACGTAGTCACGGGGTATGGTTTGGTAAGCGCGCGGTTGTCGGGGCTGTGCGAGTATTCGAATCGTACCTCGGGGCTACGTTTATTTTTGTCTTCATCCGCGTAATCTGTGGCCCGTGGTATTATGCGCCGCAGTGCGCACCAACCTTCGGTACCGGATCTTCGGGATCCTCAAACGCATCGTCATTCTGCTGTTGGTTGTTTGGACAGTCGTCTCTCTCGTCACAGTCTTAATCGAACTCGTCCCTGGTGATCCCGCAGTCGCAGTTCTCGGCGAACAAGCGACTCCCGAACAGTACGCGCAGTTTCGCGAAAAGCACGGGCTCGATCGCCCGCCGTTCTTCTTCTCTTTTCCCCGCGACGACAACGGCCAGCGCCATTTCGTTTGGCACGGCTTCGAAAACCGTTACACCGATTACTGGCGCGCGCTGCTGCACGGCGACATGGGTCTCTCGTTTCGCAACGATCGTCCCGTCGCGAGCCTGATCCTCGAACGTTATCCAGCCACAATCACCCTCGCGATCTGCGCGATGTTCATCGCCATCCTAATCGCGATACCACTCGGCGTTATCGCCGGCACGCATCGTGGCACTTTGACTGACAACATCACTTCGGTGATCGCGCTGCTCGGCATCAGCTTGCCCAGCTTCGTGATTGGGCCGATGCTCGTTTACATCTTCGCGGTCAAGCTGCGCTCGTGGACCGGCCTGGCGCCGTACGGATATTCAGACTGGACCGACATCATCCTGCCGTCATTCACGCTCGGCGCCGCGCTTTCGGCGATTCTGACGCGCATGGTGCGCTCGTCAGTGATTGAAGAACTCGGCGAAGACTACGTTCGCACCGCGCGGGCGAAAGGACTCAGCGAACGAACCGTCATTTACAAACACGTGCTGAAGAACGGTCTCATTCCGGTCGTAACGATCCTCGGGTTGCAACTCGGCGTGTTACTGGCCGGCGCCATCATCACGGAAAAGATCTTCGGCTGGCCCGGTCTCGGCCTGTTGCTGGTTGAAGACGGGATCGGCAAACGCGATTATCGCGTGGTGCAAGGCTGCGTGCTCGTGATCAGCATGACGTACATTATCGCGAACCTGCTTACAGACATGGTCTATCGCCGGCTTGATCCGCGCATTCGAGTTTCGTGATCTCTGTGTCTCTGTGCCTCTGTGGTTAACTACTACGAAAACGATGAACCACAGAGGCACAGAGACACAGAGAAAAATTAAAGCATTGTTCAGATGAACCGTCTCACAATCATAGGTCTCGTTATCGTGGTGGTGCTCGTGCTCGTGGCGCTGTTCGCGCCGTGGATCGCGCCGTACGACGTCGGCGCGACCAACCTGTCGATGCGTTATCTTCCACCCTCGGCAATGCACTGGTTTGGCACCGACTCAACCGGACGCGACATCTTCTCGCGCGTCGTCTTCGGCGCGCGCATCTCGTTGCAGGTCGGCATCATCGTCGTCGTTGTTTCGGCCGTGGTCGGCACGATCCTCGGCGCGATCGCTGGTTACTACGGCGGGTGGGTCGACAGCGTCGTCTCCGGCTACGTCTTCAACGTGTTTCTCGCGTTTCCCGGTTTGCTGCTGGCGATTGCGATGGTGGCGTTTCTCGGCGCGGGCTTGAACAAGCTGATCTTCGCGTTGTGCATCATCGGCTGGGTCGGTTACGCGCGGCTCATTCGCGGCCAGGTGCTGAAAGTTCGCGAGTACGACTTCGTGCAAGCGGCACGCGCGCTCGGCGCGAGTGACGTGCGCATCTTGCTCGTTCACATTTTGCCGAATGCGATTCAACCGCTGATCGTGCAAGCGAGTTTGGGCATGGCCGGCGCGGTGCTTTCGGAAGCTTCGTTGTCGTTTCTCGGCCTCGGCGTGCCGCCGCCCGCGCCGTCGTGGGGCACGATGATCGAAGAAGCGCGCGACTTGTCGACACTGCAATCCGCGCCTCACGCGCTGATCTTTCCCGGCATTGCCATCGCACTCACGGTGCTCGCGTTTAACTTCATCGGCGACGGGCTGCGCGAACATCTCGATCCACGACAACGAGCGCGATGACGCGTCTCGACGACGGTAACGATCGTGCCTGAACCCGCAATCTCAATTCGCAATCTCTCCAAGACTTATCCGATACCCTTTCGCCGCGTGCGCGCGTTCTTCCGGCGGCCCGCGAAGGAACCGGTCGAAGCTCTGCGTGATGTTTCGTTTGCGGTAAAGGCCGGCGAGATCTTCGGGTTGATCGGACGCAACGGCGCGGGCAAGACGACGCTCACCAAGATCGTCGCGACGCTGATCCAGCCAACCACCGGCAATGTTTCCGTTCGCGGTGACGACAGCGTATTGCGCGACGAACAGGTACGCCGGCAAGTCGGCCTCGCGACCGCAGAGGAACGCAGTTTTTATTGGCGACTGACAGCGGAACAAAACCTGATGTTCTTCGCGCGGCTGCACGGCCTGAGCGATCGCGTCGCGAAGCAACGCATTAAAGAACTGTTTGCGAAGCTGGAGCTGGAGGAAGTCGCGAAGCGGCGTTTTGGTGAGATGTCGACGGGGAACAAGCAACGGCTGGCGGTTGCACGGGCCCTGTTGTCGAGTCCGCCGGTGCTTTTGCTTGATGAGCCGACGCGTTCACTCGATCCGCTGGCGGCGGCGCAGATGCGCGAGTTGATCCGTTCGCTGGCTGAGCAGGATCCGCCCGTGACGATATTGTTGACGTCGCACAACCTCGCGGAAGTTGAGACGCTCTGCGCGCGCGTCGCCATCATCAGCCGCGGGCGCATCCGCGCGCTCGACACGCCGTCAGATTTGCGCAGCATGACTTCGAAATCCGAACAAGTTCATATCACTATTTCGGGTTTGAACGGCACGAACGAGAGGATTTCATTCATCCGCGAATCTGGTGATAGCCGGCTAGACGCCAAGCTAAGAGAGTTGCAACAACGCGGAGCGCGCATACTCGACGTCGAGAGTGAAAGGTCAACTCTCCTCGACGTGCTCGAACAGTATGAAAGTGGAAACACGGATGAATAGCCTGCGATTATTGCCCCGCAGAATCTTCGCGTTCGTCGCGCGGGACTTTCGCCTGTACGTCAGTTATCGGATGCAGTTCTTCCTGCGCGTCATTTCGGTCCTGGCAGTCGTCACCACGCTATTCTTTGTTTCGAAGATCTTCGCCGGCTTCACCGATCCGCAATTCGTGCAATGGCGCGATCCGCTCGCCACGTGGCTCACCGGATTCGCAGTGCTCAACTATTTCACCACCGGCTTTTCGAGCCTCGCGAATTCAATTCGCCAGGAGCAGATGCAAGGCACACTCGAAAGCGTCCTGTTAACTCCGATCAACCTGCCGACAGTCGTCGTCGCCAGTTCAGCGTGGGACTTTCTCGAGACCACCTTCTTCTCGTTTCTGTATCTCTTCTTCGGCCGCGTCTTCTTCGGCGTTCACTTCCGCGGCAGTTTCTTTCTCGCCGTCGTCTTTCTTTTGCTCACCACTTTCGTGCTGGCGTGCCTCGGCATCCTTTCGGCGAGTTTTGCGATGGTGTTCAAGCGCGGTGATCCGTTTGGCATCTTTGTCGGCGCCGGCTCGGCTCTCTTTTCCGGCGTCTTCTTTCCGACGCAATTACTCAAAGAGTACGCCGGCCCGAAACTCGGCAAGATCTCGCTGCTTTTGCCCACCACCTACGGCCTCGACGGCATTCGCCAGGTCCTGATCGAAGGCCACGGCCTCAGCGAAGTCACTGAACCACTCATCACTCTTTTGTGCTTTCTCGCGGTGCTGCTTCCCTTCTCACTCTGGGTTTTCGGGCGCGCCGTGCGCCGCGCCAAACGCGAAGGCAGCCTGATTCAGTATTAGGTCATTTGTGCATCTCGTGGTTTCAAGCTAACATCGCGCACGAATGTCGCTTGGCATCGCAGAAAGCATTCTCGATCTCATAGGCCAAACTCCTCTACTTCATCTCGCGCGCTTTGCCCCACCACCTCTCGCCGATGTTTACGCGAAGATTGAATGGCTCAATCCCGGCGGCTCGGTAAAAGACCGTGCGGCGTTGGGAATGATCACTGACGCGGAAGAAAAAGGACGGCTCAAGCCGGGCGGCACGATCATCGAGCCCACCGCCGGCAATACCGGGATCGGGCTTGCGCTCGTGGGAGTTGCGCGTGGTTATCGTGTTATCCTCTGCGTCCCGCGCGGCTTTGCGGAAGAGAAGATGAAGCTGATCGAGGTGCTCGGCGGCGAGATTGAGTATGTGTCCGCTGAGGTTGGCATGACGGGGGCAATCCAGCGTTCGATTGAACTGGCGGGCAATATCGACG
>Ga0247688_1000414_pt1 | contig 13109 bp, 8 predicted proteins | sample CNK29_metaG_FD_182718 | JGI IMG/M metagenome (GOLD analysis project Ga0247688, IMG submission 182718) | Soil microbial communities from Purdue University Martell Research Forest, Indiana, United States - CNK29 | ecosystem: Environmental > Terrestrial > Soil > Temperate forest > Bulk soil | place...
CGCCAGCCGCAGCTTGATTTCATTGACGAGTGAATCAAAACCGAGGCTCACTTCGCGGAGCGATTCACGGACCATCGACTGCAACTCGGTCGAATAAAACTCGTGGTTTTCGAACAGCGGCAAACGGTTGGCGGCCCCAAACAGATCGCGCGCCAGGGCCGAGTCGACCTTAAGGCGGGCACTCTTTGGCAAGGCCGCGAACATCTATCTCGAAACGTCCTTTCGCAGGATCGCGCAATGCTGCATCTCGCCGTTTACGGGCGGGCGTATCTCTGCGTGAGGAAACTGTCGCTGCAAAAAACTCGCGGTGTAATAAACGTTGTAAGTAGCGCAGTCGTCCGCGTCCGCCGGCCAGTCGCCATTATTATTCACGAAGAGCTCCGCGCCGTTAATCAGCGAGCACCAATCCGCGCCTGCGGCTTTCGCCAAAACCGGCTCGACGTCCAGGCCGGGAGTTTTCTCCAAACGCCAGCGCAGGTTGTTTTCGTAGCTATGATCGATGAACGTAAACGCGAGCGTTCCGCCGGGCGCCAAACATGCTTCGAGTTGCGCTACGAGATCCTTCATCTCTTCGAGCGTTGTGTGCGTGAACACCGAATAAGCCACGATGAAGTCAAACTCTACGCCAAACCTCGGCAGCGGCAAATCCTTCCCGCCTTCCGGATTAAACGAGCGATTGTAACGAGTGTAATGAAACCAGTGGGCCTGGGGAAAGGTCCTGATCCCTTCGTCAATCGCTTCGCTGAGCACGTCGACACAATAATAATTTCGCTGCGGAATAACGCACGCCGGATCGTGCAACAGGTTTCCCTTGTTGCCGCCGAAGTCGAGTACGAGCTTGTTGGACCAGTCGGGAGAGTCGAGTTGCGCGTCGAAGTAAGCGAACTGCGTCGACTTCACCAATTGCGAACGCAGCGCCCGCTGTGACGGCGTGCCGCGCCAGAGATGTATTTCTTCGATCAGCATAAGGCAGTCTGCACCTTAGTAGATAAACGCTTCAATCGCGCTTCAGTTTCTACCCGAAACCGTTCCAACTCAACCGCGAGATCAGCGCGCAATCCGTGTAACCACGATTTCGAACGCTCGATTACGGCAAGCCGCGACTGCAACAACAGGATCTCCTGATCGCGTGTCGGCGTGGTTCCGGGAATCGCGCGCTCGAGCCTCGAGTTGTCGTCAAAGCGGCGGATCCAGGAGTAGACTTCCGGCAACACGACGATGCCGCCTAATTGATAAAGGCGCATCTGGAATTCCCAGTCTTCACAGCACGAAAGGTCTTCGGCAAACAAGGTACGGCCCAACCGCGCGAGAACTTCACGGCGCACGGTGATGGCGCAAGTGTGCACGACGCTCGTGCTGTTGGTCCATAACCAGGCGCATTCTTCCGCCAGGCGCAACGCGCCCTGTGTTGCCGCCAGCAAACCGTTTTGCGCAAATCGGCTGCTGCTGTCGACAACACCTTCAAGAAAGCAGCGGCTATCGGACATCACCGCGTTCGCTTCCGGAAACTCGGAAAACACGCGCAGGTCGACGTCCAGTTTACCCGGCAACCAAACGTCGTCAGAATCAAGAAAGGCGACAAACTCACCTTGCGCCAACTGCGCGCCGGCGTTTCGCGCCGCGCCGGGGCCACGCCGCCGCTCGAGACATAACACGCGAATCTGCGCACCGAACGTCCGGTTCAAGAGTGCAATCGTTTCGTCCGTCGAGGCATCGTCAACCACGATCACCTCGACTTCTCCGACGCGTTGCTTCAACGCACTAGCCACCGCCTCGCAAACGATAGTGGCGCGGTTCCAGGTGGGAATGACGACGGATAAGATCGGCTTGGTCACTTGGCAAAGAGAATCTGGTGATCTGCTTCTCGATAAGCCGCGACGGCGTCTTCGATCGGGCAAGCGGGCGGTTCGCCGACGATGCGGAAACGATCTCTGGGACCCTCACCGCGCACCCACGCGACCGCCGTTCGGCTGGAGGTCAAGGCGGGCGTCGAGTAGGTAGCAGAAAAACCGATGCGTGATTCGGGGGAACTGTTGGGATTGGAAGCATGCAGGACCAGCGGATGATGCAGGCTCATCTCGCCGGCTTGCATGACGACGTCTTGCGGCGACTCGATATCGATCTGCGCGGTCGCGCCTTGCGTCGTCAGGTTGTCGGGATTCGGGCGATCTGCGTGCGGGATCAGGCCGAGGCGATGCGAACGGGGCACGACGCGCAAGCAACCGTTCTCCGCCGTTGCCGGCGTCAGGCCGAGCCAGATCGCGGGAACGTACGCGTCTTTCAGCGCTTCGGTGATGCCGTCCTGGTGCCAACCGACAAATGAATCGCTGTTGCCAAACTTGTAGAAGACGCGAGTTGATTTGAGCAGCACGTTGGGGCCGATAAGTTGTTCCATGCAATCGAGCACGCGCGGGTGCGTGCTCAGCTCCCACGCCCAGCGAAAGTAGAGATGCGGCCCGTCGAGCCGCGTGACGCGGCCGCCGAGCACGCGGCAAGTGTCTTCGATCTCCGCGCGAAAGCGCGCGACCTCGCCCGGTGAGAGAATGGGAATCGAGTGGAGGAATCCCAGCTCTTCGTATTCAGCCAGTTGTTCGTGAGTGAGAACGGAGATCATTTTCCCTCTGGTTTATAATCCGGTCCTGATGCTGCTCAACCAATCATTTCCTCATAAGGTTTGCATCAATCTCGAGCGGCGCGCCGATCGCTGGCAACGAATGCAGGCGGAGTTTGCGCGTCACGAGATCGCTTCGGTCCATCGCTTTGCGGCGCTCGACGGCAGCGCGCTCGTGCTGCCGGCCACGTGGCGCCACACGGCGGGCGCGTATGGCTGCCTGCTCAGCCACGTGCGAGTGGTCGAGGAAGCACGGCAGTTGGGCCACGAGAGCGTGCTGATCTTCGAAGACGATGCGGTTTTCGATCCGGAGTTTAAGATTAAGTTTGCCTCCTTCAGCGAAGATCTGCCGCCGGACTGGGACATGCTTTACTTCGGCGCTTTGCACAAAGACGAACCTGTTCGAGTTTCCGAGCACGTTTACCGGATCACGAAAGCCAACTCGACTTACGCTTACGCACTGAAGCACAGCGTGTTTGACGCCCTGGTCGAGTTGAACGCGCGCGCCGAGCAAGTGCTCGACGTGAATGCTTACCAGTTGCAGGAGCGCTTCAACTGTTACTGCTTCCTGCCAAATCTCGCGTGGGTCCAGTCTGAATATTCAGATGTGCAAAACCGTTTGGAGCACCACTGGTATCTGGAAAAGTCGCTGGTGCTGTTTGGCTCGCGCGTCGATTCGCTGTTGCGCGCGACGACGATCGTCATCGTTCCCAACGATGATTTCCAGACTCGCTATTATCAGGAGTACTTTCCTGACACCGAGATCGTGGTGGCGGAGAACTTTGAGAAAGGGATTTTAAAAGCAAATCCAAAAAACCAATTTCTCATCCTCTCCGACAGCGACCTTTACCTCGAAACGCTCGACATGCGCGCCAATCTCTTGATGTGTGAGCAATACGACGGCGCCACAGGTTTCAGTCACGTCATCGATCTCACAACGGAGCAAGCCCAACTGCTGCGCGCCACCGGCATCACTCGCGGCATCGATGTTTCAAAGACCACACCCGCAAAAAACGTTCACAGCCAATACCGATTCATCAGGCGCGAAGCACTCGGGCGCGACGCGCGACTCTTCCAGTCACCGAACCACGCCCTGCGCTTGCCGCGCAGTTGAGTTCATGGCTTCGTGCCATTTCCTGATCCCACTTTCCAAATCTTCAGCGAGCGGCGGCGTTGCGAGACACAAGTGACGGCAATCGCCATGGCCACGAACCTGCATCACTGGGCGATCGCGATTCTGGGTCTGGCTCGTGACAAAGCGAACGATAAAACCGATGCGCGGTTCGCCTGAACCATTGGCATTCGAGCCGTGCACGATATTGGTGTGATGTAACGACATCTCACCCGGCGCCAATGTCAGGTCGATGGCCTGCGATTCATCCACGTCGTGGCGCAGGCGCTCGCCGCGGCGATTCAAAAGATTCGGATCGTCGAGCACGTTGTCGTGATCGAGCAATCCCTGCTGGTGCGAACCCGGCACGACGCGCATGCAACCGTTCGTCGCCTCACTGCGCGTGAGCGCAATCCACGCCGAAACAGAAGGCGTCAAGTGCCAGCCCGAGTAAACACTGTCCTGGTGCCACGACGAGTAACTCGAATCGTGCGGCGGCTTGTAAAAGACCAGCGTTCCATCAACGACGAGATCGGAACCGAGAATACTCTCGACTGCATTCAGCAGCACTTCGTTCGTCGCGAGTTCGTAAGCCCACCTGAAGAACAGGTGCAGGTTGTCAAAGCGTCGCTGCCGTGCGTTATCACAACTCGCCGCGACTGATTCGAGCGCGGCGCGATATTTCTTCACTTCAGCCGCGGTCAGAACAGGGACCGGGAATAAAGCTCCCTCCCGCTCGTATCGCTCCACCAGCTCTGCCGCCAAACTAGCGCTCAAACAGAAACCCGTTCCTTTCGAAGAAACCCTTGTACTTATCGACGGCGCCCGCGTAAGTGTCAAACATGTCGGGTTCGTAACCCTTCTTCGCGAACATCTGCTTCATCTCGGAACGCCAGCTTTTGCCGCGGCCGTCGAGATACCCATTTACAAAATCGTCCCAATCAAGCAGCCGGTTGAGAAACGTATCGTTGAAGAACGCGCGCAACGTCTTGTTCGTCGCCAACGCCTGCTGCGTCTTTTTGTAAGCAGCTTTCAGCTCAGCTTCAGCCAGTTTTTGCGCTCGCTTTTCCAGCGGCTTGCTGGTGCGATAGATGCGCTGCAAACAACCCAGCAGCGTTCCCGCAAACAGATCCGGATTCGCGCGCCCCCAGATGTGACGTTCGTCGAGCAGTATGCCGGGCAACGCGTTCTGCGCGAAGAAATGGCCGTGCTCCAGCTCCGGCAGCGACAGGCCGTCGTGGTCCATGAAGATCAGCTTCACGCGCCACTCGCCTTCTTCCCAAACGCTGCGCAACCCGACGTTTCTGGCTACGAACGACTCGCCGCGCGAGTGCCCGCGCACGCCGAGCAGCGTTCCCCATAACGTCGCGATCTCTTTCACGAGTCGCACAAAAATCTCGTCCGCACGCTGGCGGTTTTCCGGGACGCTAAACGCCGCTTTCAAATAACTCTCGTAATTCTCGAACCGAATGGTGGGCGCATCGTAAACGCCGAACACTTCGTCCAACAACTCATCCGCAAACCGGCGCGCGTCGTCACGCGTGTAATCCACCTGGCGCCAGCGCTTGAAATACGTCTCCGCGCCATCGGGCGACAAATACGTCGAGAGCTTGTCCAGGCGAAACGAACTCGTGCCGCAAACGATCGTTTGCGACGGCCCGACGTGACTCAGAAATTCCGCCGTCAGCGCCATGTCGCCGCCGAGTTTCGGCAGGTACTCGCCTTCCTCGTTGTCCAACACCTCGACCGATTCTTTCATGGCGGCGCGCATGTCGCTGAAACCCTTGCGGCCAAAGACGGTCTCGTCGGTGAAGTAACGAAAAGCCGGCGGATTGCCCGGCGCCGGAATGCCAAAGATCGTATTGCGCGCGGCGTAGGCCGGCAACGGCGCGTGTGTGCCATGCACCAGCCGGTAGATAAAACTCAACTTCGATCCGTTGCGCGCCTCGTAACGCAGCAACCACTGCATGCTGCCACCGTCGAGGCGATGCGACGGCGAAACGCGATTTCCGCCGCGCCTAAAAACAACACTGAGCGGATTGCCACCGCGACGCCCCGCTCGCTTTAGCTCAAACTCAAAATGGCTGCCCGGCGGCTTGACTACCAGGACCACCGTCGTCAGCGGATATTCGACCAGCGAATTGATCTGCGAACTGGTCTCGTTGCTGACCCAGTAGATCTTCGAGCTTTGGCAAAGGCGCTCGAGGATGCCGGCTTCAAACTCCGGCAGCGCACTCAACGCGTGCGCAACCTCGGCGTCGACGTAACGCGGCTGTTCGAAATCAACGTCCTTCACGCCGTTGCTGACTCTGATCTCTTTCAGCAGGCGAGCGACGACTTCTTCCGGCGTGAAGAGATAACGAGCCAGCGCGAGCTTGCAGTCGCGTCGCGACGTAGCGACCAGATCGCGAGCCGCCGGCGCATCGATGTTGCTGCCGGGCAGCGACCGGTGCACGCGATTCAATCGCGCCAGCCGTCGCTGAAATTCAACGACGAAGCCACGCAACTCGGCCGTCGTGTAACCTTCTTTCAAGACAGCCGGGTCGAGATCGTGGTCCAGTCCCGGCTGCTTCAGGTTCAGAGCGACGAAGATCCGATCGAAGACCGCGAGGTCGTCTGGGCGCAGTTTCAGGATCTGCTGTTCGGCCAGCAACGTCGCCAGGCGACGAACGGCCCACGGCACCTGTCTCTGCCGGGCGAGTTTTATGAGTTTAAGGCAGAGATCCTGGCGCCGTTCGAGAGCGGCGGCGTCCGATCGCTTACTTCTTTCCGCCTTTGCCCTTGCCGCCACCATCTTTGCTCTTGCCGTCCTTACCCTTCTTGCCCTTCTCCTTCTTGCCCTTGCTCTTGTCTTTCTTGCCCTTGGTCTTGTCCTTCTTGCCTTTATCCTTCTTGGCCTTCTTCTTGTCGGACTTCTTCTTCTTCTTTGGAGTCGGCAGAGTACCAAGCGCAATGACAAGTGCGGCGTAGAGAGCTTCGGCACAATCTCGCTTGAGAATGACGGCTACTGTGTCGGACCAGGGACTGCGGTCGCCCTTATCTTTGCTCTTTTTCCCTTTGTCGCCCTTCTTTCCTTTTACGTCTTTACCACCTTTGCCCGCCATTTGACGGATCCTCCTTCAGTGAGAGAGTTGCGAATTCCAGTTCGGGTTCCGCAGTTCGTTATGGTTTGCTTCCCGGGTTCAGTGGCGCCCGGTGGAAGCGTTCGTGCAGTTGCAGGTACTCAGGCTTCGGCGTTGGCGCAGCAGGGGCCGCTTGCGGCGGAATCTGCTGGTTCTTGCAAACGGCGTTACCCACAGTGCTCGCCACCGGATTGCCGACGCGGAAGAGTCCCCAAACGCCGAGCGACGCCTGGTCCGCCAGGTAAGCGGTGTACAGGTAATCGCCGGCCTTGGCAAACGTTCCGCCGGCTTTCTGGATCACCAGGTCGAAGTGATCCGATGAGCCGTGATTGTCGCGCGAGCCGAGCCACTGCGAAAGATTGTTGCTGCTGATAATCAGAGAGTTCTTCTGATACGGGTATCGTTGCCAGTTATGCCCATGGACCGTGAACACGAGCGAATCGCCGGTACCCAACGGATGGGTCATGCGGAAGCGCACCTGATCGCCGACGTTCGCGCTGAAGATCGGTGTCTTCGGATCGCCGGTCTGGCTCGGCGGCGAATTGAAGTTGACCAGTTGGTTCGAGGTCATGCATGAGAAGTCGACATTGACGGCGTTTGAATTGTTGGGTCCGAGCGTCGCCGGCGAGTAACGTGCGGACGTTGGTTCGCTGCGATAGTTGACCGCGGCGGTCGTCGATGAAGTTTTCAGCGCGTCGCTGATCATCACCGAGAACTCACGGAACTGTGAACCATTGGCCTTTACGGTTGCTGAAGCGCGGGTGGTCGGCGCGTTTGGACCGTCACACGGTTTCAGGCTGTTGGGCTCGCCGCACGACCAGGTCGAGTTTTGCGGCTCGATGATCATTTGGCCGATGAGACCGTTCGGATGCTGGAACAGTGGATCTGACGGGAACAGGTTGAGCGCGCCGAATTCTACGGGCGTGTAATTCAGGTCGCCGTTACTGGCCCGATCGATCGTGCCCGCGTACCACTGGTACTTGACCGTTTCGCCAAAATTCGCGAATTGGTCCGCGCGTCCTTTGCTGTTCCAGCCGATGTTCATGCCGAAACTCGTAGCTGCGTCGTAGCTCAAAAGCTGTGGATGCAGCCCGACAAACTTCGACATCTTCGCTTGGATGGGCGGCTTGAACGGTGGCGGCCAGGTGAAGTTAAACGAGCGCGCGAGCGACGACGGATCGATCTTGTTGGTCAGCGAAACGTCGATGCAGTCGCCCGCGTTGGCACGCAGGATCAACGGCTCAACCGGCGTGCCCGGTTTCAGCAAGTCGCCATTGAGGTCCTCATTGCGCACGTACATGATGCCCATCAAATTACCGATCCAGTTATTGCGCGGGCCGCGATCGTTGAAGATCAATTCACCTTGCGTAGGATTGCCGGGTACCGGCGTAATGCTGGCCAGCGCTTTCTGCGCCGTCACCGCGGTGATGTTGAAGCTGCGGTGCGGGGCATTCGCCGGACAGGTTGCGTAACCGACTTTGGTGGTTGGCCCAATCGGATTGTTCGGCAGTGCCGCGAGGTCACTGGCCGTCGCAGTCGGATCGTAAGAACGGAAGAGTCCCCACGAACCGTGCGCGACGCCTGTCTCGTCGAAACTCGTGCTGTAGAAATAGTCGACGCAGTTGGCGCTGGTAGTCTTATCCGGACACTGCCGGACCGTAGTCGCGGGCGCCACCGGAATCGGCGCCGACGATGACGGCACGTTGAACTGCAATTCGAAGTGTTCGGAGAGTCCCATCGGCTGGTTGCTGCGGTAACCGGAGTTGCCCCACGAAGGCTCCGCAAACCACCTTGGCCCCATGAGATTGAACTGGTGCGCGAAAACATGCGCGCCGACCAGGACGCGAACCTGGACTTTGTCGCCCTGATACGCGCGCATCAACGGTGTTCCCGGTTCCGCATTCTGGTTGGGATTGTTTACCTGGGCCGCCTGGTTATCAAACGAGTAAGAGAGATCTCCGGTGCCGCCGAGCCGGAAAGCAATCGGTTCGTTGTAATAGTTAACTGACTGCGTGCCGGTGATCGGAATGTTGCCGGTGCTGACGAGTCGCGGCATGATCCCGTTGACGGTCACCGGGTTTCCTACGAACTCGGGAAACACTGCCGCATTGATCGCGTGATTCGGATCGCGCCAGCCCTTCGACGGATCGGGATCGGCCTTTGGGCGCGAGGCCGCATCGTAAGCGAGTTGCAGATCCTGAAACTCGAGCAGGAACTCACGATAGCTATCGCTAACGTTCGTCGTGATGATGTTTGCTTTCCAACTCGTCGGGCCGCCATCGGGTCTCACCGGTGGAGTGGCGATCGTTCCGCCGCCCATCTTCGAACCATCCGCCTTTTGCCAAACCGAATCTCTCGGCTCGACCAGAAGACCGGCATAGAGGCCCGCTTGCTGGTGCGTTGAAGGACCAAAGTGGTCGTGGGTGAAGACGGTGCGCAAGGTGCGATCGGTGTTCTGATCGTCAACGACCGGATCGAGATACCAACGCTGAATCGTGGTTTGTGCGCCCACCCACTCCTTGGTGCACTCCGCGGGTGCGTTCGGGCCGCTGCAGATTTCCGCCGGTGGCGGTTTAGCCACGAGGGTCGCAGGCGATCCGCAACCGGCGCACGGAGTCCAGGATCCGCCGTGATTGATCGCTTCAATGATCTCGCGCACCTCGTCGGGACTGAACGTTCCGTCTTCGTAGTTGAAGCCGTTGCCGGCGCCGTCGGAAGAAGTCACGTCAAACTTCACGAGGTGAATGTGCTGGCCGAGAATGTCGGTCGGCGTGCGCACCTGGAAGTCGTCGACGGTGTAATAATTCGGCACGAGGTTCGTGTGCCAATATTCAATGATGTCGCCGGAGTTGCCGCGGAAGAAGAGCGGCTCGGGCGGACGCACCTTGTTCACGGTGTCTTTCACGTCGTTCCACAGCGTGAGCATGCGTTGTTGCGGGTAGTGCCATTTCTGCTGATTCAAAACGACGTTCAGTTGAATTGCGGCGGCTTTGTAACGGCGCAGGACCTGCTGGCCATTGACCACGTTGATCGGCTTGCCGTTGTCGTCGACCGCCGGATCGGCGAACGGCGCGCCGTGTTGCGGGCCAAGCGGCAGGCCATTCAGCACGTAACCCTTGGGCGGTCCCTGGGTCATCTGCGGCGGGCCTGAAATCGTCGGCCCACAGTTATTGGCGCTGCCGTCAGGCGTGAAACTGTTACGGCAACGGACGCCGAAAAACTTCATCGCGACTTGCTCAACGTTCGTTCCCTGCTCCGGCAATTGTTTCGCGTTTATCGTCGCGAAGTCTTTGCTCCAGTCAAACTGATCGTGCTTCTCGTTAGAGATCGTGCCGCCGGTCGTAACGTGACGCGGCAGCCCGCCGTCCATCAATCCGTTGTTGTCCTTGGCAAAATCGAGCGGCGGATGCGGCGCGCGCATGCCGGCGATTCCGGGAATGAAGAACGGGAAACCGGGATTGACGGTGACGTTCGCGCCCGATGGATCGGGATTCGCCAGCGTGCCGTAAACGATCTGGCCGTTCTGAATAAAGACCTGCGAAGGCATCGGCGCCATCGGTATCGTCGGCATCGGCACGAGTGCCGGCGTCGGCGTTCCGGCCTGAATCTCACCGTCAGGCAGCGCGCGGGTGCCGCTGACGGGAATGCCGTTGGCATCGACAGTCGAACCTTCTTCAAACGTGTCGTGCGTGCGCCACATGGCCCACATGCCGGCGGCGAAGTGCGGATAGAAGTGGCAGTGAAAAATCGAATCGCCGACCACCTTGTTGCGATTGCCGCTGCCGTTGAAAGTCATCTCGAGCGTGTAGCTCGCGCCGGGGCTGATCATCTGGCTGTCGAGATAGGCGCTCTGATCGCTGTTAGGCGACATGAGCCACTGGTGCGCGTGCTGGTGGTGAACGTGCGTCGCGACCGTGCCGCCGTGGTGAATGCGGAACTTGGTGTGGTCGTTGATGTAGCTGTGATAGACGTTCGACGGATCGTCCGGATAATAAGCCTTCGTCGCTTTGATCAGCGGCTTCATGCTGTAAGGCGTGCCGGTCGCGGGTGTTTTCGTGCCCGCGCAGGTTGGGTCCGGAGTGCCGGTATCGCCGAGTTGGGCCGCGGTACACAACACCGGTGGCGGTGGCGTGCTCTGCGGAACTGGCGGCGAAGCAGGTTCAGTCGTAAACGCCGGCAGCGTGGACGAGTTTGCCGGGCGATCGACGAGCATCGCCGGATCGCCGACAGACCACGCGCTCAGGAAGAACTCTTCAAACTTGCAATCGACGCAACCACCCATCGGGCCAACGCCGATGCGGTTTGCATAAACTTCAGCGCCGATGCCGCCGGTGCCGTAGTTGATCGCGAAACCGTCGAAGCCGGCGTTAACAGTGCTGGCCATTTGCGGATCGCTGAACACCGGAAACGCCTGCGTCGAGATTTGGCCGACCTCGTGATAGATGATCGTGATTTCGCGATACGGCTGCTTGCGATCGGGAGCAGCAGGATTGGCGCAGAAGAGTGGATCGCCCGCGCCCGAACCATTGTTAGCGGCGTTGCAGGGCGGCTCGGGATTATTCGCTCCCGTGGTGCCCGGGAAGCGGCCCGCGTTCGGGCCGGTGATGATGGCCGTCAGATCGCTATGGACGATGTTGCCATTCTTGTCGAGCATGTTGAGGATCGGCATGCCGGCGGGAACGTCAGTGCCGTCAGGATACTTTGCGCCGGCGGGATAGACGGCGTTGTAGTCGATCACGGGTTGGCCATTGGCCGTGTGCACCGGATTGCCGCCGTTGTCCTTCTTCGTCGCCCAGGCCATTTCCTGTTGCGTGACCTGGCTGCGATACCATTCGGCGCCTTTTGGCTGAACGTTCAGAGCGCCAAACAAGCCGCGGCTGAGTTGTCCGGTTGGCTGCGCGGTGGTGTCGCCCATCGTGTAGAGCAGATAGGTGCCTTCGTTTTTGACGAAGAGGGTGTAGGTCTGCGTGTTCGGCGGCATTGGTGACGGCGCGGGCACTGCGCTCGCGAGGCCTGAGTCGCCGCGACCGACAAACGTGCCGTCATCCTTCGGTCCGGTGGTCCACTCCTGTCCCTGAATGTGCAGCGAAACTTCCTGCGTCGCGACCTTCGGTGAATTCGGCGTCGAGTTATTGAAGTCGGCTGCCGTAATGGCATTCGTGAAGTTTACTTGCAAACAGTCGCCGACGTTCGCGCGCAGCACGATCGGGCGTGGCCGCTTGTGCGGACGAAGCTGGAAAGTGTTTGGGACCAGATCCTGCTTGAGCGCGAAGACGAACGCATTGGGAATCGTCGCGCCGAGGCGATTGAGCATTATGGCTTTCGGAATCGCGACGACGTCGGCTTTGACCGTACGCGTGCACGTCAGCATTGGCGCAACGGGCGCGGCAGCGGTTGCGGGTGTGGCAATTGGTCCCGTCGTGGTTGTTGCCGCGGTTGGTACGGGCGCGGTGGTCCCTGCGGCGGAAGTCGGTTCTGATTTCGGTGGCCCGGTTTCGGCCTTAGGCGGATCAGTCGCGGGCTTGGTCGTTTCATCACTTGCGGGCGCGCCCACGTTCAGCGCCGGCGCGGGAGCCGCAGCGCCAGCAACCGGTTTGTTCACGGCGGCGACGGGCGTTTGCGCCCCGGCAGTCACCGCAGTCAGCAAACAAAAAGTCAACACACTTAATGAGGTGACAAGGGGAACGGGGGATCTCGAACCGAGCATGTTCACATCTCCTTAATTTACGTTGGCTGCAAACGAGACATTTTGAGGTCACTCAGGCTCTGCTGAGTTAGGTTTGTTTAAATTGGGCTGGCGTAAGCGGGTGACCAGCGTGAGTTGAATACAATAAGCGCTAATACTTAATGACAACGGCAGCGTAGTTCCGTTGACGTTCCGTGTCAAGAAAAATCCGAATCTGCGTGATCTGTGGATAAAGCTTTCAGTTCGCGCCGGCTTTACGCTTAGCAACATCGCCGAGCAGATCGACGATCTTCGCCGGCGACGTCAGGCCATAAGCCCGCGTCCAGTAGTCGCTTTCGTCGTTGCCGATCAGGATCATCGGCGTGTGATCGTTCTTGTTTGAGACAGCAGCGCCAAGAGCTTTCAGCACGGAATCAATCTGGGCCCGGTCACCGGTGACAAACGCCCAGCCCGGTTCAGCCTTGAACTTCGACGCGAAATCGCGCATTCGCTCCGGCGTGTCAGTAACCGGATCGACGCTCACGGAAATCAACTGCACGTCGAGGCCACGCGCTTTCGCGTCCTCTTCACACGGCGAAA
>Ga0247688_1000416_pt1 | contig 12948 bp, 12 predicted proteins | sample CNK29_metaG_FD_182718 | JGI IMG/M metagenome (GOLD analysis project Ga0247688, IMG submission 182718) | Soil microbial communities from Purdue University Martell Research Forest, Indiana, United States - CNK29 | ecosystem: Environmental > Terrestrial > Soil > Temperate forest > Bulk soil...
CTGCGAAACCCAATCCACGGCGGTCGGACCCGGCACGCCGGTGCCACCGCCACCACCGCCGCTGCTGCCGCCAGCACCGAAGATCGTGCAGACTCCGGCGTTGGCCACGGCAGGGCTGAAGAAGATTACGCTCGGGTTGGCGGAAGTCGGGAACGATCCGAAGATCTGTGCGCCGGTCGAATCAAGGCAGACATAACCCAGAATGCGCGAAGAGATGTTCGGGATGGACACGCTCGTTGCGCCCACGCTGTAATCGGTGGAGGCAACCACCTGCGCCGACAACGGAGCGATGCCGAGCAATACTGCGAGCAGAATCTTCATCAGAGCCACCCGCTCGCCGTGATGATGGCCGATGGATCGGTCGGAATTGCGGAGGGGAAGAATGTAATCACGTTCGCTCCGAATGCATAGTCGGCACCTTGCGTCATGCGGATTCCGTTGACCGTCAGATCGTCCAGCACCGCTACCGGATACGAGAGGTAGAAGACAGCGTTTAGCCCGTCGATTGCCCCGGTGATTGTGCCGTTATTCGTTGTAAATTGAACAGGAGCCATCGACGTTCCTCCCGCTGGTTGCTGTGCTGCCACGTAGGGCGCACGGTTGATGTAGCCCATGCGCCGCATGACGCTGTACGGGCGTGGCGCGAGTTGCACGTGCTGCATTTCTCGCACACGCGGAGAGATCATCCTCCACAACTCGCCTCCGATCGCACCCTCTTCGTAGCGAGGACCGACCGCATCCGCCCAATACCGTGCCGCCAGTTCGTCGTATCCCTTGCGTGGACCCGCGACGGCTGCGGCGTACTTCGCAAGGAACGTCAGGCTACCATCCACGCTGATGGAGGTGCCGTCATCGGTCGGAGCGTGGCTGCTGGTTTCGTAGGTGACGCGCAGTTCTCGCTGTGTGGTTGCGCCGATGAAGTAGAACGTATCGTTACGCCACACGAAATCGAGCAGCCGGTCGAACATGCCGCGCTGCGGAAGAATATCCCACTGCGTCAACGGGAAGAACTTGTCCGTCGATCCGTTCTGGCGCTCTTCGAGCAGATCGAAATCCGCGAAGTCCTCCCAATCGTCGGCAGGTACAAGGCTCGTCACCGTGGGGTTCAAGATAGTCGTGGCGATGAGTTTGATGCGCGGGCACTGGTAGTTCAGGAAAGCGGTGTAGAGCGCATCGTAAGCCTCACCGAACGCCGCCTGAAAGATGGCCTCGTTATTCGGTGGTCCGCTCGGATCATCGAGGAACACCGCGCCTATGGCGTCATCGAGCAGTGCCAGATAGCGGGTTTTAACCTGCGCTCTCGTGGGGATCATTTGTTATAATTCAGCCGTGGAATTCAACGCCGCTCTGTTTCTCTTGTGCATTATTTTTTCTATCGGATTATTAATAAACACCGGAGAGATTGGAGCGATAATCGTGGTGGTAATTTGGGGATTTCTTGGATACAGAATCGAGATTAATAAGAAAGAACGAAGCTAGGCTATCTCTCGGGTTCGTTATTCGGATCTTTCCATGCGGGGTCGATACCACGCATACGCGGCGCGGCGTCGTGACACCGCTTCAGGAGGCCGTCCTTATCATCGAAGACCATCTGAATCGCCACGTCGATAGGAACCTCTCGCTCTGCTGCCAACTCAGCCGCCACGCGCTCAATCTCACGCGAAGCGGCGTGCGCCTGCGCCCTATGCTGGTTGAACGTGTGCTTCGGCATTGGCGGGCTTCTTGGTGCAGTCGAGGCGATGCTTCACTAGTTCCTTCTGGTTGAGGAATTCGGCCCCGCAGTCGTTGCAGGGGTAGAAGCGCCCCTTCGGCAGAGGCTCGCCGTTCTGGTCACTCTCCATGATTTCCTTGTTGCGCCGCTTGAAGTCACGGTACGCCGCCGCATCGATGATCTCGGCGCATTTCTGGCACTTCATGGCATCGCGGGGATTCATTGTCTTGCAGACGGGGCACGCCTTCAGGTCGGACTGCGCGAAAGAACGTAGCCACTCGCGCTCGCGACCGTATGCCTTAGCCGCCGCCTTGTGCAGATCTCCGATGAATCTGCGGTCCTTCGTGTTGCTGCTGGCGAACCATTCATCCGCCTGCCCAACGAGCAACTCGGCGTAGTTCGCATCGCACACGAGGGCGTCCTGATGGTCCTCATCGAACATCTGCTTCTGCTCTTCGTCGGTTGCCGGCCGGAAGATCTGCTTATTATCGGCGTCGAGTCTCGGCTTCCAGATGGGATTTCCATCGGCGTCCTTGTCCTCGTACATGACGGCGATCTCATCGCGCACAATCCAGATGCCGGGATGGCACTGCGGAGACGCGCCGAGCACGTTCTGCGTCCACATGCGGATGCAATCGAGCGCGATCTCGCGGGCGAGGATCGTCTCGCGGCGGATCTGCTTTCCCATGGTCGCGACCGTCTGCCAGATCTGCACTTTGTCCCCAATGTTGAGGATGTAGGGCGCGGCGTCTCTCGCGACGGCGGGGATCTTGTATAGGCCCGCGTAGGTCGGACGCTCCAACGATACGGCGGCGAAATGCACTGATGCGATTCTCTTCATGCTGCTGCTCCTTGAGGTTCTTCTTTAAGGCCGGGAACCTGAAACTCCACGTTTCCTCCGTGGAGTGCGGGCGTCAGCCTGTCGGTACTGAAAGCTGGATTCTCGTTCTGCACGCGCTCGATCCATTCGGTGTCGGCAGCCTCTTTGTCCTTCGCGATGCCGTCGTTGATCTCGCGCATGTGGTCGGCGTAGTCCTTCGAAATCTGCTCATCCAGCGTGCGGATATACCACTGCGTCATCTCCGAAGTCGGCTCCATGCCGGGAGGCAAAGCCGTCTCGGGATGAGCGTAATACATCCCCTTGCGCGGATAGGGGAACTCACCGTGAAACATTCCCCACCACGCATCTTCGGGCACTTCCGGTTTGCGCCACTGGCCCAGCATCCAGACCTTGCCCAGCCGGTCGGCCCAGCACTCGCGCACCCACCCGGAGGCCACATGCTGGCGATGGTAGTAGAACGTATCCGGTGCCCAGATCCACTGGAAGCGCGGTGTGACGCCGTTCAGGTAGCCGAGTTCGCTGCCGAACCGGCGATTGAATGATTCGATTGTCTTGTTCATGGGATTACAATGAACTACATGAGTTCTACGAATGACGAACGTTCAATCGAGAAGATGACGTATCCCCATCTAGATTTCAGCCGTCGCCTTGCCGAGAACATATCCGCTTCTGCGCGTGAAGTATGGCCTGAGATTGTTCGACTGAGGAACGAAAACCGCCATTTTCTTGCCGAGAAGAAGGAATATGAGTGGTTCGAAACCGTCTACAAGATGTGCCACGGAGTAGTGTCTGGGATAAACGGCGAACTGGACCGATTGATGGAATTGAAAATCAGAAAAATGATGCTCAGCACCGAAACCATAACAGTGTCGAAAAAGGCGCAGCCGCCGCTCGGAGGATGACGACGGCTGCGTTGCTCACGAGGAGCAGGTTGAGGATCGAAGGGGAGGATTCGGTAGCGTGGCACCCGAACCACCCAAACCAACCGGTTAAATAACTGGTTAGCTGTAAAGCGAAGGAACAGAAACCACTTCCGCTACGCCCTGCGCGCCAGGATCGATGCAGAACAAGTCCTCATTTCTAACGAGTCCAAACCATACCGCGCTCGCCGGGGCACCGCTGCCGCCGTAGAGGGTGAAGAAGCGGCCGGCCGGTCCACTGACGCCGGGGGTCTGGAAGAAGTCCACCGGAGCGAGTTGCGCACGTCCCCAGAGGCTCGGGATGATGTACGGAACCACGCTCTGATCCTGATGGATGTCCACCCAATGCGGCACATCGCCCCATTCGAAGACCTTCTTACCCTTGATGGCGGGCAGCCGGTCCACGAATTTGCTGGAGGCGTCGGCCAGGTTATACTGCTGGACGGTCATGATGTTCGAAGCCACGTAGCCCTGCTGGGCGGGCGCGGCCAGTCCGAGGATGGAATTGCCAACTTCGCCGCGATCCATGAGGATGCGGTGCTGAATGGCCATCGGGATTTCGGGGGTCAGGAAGCCGCTCACCTGCACGTTCTTTGACACCAACTGCGATTCTGTGGCGCGGTTGATACCGGCAGTCGTGCCGGAAGTCGCGGACGAAATCCAGTACTTCAGGCCACGCGGGCCGATCGGGGAAGCGCCGCTGACACCTTCAAACGTGATGCAGTCGGTCGCCGCCGCGCTCGGCACGATGCCGCTGAGAGTGACGGTGCGGGTCGGGCTGTTCACCACCATATCGGTGATGCTGAGAACGTTGGCGCTCTTGACGGTGGCGAGAGTCGAGTCATACACGGTGATGAACTGGCCGCGACGGAGCAACTGCGCGCCGAACTTCGCGTCCAAGGTGTAGACCGAAACGCCGCTGGAGGAACTGTGGGCGGTGGCGGTGGCGAGTTTCGCCGTGCCGTCGCCGTGAATCCACTTGTCCCAGTAGAGCGTGCTTTCGCGGAAACCGTCTGCGATGCACTGGAGGAAGGGATTCTGGACTGCGACCTTTTTGTTGGTGGTCGCCATGATCTGCAACTGGCCGAATTCGAAGTTCAGGCGCGAACTGAAGAACGACTGCAACATCACGACGCCTTGGGGAGAAGTACCGCGCCCCATGTCTCCGCCCTGCGGATCGTAGTGACCGGCGCGGCCACCGAAGATCTTTTTGGCGGGCACGCGGAAGTCGCGCTCACCGACCATTTCGACTTCGCCTTTGGAAATGAAGTCGGACAAGACGTTGTACTTCAACTCCATCCACGAAGGGAAGAGTTTCTGTCGAACGACTTCCGACTGCTGGAAAATCTGGTTAGTAGGCATGGAAAACTCCTATGCGGGCGAATTACGACCCGGCTAAAACGCGATCGATATCTGCAAGCATGGATTCGCGAGTTGCGACTCCATTCACACCCTTGCCAACGTTGTTGGGGATGAGACTGCGTGGAACCTGATTTTGCGGTCCTTTCGGTCCACGCTGCTGCGCTGCGGCTTGGAGCCGCGTATGTTTCGATTGGTTGTCGGTTTTGAATTTCTCGGCAGCTTCTTTGAGAATCTGGCCCTTGACTGCGCCCGCTGCGAGTTTCGCCCTGTTCGTGTAGGCCGCGACGATCTGCTCTGAGATCGCCTGCCGCACCTGCGAGTTGGTCGCCATCGCCGCACGTTTCTCCAAAGTGGCGACCGTGCGCCCAAAAGCGGCGTCCTGCTCGATGATGTCCTTCACTCGATTCTGGAGTGGGGTGATGACGTTCGCTTGATACTGCGTCGGGAACTTCGCCCACTGATCAGCCACTGATTTCGGAATCGCCGGTTCGATGGCGTCTTTGAGCACCGCCGTGCGAACGCCCTTGCCGGTTTCCGCCTTAAAATACTGGAACTCGGACTTTCTTTGCTCCTGTGCGCGGGATTCGAGTTGCTGCTTGAGTTGATCGCGCTCTTGGATGATGGCCGCGTGAGGATCTCGCGGCTGCGCTGCGGCCCGCTCGAATTCAGCGTCGGGCTTCCACTTCATGCCGAGAGCCTTGGCGGTATGGCTGGTCGAGAGCCATAGGTCGCGGTTCTTGGCCTCCGCCGCCGCGCCATACATCTCCTCCACCAGATCGCTCGCGGCACGGTAGCGCAGGTTCGCGTAGGCGTCTGGATTCGAATCGCGGACGGTAGAGTAGAACGCTTCGGTCAGCGGGACCATCGGGTCCACGCCGATTTCTCCATCGCGGCGCGCATTGGCGAACATATCGTTGAAGTAGCGCAGCACGTTCGCCTGCGAGACGGGATCTCCGCTCATCAGGTCGTTCTGCATCTGTTCGTTGGCCATCAGTGCGCGGTGCCGCAGTTCCACGGCTTCCGTCGTCAGCGGCTCACCGATGATCTCCGCCACCTGCTGGTTGACCTTGTAGCCGTTGTCGTAGATCTCCTGCCACCGCTCGGGCGTAACAAAGAGTCCCTCGTTGCCGCTCCGGTCTTTGATCTTGCGGACGCCTTCGGGCAGATCGTCGATAGCCGCTGCCTGCTTCGGTTCTGCGGGCTCTTCGGTCTGCTCTTCGGGCTGTTCCGGCTCGGCGGGTTCTTCGGCCTGCGGTTCTGCTTCCGGCTCCGGGGCGGGTTCGGCTTCGGTGGATTCGTCCGCTCCGCCAACCTCGCCGGGGACTTCCACGGAGGCGGCATCGGCGCTGAACTGATCTCCATCCACGCCTGCGAGCATGTCCGCAGTGCTGTTTACAGTTGTCGGGGCAATTGCTACGTCTGACATAATTTGGTCCTTTAAATCCCGCCACCCATCAAAGAAACGGGGGCCACGTTCACTTTGGGAATAGCGCCAGCAGTTGGAGTGATTGGAGTATCTACAATCGTAACCGGATCTCCGACTCCTACCATCTGCGAAAAATCCGCTACGTCTGGGTTTCGCATCTGGATACATCCGTGAGTGGAAGTTTTCCAACCCGGATGCGCAGCCTCTTCCAAATCATCATCCTTGTCGTATACCCAACCATGAAATCCGGCATAAGAGCCACTGCCTGGACGGTCATAATTGCGAGCAAACCCTAGCCATCTTGGGCCATAGAACCATTCCCTTGGGTCAGGTTTTATGTTTTCCATTATTCTGAATTGCCCGCGAGGGGTAGGTGACTTTGCTGAACCTATGTAAACCGGATATTCTTTAATGATCGAACCATTCGGTCCATAGACGACCACTTTCTTGTCTGGTATGCTCACCACGACTCGATTGCCAGTTTTGTGCTCTGCTTGCAATAGCGGAGATATGGCCCCCATTGATTGCTGAACCGTAGTCGCCTGTGTTCTTACCTGCCTTGGCTGAGATGACACTCCGCTCGGATCTCTTCCAGTTACCGCAATCTGGGACGCTGCCGGAAATCTCTTCCTTAGTTCTGGAAGAGGAACCACGGGAGACATTGGCGATGGTTCATTGAAATCGTGCGAATTGATCGCAGGAGGTTCGTCTATCTCGTTTACCGGAGGCATCGAATATCTAGGATTGGGGTTGGCTGTCTGTTGTGTCATCATCCGTGGTTCTTCCGGTAACTCGGATGTGCTCCGATCGGATTGTGGCCGTTCAATAGTCGGCTCGAATGGCCGAGGAGAAGCTATAGGAGGAGGCTGAACATCGGTAACTAATTGAGGAAGATTCTGGCTTTGTCCATATCGATTGCCTGGAAGCATTTCAGGAGGATTAATTAGACCTTCGTTACTTGTCTCTTTGGGTTTATCCTCGCGATAAATGAACTTAGGAGAATCTATCTTGAGCCCCCCCTCAATTGGTGCAGACACATAATCCAGCAACGGATATTTCGCGTTCACGGATACGCGCTGCCGACCAGTTCTATCAAAGAACTCGTCATCCGTTTCCGGTTTATCCAAATATGATGAAGCCATTTTCGGTTATTGAATCGCTACGTCCTGCGGTCCCATCGGGATATCGCTGGGAGGCGGCAACGGTGCCTGCTGCGCTTCTGGAGCGCCCTGCTGCGGAGGCGCAGGTGCCTGCGGTGAATTCGGATCTAGCATCGGCGGCGGTGGAACCGGAGCGGAGTCTGGATTCGCGGGCAAGCCAGCGCCTTCGAGGATCTCCTGCGTGAACGCGGGCGGCATGTCTTCCAACTTGGCCGATACGCTCAGAGACGGGCGCACGGGCGGAGGTGGAGGCGGGGCGGGAGGCTGCGCAGCGGCTTGGTGCTTCTGCCAGAACGCTTCCACGTTGGCGAATCCACCGGGATTCGAATCCTTCTGCTGTTCGCCAGTCCGCGACCTCATCCAGACCGGCAGGAAGGTCGAGACGAACTGGTGATCGTCGTAATCGTCAATCGGAAGCGAAGGCTCCATGCTGCCGTCCTCGCCCTGCTGCGGCTGTCCTTGCAGCAGTTTGAAGATATCGCCCATTGTCTTCTGCTTCTGATCTTCCGAGACGCTCTTGAAGTCGGGGATCTGGAGAATTTCCAGGGTTTGTTCGAGATTTATAGGGTCCAAGATGCTGAGCATCTGCTGGACTTCGGGTGAAAAATCATGAAGCAAACCCCAGAGTTTGTCGAAGCGGTCGCTCGCATTCATGGGGAACGAATCGTCCCCTTCGATATGCCAACCGGACGACTTCAAATTCGCCAAATCCACTACGTCGATCTCGATACCGAACGCACCCTTGCGCGGCGACTTGATCTGGGCCGTTCCAAACTTTGCCCGCAGTTTGACACCGTTGGTGCCAGCGGCTACCCATGCGGACTGCTCCGCCTGCGCCTGCGGACTCAATTGCAGGAGTGCTTGGTCCTTGCGCTGCTTCGCCTCGCGGTATGTCTGCGTAGGCTGGCCACCACCGGAGAGTTCAGGGCGAATGCCGGTGATGTCCTGCATGGCTGCCCGCAACTGCATCAGGAGAGGCACCGCCTGATCGGTGAGGCGCGTCGGAGGAATCTGGTAAATGCGCTTCGAAATGTCCGTATCGGTCGGTAGCGGTGTGAGGATGATCTCTGCCGGAAGCGCCTCTTTGCTGGCGAGCGATTCCCGGTCTAGGAGCGCCGAATCCACGATGGTCTGCGTGATGGCACGCAGAATCGTCTCAATCGCCATGTTGTAGAGATCGTTCAGGGCACGCTGGATCGGAACACCATCGTCCATGATGGGGCGCTCAACGATGTGCTCGCCGCGACCGGTCTTGCAGACTGCCCATTCGCTCGACACGTCGCGATTGTCGATGGCGACGTTGACCGTGCCCACGCGGGCGACGTACATGCCATCGGGGAAGTGGCGCTTGAAGATCTCGCGCTGCTTTTCGTCTTCGATGGACTCAAAGATGTACGGCTGAATCCACCATTCGTTGAAGCGCCAGAAGCCCGGCTTCTGCGGCCGGCCAAGTCCGCTCGGCACCACCACGGATTCCCGCGCTTCGGCAGCGGCCACGCTCGATGCAGGCGTTTCATCGTCGGGAGGTTCGCCAATGCGGTATTTCTCCAGCGGCCCCGGCTTCTCGGGATTATCCGACTTGTAGGCGTCGAGAAGCGCCCACTTCGAGCGCATTTCCTCGCAACTGAGGAAGAAGCATTCGTCCAGATTCTTGGCTAGGTAGGGATGCTTGACTTCGAGCAGGCTGTGGACGCGAATCTCCACGTCTCCATTCACGTACACCTGCGGCTGGCCCATCTGCGGCACCGGTATCGTGCTGCCGTCGTCCTGTGGCTGATCGGTCGTATCGACGCTCGGTTCGACCGTCTGCCCGTATTTCTTGGCATCACGGACCCAGATGGTGCGCAGGTAGGAAGGGCCGGTGACGAACTGGTGGAACGCCAGCACGCGCTGGAGTTCGTCGGCCTTCCACTTCAGCCAGAGGTCGCGAACGACTGCGTTGGCATCCTGCGCGGCTTGGATTTCCTGCGTATCGGTAGGATCGTCCGCGACGGCCTTTACTCGTGGCGCGGAGTTTCCCATCACCGCCATGAACTTATAGAGGTCGCCACCAAGCACGTTGATCGCGTAGCAGAACTTTGCCTGCGCCCCGGTATCGGGATAACTGGTCGGGCTGTCGAGTGCGAGATAATCCGCGATCTCTCCGTATGGCGTATTGACGATGCCGGGAATCAGAAATTGATTTCCGATCACCATCTGCCAGTTGCGGCGGGCCTTATTGATGGCGAGATTCCGCTCGAATTCGTACTGCGGATCGCAGGACGCCGATATCACCTGCCCGATTGCGGTCCCAAACTGCTGGAGGATCTGCTCGGGGGTATAGGAATCCGGCGCGTTGCCCAGAACTTGCATGTTATAGTTTCTCTATGGAAGGCTCGTATACACTAGATCCAGATCTCGGCTATATGCCGTCTATCCCCCTCCCATTCTGGGTGAGGCATTGGATTTTATGGTCTAGACCCGGATGTTATGAATGCCGATTAAAGTTTAAAACCCTGCAAGATTACCGCACGCATTACGCGCTTACGCATATACTTCCTTCGCTAACTCCCTAGCCTACGGTCTGCGTACTGCTCAGCGAAGTGGCGCGCGGCGCGTGACTGACGCTCGCTCGGCAATTCCCGGCGAGGGATGATCGGATCTTCCACCTTCTGCGGCGCGGAACCGGGGGGAATCTGCGGCGCTTCAGGATAGGGTGCGCCGAATCCACGCTGCTGCCATTGCGCGTTGATAGACATCTGATATGCCGTGCGCTCGCCGCGCAGCGCTTCCTGCGTTACGTCCCAGAGATTCTGCCGGTCCTGAAGCGCGGCGTCAAGCCGGTCCTGCAACCTATCGCACTCCACCGTGAGGCGCTGCACTTCGTCGCGTGCGGCAGCGAGATCAGACTCCGCCGTCTCAAGACGAGCATTGAGTTCGGCTACGTCGATACCAGCGAGGCGTATGAGCCAGTCCATCATGCTACTGCCCGTGATCGTATCCTGCGGAGCCGCCCATGTCGTCTCCCTCCGCCGCTTCCTCTTGACCGCCACCCATTTCCTGCTGGCCGCTGGCCCATGCGTGGCACCAGCCACCGGGATCGACATCGAATCCCCAGCGCTTGCAGTCGCCATCGTCGCCCATGAATTTGCAGGACTGGCACGTCTCGCTGCCGGAATGGTAGCCAACTTCTTCGGGCGTGGCCTTCTCCTCCGCCTGATCCTCTTCGGGAGACTCCGCTTCCTGCTGCTGCGGAGCCATCGCACCACGCTTCGGCATCGGCTCGTCAAGCCCACCGGGAGAACCGATGTCGGGCTTACCGCCGCCACCCTTCGGGATTCCTATCGCCACCATCAATCCTTTTGGCATGATTTCTCCTTACTGCACTCTCGGTCGGTGAACGGATGCGCGGGGCAGAGTCAGCGTGCCTCCCGCTGGAGGATTCTGCTTCGCGTAGAGCGCCGCCTGCCGAGTTTGAATCTGCATCAGGCGCGTCACATCCGTGATCGGCTCACCGAACGCAGCAATATGCTCCTCCTGCACGTTGGAACACCGCTCCGCCACCCAATACGACTTCGGCATCCGCGTCTGGATCTCTTTGTAGGCACACAGGCCATTGCGTGCGGATTCTAGACTGTCATCGCCGCCCACTCCGTCCTGCGAATTGAACTTGCGCACGTCCTCGTTGCGCTTCGGATTGCGCCCCGTCTCGTCTACGTCGTGCTGCGCCACCTTCAGGCAGCGGTCGAGTTCGATGCACTTCTTCCAGATCTGGAGTTTTGGCAGAATCTCGGGACCGTGGGACTTGTACTCCGCGAGTTCACGCTCGTACGCCTCCACGCCGCTGCGATTGTAGAGCGATGTTAGCCGCTGCTTGATCTCTTCTTCCGATTCTGTGCGTGCGGGCCGGAAGCGCAGCATGTCGCGAAAGAAACTCCAACCTTCGATGCGCTTGACGTGCTGCGGCTGGAGCACGATGCACATATGCCCTTCGGACTTCGCCTTGCGCCGCTGAAATAGGTCTTGCGCGTAGGACTGGTTGCGCTGCGCCGCCGCCCGCTCATCATCGTTGAAGCGCATCATAAGCGCACCGTAGGGTCCGAGGATTTCCTTGATGCCCAACTCCATCTGTTCTGCGATCGTTTTTGAGGAATCGGTCTTCGAAAAGGCGTCCTCGCCCATATAGATCGTCACCTGATGGTCGGGGAGGGCTTCGAGTTCCGGCAGCCACCAGTTCGCCAGCATCACGCCGAGTTCGTAGGAGCCGACCTGGCGGAGCATCAGTTCATCGTAGATATGAACGCGCTTATCTCGCTCGTTGCGGCAGAATTTGTGGAACGCCGCAGGGTGATCGTAGCCATGGTCCGCACTCCCCCACCGGAACCACCATGGCTTGAGTTCAACCGGTGCGGTGCGGTGCCGCGCCCACGGATATTTCTGAACCTCGTCTGCAACGGGACCATCGGGACGATATTCACTGAAAAATACGCCCGAACCAGCCTCCCAATCGCCTTCGGCCCACTGCTTGCGCGTCACGTCGTCCTGCGAGAGCAACATCCCCTCGTATTTCTTGTCATCGCGGAGGTACTGGTTGTCGCGGCGTCCGAACGGAATGAAGATGCGCGTCAATCCGCTGATCGGATCACGCATCGGTGTATTCCACGGTATCAACTTGCCCGCGCTGTAGACTTTGACGAACCGCTCCTTCACCCAACTCATCCCAGGACCGTCAGGATTGGTTGTGCTTATGATCTGGGTGCGCAGTTTCGGAAGCACGGTCTTGCCGTACCGGCGCTCTTTACTGCGGAGGGAGCCGAGAAGTTTGAGGTAGCGGCGAAGCGTCGGGATCTGCGTCAACTCTTCGATGCCGATCTTGGTGATGTTCCAGCCGCGATACTTGTTGTACGCCTCTTCGCTGCCGAGGTGGTTGAAGTAGATCTTCGCGCCAGCCGATCCCTTCAGCCAAGGGTGCGGAAATTCGAATACAGCGGGGTCATCCTTCACTTTGACATTGAACGGTCGGAAGAACTCGCGGGCTTCCTCCACAAATTCCGCCATATTCTGATACTCTTCGCGTAGCAGGAGGCCGCGAAACGTCGGATCGTTGAGAAATGAGATGCGGGCCGGATCATTCGGTGCAAGCGTGATGTCGCCCATGGCGAATAGAGCGATCAGGAGCGCCGACTTTCCGCCGCCGCGCTGCCCGCCGAGCAGGATTTCATCGTAGGGGCAGACCAGCGCCCAATTCTGCGGACCCGGATTCGCGAACCAGTGCGGTGCCCCGTCTTTCTTCGTCCAGCCGATCTGACAGGTCGGATCTGTCCACGGAATGCCGTTAAGCCCACACGGCAGCCCCTTCCCAGTCACCTTGATGATGCGGTTGACGTAGGCGGTGAGCCAGTTCGGAGTTTGATATTCAGGGGCGGGGGACATCTAGAAGCGTCGGAGCATCGAATTCTGCGGAGCCTGTTGCTGCTGCTGCGGGCGATTCCACCATCCCTGCTGCTGCGCCGGGGGCCTCGTCTGTTGCATGGGCTGGTGCTGCGGCA
>Ga0247688_1000417_pt1 | contig 12926 bp, 7 predicted proteins | sample CNK29_metaG_FD_182718 | JGI IMG/M metagenome (GOLD analysis project Ga0247688, IMG submission 182718) | Soil microbial communities from Purdue University Martell Research Forest, Indiana, United States - CNK29 | ecosystem: Environmental > Terrestrial > Soil > Temperate forest > Bulk soil | place...
ATCGACAGGCGCTGTCAGTCTGGGTCTATTCGAGCTTCCCGCCGGCGATTCTGGCAGTACTCATAAACGTCGTGGTTCTCTTTCTCAAGTCGCCCAGTGATATCGATCTCGCACGCGCGGGAACGGGATTGGCCCGGGCCAATCTGGGCGTGTTCCTCGATGCCGCTGCTCACCCGGTGCTGACAACTGCCGCCAGCGCGATCGATCTGTTTGCGCTCTATGGTTTGGTGCTGGCAATCGTCGGGTTGCACAAGGTCGCGCGTATTTCTCCTGCCAAAGCCTCGGCCATCGCGGGCTCGATCTGGGTAATCAGTTGCATCGCGCGGATCGGCGTGTCGGCACTCAGCAACGCGGCCATGAGCTGAGGCGCGCGTGGCGCGTGGCCCAAACGAGACACAAATCACTAAGGAGCGAATTACGATGAATACGAACTTCTTAAAGCGGACTGTCACCAACTCCTGGCTGACATGCGCGCAATCTAATCCCGCGGCCAAGATGCGCTTGTTTTGTTTTCCCTATGCTGGTGGCAGCGCGCAGCTTTATCACAAGTGGACGGCGAGCCTGCCGGCGACGGTGGAAGTTTGCCCGGTCCAACTGCCGGGTCGCGGTAATCGGATGAAGGATGCGCCCTTTCACCACATGACGCCGATGGTGAAAGCTGTCAGCACCGCGATACTGCCGTACCTGCAGAAGCCGTTTTGCTTTTTTGGTTACTCGATGGGCGCCATCATCGCCTTCGAGCTGACGCGTCTGCTGCAGCGGGAATACGGATTGAAGCCGCTCCATCTATTTGTTGCCGGTCGCACCGCGCCGCCGATAGTGCCCGATGAACCGCCCACCTATCACCTGCCGGAGAAGGAGTTTCTTGAGAGCCTGAATGATCTGAACGGAACGCCCAAGGAGTTGCTGGCGAACACGGAGTTGATGCAGTTGATGATCCCGCTGTTGCGAGCTGACTTCGAAGTTTGCCAGACCTATTCATATGCGCCGAGTCTTCGTTTGGATTGCCCGATCTCGGTTTACGGTGGGACGCAGGATGAGCACGTCAGCCTGGACGACTACGAGGCTTGGAAAGACCAAACAAGCGGACCATTTAAATTAACGATGTACGAAGGGGATCACTTCTTCATTCATTCCCACCAACAGCAACTCTTGCAGGCGCTGGCCGGCGAGTTGGACCAGGTGATCAGCAAAGGGTTGCACTTGTCTCCAACCGTGGCCGTGACCGTTTAGCAAAGGTGTTCGTTTCGAGCGAGGCATAATCCCAAATGCATGAAGCTGCTAACTTAATCGAACCCGGCGCGGTGATGCCGCCGGTGGTCGCATATCCCGGCCCAGGCACAATCGAGTCATCGGACGATCATTTGATTCCCCTTCCGGGTGGTAATTGGAAGCTCTGGCGTTGCTTTGGTGTCAGAGGCGCGGGCTTCTCATCGGCACAAGTGCTCAAACTCGGCGATCCTCAGTGTGCGGCAGCCGCCGATGAACTGCTCGACGCCGAGCAGAACACGCAACAGCTTCTGGAAGAGACGTTGACTGCACTGCGCAGCGATTTGGAAGCAGCGCCGCCAGCAGATCGTGAGCCGCTTTTGCGCGCCATCCAAACTCTGAAAAAAGGAAAACTCCCGAAGCCACTCAATACCGGCAGTCCGGGCGCGCAACGTTTAGAAACGCTGCGCGACCGTCGATCCCAACTGGAGCCCTTCGCGAAGAACTATCGCGATAGTTTCCTTGCCGGGACCACTAATGTCTCGCGCGCCATCCGTGACCTCATTGCCGAAGATCGCTTTCGCTGTGCGGTGACCTGGCAGAATCGCCAGGCGGTGCACACCAGCATCGATTCACTACTGCGAAAGACTGCCAACTCGGGTGCTCGTGGCTCGAAGCAACGACAACATGAAGAGATGGTCGCCAGTTACCTGCAACGCTATTGCGTGAAGAACGACACGATCGGCTTCTTCGGACCGATGGGTTGGGGGAGGTTTCTCGAGGATGGCCCATCAGTTGACGTCAGGCCGGGCGAAACTCTCCTCGCGGTACGCAGTGTACGTTTTGAGGGTTGGTGCATCGATCGCATCGCGGAGACGTTGGCCCAGGGCCGGGTGCTCGATCCGTGGCTGCCCCCGCGACGCATGCCTTACATCCGCCTGGATGGCACAAACCTTCATTTCGCCGATCAGCAAACGATAAAGATCACACCCAAACAGGCATTTGTACTGCACGCCTGCGACGGCAAGCGCACCGCCCGCGAGATCGCGATCGGCCTCCTCGGGCTAACGAAACTGGGTTTCCGAAATGAAAAAGAGATCTTCGCAATGCTCGAGGATCTGCAAAGGCTCGAGTTCATTGCGTGGGACTTCGCCGTGCCGCTGCAGCTCAAACCCGAAGAATTTCTGCGCCGCAAGCTCGAAAGCATTGACGATCAGGCCCTGCGCGCTCAATGCCTCGGCGTCTTGAATGAACTTGAACAGGCACGCGAACACGTCGTCCAGGTTGCTGACGATCCGGAGAAGCTGGACCAGGCGCTGGCTGGGTTCGAAACGACCTTCACCCGGCTCACGGGCGCTTCAGCCACTAGAAGACATGGCCAGACGTACGCCGGACGAACGTTGATTTATGAAGACTGCCGTCGCGACATCGAGATCGAGGCCGGTCCGGAGTTTCTGCAAAAGCTCGGTTCGCCTCTATCGCTGCTCTTGACCAGCGCTCGTTGGCTGACTTATCAGGCGGCCAAACGCTACCGGCAGGGATTGCACGAACTCTATTGCGATCTCGTCAGGCGCACCGGCTCGACGACAGTTGACGGCATCACCTACCTGAAACAGCTTCATTCGATCTTTGGCGACCCGGAGAACGGTGCGCCGGCGATCGAATCGGTGATCAAAGAGTTCCATCAACGCTGGGCCAAACTATTGAATATCACACCGGGACAGCGCCGGCTCAGGTACTCATGTGACGAACTTCGCGCACCGTTGCAGGAAATGTTCAAGGCGCCGTCGACCGGTTGGACCATGGCCGCTCATCACAGTCCGGACATCATGATCGTAACTTCGAGCGCTGAAGCCATTAAGCGCGGTGAATACGAGCTGGTCATGGGTGAAGTGCACGTCGGCGCCAACACCTTGAAAGCGTCGTGTTTCGTGGCCCAACATCCGGATCCGGACGAGTTGATCAGTTGGCACCAGAGAGACACGCAGGGACCGCAGTTGGTGCCGGTGGGTACGAAGGAACTCTCGTTTTCACGCGCGTATTCAATGTTTCATACGCCGGATGATTTCCGGTTCCTGTGCACCAAAGACACCTATGCTTTGCCGGAAGAGCAGAGCCTGCCGATCAGCGCGCTCGTGGTCGAAGATACGAGCAGTGGCTTGCTGTTGCGCACGCGCGACGGCAAGCAGAGCTTCGACATTCTGGAGGCTTGCGCTTCCGTGATGGTGGGGCAAGTGATTCAACGGTTCGGGCTTTTTGGTTCGGGACGTTACAACCCGCGAGTCAACTTCGATGATCTGGTAGTGGCGCGTGAAACCCGGCGCTTTGAATCGCAGGAGCTGGAGTTTGCGACGGCGAAAGATGAGTCAGAGCGTTTCCTCGCGGCGAGAAGATGGGCTCGCTCACACGGCCTGCCACGCTTTTGCTTCGTCAAAGTGCCGATTGAGGTCAAGCCGTTCTACGTCGATTTTGCGAGTCCTATTTATGTCGACATCCTTGCGAAGTTTATCCGGCGGATGAATGAAGAGGGAGAGCCCGGTGCGCTGCTCAGCGTGGCCGAGATGCTGCCGCAACCACACGAAACGTGGCTTTGTGATGCCCAGGGAAATCGTTATACGAGCGAATTCCGCTGTGTCGCCGTCGAAGCGTGAAAGAGAAAGTAAAAGCCAAAACCAGAATCAGGAGAACAAGCGAATGACTTCAAGTGTTGAAGATTTTGACGTTGTCGTTATTGGTGGTGGCCCCGGCGGATCGACAGCCTCAACCATACTAGCAATGCAGAATCATCGAGTACTGCTGCTCGACCGGGACAAGTTTCCGCGCTATCAAATCGGCGAGTCGTTGTTGCCGGCGACAGTTCATGGCGTCTGCAAGATCCTCGGCCTGGCGGAAGAAATAAAGCAGGCCGGGTTCGTGCGCAAGCTGGGCGGCACATTCAAGTGGGGCACGAGTCCTGAGCCATGGACGTTCAACTTCGGCACTGCCTCCGAGATTACGGCGCCGCAAGCGTATGCGTACCAGGTTGAAAGATCGAAGTTCGATCACATGCTGCTGCAGAATGCCATTCACAATGGCGTCGACGTGCGCGAGCAACATGCAGTCAAAGACATCATCTTCGCAGGCGGCCGCGCCGTGGCAGTTGAGTTTCTGGATGAAAGCGGCAACGCTCATCGAGCCAACGCAAGATACATCATCGACGCTTCCGGAAACACGAGTCAGATTCACCGCAACGTCGGCGAGCGAATCTATTCGAACTTCTTTCAGAACCTGGCGCTGTTTGGCTATTACGAGAACGGATACCGGTTTCCGCCGCCGCGCGACGGCAACATTTTCTGCGCTGCTTTTAAGGACGGATGGTTTTGGTATATCCCGCTCTCCGCGACGCTCACCAGTGTGGGCGCGGTGGTGTCGAAGGAAAATGCGAGTCTCCTCAAGGCTGGTCATGAAGAAGCCATGGCGCGCTTCATCGCCTCATGCCCGGAGATTTCTGAAATGCTGGCGAACGCGACGCGCGTCACCGAAGGACAGTACGGCCAGCTACGTGTCCGCAAAGACTGGTCCTATTCGAATGAGCGGTTCTGGGTGCCCGGCCTAATCCTGGTCGGCGATGCCGCTTGCTTCATCGATCCGGTGTTTTCCTCGGGCGTACATCTCGCCACTTACTCCGGCCTGTTGGCCGCGCGTTCGATCAATTCGATTCTCAGCGACGACATGGACGAGACCCGCTGCTTTGAAGAATTCGAGAAACGATATCGTCGCGAATTCAAGAATTTCTACGAGTTTCTCACCTCGTTCTACGACATGCACCAGAATGAAGACTCCTATTTCTGGAATGCACGGAAGGTCCTCAACCGGCACGAGTCATCCGAAGAAGCGTTTGTGAGCCTGGTTGCGGGTGTCTCTAACCTGAAAGACGAGCAGTTGCTGGTCGACAGCGATCGAATTGAAAGAATCAAAGGGGAGTTACAGCAACTGCAAAGCGGTAACCACCACCCAGCCCCTTATTTCTCAAACGAGAAAGAAGCTTTCCTCGACACTCTCGTTGAAGAAGCCACCCACATGCAGAGACAAGGGCACATGGGCGTCATCGACGATGAGGAGCAGCCGATGTTCGCCGGCGGCCTCATTCCTTCAGCGGATGGTCTCAGATGGCGAGAGACAGAGCCTGAACTCGCGATGGCCTAAGCGCTCGTGGGCGAATTCCGCTAACGAAGTTTCCTATCAGTAGCAGGTGTTCCATGCAACAACTTCAAACGACGCTGATCGACCATCCCGATCTGATTCAGACCGTGCGCCGTTCCGGCTCATTGTTCCACGAGCTTTTCGAACAGCAGGTCGAGATCAATCCTTTCGCGACGGCCGTTGCCGGTGGCGAGCGGCAACTCAGTTACGCCGAGTTGAATGAGCGAGCCAATCAGTTGGCCCATCATTTACAGCGGCTTGGCGTGGGTCCCGAGAGCCGAGTGGGAGTTTGCCTGGAGCGAACGTGCGAAGCATTGGTGACGTTGCTCGCGATATTCAAAGCAGGAGGAGCTTATGTTCCGCTTGCTCCGGATTATCCGGTGGAACGACTCCGGTACATGATGGCCGACTCGCAAGTGTCGGTGCTCGTGACCAGTAGTGAAGGCAATGAAAAGCTCGCCGGCAGCGCCGCCACTGTGATCTGCCTCGACTACGACTGGGACGAAATCGCGCAGGAGTCCACTGATAATCCTGAACCAACTGTCAGCGAAGAGAATCTTGCTTATGTAATTTACACCTCGGGATCGACAGGCAATCCCAAAGGCGTGATGGTCGAGCACGCCGCCCTCGCAAACACGCTCGCGGCCAGCCGGCACAGATTCAGTTTTACCCGGACCGATGTGATGCCGTGCCTGGCGTCTTTCTCCTTCGATATCTCGCTGTTTGAGTTGTGCAATCCGCTGTGTGTTGGTGGGACCGTAGTCATCTGGGACCAGAAGGACATCCTCGACGTGGAACACCTCGTAACGAGTTTCACCGGTTTCACCCTCTTGCACTGCGTTCCGACACTCATGCGGCAGGTCGTTGACTGGATGAAGGAACACGACGCTCACGCCCGCAGGTTGCGCCGCGTTTTTGTCGGTGGCGAAGCAGTCGGCACACAACTTCTCGATCAGATGCGAGAAGTTTTCCCGAACGCCGAGGTTCATGTGTTGTACGGACCGACCGAGGGCGCAATCATTTGTGCAACCAAGGGCGTGGATACCTCACTCACAGTTACCCCGATCGGGACCGCAATCGACAACATGCAGCTCTACGTGCTGAACGACGAGATGAAACCGTTGCGCGGTGAGGTGGGAGAGCTGTACCTCGCGGGCGCGGGATTGGGCCGCGGCTATTTGAAGCGGCCTGAGCTGTCGGCAGACAAATTTATTCCCGATTGCTTTAGCGAAGAGAAGGGCAAACGACTCTATCGCACGGGCGATCTCGCAAGGTGGGACGCGAATGGAAGTTTGGAGTTCGTGGGCCGCGTCGATCAGCAAGTGAAGATCCGGGGGCACCGGATCGAGCTGCGCGAGATCGAGAACGCGCTCGAGTGCTGTCGCGGAGTCGCCGAAGCCGCAGTCACTGTTCGTGAGGACCAGCCCGGCCAGCAACGTTTGGTTGCTTATGTGGTTGCTGATTCCGTGAACAAGAAAGCAGTGTCGTCGGGCGCCATCTGGTTCTCGCCGGCAGTTCATGATTATGAAGCTGAGCTGACGCCGATCGAAACTGCCCGCGTTTATCAGGACGTCATCGAAAGCGCACGGGGCAAGACGGTTTTGATCGTTTGTCCTGACAAGGAGAAGTCACTTGTCAGTGCTTGTCTTGCTGCGGGCGCGAAGCGTGTCTACGTTGCCGAATGCAACCTGGAGAGCTTGATCCGGTCTGAGGAGATCGTTTTCCAACACGATCCGGGGCGCGTCGACGCATTTCTCGTGAGTGGGGAAGTGCCAAAGATCGAAGATCCAATCGAGATGTGCGTCACGGATTTTCTCGGCAATATCGGCGGCGCAAAGGGCCTGGAAACGTGCCTGCAAAAACTGCGACCGATGATTGGTCCCGCTGCTGTGTTTTATCCGCAGCGTTGCGTCACTCAAATATCCGCAGTGGAGTTGCCGGAGATCAAGAAACCTCAGTATCAACACGTGCCGCAAATCTTCTCAGGCGTGGGCTATCCGTTTGATCTGAGAGTGCGCGTTCACCAGCTTTCCTCTGGGAGCCTAATTTCCGGTCCGGCCGTGTTTGAGCAGATCGACTGCCGGGATCCTCAGCGCGATGAAACTCAAGCTACTGAGCGTCGTATTGAGTTGACGATTTATCGTGACGCGCTGCTTTCGGGCTTTGTTCTGAGCCTCCAGCTTTTTGGAGATACCTGCTACACGACGGATGCTCCTGTATTTGTTCCCGCTTTCATACCGGGCGTAAAGGTCGAAGCCGGCGATCGCATCGTTGGCAAATGCGTCCGGCGTCCGAGCAAAGGGCAGCCGCTGCGCATGGACTATTCGATCGAAGGCCGCATCCTGTTTCGTCACGGCGCGGTGAAGCCATTTGTCTATCGACTGCCTTTCGTGCAGCGAGTGTTCCAGGGATCAGCTTTTTACAAGCGCCTGTTTGCCGGGACGACGATCGAGGAACTGGTTTCTGTTCCGCGTGGCTTGGACCATCGGGAAATCATTCAGGAGTTGAAAAAGAAGTTGCCCGACTACATGTTGCCGAGCGCGATTGTGACGTTGAAGGAATTTCCACTGTCGCCGAATGGCAAGCTCGATCGGAAATCACTGCCGGCTCCGGAGTATGGCGGAGACGGTGACGGGTATGGCCCACATGGACCTGAGCAGGAACTACTCTGCACACTGTTTGCTCAGGTCCTGGGCCTGCCCCGGGTGAGTTTGGACGACAACTTCTTCGAATTGGGCGGCGACAGCGTCATGTTGATCCGGTTGGTGATGCGCATCCGCACCGCATTCGGTCGCAAGCTTTCAATCCGTTCGTTCTACGAATCGCCGACAGTTGCGGGGCTGTCTGAAAAGTTCCTCGCGAACTAGGACAATACCGTGAAACCGATTTACCTTTTTGCCGATAGCCAGTTGCTTTTCTGGAGAGACGAAAACGGCCTGTTCCTCGACTCGGTACGAAACCTGATCGAGCGGCCGCAGCCCAAAGCTGCGTACATCGGTGCTTCAAACGGCGACGACCCGGCGTTCTACTCACTCTTTCAAGGCGCAATGGACGGCATCGGAATCTGCGACTGCTGCATGATCCATTCGCAGTTAGCGAACGATGAAGCCTCTTTTCTCGACGACGCCGATCTAATTCTGCTGGCCGGCGGAGACGTGCAGCGAGGATGGGAAGTCTTCGAGGCGAACGGCCTCCGCGACGTCATCACCAGAAGATATTTCCAAGGCGCCATTTTAATTGGCATCTCAGCCGGGTCGGTCCAACTGGGCTGGTTCGGATGGCCCGAAGGCGAGCTGGCGCAGAACCAACTCTTCGACACCTTCAAGCTGGTCCCTTTTGTTATCGACGCGCACGATGAGAAGAACTCGTGGCGAAACTTGCGCCAGTCAGTCGAGTTTTGCGGCGGCGTGGTTAATGGTCTTGGCCTGCCGGCGGGCGGCGGACTCATCTACCACACGAACCACACGGTTGAGTCGATTCGCTATCCCGCCGTCGAACTCTTTCTCGACAACGACGAAATCCATCAGAGTCTGCTGCTGCCGCCAGGAATTGAGTCGAGCGCCGATCTCGTCTCCGACAACTGGCTCACCTAATAAATAGGAGCTTCTATGGCCCAAGCTGTTAACGATTTGATCACATTGCCTAAACCGAAAACTCATCTTGAACTCACAACCCGGTTCGCCCCGATCTCGTCTTCTGACCGGATACAGTTACTCGACGTCCTGCGCGGCTTTGCGCTCTTTGGCGTCCTGGTGGCGAACATCTTCTGGTCATTCAACGGTTTTTCTTTCGTGTCCCCGCAACGCGCCCTCCAGTTGACGGCTGCGCCGATCGACGCCGGTGTCTATTACTTCATCCGGTTTTTCATCGACAAGAAGTTCATCTACCTATTCTCACTGCTATTTGGCTTTGGCTTCGCGGTTCAGGTGCTGCGTGCGGAAGAGAAGGGCAGCAATATTGCGGTTTTCTATTCGCGACGACAGCTCATTCTCTTCTTTATCGGCCTGGTCCACCTGCTGTTGTTCTGGCACGGCGACATCCTGCATGTGTATGCGCTCTGTGGCCTGTTTGTACTTGCGTTCGCACGCAGCAAGGGACGAACGTTGCTCGTGAGCGCGGCAGCCCTGAGCGCCGGCGCGGTCTTGTTAATGGTCATAGCCATCGGGATACAGGCATTAGCGGCTGCGATGATGGGAACTGGAGCAGTTGATACGACGCTCGATGAAACACGCCGGCAATTCTCGAATCAGGTACTGGCGGCGTTCGCTCATGGCAGTTATGGCGACCTGCTGCAATGGAATGCGAAGATCTACTTCGGCTCCATCGTCGGCCTGCTATACATTTTCCCCCTGACCGCAGGCCGATTCCTGCTGGGCTTTTATGCCGGGCGACGGCGGCTGTTCAATAACGTAGCCGCAAACCTGCCACTCTTTCGGAAGCTTCTGTGGTGGAGTCTTCCCATCGGTTTGGTGAGCAGCGCTCTCTTTGTTGTGGGTACGGAGATGATGCGCGCCGAGGTCATCGATGGCACAGTGTGGCGCCTCGTCTTAATCATGCCGACAGAAGTCAGCTCCTTCGCGCTCTGCCTCTTCTACGTCGCAACCCTGACCTTGCTGTACCAGCGTGCGGCGTGGCAGAAACGCCTGTCAGTGCTCGCTCCACTCGGACGAATGGCGCTCACGAATTACCTCATGCAGACGTTGCTGTGCCTGGTGATCTTCTATGGCGGCGGGCAGATCGGCCAGACCGGTCCGGCACGGTGCCTGCTGATCGCTCTCGTTATCTATTCCGCCCAGGTGATGCTCAGCACTTTATGGTTAACGAGATTCCAGATGGGTCCGGTGGAATGGCTCTGGCGCACATTGAGCTACGGAAAGCTGCAACCACTCGTGAGGCAACCACGAGTCGTTCGCACTTAACTCACGACAAACCTGACGAGAAACTCTTGGAGGACTAACGATGTCTACCCTTGGAAAAATTTGCAAGGCTTACCAGCTTCAGGAATTCCGGAAGTTTCCCGGATGGAAAGAAGCTGCCCAGAACGCGAGAACGGTGTGGAAGCAGATCGACGGCGAGACTCAGGAAGTGCGCAGAGAACTCACCCCGTCAGACTATCTCTACCTGCAGGAAAACTTCACCGTCACAGACGGCATCTTCATTGGTGAGAACGTTATCTTCTGTGACGTGACGCCGGAGTGGATAGAGTTTTGCCGTACCACTCTCGCCTTTCAAGCTACGCCCGAGCAAGCAGATCCAGCCTCGTAGGTCCCGACTCCATAAGTAACCCGAATTAGTTTGAGTAGTGCCCTGATTTGAACGCCGAAGGCGTTTACTGCGTTCAGCTTGAACGCCAAAGGCGTTTACTACCTTCAGCTTGAACGCCGAAGGCGTTTACTACTGTCAGCCCAGGGTTGGCACAACCCTGGGTCAACGCAGTAACACCGAACCAACGCTGAAAGCGTTGGCGAACGGATTGCACCGGCACAGCCAACGCCTTCAGCGTCGTGATCTTAATTCGGTTGGTTCCCCAGGGTTGTCGCAAGCGCCAACCACTGGGCTGCAATTCGCAAACGCCTTCGGCGTTCCACCGGACTTTCTTCTGAGAATTACAGACCCATGATCAGTACTGATTCCCGAGACACTCGTTTGCAGATCCCGGAAGCTACCACTCTGGTCCAGGTCCTGCGCACGAGAGCGTTACAGCAACCCGAGCAGGTGGCTTACACGTTCTTGTCGGATGACCTGGCGAATAAAGTGTGTATCAGTTTTGGAGAATTGGACCGCCGCGCGCGTAGCATCGCGAGCGTTTTACAGAGTTACCAGGCGGGCGGAGCACGCGTGTTGTTGTTGTATCCACCGTCGCTTGAATACATCGCCGCTTTCTTTGGTTGTCTCTATGCAGGAGCTGTGGCTGTTCCCGCCTATCCGCCCCGCCAAAACCACTCCTGGTTACGCTTGAACGCGATACTTGGAGATGCCCAAGCGGACATCGCTTTAACTTCTGACGGCATTTACCACAGGCTCACCTCCCCCGCCGGCAACGCGGCTCCTGCTAACCTCCGCTTCATAACCACCGAAAGCATCGATCCCGAATCGGCTGTCGAATGGCGCGAGCCGGTTGTTGATAGCGAGACGATTGCGTTTCTGCAATACACGTCGGGTTCCACCGGCACTCCGCGCGGCGTCATGGTGAGCCAGGGAAATCTGCTCGCCAACGAGCGTCTGATCAAGGACGCATTTCGCCAGACGGAACGTTCGGTGATTCTGGGTTGGTTGCCGCTCTATCACGATATGGGCCTGATCGGTAACGTGCTCCAACCGCTCTATCTCGGAGCCACGTGCGTTCTCATGTCGCCCGTAAGCTTCCTGCAGAAGCCTTATCGCTGGCTGAAGTCGATCTCTGACTACCGCGCGACGACGAGTGGCGCGCCAAATTTCGCTTACGATCTCTGCGTTCGCAAAATCAGCGAAGAGGAGCGGGCCACACTGGATCTTTCCAGTTGGACCACGGCTTTTAACGGCGCCGAGCCCGTTCGCCCCGAAACCCTGGAACGATTCGCAGACGCATTCGCCGCGTGTGGGTTTGATCGACGAGCGTTCCATCCCTGCTATGGATTGGCGGAAGCCACGTTGCTCGTCTCCTGCAGTTCCAGCGCGCAGTCGACGGTCATCAGCAAAGAAGGACTGAAACAAAACCGCGTCATGCCGGCTGGCGTGGACGACGCACAGGCCATCGTGGGCTGTGGCCGGGTCGCGCGGGAGCAGAAGGTCCTGATCGTCAATCCTGACGACCTTAGCGTTTGCCCACCCGACGGCATTGGCGAGATCTGGGTGGCTGGTGAGAGTGTCTCGAAAGGTTATTGGAACCAACCGGAGCAGACGCGCGAAACATTCCACGCGAAGCTCGTTGATCATGAAGAATCGTTTTTGCGTACAGGCGATCTCGGTTTTGTCAGCGACGGTGAGCTGTTCCTCACCGGGCGAATCAAAGATCTGATCATCATCCGCGGCCGCAATCACTATCCGCAGGACATCGAAGATACGGTGCGACGATGTTCCGGAGCCTGGGAGACTGATGGTTGCGCGGCTTTTTCCGTGGACGTCGACGGCGCCGAACGTTTGGTTGTTGTCCACGAGCTTAACCGGAAAGTCGACGCGCACGAGCGCGACCACGAAGCGTTGGCGAAAACGATTCGCACGGCCGTGCTCAGTCAACACGAAGTGCCGGTGCATGCGATCGTGTTTACGGGCAAGCGACGTTTGCCGAAGACGTCGAGCGGGAAGATTCAGCGTCGCACATGCCGCGAGCTATTTCTGGCCGGCACTCTTCCGGCGATATACGAGTGGCGTGAGACAGCGACGGCGTCAGCCTTCAAGCCGGAGTCGAAGCAAGTCGCTGCGCGGCCGCTGGAAAGCTGGCTTATCTCGGAGTTAGCCACGCTGCTCAAGATCGATGCGCGTGAGATCGATCTTCACCAGCCGATCGTTTCCTATGGCCTGGACTCGCTGTTGACGATCGAGCTGGCCCACCGGAT
>Ga0247688_1000418_pt1 | contig 12910 bp, 8 predicted proteins | sample CNK29_metaG_FD_182718 | JGI IMG/M metagenome (GOLD analysis project Ga0247688, IMG submission 182718) | Soil microbial communities from Purdue University Martell Research Forest, Indiana, United States - CNK29 | ecosystem: Environmental > Terrestrial > Soil > Temperate forest > Bulk soil | place...
ATATGCGCCCGGACCGAGAAAGATGAGTGCGCCCGCCGTTAATATTCTGAAGATGTAGACGACATTGCCGGGCTGGTCGGCCAAAAAGAGATTTGCTACAGCCGTCGCGCACGCAACTACGGCGAGAACCGGCGTCAAAAAGCCGAGACAGAGCGACAACGAAATCATGGCTATGAGGGAGACAACCGCCCAGTAAACAGCGGGTGAAGCAAAGTTGAAGCGATGCGTGACATTCAAAACAAACATTGCGGCGGTAGCTGTTCTCAAAAGCAGTAGCCCCAAACCCGGGCCGCCTTGTGGAAACATGGAGTAGAGACGTTGCATAAGTATGAGGTTACCGATTATCTCTGAATTGCAATACCCAAATTGAGGCTAGCTTCGCATCACTCTTTTGAGGGATGGGTAAATAATTGCAAGTCAGCTATCACACAGGCCTAATGCCGGCAAACTTCTAGAACTGAAGCTTCAGCGCAAACTGAATCGAACGCGGTCCGCCAATCTGATAGAGAGGATTGAGGCCTCCATTCGCGCCTCCCGATCCCAGACTGTTAGCCAGCGTTTGAGTGGAGCGACCGAACAGTGGACTGGTCAGAAGGTTCACCGGATTGCCGAAGTTCGGATGGTTGAAGATGTTGAAGAACTCTGCGCGGAAACGCAGCTCTAATTTCTCCGCAAGATGAAATTGGCGCTGTAGCCCAACATCTGCCTGCCAAGCTCCAAAGCCTCGCAGCATGTTGCGGCCAAAATTCCCCTGCTGCCCAGCGGGCGCAGCGGTGAACGCCGCGCGATTGAAAATCTTGCCGCCGGGAAACTGCTCACCAAACACTTCAAGCGGTACACCCGTGTTTAAGTTCGGACGAGAACTGAGAGTGACGCCTCCGGCACTGAGCGTTGCACCGACAACGTCTACAGGCGGGGCGGATCGGGCGAAGATGAAACCGCTCACTGACCATCCACCTGAAATCACATGGACTAACCGTTGAGATCTGAAGGAAGTGAGATCATAGGTAATCCCGGCCGTGAAAGAATGACGAATGTCGAAATCTGAATTACCGCGGTCTATGTTCGGACTAGCAATCGCGTCTGGTGCGCTGCGACTGTTAGCGGCATCCGTCGAGGCAATATCAATTGAGTGAGACCATGAGTATGAAGCCAGTGCCTGCAAGCCGCGCGATAGACGTCGCTGGAACTTCACCTGCAGAGCATGGTAATCCGATGTTGCCGAATTGTCGGTCAATATGATCGTCTGAAAGCTGGGATTCAAGTTGAATAAACTGGTAGCTCGAAGCAAGTCGCGCCCTATTGCACCGACGTAGGTTGCCGATAGACTTTGATTGATACCGACAGACTGCTCGAACGCCATGTTCCACTGATAGCTCCGTGAGAGCTTCAGATGAGGGTCGGCTATCGAGATGGTAACCACGGGTGGGTTGACGCTATTGGCTGGCGGCGAAGCGTCTTGAGAGTTTAAAGGAAACAATGGCGACGGAATGATCTTGACGGCTCCGTATGGGAAGAAGCTCGAGACTCCACCAAGCGATCCTTGACCAAGATCATAAAAGACTCCAACCCCTCCGCGCAGAACAGCGTCCCAATTTCTTAGTCCCTGGAGCTGATATGCAAATCCAATTCTCGGCGCCACATTTCCATATGTGGTCTCATACAGCGGAGTGCCGCGTGGCGCCAGAGTCATCGTTGCAGGATTACTCAGGCCCACCACAGTGAATGGATCGTTTGCCGCGTTCTTGCCCCTTAACGGTGGATTCACGTCCCAGCGCAAGCCATAGGTCACCGTCAGTCGGGGGGTGATTCGCCAGGCATCCTGGCCGTAGAGCGAGAGGTTTTGCGATAGCAGCGCGTTACTCTGCATCGCAAACGTAACCGCAACCAAAGCTCTTCCCGAGAGTGAGCCTCCGGGCGTCGCGGTCACTCCCGAGAATTGAGCAAACTGCCGGTAGGAGAACGGACTGCTGAAAGGTGCGAGCCAACGGTAATCCACGCCAAAGCTCAATTGGTGCCGATCTTTTGTCAACGACAGATTGTCGACGAAGTTGAGCTGGCGTTGCTCACTCGTCCCCGAATTACCTTGGTTGTATTGCCCGATTCCCCCAATAAATAAATTGAACAAGCCATTCGCAGACGATACTCCCGAGGGAAATAATACTGAATCCGGAACCGGGACAGCTCCGCCGAAGTCATCGAGGAAGAATCTGGTGCCTACTCTCTGATTGCTGTAGTTCGCTCGTACTTCGTTGCTTATTCGCGGCTTGATCAGTTGGGTAAGACCAACAGTAAAAGTGTATATGGACGACGAAAGAGAACTGGTCATGCTAAGGATTGGACCGGCAAAAGTGGGACTTCGTTGGTCCGCGTAAGAGGGTGAGTAGTTATACCGTCCAAACAGGCTCATCTTCGAGTTCACGACTTGATCAAGCCGTATGCTATATGCGTTAAGCGTGGAAGGATTAGAATAGCTGGCATTGAATTGGGCCAGCCCTGCTCCAAAACTGGGGCCGTTTGCAATTGGAAACGCATTCAAGTACGGACGCATAGCGGTTGGGGCTTGCTGTCGCGACTGGGAGTCAGGAACAGAGCTTTGCTGAGTCGATGGCTGCCGCAACCGCAGACCTTCGTAAGAGAAGAAAAAGAACGTCTTGTCTCTCTGGATTGGGCCGCCAAGCACACCTCCAAAATCATTCAGCCGTTGTTGAGGCTTCGGCAGTCCATTGAAGTTGACAAACCAGTCTTTGGAGTCCAGCACACTGTTTCTGAAGTATTCGAAGAGCGTCCCGTGAAAGTCGTTGGTGCCGGAACGCGTGACGATCGAAACCTGTCCACCAGGCGTACGGCCGAACTCTGGATCAAACGACGAGGTTTGAATGCGAAACTCCTGCAAGGCATCCACCGACACGAGGCTGTTGGTGCCACCCGAGGCGCTAAGTGCCGGTAGTGCTCCCGAAGCAGTTTGCATCATCGCAAGGAAACCAGTGACGCCGAAATTTGCGCTCACTCCATCTACGGTGAAATAGTTCGCGTCGGCCCGTTGTCCGTTCACGCTGAATTGTCCCTGGTCATTGAAAGCCGTGGCTGTCGTGACGACACCGGGCGCAAGTGAAATCAACGTCTGGAAAGTCCGGCCGTTCAGCGGAATGTTGTCGGCGAACTTGCGGTCAACCACGGTGCTGACTGTTGCCGATTCAGTGTTAACAAGCGGCGCGCCGGACTCAACTGTTACAGTCTCAGACACGGAGCCAACAGTCATTTCAAAGTCGATTTCAACAGCATCCTGAACGTGAAGGATCACGTCAGTCTTAATTACCTTTTTGAAACCGGGTCTTTCGATTTCGAGACGGTAGCGGCCTGGCGGGAGATGCGCGAGGTGGTATTGGCCCTCGTCGTCAGTGCTAGCGCTGTAACTGGTGTTCGTCTCGGCGCTGATGGCCACGATTCTGGCAGCAACAATTAGAGCTTTCGCCGGATCGGTTATGCGACCAGTTATCGACGCAGTGGTGGATTGGGCCCAAAGAACAGAAGCCAGCGCAGCAACGAGAAGGGAAGCGGATGCGACTCGGTGCATAACATTCCTGGAGCAACGTGGACGAGTGAGGCTAATGCCGCACCAACATCCTGTCAATCCCCAAAAGAGTGATGTCTCGATGCCTCCAATTGGGGTAACGCTTCTCCTTCTTCTCAGGCTGAAATCGAAATGAGATACGATGTGGACCCTATGAGGAACCTGAGCGAACGACGAGACGCGATCTCGCGTAGCGCTTTACTAGCTTGCACGCTGCTGGTTTGGTGTACGTCTGCGTTCGCGTTGAATCCGGCGCTGGACATCAGCCAGTACGCCCATACTTCGTGGAGGATCCGCGACGGTTTTCCCAAAGGACAAATCGCTTCGATTGCGCAAACGCCTGACGGCTATCTTTGGCTCGGCACCGAGTTCGGCTTGGTTCGTTTCGATGGCGTCCGAGATGTGCCCTGGCAGGGGCCTTCCAATCAAACTCTTCCTTCCAATAACATTCGGAGTTTGCTTGTAACGCAGGATGGAACTCTTTGGATTGGCACAGCAAAAGGGCTGGCAAGCTGGAAGGGTGGCACACTAACACAATACCCGCAGCTTGCTGGACAGTATGTTTTCCGCCTCCTCGAGGATCGAGAGAGCACGCTCTGGGTCGCGGGAGGGGCCGTACCCAGTGGCCGGCTTTGCTCAATTCGAGATAGCAATGTTCAGTGTCACGGAGAGGATGGCAGTTTGGGCCTCGGTGTGATTAGTTTGTATGAGGACCGCAAAGGTAATCTCTGGGCCGGAGCGCGTACCGGGCTGTGGCGTTGGAAACCTGGTCCTCCGAAATTTTACGCGCTGGCCGGCGAGCTGGATGGCATACAGGGTCTCGGTGAAGATGAAGACGGCACTTTGTTGGTAGCTTTGAAGGGCGGGCTCAATCGGTTCGTTGAGGGAAAAACCGAGCCCTATCCTCTTAACCGCGCCATCGGACAATTCAGGGCCCGAAGCCTGCTTCGTGATCGCGATGGCGGTCTGTGGATCGGAACTTCGGATCGGGGAATTGTGCACGTTCATCAGGGAAAGGCAGATGTGTTTACACTGTCCGACAATCTCTCGGGCGACAACGTTTACACCTTATTTGAAGATCGTGAAGGCAGTATTTGGGTCGCAACCATTAGCGGTTTCGACCGCTTTCGCGACTTTGCCGTCGCTACGCTGAACGTGAACCAGGGGATGCTGAGTGCTTACGTCGGATCAATTCTGGCGGAGAGGGATGGGAGCGTGTGGTTCGCCACCCGTGGCGGCTTGAATCGATGGAACAACGGGCAATTTACAGTTCCCGGCACTGGCAGCGTCAAACGAGATGGAAAACTGCGCGGGCTTGCCCCGAACTCTCTTTTTCAGGACGACCGAGGCCGAATTTGGGTGACCACGCAGCGCGGGTTTGGCTACCTCGATAACGATCGCTTTGTTTCCGTAAGCGACTCTTCCGCAGGACCTGTAACGTCGATTGCACAGGACACGAGCGGCAGCATATGGATTGCGAATGAGCATCTTGCACTTTTTCAATTGGTCGGAGGACGCATCGTCCAACAGATTCCGTGGGCCAGGCTGGGCCATAACAGCCCTGCCAGTACCCTCGCCGCCGATATCTCGCGGGGTGGGCTGTGGATTGGATTCGTTACTGGTGGAGTTGCCTATTTCATTGACAATCAAATCCGTGAGTCGTACACGGCCGCTAATGGGTTGGGCCAGGGACGTGTCAACCATTTGCGGTTCGATGAAACCGGAGCGCTCTGGGCTGCAACCGAAGGCGGCCTGAGCAGACTAAAGAATGGTCGTGTCGCCACGCTCACCAGCAGTACCGGCTTGCCCTGCGACACTGTTCATTCGGTGATGGAAGACAACCTCCATTCGTTCTGGCTGTACACAGCGTGCGGCCTGGTGCGCATTGCTCGCTCCGAGTTGGATGCATGGACCACCTCAGTGGACCAGGAGAAAGATCCTAAGCGAACGATCCACGTCACTGTATTCGACAGTTCTGACGGAGTAAGAATCCTTGCCGGTGCCGGCCACTTCGGACCTCAGGTCGCCAAAACCTCTGATGGGAAATTGTGGTTTCTGCCCTGGGACGGTGTCAGCGTTGTCGATCCCAGCCACCTGCCCTTCAACCAGGTACCACCACCGGTGCATATCGAGGGTTTTACTGCCGACCGTAAAAACTATGAGGCGGCTTCTGTTGCCGGTGAACGCTTGCGTCTGCCTCCACTCATTCGCGATCTCGAGATCGACTATACGGCCCTGAGCCTGGTCGCACCTGAAAAAATCCTCTTTCGCTACAAGCTGGAGAATTGGGATCGCGATTGGCAGGAGGCCGGCAATCGCCGGCTGGCCTTCTATAACAACCTCCCTCCAGGCAACTACCGCTTTCGCGTAATCGCTTGCAACAACAGCGGTGTGTGGAACGAGACCGGCGCTTTTTTGGACTTCACCATCGCTCCAGCGTATTACCAAACCATTTGGTTCCGCGTGTCGGTCGTCGCTGTCTTTCTGATTGTGCTCGCCGTCATCTATCAACTGCGTTTGCAACAAGTAGCGCGCCAAGTGCGAGTGCGCATGGAAGAGCGCCTTGAAGAGAGAGAGAGGATTGCCCGAGACTTACACGACACCCTACTGCAGAGTGTGCAGGGACTGATCCTGAAGTTTCATGCCGGTATCAAGCAAATACCGCGAGAGATGCCCGCTTACGACGCTTTGGAAAAAACGCTCGATCACGCCGATGAAGTTTTGGCAGAAGGACGAGACAGAGTTCGAAATCTTCGCACGTCAACGATACCTTTCGGTGGACTGCCAGCGGCATTCAAGCGTCTAGTAGAAGAGACGCCGCAAGGCGATGATGTAACCTTCAAAACTGTAGTTGAAGGCAGCTTGCGGGAGCTACATCCTATGGTCCGTGAGGAGTGTTATTGCATTGGTCGTGAAGCTATCGTAAATGCCCTCACCCATTCCGGCGGCCACAAGGTTGAAGTCGAAATCGCCTACGATTCAAGGCAATTCCGCCTCCGAGTGCGCGACGATGGCCGCGGCTTCGATCCAAAGATCCTGGAACAGGGTACCCGTCCCAATCACTGGGGCTTGCAGGGAATGCGAGAACGCGCCGACAAGATTGGTGCGCAACTCAAGTTATGGAGCCGGCAGGCAACAGGCACCGAAGTTGAGTTGATAATTCCGGGAGCAACGGCCTATCAGGCTCGCCATAACAAATCGAAGCGCTTCAGGCTGCACCGATCTTCCTCATCGACTGGTGAGTAGTCAATACCCTCAAATCTCGATTATGCCTCGCTTCAATGCAATCGTTACGGCGTGGGTGCGATCCTTCGCGCCGAGCTTCGAAAGAATATTCTTCATGTGAGCTTTGATGGTTTCTTCTGAAAGGTCAAGATTGTAAGCGACCATTTTGTTGGCGTTGCCTGCGGCCACATGTTTCAGGACCTCGATCTCACGCTCAGTCAGCGCGTCGTCGGCGTGATGCTCAGCGATCCCAAGAGCAATCTCTGGAGGAATTCTCTTCTTGCCGCTATGCACGCTTCGAATTGTTTCTACCAGTTCTTTTCGAACCAGGTTCTTCAGTAGGTAGCCGACTGCACCCGCTTCGAACGCACGGACTGCCTGAACGTCACCACTATAAGTAGTCAACACAATGATACGAGCGTCTGGAAACTCCTTACGAATCGCTATGATTGCATCAGTCCCGTTCATGACAGGCATTTGCAGATCCATCAGCGTCACGTCGGGACGATGAGCACGAAATTGTTCAATCCCTTCACGTCCATTACTCGCTTCGCCAACGAGAACCATGTCTGCTTCACTGGCAAGGACGGCCGCGATTCCTTCGCGCAACATCGGATGATCATCGACTGTTACGATACGAATGGGAGTGTTCATACTCATTCACCATTGACACCAGGATGGCGAAATCAGGATCTTTCGGTCTGTCACGAGCAGCTTGGTGGGCAGTGGCTCCGAGAAGTTTCAACTCAAAGCACGAATCAATTGTTCCACTGATATTTCGCATAGTACTAGCTTTTTGCCGACTTTGTAAAAAAGACTCGGCGAATTGGAATTCCAACCCGCCGAGTGAATAGTTGTAGCTGCATGTTTAGTCCTGCTCGAATTCGAAATCCGCCGAAGCCTGATACGGAAAGTCAAAGCCCGAACCAGCAAAGCCCATGACGATTTCGTTTGCCTCCCCAATCATCGTCAGTTCGGGAATCTCATATCTCTTTTCCATTGGACTTACCTCCTTTCCTTCGTTTTGCAAACTCACTACAAGTTCTTGTTACGCGGCTCGTCGTACTTGCTCAGCCATTCCATCTTTGGCTCGACTACGCAGCCACAATTCAACCAACATGAGCTGCCGCAATTGTGTTTCATTGCAGTCCAACCCAAGGCAGAGTCGCTCCAACCGTGAGCGGATACTGCGCTGCTCAACATATCTTCGCTCCACTAAGTGTAGCCGTCTCGTCTTGAGCAGCTCACGCGCCACTGGCCGCAACGCCTCTTGCCACGGCGTATTGAACAAAGCCTTGGAACGCCGATCTCGCACCTTCTTTGGCAACAAGTCTGAAAATGCCGAGCGCATCAATCTTCGTGGTTCAAGCGGCCGGCAAAGAACGTCGCGTGGTACTGTCATGAGAAACTCGACGAGCGGTCGATGCGCGAATGGATGAGTGTAGTCCAGATGCTGTATCGACTCCGCCGGTTGTAACTGCCGCAGTTCCAGGATCGTCGACAACGTTCGGAAATACTTGCGACGCTCGGGAGGAGCTTGCATCCAGTCTTTCGAGATGAAACCACCCGATTCCGCAACGCCGGTGCGGTGACAAAAGCCAGGCTCGAGAGATGTCTCAGCACTCTTTGGCGTGTACGAGCCGTCTTCGACTGCATAGACCGCGGAGGGCGTGAGGCTTGGTGGCAAAGCGGCTTGAATCGCCCGCCACAAAACAGTGTAGACAGGGAGTCGTGAAATCTTGCTCCAGGCAAGCGCTTCCTTACACGCTTGGCCAATACGAAAGCGGCGCAGAGACCCGGCGACTTGAAGGCTGTCATCGAACCAGTTCCCCATCATGAGGTCGCCGTTCTGTCCTGTCAGGATTGTTCTGGCGCCGAACCGGTTTGCCGTTGCCGCAACTGAAGCACGCAGAGGCTGAAAAGCCTCAGGCCTCGCATTGCCAACTTGCGCTTCCGCAACCAGCGGAACATCGTGCGTCGAAATGTGAACTCCTTCGATCCCACAATGCGATTCGACCTCTCGAATGAACGGTTCATCGAGCGAGTTGTGCCACAGGAAACTGACACCAGCGAGACGCGGAGCATTGACGGCGCCACTGCGAATCAGATCATTTGCCATGCAGACTACAGACGATGAATCAAGACCGCCACTGAGTTCCGCCAGCACCGGCGAATGGGTTTGCAACCGGACAGCCACAGCTTCTCGAAACAGTGCGCGAAGCTCTTCTTCGTATCGCCGTTGGTCCTGATACCGGATCGTGTCGCCCAGCGGCATGGACCAGAACCGGCGAATCGTAGTGCCCTCACCCGACACGCACACCGCATGACCAGGAGGGACAGAAGAGATGCCTTTGTACGGCGTCCGGTTAGGACAACCACCGAACATCACGAAGCCGGCGATATATTGCTCGTCAAGCTCCGAGATCTCAGTCACTGCTACTAGAGTTTCCAGGCGACTGGACCACAACACACGCCCTGCATGTACGGCGTAATAAAGCGGGCGCACGCCGGCGAAGTCGCTCGCGAGTACTGTGGCGCCATCGGCACGATCGCGAATGACCACGCTCCAATCACCGATCAGGTGGACCAGGCCGGCAACACCCCAACGCTCATAAGTGGCGCGCGCGATTGCGGCGTTGCTGTTATCGCCGGCAAGCGAGTCCCTCAACCGCAGCAGCAGATCGTTTCGATTATCAAGCCTGCCGTCCCAGTACAGAACTTCGAGTCTGTCACCGTCTTGACGCTGGCCATCGGCCGCAATCAGTTTTCCTGAACTACTAAACATCTTCTTTTCCTCCGCTAAGCAACGTGCAGTGGCAGCAATAGTTTCTGATACGCCGCCGAGCCATACACAACACGGCCATCCACCTCTACCCAGGCGTGCGAAAAGAATGGCGACGGGCGATACCCGATCACGAGTCTTGCAAAGATGCCGTGTCTCCGAAGCAACCACACGGTACAAACGGCTCGCTGCAGACAGAGCACCGGCTTCCAATAGAAACAAGTGGCGAGATGGACCGCATCGCAGATTGCCTTCTCCAATTCCTGATTGGTTGTCCGCGTCGCGATGGATTGCCGCTTCAACTGCGACAGAATGCGTCCCGAACCTCGCAGCGAGACGATCACTTCGTAGTTGCCGATTTCGTAAAGCGCTCGACACATAAGCCACAACTTTTTCATCACGCAACCTCCCGCTGGATCAGCGTTTGTCGTTCGAGTTCGGCCAGAAAGCAGATCGTGTGTTCGCGCGCGGTGCGAGGGGCGATTTGATACTCGTCGCTAATTCCGTTCGCAATCGCTTCCAATGACAGTTGCTGCTCGATCCCGCGCCAGATACGGGCACCGGTGCAGTTGGCAGTGAACAAGCTGCCTTTGCCGGTATGCAGGATCACTACTCCGTCGTCGTGAAAAGAAGCAGCAGCTTCCGGACTGAGGGTAAAACTGAAATCGCTACTCTGGTTCGTCATACTCTGTTTCTTCCCTTCTCTGTTTTTACGAGCAACTACTGATGCTCGCGATGGGCGTAAGAGTAGAGAAGTTCCGAGTTCCGCAATACCCTCGAAAGCGTATTTTTGAACCTAGATTTTTCTGCAGGAATTTTCTGGGGGCTTTGAGTAGGAACTGGAGGGGAAGCCAATCAGTCGCCGTTCTTCTCTACGGTTGAAGTGGATAGTGAGTCGAGTGCTTCCTGGCCTTCCTGCGTTGCCTGTCCGAGCCAGCCTGATAGCTTCTCCAAAGCGAGCCGCATTTGAGCGGTATCGTTGGATTTTTCCAAAGCATCATCAGCGACAAACTTGCTACCCTGAACCGTCTGAAGCATTGTGTCTTGAAGCTCGCGTGCGATACGGGTTCGTTGGGCCAATCTCTCATCAAAACGGATGCGAATTGCTTTCGCTATCCGTCGCACGCGTAAGCGGCACACCACCCACATCAGGGAGAAGACAAAGACGGCACACAGAAGGCCAAACCATATCGTCTGATACCATGAAGGGCATATGACGAGGATCAATAAACAGATGTAAGAGATTTTCAACATTGAGTTCTTTCAAGCCCAATAGTCCATGCAAACCGATCAACGTGAGGGGCAACGACCATTGAGAGTTGACCCTGCGAAACGCCTGACTTTACCCGAATGCGCAGATCTGTCGAAACCCCAAAATCCGTAGTTCTAGTCCTGTAGTTTTCTACAGGTTTTGCGAACTGACTCGTGTTTTTGCAGAGGAGATCAGTGCAGGTCAGAGGATCTATCGAGCCCGAAGAAAGTCTTAATTCTTTCAAATCGGGTGGCGGTCGCCTTGCGGAAGATGACGTTGCCAGGAACAACGAGTGTCATTTCGGTGCCGGAGTTTGGAACACTGTTTAGGGTGAACTTGCTGCTGGTGCGCTCTGCCCGCTCGCGCATTCCCTGGAGACCGAAATGCCCCGCCCGGCCTTCCGTGACGACAGCCGCTTTCATGCCGACCCCATTGTCATGCACACGCAACGTAAGGTCCTGCCCGTAAGTCAGTATGATTTCCAGCTCACTTGCCGAGGCGTGTTCGCAGGCATTGCGGATGGCTTCGTATCCGATGCGATAGACCTCATCGCGCGCGATCGGGTGCATATCTCTGCGCCTACCGGTCTCAGAGAACTTAACCGCCATTGATCGATCGATCACGCACTCTTCCGTTGCCCGGCGTAGACCCTCGGCGAGATCGTTAGTGTCCAGGGTTGAAGTACGAAGAGAATTGAGAGCCGCCCGTCCTTCCTGCGTGGCTTGTCCGAGCCAACCTGATAGCTGTCCCATCGCTTGATGCAGGTACCCGGCATCGTTTGGTTTTTCCAGCGCATTATCGGCCACCAACTTGCTGCCCTGGACAGTCTGGAGGAGCGTGTCGTGAAGTTCTCGCGCGATACGCGTACGCTCTGCCAATCGTTCATCGAAGCGAACGTTCAGACGTGCCGTGGTCTGGCGCAGCCGCAGCCGGTACAAGCCGACGACCAGCAGTAATCCTGTGACGACCGTGGCCAGCCGAAACCAGGTTGTTTCATAGAAAAATGGCTGCTGCCTGATGATGTACACCATTCCCGCCCGGTCCCAAATCCCTTCGCGGTTGCACGCCCTAATATGAAGTGAATGCGTTCCCGCTGGTATGGTGGAGTAAATCGCGTGACCAGGAGGCGTGGCGTCCAGCCATTCTGAATCGACCCCGTCCAGCCGGTACTGCATACGAATCTTTTCCGGAGAGGTAATTTCGATAACATCGAAATGCAGCTCAAAATGGCTTGTGCCTGCTGGAAGCACTAGTTGCTGACCCGCAGGTTGTTGGTTTCGACCCAATGTGATCTCTTTCATAAAGATCACCGGCTTTCGCGCAGTCCTCGGCAGGCGCGGGAGATCAAGCATGGCAAGTCCCTGGACGGTAGCGACCCAGAGCTTGCCGTCGCGCGTGCGGGCCAGGTTGGGAAAGCCACTGCTACATTCACGCGCACTCATCCCGTCGGTAGGCCCGAACGCCTCGACATCAAGAGGTTCATCGTGTCCGCGCGGTTTCTCAAGGCCGGCGCGAGGAATTCGAAAGATGGGACCTCCGCTAAGCCACAGGTCGCCTTGCTCCGTTTCCAGCATGTAGGTTCCCTGTACTTCTGGTGGACTAATCTCGTTCCACACACCATCGTCGAGGCGGAGCAGTCCTTTTCCAATGAGCCCAAAATATAGAGCCCCGGAGGAGGCCTCTCCGATTGGCCAGACTATGTCATCGGGAATGGATGAAACCTTCACGAAGCGTTCGCCTTCCAGGCGATCCATTCCCAATCTTGTTCCGACCCAGAGGCGGCCGCCTCGATCTTCGTAGATCGAAATAACCTTGATGTTGGACAAACCGTCGGCCCTGGTGTAATTGCGCACCTGTCCGTTGCGCAAGCGACTCAAACCCTCGGCAGTTACAAGCCACACCGAACCATCCCGCGTTGGAAGAATATCGATTACAGCATCGCTGCGTAACCCTTGTGGCTTCGAATATTGCGTAAAGCTGCCGTTGCGAAAGCGGAACGCTCCACCGCCGTACGTTCCAATCCAGAGGTCTCGGTTGGCGTCTTCCGCCAGAGCAAACACACAACTATTGAGAAGGC
>Ga0247688_1000419_pt1 | contig 12840 bp, 7 predicted proteins | sample CNK29_metaG_FD_182718 | JGI IMG/M metagenome (GOLD analysis project Ga0247688, IMG submission 182718) | Soil microbial communities from Purdue University Martell Research Forest, Indiana, United States - CNK29 | ecosystem: Environmental > Terrestrial > Soil > Temperate forest > Bulk soil | place...
CTCATCCTTATTCTCAAACAAGATCTCGCGCAAATCGTGATTGTACGCACACTCACCATGAACCAGATCGCCAAACACGCCGGCGCGAACCATATTCAGCACGGTCGTTTCTGAAGCGTCGTAACAACAGTTCTCCATAATGAGACAGTGCCGTCGCGCAGTCTCAGAGGCGTCGACGAGTTTCCAGCAGTCTTCGAGCGTGTAAGCGGCCGGCACTTCCGTGCCGGCGTGCTTGCCCGCATGCAATGCCGCAAGCACTTGCGGGACGTGCCATTCCCACGGCGTGGCGATGTAAACGAAATCGAGATCGTCACGAGCGACGAGCTTTTCAAAATCTCGTTCGCCGTTGGCGTAAATCGCGGGCGTCTTCTGGCCGGCCTTCTCGACGAGTTGGGCCGCGCGCGTGCATTTATCTTTTACGACGTCGCACACGGCATTCACTACGACCTTGTCGACAGCCAGAAACTCCTTCAACACCTCGGTGCCCCGCAAGCCGACGCCGATGATTCCCAGGCGCACCACCTCATGCGGTTCGAAGCGCACGCCGATCATCGTTCGTTGCTGCGCGCGACGAACTTGCGCCGCTTCTTCTGCCGGCGCGTAAGCGTGCGCGATGTTTGCCGCAGACAATCCGATGCCGGCCAGGCCGGCGGCTTTGAGCAGATCGCGTCGCGATAAAGTTGAGTCTTTCTCGTCACTCACGAATGATTCTCCACGTTAACGATGTAACTGTTTTCTGCCGATCTCTTTTATCCGCTCGTCGGGCCACTTTTCAAGATAACTATACTCAGGATGGTTTGGCCGGCCTTTGCACGGGTTGCGAGCCGCGTTGTAACAGCAGATCAAAGACCAACGCGGATGCGGGCCGCGATTCGCGTCGGAACGATGCAACAGATTCGCGTGAAAGAACAGCGCGCTGCCCGGTTCCATCTCACAGTAAACAAGTTCCAGATGCTTCAGGGCTTCGTTTACACGCGCCATGTCGGCGCCCGTTTGATCGCCGGTCTTGTTATGGTCAATTCGTCCCATCAAGTGTGAGCCTTTGATCACTTGAAGACAACCGTTTTCTCGCGTCGCCCGATCGACGGCAATCAAACAACTCGCCAGGTAGGGAAACAGGCAGTTATTCGAGTACCAGTAACCGTAATCCTGATGCCACTCCCACGAACCGCCGACGAACGGCTCCTTCAACATCATCTTGTGATGGTAGTGATAGACCTCGCCGTCCAAAACCTGTTCCAGCGGTTCGACGATACGCTGGCAACGCACAAAAGCACTGTAGATATCGTCTTCGAGCGCGTCCGTTAACCAAAGCTTGCTCGTGCCGGCCGCCGCATCGCGACGCTCCAACGCCTCGCGCTCCAGGCGCTGATCGTTCTTCGCGATTGTTATCAGCAGGTCCATCTCTTCGGCGTCGAAGAGCGCCGGCTTCATGAGGTAACCGTCACGATTGAATTGATCGAGTTCCGGTGCAGTTAACTTCGACATCACTTCTTTGGCACTTGCCGATCGGTAAATACGATTTCACCGAGCCGCGTCAGGATATGGAAATCATTCTGAAGCGTCGGCGACCAGGCCAACTCCGCAGGTTTCGGTTTTTGCTCGACGCGATAGAGATTCATGCGCCAACGATCCCCGGGTTGCGGCGGATTACGCGTCGCAGTCGCAATGTCCTCAAATGGCAAAGCGATCTCACACGTCCAGCCGCGATCACCGGCTTGGCCATCGATCGTGCCGTCCACTTGCACCGCCCACTTCAGGTGTTCGCTGTTCCAGCTCTCGTAGTGCAAAGGTTTACGCCGATCGATGAGGTAAATGTCCAACATCGTCCCGAGCGGATTCACTTCCAACTCAATGTAGTTTGGTAGCGACGGATTTGCCTGCAGAAAGACTTCCACCACCTCTTCGAGCCACAGATGCTCGTCGCGGTGTTTCATCGTGGCCCACACGTTTTGGTCCACCGCGCGGAAAGCGAAGTAGATAAAACGCTCGTCGTAAAGAACGCGCGCTTCGGTTTCGAGTTCACTGCGCGAACCATCTCGATTATTTACGAAAGCGCCAACCGGTTGCGCCTCTGCCCACGCCTTCTCGTCGAGCTTGCCGTCGACGTTGATGCTGCTCGTCACTCGCGCCACTTCATAGACCGGTAACGATTGCGCCCGCACTCCGGCCGCGCAATAAAACAGCGCCAGTAACAACACGCTTCTTTTAAGCAACATCGGCAACTTCCCTCGTTGCAAACGGCCACTGCTTCGTCTGATAGGACCACAACACAAAGCACAACAATCCGAGCGCGAGTGTTCCTAACCCAAACGAGATGACGCGCCAATCCGTCGTCGCGAAAACAAAGATCCAACCGAACAGCGCCAGCAAGTTTGGGAGCGGGTATAACCAAATGCGGTACGGGCGTTTCAACTCCGGCTCGTTGCGCCGCAGTAAGCCGACAGCCACGATCTGCCCGATGAATTGAATCAGGATTCTCGTCGTGATTAGCGCGTCGATCACCATTCCCAACGAGAAGAAACTGCAAACGATCGCGATCACGCCGAGCACCACCAGCGAAACATACGGAAAGTTTTTCTGCGGATGAAGCCGCCCGAAGATCTTGAAAAAGTACCCATCGATCGCTGCCGCGTAAGGCACTCGCGAATAACCTAAAAGCAGCGCAAACACTGAACCGAACGCAGTCCAAAGCACCATCGCCGTGAACAGGGTCGCGACCTTGCCGCCCCAAATACGCTCCATGAAAATCGAGACGATAAAGTTTGATTCCGGATGCTGATCCGCGGGCACAAACTCACGCCACGGCACGACGCCAATGACCGAGAAGTTTATGGCGATATAGATCACTGCCACCGCGATGACGCTGATGATCACCGAGCGCGGAATTGTTCGTCCCGGTTCCTTGACCTCATCGCCGATGTAACAGATGTCGTAATAACCGAGATAGTCGAAGATGCCGATGCGCGTTGCCGCACCCAAACCCAAAAAGAAACCGAGTGAGAAATTGAACGCGCCCGGCGGAAAGTCAAACGCGACGGCGGGACTGAAATGAAAAACTCCCGTCACGATCACCGCCAGCGTCGTCAGGATCGTTCCGATCCACAAACTCACGGTCAGCTTGCCGATGAAAGTGATGCGCCGGTAAAGCAGGCTGATATTCAACACGCCCAACGCCACAATCACCGCCAGCGACTGCGGCCGGCCCATGTCTTTCCAGATGTAGCCAAGGTATTGCGTGAACCCGATATAACCCGACGCGATCTCTAATGGCCCACTCAGGATGAATTGCCAGATAAACAGGAAGCCCATCAGGCGGCCAAACGTCTGGCGTCCAAAACCCTCGCGCAGATAAACGTAGGAACCTCCCGAGCCCGGCATCGCGGCGCCGAGTTCGCTCCAGATCATGCCGTCAGAAATCGTGATGATCAGCGCCACCAGCCAACCGAGCATCGCCTGTGGACCACCCAACGCCGTCAAAAGGAGTGGGATGGTAATGAACGGCCCAATGCCGATCATGTTCGTCATGTTGAGCGCGGTTGCTTCCAGCAAGCCAAACCGGCGCAACAAGTGCGGCGCTTCATCCGTGTTCTTGTTTCTCGAGTGATCGGCGCTCATCTATTCCTTTGTGCCTTCGCTCGCGCGGTCGCCATCCACGACTCGTAGTCCGTGCCGGTGCCGCCGGCGAGTTTTGGATCGGCCTTGCTGAAACCGGGCTCCTGATTCGGATCGGCCAAACCACCTACCGGAATATCGTTTCCGTTATTGAAGAAGGTATTGTCGCGGTGATTGAAGCCGTCGACCTTCACGCCCGCGCCGCTCACCTGATAGAGCATCGTTTCATCGACCACGCCGGACAGCACAAAGACGTTGTTTCGCACCGCGATATTTTCCGATCGCGTTAAGCGAACGGAACCGCCGCAAACGCGCGCCGGACTATCAACCTCATTGCCCGGACGAATCAACAACACGCCGCGCTCGCCGATGCCGACGAAGGTGTTGTTTTCGATAACGGCGTTCTTCGCGGCCCAGATCGCAACCGGCTCAACGGGGCGTTCGCCAGGGCGAGTGGAAACCACGAGATTGTTTCGCGCGGTCATGTCGTAGGATTCAAACTTGACGAACGAACACGGATTACCAAAGCGCCCGTCGATGAACAGATTCGGATCCGTCGAGCCGCCTGAGAATGCCGCGCCGGAGTTATCAACAAATACATTCGCCTCAATCAGGACACGGCTTCCTCCGCCCTTCGACACCACGCCGCGATGACAGTTGCGGATCAGATTCCGGCGCACGATGACATCATCCGTGCAAGGCAGATCGATCGCCGGTTTACGTTGATAGTTCTTGCCGTCGAAGAGTTCGTTGTTTTCGATCGTGATGTGATGTGCCTGGTTGAACTTGATCAGGTAGAGCCGATCATCGTCCTGCAATGGATCGTAAGCAGAAGTGCACCCGGACGGCGGACACTCGTAATGGACTTTGCAATTGCGAATCGTGATGTAACTGGTCCAAAGATTACGGTCGTACCAGGCTGCCGTGTAACCACCGGGCGGGTCGTTTGTATTGACGTGATTGTAGGAATCTTCCGGTTCGTAAACACTGTCGCCGTGAATACCGTTACGGCGCAGGTTCAATTTCTTGCCGGCGGCGTCGCGATAATAAGGATTCGGGAAAATGTCGAAGCCGTCGATGACGATGCCCTGCGCGAGATGAAAACTGATGTGATCGATAATGACGCCGTGTTTTGATTCGGCGCGAATGGTGAGCGGGTTCTTTGGATCGTAACGATAGATTCCGGTTGCATCAGGCCGAGTCGTCACGGCCGGATGCGGGTCATCTTTCTCCAGTTCATCGGCGAGCGTGAGCGTTAAGTGGAGCCCGCCCCAACGCGCCTGCGCGCCCGCTTTGCGATAGTCGCCATTCTTGGCGACGATCGTGTCGCCGCTGGTGACGTGCTGAAGCGCGACTCGCCACGAAGTAAAGGGACGATCGTAGGATCCATCGGCTTTGTTCGTATTGGCTGCAAGCAGATCGACGTAGACCGTCCTGGCCGAGACGTTCACCGCAAACAGCAACGCCGCTGAAAATAGAACGCAGCGAAAACGTGTGAGTTGCGGGCTCATTTACTCTCGTTTTCGCTTTCGGCGCGTTCCCAAACGCCGTTGAGCATCACGCGCTTAATGCGCCGCATGTTACTGATGTCCTTTAAAGGATCGCCGTCAACCAAAACAAGATCCGCGAGCTTTCCTGTTTCAATGCTGCCCAATCGATCCGAGATGTGGAAGTAACGCGCGTTCTGCATGGTGCCGGCAACGAGGGCTTGCATCGGCGTGAGACCCGACTCGACGAGCAGTTCGAGCTCGCGTTGATAGGCCCAACCTCTCTTTGCATGCGGCACGTCCGAGTGTGAACCGACGACGATCTTCGCGCCCGCTTTATTCGCCAGGCCGACAAACGCTTCCATCTGCTTGAAACCGTGCACGTGAACGTCGGTCGTGTCTTTGTCGCCGCGCTGTTTCTCGAAAACTGCGAGCGTGGGCGACACGACCACGCCACGATCCACGATTAACTTGAAGAGCGCCGCGGCTTGCGGCGTGTTCAGATCGATCGCGTTCCAGGCCTGGTAACGCCCTTCGCGCCGGGCGTCGTTGCTCGCGAGCACTGACTGGCGATACTTCTCCGCATCTCTCAATGGCAGCAAGGCAGTGCCGAAAGACGTCGCATGTTCGATCCCGTCGATGCCCGCGCGGATCGCGTCGCGGGCATCAACAATCTCGAGATGGCCCATTACCGGAATCCCGCGAGCATGCGCAGTTTCGATCGCGACTCTTATCAACGCGAGCGGCAAACGGAAGTAAACCTTGATCGCTGAAGCGCCGTCGTCAACAAATCGATTTACTGCGAGGCGTGTTTCTTCCGGGTCGCGAACGATGAAAGAGTCAGTCGGGTAAGCGGGCGGCGGCGAGTCAAGGTGTGGACCACACAAAAACAGGCGCGGCACCGGAGCTGGCGCTTTGCGTGCCGCATCGTATGCTTCGATCCACTGGCCGGGATCGCGCACCGACGTCACCCCATGCGAAAGGTACAGCGCGGGTAAAGGATCGTCGCCGTCGATGTGAAAGTGCGAATCGATTAGCCCGGGTACGAGCGTGAGCCCCTTTGCGTCGACAACGGCAGCCTCACTCGGGACCTTCACCGCCGCTCGTTTCCCGACAGCGACGATCTTGTCGCCGCGAATGACGACCACTGAATCAGTAACGACGGGTCCACCCGTGCCATCGATCAGCGTGGCGCCGACGATGGCGATCACGGATGTTGCCGCAGGTTGCGCAACCTTATTGACCTCGCGAAGCGATGTCTTCATCGGGTCACGTTGGGCACCGATAACACAGCAGAAGATAACTATGAGTACAGTCGAAATAAGAATTTTCATGAAGTAATGATTAACGACTCGCGAGCAGTCGCAGCCGCAGTCGCCCATCTTTCTGTCCTTTAAATGGCACGTACAAAACGCCCGACTCGTTGGCCGTAGCGACAAGCGTTCCCGCGGGAACGCCATTGAACAAACCGCCACGCCAATTCGCGCGGCCGCCCGTCATTTGCAGTTCATATTTTGCGTGTGGCCGCAAACCGCTGATGAGCAGGTTCGCCGTCTCGACATCCGGAATCGTCGCTTCACCGTCAGTGAGGAAACCTTCGCCGGTCGCGAACAACGCAACCGTGCCGCCTTCGATCAGCGCGCCGATCAGATTCGAACCATCAACCAGTTCGACTTTCGGTTTGCGCGAATCGCCCTTGTCGCCGATTTCGAGTACGTGAAGAAAGAAATCTTCTTTCGCCGGCTTGGCCGGAGAAACCTCGACGCGCCAGGCAGCCGGGACAACCGCGCGTGTATTCGAAGGCAACAACTTCTCAAAATCATCGCCCCAAAACGTCTTCCACATTTTATGCAGGTAAGGATCAGTCGGCAGCGGGCCACCTTGCGGCGGATCGAGCGGCCAGTTCTTGCCGGACCCCCACGCGCCGCCGAATTCGTCGCCCGGCGTCCAAAACTCCCAACCGTTTCCACCACGCGCGACAACCTCACGTTCGCGCGGAAGCAACGACGTCACGCGCAAACGGCCTCCACCATCTTCATAAGTGAACGTGGCAGCGTTTGCGTATTCAGTGCCGCCCTGACTGACGTCTTTTGCCTTATCTGATTCGACCATGGGCTTTCCGACGCCGTGCAACAACCAAACCTTTTTCAGGTTCGGATCGGTGGTCCGCACGCGATCGAAAACAACCAGCACGTTATTCGCGGGCGTGTACGCCAGCTCGCGAGTGAACCGCTCCATCTTTGAGGGTTGATACGCATCAGTCGCATTGCCGCGCGCATACACGTACTCACCGTCGTGGATGTCAGTCACTTCCATGTGCCCGGTGGCCCACAAGTCGCGCGTCCGCTCGAAGTCTTCGCGGCTGCGCACGGTGTTCCAGTAGCGCGAAGAATCCATTCGCTGGCCGCCGTCGTTTGCCGCCGGCCAAAGATTCTCAGCCCAGAAAAACTTCTCGCTCGTTTGGTAAACGAGCATCGAGTTGTGCGCGATGGTGCGGCGGTAATAGTTCAGGTAATGAGGGCTCTCTGTATCCGTGTAGTCGGCGCCGCTCTCGGTTGCCAAATATCCTTTGTGATAGATAACGAAATGATTCTGATCGAGATGACTGTGTTTAGCGAGATATGGTCCGGAGGTGAATTGAATCCAGGTGGAGTCAGGGCCGAAGCCGTCGCGCATGATCAGGTGACTGATGCCGCGAAAGAGATACGAGCGCGGGATCTCGGCGCTGGTAGTGTCAGCCGGGTTTCGTGGCGTTACGTTTGGATCGTCCCAGAGAAACTGTGTTATCGCGACCCGCCACGTTGGTTGCGCCGGCCAACCACTCTTGCGCAGAAACCACGCGGCGTATGGATCTTTGAAACGATTGATCGCATAGGCAAAACAGATGTTGTCTTCCCACTGAAGATAGGGAAACTCGTTGTCGCCGTCACGCGCGGTCGTCCCGTCGGGCAAAACTTTGTAGAGATACGTGTCGGTGTAATGCTGAAACAGTGTGTAGCGCAGCGCGGGATCGCTGTTGGCCGTCGTCCGCAACAACTCAGCCATCAGCGCGAGCGGCGCGAAGGTGATGCGCTGGTAGTCCATCGATTCGTGATAGCCGCCGTCGGGCGTCAGGAAGTTCGTCAGATCGAGAATGTGATCGAGTATCGCGCGCGCCTGTTTTCGCAACGGCGCGGCCTGCGCCTCAACCGACGGTTGGCCCTCGATCGCCGTCAACGCAAAGATCGCCAGCGTCAAATAGCGAACGGTGTAGTTGTGATACATCGCGAGCTGAACTTCTTTCAGCGACTGGTCCTGCAACATCTTCTCCGCCGCGTGCAGGAGTTCGGCAGCTACGCGATCTTTTAGCTGGTTATCAAAACCCGGATAGTTGTAGAGCCAATCGAACGTCAACGACCACTTCACATACTCGGGATAAGTTCGCGAACCGACCAGTTCCGGCGGATGCGTGGCGCGCAGTTTTTGCAACGCACGTTTCGCAAATGCCTCGTCGCCGGTGAGGAGATACGTCAGCGCCCAGCCGTCCATGTCATCCGGCGGACGCGCACCGGCGTCGTAACGCGCACGAAGAATTTTGAATCCTGTCAGCGGATCGTTCTCACCAATCAACATGCGCGGGTGCAGCGGCGCAGTAACTTGCTGAACGACGTGCGAGTGCAAAGCCGCGTGGTATTCGTTGCCACGCGCACCCGCCAGATACTTCAACCATTCCTTCGCCATCAACCGGTGATAAGGCTCGGTCATGTGAATGCCGTCGAGGCAAATGAACTTCGCTCGATCGGGTGAGTTGGCCAGAAGCTGACCCACTTCGATTACTTCGATGCCGCTCTCAGCCGCGGTCTTGCGCGCGCGTTCGACAGTGCCCGGAGTCACGGCCGCCGGATCGTGCACCTCGTCAAACATGTAAGTCTTAATGCCCGCCGCATGCAGTCCCGCGCCCATCTCTTTCAGCGCCGTATAGTCGTCGTCAGCTCGCGTCATCACCACGAACAAGACTTTGTCCGGCTTCCAGGCGAGCACGTCCTGATAAAAACGCTTCTGCGCTCGCGAGGCAGTCAGACCTCCGGCCGCAAACTGTTTGAACTCAACTTTCGGATTCTCACGACGCAAAACATCGATCACGATCGGCACAAAACTCGACGGCGACGACCAATGCAGACCCATCGTGAATGAGTGACCGACAACCGCAATTCTTTGCGCCGGCAAAGCGCGCAAGCTCGGCTCGAGACGTTTGACGTCAGGCTCGCGCAACAACTCGGCAGCCACAACGCGCTCGTCGCGAATGTGCAGGTTCTTCTCGCCCCAATTCCAAATCTTTCGGCCGGCGATCTGCCATTCGGCGGCGCTCGTTCCGACCGGCGCGTCACATGATTGGCCTTCGAGTTTGTGACCGGCCGCCAGCAGATCAGCGTCACTTCCGGGCAGGTTGAGTTGGCCCACGTAAACGGGCAACCCAAGGCCGATATAAAAGGCAAACTCCTCTTGCAGCCGATCGCCGTCGCGTTCAACTTCCAGTACTGTTTGATAGAGGCTGGCGATGGTGCGAACCTTCACGTCACTGGCTTTCGTGTTTTGCCGCAAGTAGTTCGTGAAGACGTTGACTGGCGCGTTGTCCGGAAGCTTCAACCCGGCAGCGAGTATGGGTTGCAGATCTTCGCTCGGATTGAACGTGCTTTGGTGGCCCGCAACCCAAAGCCGCAACTGTTTGCTGTCCGCTTTAAGTAACTTTGCCTGGTGTTCTGAAAGCGCGTTGAGTTGGGCCTCGGAAAGATGGCCGCCGGAAAAACAGGCCTGGCCTTTGCCGGAATTCTTGGCGAGCAAGACTTGAAACGCGTGAACGGCGATGACGTTGGCTTCGACCAGTTGGGCCAACCGCGTTTCGGCAGTCGCGCGCTGCGCGTGACTCGACGGAATTGCCGTTAGAGCCGTGAACAACGCCACCAGGCATAATGTTACTTTGGTTTTCATTCGTTCCAATTTGCCAGCAGGTGACCGTACATTCTGGTGGCTAGTTCAATCTGTTCGACTTCCACGAATTCGTTAGCAGTGTGCGCCTGGGCGATGTCACCTGGCCCACAGACAACCGTGTCGATCCCTGCTTTTGCGAGCTTGCTGCCGTCGGTGCCGTAATTCGCGCCCGCCAGTTCTGTTTCGGATCCGAGTGTTGCCTGCTGCGCTCGCGCCAGGGCGGAAACAATCTCGGCGCTGGAAGCAGTCTCCATTGCCGGATCAACCAGGTAAGGCTCTGCGAAAGTGAACTGCACTGCTGGCCCCAATCGTGCGCGCAAAAAGTCTTCGCAGTCCTGCACGGCCCGCAAGCCGTCTTCGCCAGGTAACAGCCGGCGCTCCAATTCGAACACGCACTTGTCCGGAACGATATTTACCGATTGGCCGCCAACGACTTTGCCGACGTTCAGCGCCGGCCGGCCCAACAGCGGATGCGATTCTTTTTGCGCCAACTGCTGCGCGTATTCCTCCACCGCGAGTGCGACACGCGCGCCGTCGTAAACCGCGCTCCGGCCCAGTTCGGGCGTCGCCCCGTGAGCGCTCACGCCTTGAACGTTTATGCACCAGCGAACTATGCCTTTGTGCGCGATCACACGGCGCAGCAACGTCGGCTCACCGACGACGCACGCAGACACGGGCCACGATTTTTCGATCAGCTTCCACGCACCGGAGAACGCAAACTCTTCGTCAGCCATGGCCGCAAACACCACCGCAGCCGAACGCCTGGGCTGGTTTGCGTATTCGATCACGGCCGCCAGCATCGACGCGATCGAGGCCTTCGCGTCGCATGATCCTCGTCCGAACACGCGACCGTTATTGAGGACGGGATCGAACGGATTGATCGACATATTTTCCACTGGGACCGTGTCCATGTGTGAATTGAGCATCAGCCCTTTCGCTTCGCTGCCGTTTCCCTCGACGATGCCGATCACGTTGTCGCGTCCTGCGGCGATCGTTTGACGCTCGCAGTCGATTCCGGCTCGCGCAAGAACCGCTGCGATAAAAGTCGCCATCCCTGCTTCGACAGGCTCTCCACTGTTTGGCCGCATCGGGTTCACACTGGGAATCGCGATCATGTCGCGCAAGAGTTGTAGCGTGTTCGCCATCAGGTTCAATTCGGCTACCGGCCGCTGCGAAGCGCCGCCCCAACGGTCGAATTCGCCCCGCGCTTCAGTTCCGCAAGTTGTGAAATCGCGAGTTCGTTCTGCGGGTCGAGCTGCAACGCGCGCTCGAGTGCGATGCGCGCTTCGCCGGTGCGACCGAGTGCTTTCAACGCCGCACCGGCCAGCACGAAGCGAATGGCGCCAGTGGCGGGCCAGGGCTCTGCGTCAAGCATCTTCTGCTCGTCATTCAATAGCGCCAGGCGCTCGTAAAGCTTCCGCGCGTCGGCCTTGCGCCCGACGTGGTCCAGGGCGACGGCTTTGTAGTAGTAGTGCTCTGACCACGGTTCTTCCGGTTGCGTCGGCGGATTCAGTTCTTCGATCGCCGCGCGTTGCCACCAACGTTCGGCGTCGTCGCGTTTTCCCGCAGCGTCATACTCGCGCGCCGCCGCGACGTAATACTCCGCCTGCGATTGCATCGCGGGCCGGCCTACGCCGAAGTTCCGCGGAAACTCCGCCACTGCCGCAAACTCATTTGCCGCCTGCAAATGATCACCGGCTTCGCGATACTTGCGAGCCAAACCAAGATGAGCTTTGCGATAGAGTCCGAGCGCCGCGTCTTCTCCTTCGCCGGACGTGAAGGTTGTCTTGGCAAGCAAGGCTGCGGCAGCAGAGAATCGACCGGCGTCGATGTAAGCTCCGGCCAATGATTGCACCGCGGCCGACTGTGCGAGCACCGCGGGCGGCGCGCCTTCCAGCAACTTAATGCGCCGGTCCGTCGCGCGCAGCTCGGCCAACAATTTGTCGAACTCGATGTAGAGACGAAAGTCGTTCGGCGAGACGTTAATGGCGCGTTGATATTGAGTTGCCGCTTCTTCCCGATTTTGCGAGACGAGCCAGAGGGCTCGCGCGAAGTTGCGTTGCGCAATCGTGTTGGTGGGATCAAGTTTCACGGCGTCGCGCCACGCGGCGAGCGCTTCCTTGTCACGATTGAAAGAGGCGAGCACGTTGCCGAGATAGTAAGCAGCGCGTCCATCGTTTGCATTGGCGGTGACCGCCGTTCGCAGTACGTCGATCTCTTCAACGCGATGCGGAAACACAAACGCCGGATCGCCTTTCATCCCCAACGCGAACTGCGCGCGTGCGCGATCGCGTTCGCCCGCTTTCTCATAGAGATAGCCGAGCGTGTAGTAGAGCAGCGGATGAACGCGGCTCTGATCAGTGGCCAAAATGCCTGATGGACCACGCTTGATCGCGTCTTCAAGAAGCGCGATCGCTTCACGTTGTTGGCCGATGGCCGTGTAGTCAAATGCGAGTTCGAGCGCGGCGTCGGGTTCGCGAGACAAAAGATGTCGTAACTGCTCGGCGGCTGCCTTTTCTTTCTCAGTATTGCCGGCGGCGCGGTTGCTGAGTGCCAGTTCGTTTATGGCGAAGTAGTCGATCGGCAGTTCGTTCGCAACCTCTGTGATCCGGGCGAGCGCGGCCGGAATGTTTCCCTCGAGCCGTTCCGCGACTGCCAGAACTGTGCGCGCCTTTAGATCGCGCGGATCGAGTAACACTGCTTGTTGCAGGTGTTCGAGCGCCTTCTTCGTGTCGCCGTTGGCTAACGCGATCTCGCCGAGAACGTAGCG